>Ga0247727_10010045_pt1 | contig 16887 bp, 13 predicted proteins | sample WisWelCaveWW1625_FD_202498 | JGI IMG/M metagenome (GOLD analysis project Ga0247727, IMG submission 202498) | Biofilm microbial communities from Wishing Well Cave, Virginia, United States - WW16-25 | ecosystem: Environmental > Aquatic > Deep subsurface > Groundwater > Cave microbial mat | place...
ATCGAATCATAGCCCGTTCTCCGGTTGTGTTGAGTTGCGTTCTCAACCACTCGCATCGGAGAATGGGCTTTTTTTCTTGAATACTTTGTCATCAACTAATCCTTAAAATGTGCAAAAGGCCAGTTAACGCTTCCAAGAGCACAAATGGCCCAATGGGTTTTGGCTAATTTAGCTATATCGTCAACCCAAAGAACAGGCAATCCTTCTAAGGTCTTTTCACACCTTTCCCTTTCCGTATTTTCAACAAATCCCACAAGTTCAAAATCGGGAATTTCAGAAACAAGATCAGCTATCTGAACCGAAAAGGTCCTTGCCCCTAAAATAAGCAATGGTTTTTTCATTTTGGACTCTTAACAGAATAAAAGGAACAAATACCATCGATAACCATTTGTACATCATCGTCCGTCATCTCATAATAAAGCGGTAAAGTTAAGATTTCTTCGTAGAGTTTCTCAGTAACAGGCAAAGATATCCTATATTGTGAAAAAACAGGCTGGAGATGATTAGGTATAAATTGAACTCTTGTTCCGATACCCAGCTCCTTCAAGTAATCCATTAAATGATCACGCTGTCCATCAAGGACACGAACCACGTAAGAAAAAGGGGATGTTTCCTTCAAATTATGTTTTAATAATTTCAACCCGTCGATATCTTTAAGTCTTTCGTCATACTGTCTTACAATTGCCCGCTTCCGATCTTTAAATGATTCAGCCCGTTTCAATTGTTCCATTCCTATCGCTGCATTTATATTGTTCAAATGATAACGGTATCCTCGATCCACAACTTGATAAAACCAGTGACGTCCCTCCCCATTTTGTTCCCACGAATCGACGTCAATGCCAAGCGCGCCGCCTATTGATGCGACGATAAATTTCCTCGCTATCAGTCGTAATTGCTCCACCGTCACCGCAAGTAATATTTTTAACCGGATCGAAACTAAAACAGGTAATATCTCCTATTGTTCCTATTTGTCGGCCTTTATAAGCGGACCCGAAAGCATGCGCTGCATCTTCTACAATATGAAGATGATGTTTGCGGGCCACATCCAACAATTCATCCATTTCACAAGCTTCACCTCCGTAATGGACCGGCATAATTGCTTTGGTATGCTGATTAATTCGATGAGCTACATCAGCGACATCTATGTTTAAAGTGTCTTCACAAACATCACAAAAGACCGGACGAGCGCCAACTGCTAAGACGGATTGCGGGGTTGCCACAAAGGTCAGCGAAGGGACAATGATTTCATCCCCAGGTCCGACGCCTAATGCATCCAATGCAAGATGCAATGCCGAAGTGCCTGTATTCACGGCAATCACATGTTTAGCCCCTATAAATTCCTGAATCTTGGTTTCAAATTCTTTTGTGACCGAGCCAAGTCCAAGCCAACGCGCATCAAATACTCTGGCGACCGCATCCAACTCTTGTTGGCCTAAATAGGGGCGATGAACAGGAATTTTAATAGACTCCGCCATAAAATTTATTGATTCTGCATCGAAACGATCACTTTTAATTTACCCGCTTTTGTCCGGTCAATGCTGTCAACAAATCTGATATCGACATTAACATTTTCCCCAAAATGATTTTTAAATTTGGTTGTGACACGCTGGCGCAAATTTTCACAATCACAGGTTTCAGTGGCTATGAGGTAAACCTTGAAATGGTAAGCATCTTCTTGGACAATTTTATACTGCCTCACGCTTTCTTCTGAATCAAAACAAGTATAGATAACATTAGGGTTAATGCTTTCTCCCGATTCAGATTTCAGAATATCGTCAGTTCTTCCTTGGGGAAATAAAATTAAAGGCAATGTCCTTCCGCAAGGACATTGGTCAGGCGCGGCGGCTGCTTTATCTCCCAAATGATAGTTAAGCAGAACCGTTGCGTAGTTAATCAAATTTGAGACAATGAGATCGCCACACTCATTGACGGGTAATGTTTCACCTTTTTTATTCACAATGCGAATCGGATAAAAATCCATATTCACATGCAATCCCAAATGACTAGGACATTCAAACCCCATACTTAGAGCTTCTACTGCACCATAATGTCCAAAAACTGGAATACCAAAACGTTCTTGGATTAGCCGTCTAATAGAACTACACAACCCATCCGAGGAGTACATGATGGCGAGTGGATGGTGAAAAAATGTCCTGGCATCTTCCAGATAAGAGAAAAGCATCTGAAGATAGGAGCCATAACTTATAAGGATCTCCGGTTTGAATTCATTCATGAGAGGAACATTCTTCTTAGGGGAATCGTACAGGGAAAGATATTGGCATTGGATTTTTAGCGGTGGTGGAAACCAAGTATGATTTTGAATGAACCGGTGAATTTTATAACTAGTACTGAGCGGCGATGTAAAAACTGTGACACGATAGCCAAGGGATTTTCCAACTAAAGAGGTAATGACAGAGCGGCCACGTTCACCATATGCTGAATTAAGGAACAAAGCACTGGGATTATAATAAATTGTGCGGGGCTCTCCTGTAGAGCCACCGCTTTGCAATTTGATATAATTGCTAATTGGCTGTCGGGTGGACACAAAGTAGGCAGGATCCCTTTGAATTTGACTACCTTCAAGCACTGGCAATTTAGATAAATCATCTACAGTCTTGAAATCCTCTGGCACAAGTCCAAGTTTTCTCATCGTTTCCCGGTAGTAAGGCACTGCTTTATAAGCGTAAGAAACGATCCGTTGAACACGCCTTGATTGAATTTTTTTTATTACCTCCAGGGGTTTAAACGGAAATTGTGCCTGGCCCCAAAGGTGGTAAACTAAATAAACGTTCCATTTCAGGCGGTTAAATAGCATTTTGTAATTACAACGAATTCCTCTTTACTAAGTTATTTGAGAAAACCAAGGATACCGGTTTGGGTAAATCAGCTCGGAGAATTTATGGTTTTTAGAAACAACGAATAAACGAATCTCAGCATTTTTTAAATCAGGAAACAGGCTAGTTGAAAATGAAAAGTAAAACCCGGATTTTAACAAGCTTTTAGCGTTAAATTTATTCACAATATCCTGACGCTTAATATAAGTGTCTCCTGAATAAAACAAGCGCCCATTAACAAAAAACCAGGATGGTTTCCGGAATCTGAAGGTTATTTATATCTGCTGCCCATCCCTTAAAATCAAGGGTATTCGTTCCAAAAGAAAAGGAATCTAAGCGCCCGCGAATCTCACGAGAATCGTTTTTAAAAACTTTCCCGTCATTCAGCAAAAGCTCTTCATTTGTCCTCTTAAGCTTTAAGAGAACATAATTTAGCTCTGACTCATCACGTGGCCTACGAAAATATGACAATTTATATTTTCTAAGAACGCCTACTTGCTTTTTAATCAGTTCCGGATCAGGGTGTAACAATTTTAATAATTGCTCATTTTTGAGCTTCAATAATTCTCTCGCCGCTAATCCAAACTGTGCATATCGGTCGCGCATTCTTAAACCACCATTAACAGAATTCAATATCGAAGAGACTGTAATGACGGCCAGCGACAACACGATGAGCCCTTTCTGAAGACTGAATCTTTTTTTCGAATTTATTTCATTCGTTTCCAGATAACAAACAGAGAGGAAAACAGCGTTCGCAATCCAAAATATGGTGGGTAGAGTTCTGTGCCTTGGAGCTAAAGCGCCAAGACTTCCCAGAAAGTCTAATCGCCCCATGCCCATAAGAAATATATTACCTAGCGCGTAAAGGCTAAAAGCAAAAAAGGGTATTAAAACACTTTGCACAGAAGGGGTGGTTTGATAAAAAAAACGGAACGCCCATAAAAAAATAATCACACCTACTATTCCCATGCTCATTGCTCCCTGATGACTAAACCCGATCAAAGATGTTCCTAAAAGAGTTAAAACAAAATCAATATACTCGATTGGTTTATCTAAGCTATATTGAAAGGATCCGGACAAGCTGCCAATAGAACCTTTAAAATTATATTTAAAGAAATACGTTAAAATCGCAACTAGGCTTATAATACTCCATGCAAAGATGGCCCATCTTTTCGTTTGCTTATGATCGATTTTTACTACAAATAACATAAACAACCCTACGAACCAGTAAGCCAAACCATAGCCAAAAGAGTAAGTGGCAATAATGCCTAATAACGATGACAGAGTAAATTTAGTCCATGAGAAAGGCGTATCACATAAAATAATACTTCCTGTCACAACTGAAAATAATACTAAAAATTTAGGAATTCCCATTCCCGTTAACCAGCTTTCATATTGGTTTAGTGAAAAAAGGATTACAGAAATAACTAAAATTAACCACAAAGATATAAAGAATTGTTGTTTTACCAAAATCTTTCTTAACGAATAAATTAAAGAAAAGAAAGCACACAAGGCCAAAAAGACTTGAATCGCAAAAAAATGATAGTTATTCCATTTTGTCAAGTAAACACAAAACGAAAAGATAATTCTCGGAAATAAAATGCGGTGTTCATTGCTTTGCTTCCAGAGATCGCCTAATGATAATTGACCCTCAAATAATTTGGCTGCACGGCTAACTGCTCCCCATTCATCCCAATATGGGACATCGACTATATATCGGTACCCCGCGATAATTAATGAAAAAAGGGGGATGATCAAACACGCCGAGAAGGATATTTTTTTAATCATTAATGAAATTCGATCTGCATCTTTAAGGATTTATTGATTCTGCATGAAAAAGATACCTTTAATTTACCTGCTTTTATACACTCAAGAATGAAAATAATTTTTCCCATCTTAAAACTCCTCCGCGAGTATGCCCTATTTTGCGGTTCATCCACTCATGCGTCTTAAGAACTCCAAATTAAAGTTTCTTGCCCCGATGAGAATCCTTGAAAATACCCAATTAATACCAATTCCTCCCAAGATATAAAGAATGGGATAAATAGGAAATAGGTATCGGCCATTATCAGTCGAATGGGTCAGAGCAACGCTCGTGGTAATCGCTACAATTATTGTAACAAATACCATTTTCATTCTTTTATTCCAAATCGTTAAACATCCTAGAAGTGCGCTTATGATTAGAATAAATTGATGAGTAGAACGCCACTTCCACAGCATATATGCTTTATGAATAACCACCTCAGGCATATGATAAATATTTCTTGTGATCCAGTCTGAGATGAATTGACTGCTCGCCTTCATTCTCTCAACTTCATAGCGGGTACCCATCCATTCCTGGTACCGTGTAGTCATCGCAAGGCTATAATAATATGAATCCGGTTTTACTGAGGTTTCATTTTTCTTCGTCCAAAGAACGCTGTCATTATAGCCTTGAAATAGGGTCACACCGGCCTGCGTCCCAAATGGCATGAACGATTTAAGTGCAATACAGTTCCTTACCCACCACGGTAAAGGTAAAATTAGAGCACCAACTAAGAATAATAAACAGGCTAAGCTATTTTTTCGCTGAAAATAAGTCTTCCACACGCCATCGAACAACCCTAATACGATGACGACAACAAAAGGATACCAAAGAACAAAAATATTTCTAAGAACTACTAAATAACCAAAAGTCATACCAGCTAAAAAAAAGAGGCACATTTTTTTATTCTTTAAAAGTGAAAAGAAAATGAACACAAGCAATATAACGCCAAAACAAGCCATTCCTTCTGTTAGGTACCTTTCTGAAAAAAAATGCACTCTTTCGTCTGTGAGGGATAAAAGAAGAGTAAAAATTGCGGCGCCTAAACCCCCCAAGCGAAATGCAAGGATGATACTGATTAAAATAGCAGCTGCTATAATGAATGAATTCAATACTCTCCACATAAAAAATTTCCTACCAAATATACGATAAATCACAGATAAAATCACAGGATACGCGGGAGGTCTGAAGGCCGTTACTTGAAACTTTCCCTTTCGAACTAGATATCGATCATAAATGCCTCTTTTGTTATGAACCACATATGGCTTTCGCCATTCTGGATCATCCCAAAAATAGCCAAAGCCGCGACCACGAGCAAGGTTTAGTGCAATGGAGTCATAGTCTACACCGTCCCCTATGTGTGGCGGCCGGTTAATGACACCGCTCTTCACCATCGGAATGATTAGCGACGCTGATATTAGAAGAAACACCGCCGCAACAGCGATATATTTTGCCGCTATTTTAATGTCACAGGGATTAATAGCCGTAATCATCCTAAGGAGGCTCAATAGGCCATGCCTATATCGAACTGGCCTTTTGCAGGTTTTTATGAAATTAACCTCTTTAATCACAATAGGTTAAGTAATTTTGTTTCAATCGCCTTTGCGCAGGGATCGAAGGGAAATTCAGCACCCCTTTCGGAGGGCTTGATTTCCCTAGAAAGCTTAAAAAATGGTTGCCCCTTAAGGGTGGAAAAACCTGCAAAAGGCCAGTATCGAATAGAACTTCAACATTTATTCTTAAAAATTAAATAATGCTTTAAAACCTTAGTCGCATTAAGCAGATCATCTGAAACGAAATAGCGTAATTCGTTTTGAGACGGCAATCTGAAGCTTGCAGACGGAATCAGTAGATCTTCTCAAAATGTGTATCCAAACAATTGAATTTCTTTAATAAATTTTTCCGCCACCATTTTCTTCATTTCATCATCGTATTTCTCGGTATAATGTTCATCATCACTTATCAACAGCTTGGGCAACATCTTGTCCTTAATTCGCAGGATGTCGCACACATGGGAAAAGTCCTCCTCAAGTCTTTCAAATTTTCCTATAAAATCTACAAGTATTTTCCCCCTTTTATCTGTAATCCAGAATAATTGAGCATTCAAAAAATGTTGATTTATATGGCGCTTTAGAAAATCTTTAAAAGAGCATTCTTCCGCGACTTTTAAATTACTCCGGTGAATTGGATCTCTCATGATATTTTTATACCAAGAAAAAATCCTTGCCCAAGGATTACGGACAAAGGTGAATTTAAAATAACTTTTGAATTCAAAATAAGACAAATTGTTTTTGATCTCATGAATAGTTCTATGGTCCTGCACTCCTCTTTTTAACTCGTCGAATAATCCTAATTTTTGTTCTATGCTCGTTCCCCCCGTCTTGGGAATATGGATAAAAATGCATTTATATTGCTGGGAAATCATATTATCAGTTATGAAGTTTAAACTTATGTGCTCGTGCTATGAACACTATACCGCTTTTTCATCTTCGGAATTATCCGCGACACGACACAGCAGAAATACCGCAACCAGTGAAATGTATCTTACTGCTATTTTAACATCGGAGGAATTAGCAGTCGTGATCATTCAAAGAAGGCTAAATCCAACAACGCCAATATCGATTTGCAGATCAACATCTATTCTTGAAAGATTAAATGTTGTTTTGAAACATTAGTGTTTTCAAGCAAATCGTCTGATACGAAACGGTGCAGTTTACTTTGCGACGGCAATCTGACACTTTCGGCTGTAACTCTGGCCCTTACTCCGTGCCAACCCATTCGAATTTCAGTAGGATCATATTGCCTATTGCAATATTTACTAATTGCGTGAGGCACACTCAGACAAATGTAGTGCTTTAACTTAAAATCAACAGGGTAAGGTTTTATGCCATCGAACGCTACCAGGTGGCCACCGGATGATGCTAAGTCCACCGGCGCCGATTGTCGTTTCCACGCCTTTAGATGATGCGGATGATGCGGCGCAAATGGATAATACCATTTCATTGTTTTTTGGTAATTATCGTGATTATGGTGAGGTTCTTCTAGAGTTGGAACAAACACAAATTCAAAAAAATTTACTGCATTATACCCTTGCTGATCAACATACTCTAATGACGATCTCAAAGTCATATCAGAACTCGGGGGCAGTCGAATTTCGTCCGGGTCCGCATGAATAAACCAATCTGCTTTCAGTTCATTAGCCAACTGTTCCTTACGTTTCAGCAATGGGTGCCAAGAATAGACGCCAAGCCGCCTAAATGTTTCAATTCCAATCAAGCCTTTATTTAAATAGCCTTTTGCAATTTCGACTGTTGAATCGCTCGACTCATTATCAATCATGTAAACTTCAATACCCTGTGCGAAATAATGCTCCAAACAGGGCCTAATGAATCGTTCCTCATTATAAGAAGCAAGAATCGCAACAATACGCATTACCCACCTTGTAATTGACGGTTCTTTATCAACACAGATATTTTCTCTGTAATTTACCCAATAATGTATCTTCAGGATAAATTCTATTCTTATCATACTGCCAGTGATGAGCCAATTGTGCACTGGAATTGTCCCCTCTATTTTTTCGCCGCCACATCTCATTCCATAGATGGATTCCACACGAATTATTAGTAATTTGAGAAAGCATACCCGCTTCTATATTTCCGCCCACGAATTGTGATAAATTCCAATGGTCGATCGGACAAAAATAACTGGTCGGAAGAATAAAAGAATCCAAATGATATTCTTTCATCTTGCGCGTCATGAGGAGCGGCCCGATTTGCCCCCAGTGCAATTGATTTTTATCTATTCTCCTAGATTCTTCAAAACAAGCCCGGATAAATTCGCATCCGGCAGGAACTCTAAAAATACATGATGCAATGATGACACCACCTTTTTCGGCATTATGAGTGGGCAATACATAAATGTTTGTGAAATTGAAGGGTCTCAAGCACACGACATCCAAATCCGCCCACCAACCGCCCTCTTCCAAAAGAACTTTATATCTGAATTGGTCCGCAAAACCCGCATAACTGCCCGCATCAGGACCGTGCTGATAAACAAATATTTCTTCCTTGGGAAGGATGTCATTCGCATTCATGATGTGAACACCAGCAGGGACATTTTCTAAATGCTCGTACGTATAAAGACAGTATTTAAAACCATTGGCTAAGAATGATCTTATGGAGAGTTGCTCCATAAGCGAGAGAATTGATCCAATCCACAGCCCGTGAATCGTATTTGAGTTTGCTTCTGAATTTGTCGGTGTCATTACAGGAATGGTTATTCGCTTATGATAAAATGTTTCAGCTTGGTAATTTACCGCTTAATCGCTGACCGGAATTAGCTTTTTATAAAGGAAAAATAGGCTTCTTGAGCCAACGCCAAATGCTTCTTTAAAGAATTACCTGCGCTGAAAACACGTTGCACTTTATTTTTTGCATTCTTTGCCAGCAGATTTCTAAATTCTACGTCATTGACTAATCGTTCTATTGCTGTCGTCATTGCTTGCGGATCGCCTGGGGGTATTAATATTCCTTCATGCTCATGAGAAATCATCTCAGGAATGCCAAAGACATTCGTACTGACAATACTCAAACCAAATGCCATTGCCTCTAATAACACAACGGGAAAAGACTCCTCAAAGCTCGAACAGACAAAAATATCGCTTAATGCAAAGAAATCATAAGCTCCTTGTGTTTCATCAAAAATATGAACATTTTTGAGCTCCATGCGACTTATCTCCTCATAAAGAAAGTTTAAATACTTTCCTGTTCCATGCTCTCCCCTTCGTCCTCCCACAAGAACGAATGTGACATTTCCCAAAGACTCTTTTTTCTGAATTTCCGATATAGCGTGTAAGAAAATATGTTGCCCTTTACGTTCACAAATTGTGCCAACCACTGTGACAATAATGTCATTTGCAGGCAAACTATATTGATACCGAAGTTTCACCTTATCCTGTTGCTTCTGAAAAGACTCGATACCACTACTATCTATGTTGCCCGGACTCGTCCTAAAATTATCATTAAACTCTAGATCCTTGTAAAGAAAACGCGTTGCATTGGCTTGAAAAATAACACGGGTAGCATTTTGAAAACAACTATAAAGAACTTTTTTTGCTGATTCTCTTAATCCTAGTTCAGCGGAACCTTTTAGCAGACCATTACTTTCATGAATATGCCAAATACTTGGAAGATTGAAAAGTTTTGCTAATTCTACTCCCCAAAAACTATTCAAGGTGCTAGCTATCACTAAATCAAAGTTTTTAAGATTTAATCGTTCCCCCAAAGTCTTCAAGAAGCTTTCCCTCATCTCATTTGATTCGCCATATAAATAATCTTGAACTCTGTGAGTTAAAGAACAAGGGATTTGAAGGTCTTGATATTTTTCCCTCAATCGTCCATCTTGTGAAGATAGAACATGAATGTCATGGCCACCTTTTTCTTTAAAATACCGGGCCATCTCAAATGTAATAACTGGCGCACCCTCATAATTGAGGTTGTGTGTGATCAACAAAGCCTTTAGTTGACCTGCAAATTCTGAATATGCGAAACGATGAGGATCTACCTCCATTTGCATAGAATTGATATCCAAATTAATATTGAAAAAAGGATCTCTAAAATGCCGGTATCTATTGATAAAATTTGAATGCTCTCGGCTATCATAATGATTGCTGCGACTCGATTTCTCATAATGAATAAGCTCTGCCTGCGGAGAATAAACAACACGTTTGCCTTTTTCCCATAGGCGAAGGCAATAGTCTACATCATTATATTGAACAGCAAACTTTTCCTCGTCAAAACCGCCTATTTCACGAAATAGTGCGGTAGATGTGAGAAGACAAGCTGCCGTTACTGCTGATACGTCACGTGCTGCATGAGGTAAAGAAATATAGCCCGTTTGCTCGTTTTGCAAAAAAAGAAATTGGTGATCGGCTAAACCCGAATGTGGCCCCACAATAACACCAGCGTGCTGAATTTGTAAATCAGGATACAGAAGCTTCGCTCCCACAGCGCCTACTCCTTCAATAGACATCCAACCAACCATATCCTCCAACCAGCCCGGGCGAATCGCTTTAACGTCATTGTTAAGAAAAAGAACATAGGGGGTTCTAACATGCGTTACCGCTTGGTTAATTAAACGAGAGAAGTTAAACACACCGTTGCCGCCCTCAGCTCGAACCACACGGCACTTGAGAACTTTCCCCTTTACCAACTCTGATAAATAATTTTGGGTCTCATCGAGTGTTGAGTTATCGTCAATGATCAAAAGCTCTGTACAATTAATATTAACTGTTCTTTCTAGGCTTTCAATACAAGCGCGTAAAAGATCAACCCGATCCTTTGTCGGTATAATAACGGTAACGGGCGTCTCTAAAATAAGGTCCTTGTCCCACTCAAGTTGATATAAACACCAACCATACTTCTTAGCAATATCAGGAAGAAAGGGTTTCGCTTTGAGCTTTCTTCTTTCAATAGCTTCTTTGATCGCATGGTAAGCACTTTTGAAAATATATTTTTTTTGAGTTCCTCGCATCGCTGTGCTTTGATTATGAGCTCTCCAGTGATAACAAATATAAGGAACATGCTTAATTCTAGAAGGTGAGGCGCTTTCTGCAACCCTGAGAAAAAGATCCAAATCCTGCGCGCCTTCAAATCCTTTTCTTACTCGCCCTACCTTCTCAAGCAAACTTCTTTTTATGACTGCAAAATGCTGTGTAAAATTATGGGTAATGGCCATTTCTGGATTCCATTCCCCCTTAAATTGAGGGTCATAGTGGTATCCCTTACCATTAATTTTATCTTCATCCGTATAAATCCATTCTACTTCAGGATGGCGGATAATACATCTGGCGACATGCAGCAAAGCATCGGCAGACAATTTATCATCATGGTCCAGAAAACCAACATATTCACCAGTAGCCATCTTCAATGCCTGATTTGTGGTTTCAACGATGTGAGCATTTTTGCTTTGGAATTGTACTTTAATGCGAGAATCTGCTTTCGCAGCTTGCGTTAGTATCGTTCGGACATGCTTTTTAGTTGATGCGTCATCAACCAAACATAATTCCCAATTTCCATAAATCTGCTTTCTAACGGAAGCGATCATCTCAATCAAAAACTTTTTCGGAGTGTTATAAATTGGTACTACAACGCTGATTTTTTTGCCGTTCGCCAATAGTTTGGCCGCATCATTGATTAAACATTTCAGCAGTTTTGGACTTAACCGATTAAGATTAATCCAGCGTTGATAGGGGGCACGATTCTGCCAAGAGTGGCGAATCGTTGCGGCGTCCCAATAAAGACTACAGAGAGTTTCGATCCATCCTTTTGGGGAAAGGGATATTTTTCCTTCGCGGAGTGACGAACAAAATTTCTGCGAAACTTTAATTAAAAGTAATTTCCAATTTACTTTTCCACCCCCCTTTTTTTTGATGTTTATTTTTCTCGCAAAGCAACAAACACGCTGGTCGTTTCCACAAATTGCAAAAATATGCATTTCCAGCGAATGCCTCTTAGTATCTAAAGGTATTGACTGATTAAAACCAGATATTTTGGCACTTGGGTAGTCTGGAAAAGCCTGGGCGACATCCGGGCGTTCGAGGCCAAAAGTTAAAGTGTATTCGGCTGTTTTATTTATTCGTAGGATGAGAGTCTTAAGTTGATTCGGTTTTTTATTTAAAAGCCACCCGGAAACAAGAATAACATTCGTTTCGTCAATCTCTTTAGTGTTGGGACTTTCAAGAGTTCCAACAAAATCACCGGTAGGAAAAATTTCGTTGAATAGCACCCCTCTTTTTTCCATAATACTTTTGAGTTTAGTAGCCACAGCTTTTCTTGTTTCTCTTAGCAAACGTTCTATGGAAAAGACAGGTCCGGCAAGTAACCAAGTCAGAGAACCGTGAATCTCTCTGAGGTGAGAGTTACGCTGGGATAAAAGCAGATTGAGATTATCATTCTCACTCTCCAATGTCTTTGCATGATTTTCCAAGTGACCCCGCTCTACCTGAAGATTTCCAACATGCCCTTTTAATGCCTGATTCTCACTCTCCAATGTCTTTGCGTGTTTTTGCAAATGATCACGCTCTGTCTGAAGATTTTCAGCATGCCCCTTTAGTGCCTGATTTTCACTCTCCAATGTCTTTGCGACTTTTTGCAAATGCTCCCGCTCTGTCTGAAGATTTCCAGCATGCCCCTTCAGTGCCTGATTCTCAGTCTCCAATGTCTTTGCGTGTTTTTGCAAATGATCACACTCTGTCTGAAGATTTTCAGCATGCCGTCGCAACTCATTTCTTTCGAGTGATATTCTTTCTATAAAAGACAAATATCCATTGACGCATCCTAATCTATCCATCTTAGAAAATTCGTTCTCAAGGAAGCTTAAGCGTGAGACGGCTGGATAAGTCGTGCCTTCATGAGTCATTTGTAACAAAACGGAATAGATTTTATGGACAAAGTTAGAAAGGATGTCTCCTGTTTCGATATCACCCTCAGAAGCAACGTGATGGCGCAATTCTGATTTCAGAAAATCATTAACTTCACTCTCAACGTCTAAATATTTTTTCGGCCAGGCTAATTGAAGATTGATACTTATATGCGACATAACTGTTTTCCAATCGGCTAATAAGTTTTCATAATTAATAAAGACTCTTTTTTCTCCTCTTGTGTCTAGTTCGGCTTGCATCATATATCTCATCCATAGAAAATAAGAGAGCGGAATTGATAGCCCATCTCTCATTTTTAAAGACTCAGCCACCTCTTTAGGATTTCTGATGACAATAACAAAAAGCGGCTGGCAATTGAATCGCTTGAAAATCGGCTTCCAAAGAGGCAGTAAACGGCACATGCGGGGATCTTTGATTCCCCAAAGAGACGATGAACTGAATTCCTTTTTTATGGTTTCAAAAATTAACTGCTTAAACTGATCGATTTGCTCATGGGGTTGCTTCCAATTATCCGATAAGTAACGCGGATCAAATGGATCCGACCCTAAGGCTTCTAGTATTTTTTCATTTATCCCAACGATTTCCGAGTGTTCCCAAAAACCGGTAACATTAGACGGGGCTGGCGGCATCAATGAACTTCCCAAATCAACTCCCAAAAGATTTAACACTCGGGCCACCGCAGACGTTCCGCTCCGGTGCATACCCAAGACAACAACAACTTTTTGCTGGTTTTCAGGCGTCAGCTTAGTCATTTTTCTAATTCCTCAAGGCCTTCAAACTTCTTGGAAATTAATTTGGCTATTTCAGAGTTGACTATTTGATATCCCTTTTTGTTATAGTGACAGCACGGATCAACATAAATCTGATCCTTTTCCTTGGTAAAAATTTGGGTTAGATCATAAAAATTAACACCCTCCTTTACTAATTCACGACCCGCCTTCATCAAGTAGGGATAGCCTATTTCGACTCCCTTTTTATAGGGATGCTTTTCGTGATAAGCCTGTTTTAATTCTACCTCGTTTAGATTTTTACTGCCTGTAAGATACTGATTGGGTTGTAAGAAATGAAAATATTGGATATTATTTGCTTCACAAATCTGCTTCATAAGAAGTGCGCTGCGTTTCCAGATCTTAGAAAGTTCATTAAAAATCTCATTCTGATCTTTATATTTCATAGGAGGGCCTGTTATGTCATAGTCACTTTTTTTTACTTCATAATTCAAAATTTGGACATCAAGTGTGGCCAACATCCTTCCAAGCCAATGATCCAAAGATTTCCATATCAAAGCAGCAGAATAGCTGTATTTTCCTAGAAACTGGCCTTTTGCAGGTTTTTATGAAATTAACCTCTTTAATCACAATAGGTTAAGTAATTTTGTTTCAATCGCCTTTGCGCAGGGATCGAAGGGAAATTCAGCACCCCTTTCGGAGGGCTTGATTTCCCTAGAAAGCTTAAAAAATGGTTGCCCCTTAAGGGTGGAAAAACCTGCAAAAGGCCAGCTAGAAACTTGGAAAAGGAAATGGCGATATTGACTCTTTGTTGTCTTGCGATGGCAACAATTCCAATCAATTTAAGCAATTCAGGTGTTGATAATGACATTGTTCTCAAAAACCATTGCCGGGGATTTGATCCAGATTCGTTTGATCGACCGCGGCTACAGTAATTTCAATATGCTCATATGCCGGTAGACTTTCTTGCGGTTCCAAATGCGGTCATGCTCCTATCTCAGATAGGGGGTGACTTTGTCGTAGCCCAGCGCTCTTGCCAATTTCATCGATTTTCGTAGCTCCGCAACGATTGTGCGTTTGAGACCAACATTTAGCGCATCTCCGAAATTTTTTTTAGCGTCTCAATGACGCAGGCCTGCTCCCCAATAATCCTCATCAGCCGGTCGTCCCGCTCCCCGGAAAAGCCAGGCTCTGCCTTGCTGCCGCCATTTCCATTAAAAGCGCCTTCAATGGCTTTCAGAGCTTGATCACGCCACCGGTAAATCAGCGCCTCGCGCATCCCGCGTTCCTTGGCAATCTGCCCCACACTTTTTCCACCTTTTAAAAGCTCCAGAACTACAAGCTTTTTCTCGTCTTTGCTCCATTTTAATTTCGGCATTTCTCGACCCCTTTCGCCGCCCACGGTTTTCTCTACTATCAGCGGTCCAATTATATCAGGGGGCTAGCGGGCTTCCGTGTCCATTGCCTGAGTCTCATAACACCTGGTCACGGGATTAAAAAATGTGGGCGCGTAAGCTGCTATGATTTCATCTTTCTCGAAATTTTGTTCGAGGTGATAGGTGAAAGTAGTTCCCGCGGTTCTTGGAATGTGGAGGAAGTTATAGCGAAAGTTTCTAGGGAAGGGGGCGAACATGAGTTTTTATTCCCATTTCTTCTCGTTTTTGAAGGATAATCCGTTTCACGTATTCGGTACTGTGGTCAGGAGAAATCGTAGGATTCGGACTAATTTTCCAGTTTTCCTCATACCCGAAGTGTTCCATATGAGCCGAAAAGATAGGTTTGAAGAAGGTCACATCTTCTTCAAGAAACCAATTCTTCCAGTCTCCATACGCCTTGGTCCTGACCACACGATCCAAACTCCCGTGAACCGCTGCAGGGCCAGGAAGCGGGAACCCGAGATACCGCTCGAGGTTCTGCAGCTTCCCATCAATGACGTCCTCGTATTTCATGACAAAGTAATCGGGATGCTCATTCTGGAAAACGATTCCGAAGTTGACGTACTCTTGGAAAATCGATCGCCAATCTGAAAGCGCCCTTCCCGCCCCCTCCAGTTCCATCAGGGCCTGAATGAGCTCGGTCACTGAAACACTGTGCGGACGCAATCGTTTGTGCTCTAGTAAAGTCTGAAAGGGACTTAGTGCCTCATCATTGCCGTAAAGCCTCGAATCCCTGACGTAATAGAGGAGTCCGCTAATCAATCGGTCTCGGGGGTCGCGCACCAAGTGGATTTTCTTTTCAAAAGGACTAAAATCGTCGTAACAAACTCTATGGGAGAGTTTCTTCGTTAGAAATTGAACGGAAAAAATTCCGATTCCCCAGAATAGGATTTTGGCCAACACAAACATGTCTGACCGTTCTTGGCCAGAAAGGTACCCTTTTGGTTCGAAAAGAAATTTGAGGTTACGTGGAAGTGAATTTTTTATTTTAAATACCAGAGCCGTGGTCCCGGATTTCGAGAACCCGACAATCACGATTCTTTTAGGTTTACCTAGTCCCCGACGCCGCCAGGCTTCCCAGTGCCGCCGGAATTTTAAGGCGATTTCTCGCGTGCGCCGCCGGAGCTTCTGCAAGGAACTGGTTTCTTCCAAGAGGCGGGGCCAAAGGTTGAGTTTAAGAAAAACTGACTGATTCCCCGTTTCATCTTCTGCTACGAAAACCAGAGGGAAAAGGGGTTCCCGCGGCAACGCGATTTCGCCTTTAAATCCGGAACGCCTTGCCTGTTCGAAGGGATAGATTTGATAAACGTCTTCTCGCGGGTGTCCAGACTCGCAGGTTCCGATGAGCGTCTGTCCGTGGAAAATCTTGATTTTGGATACGCTACGGTTTTCGCTAAAGAAGGACCAACCTGAAACCCGGTTTGTCTTCCCCAAGTGGAATGCTTCGGTTCGCGGACTGTCGAGATGTCCGTAAATCTCCTTTTCTTCAGTACTGCAATTTCGCACATTTTGATTATGAGCTGGCCTTTTGCAGGTTTTTATGAAATTAACCTCTTTAATCACAATAGGTTAAGTAATTTTGTTTCAATCGCCTTTGCGCAGGGATCGAAGGGAAATTCAGCACCCCTTTCGGAGGGCTTGATTT
>Ga0247727_10010046_pt1 | contig 16887 bp, 8 predicted proteins | sample WisWelCaveWW1625_FD_202498 | JGI IMG/M metagenome (GOLD analysis project Ga0247727, IMG submission 202498) | Biofilm microbial communities from Wishing Well Cave, Virginia, United States - WW16-25 | ecosystem: Environmental > Aquatic > Deep subsurface > Groundwater > Cave microbial mat | place...
CATCGACGCGCGTGGCGGGCCCTAGGCCGAACGTGACCGGCAACTCGACCTGGGACAGGTAGCTACGCGTCGGCATGACCTGCCGGCGTTGGCCCACGCCGCCGGCCTCGATCTCGACCCACGCCCCGATCGCGTCCCGGTGCGCCCCGGAGCCGGTCAGGTCCACCCGGAGCCAGTGATGGCCGAGCGCCTGGTCGTTGCGCAGCAGGCGCGGGCGGCCACCCACCTCGGTCAGCAGGACATCGAGGTCCCCGTCCGCGTCGATGTCGGCATACGTTGCTCCGCGACCGACGATCGGCTCGGCCAGGGCGCCCGTGCGGTCCCGCGGCACCTCGACGTAACACGAGCGCGCGGCGGGCCCGGCGTTCCAGAACAGCTGCGCCGGCTGGCGGTAGGTCTGCCCGGCCTGGACCTCCTGAATCTCGTTCTCCAGGTGCCCGTTCGCCTGCAGCAGGTCGAGCCGGCCGTCCAGGTCGTAGTCGAAGAAGAACAGGCCGAACTTCAGGAACAACCGGCTCGGCGCGCCGATCCCCTCGCCGATCGCCTCGTCGGTGAACTGCAGGCCGCTCCCCCGCGCGACGTAGAATGAGGTCATCTCGTTGGCGAAGTTGCCGATCGCCACCGCGAGCTGCTCGTCGTTGCGATAGTACGCGGCGTCGATGCCCATCGCGCCGGTCGCCGCGCCCGCCGCGTCGAAGCCGACGCCCGTCGTCGCCCCGATCTCCTCGAACGTCCCGTCCCCGCGGTTGTGGAACAGGAAGTTCTGCACCGTGTCGTTGGCCACGAGCACGTCGAGCGCCCCGTCCCGCTCGACGTCGACGAACACGACCGCGAGCGCCTTGCCCACGGGCGCGCCGGTCGCCGGATTGGCGACGTGGAGCCCGGCACGCGCCGAAACGTCCGTGAACCGCCCGTCCCCGTCGTTGCGGTACAGGTACGACCACGCCCCGCGATAGCCCGTCGGGGGGCCGTAGGCGCGATCATGGCCGTTCAGCGTGAAATGCAGCTCGAGATCGACTTCGCGCGACCACTGCACGTAGTTGCACACGAACAGGTCGAGGTCTCCGTCGCCGTCGGCGTCGAAGAACCCGGCGCTCGTGCTCCACGCGTCGGCCGCGCCGGCGACGCCCGCGCGGGCCGTTACGTCGTGGAACCGGCCACCACGGTTCTCGAACAGCCGGTTGGGCCCGAGGGCGGTCACGAAGAGGTCGACGTCGCCGTCCGCGTCGTAGTCGGCCACGGCCGCGCCCATGCCGTACAGACTCACCGCGAGCCCGGCCTCGTCCGTCACATCGGCAAAGCGTCCCGTCCCGTCGTTGCGGTAGAGCGCGAGCGTCGCGCGCTCGCCCGATCGCGAGCGGCCCGGCCAGCGAGACGAGTTGACGAGGAGCAGGTCTGGATCGTCGTCGCCGTCGTAGTCGAAGAACGCGGCGCCACCGCCCATCGTCTCGGGGAGGAGCTTCTCGCCCTCGGCGCCGTTGACGTGAACGAAGTCGATTCCGGCCGCGCGCGTCACGTCGACGAACGGGACGGGCGGCACGGCGGCGCCCGCGGCATCGCGGTCGGCCACACGGCCGACCTTCTTCGTCAGGACGGGAGCCGCGGCCGGGCGACGCGTGGCGTACAGCCACGCCGCGAGGCCGACCGCCGCGAGGATCGAGATCACGACGAGCGAGCCGCGGAACGCGCGCGCGATGACCGCGTCGTCCGCGGGCGCAGTGTCGTCGTCGGGCTCGGTGTCACGGGCCAAGATTGCGGACCTTCGCGGCGCGAAGGCCCGCGGCGTCGGACCTTGCGCGGTCGAGATCGTAGATCACGACCGCCTCGGCCGCCCGGTCCGCCGCCGGGTAGCGGATGCGCGCGGCCGCGACCGCGCGATCGCGCGCGTTGTCGTCGGGCTTGTACCGCGCGTGGAGCGCCGCGTGCTCGCCGGCGCGCGCGTTCTCCCCCAGCTCCTGGAACAGCAGCCCGAGATTGTAGTGCGCACTGAGATGCTCGGGGTCGATGGCGAGCACCTGCTCGAGGATCGCGACGGCCCGCCGGAGCAGCGCTTCACGCGGCGCGCCGCGGGCCGCGCCGCGCTCCTGCTTCGCCCGCTCGTAGAGCGTGAGCGCGAGCTCGTTCAACAGACGGTAATCGCGCGAGAAGTCGAAGCCGCGCCCGGCCGCCTGCGCGAAGCCACCGGTGAGAATCTGTTCGAGGTCCCGGATCGCCTCGTCGAGCCGCGCGTTCTGCTTGTTCACGAGGCCGCCGAGCCACAGCAGCGTCCATTCCGGCGGAGGTGGATCGAACGCCGCCGCCCGGCGCAGGGCTGCCGGAGCCTCCAGCCCCACGCGGCCGTCGCGCAAGTACACGCGGGCCAGGTTCACCGGACCGTCCGCGCGTCCGAGGCGCTCGACCTCGCGGAACGCCTCCTCAGCCTGGCGCAGCTCGCCGCGCGCCGGCTTCAGCAGGAGGCCGATGCCGTAGTCGTTCCAGCGCTGCCAGGGCTCGATCGGCGACGGCGGGCCCTCCCCCGGCTCGCCATGCCCCGCCACGGGCAGCGTCACGCGGTCCGCGGAGATGGTCGAGATCGGCAGTCGGTTGACGAAATCCGGACCATAGACGTGCTGCAGGAACGTCGTGTCGAACTTCCGGTAGAGGAGCCGCGCCTCGACCGTGATCGGCCCGGGGACGTCCCGAGGTACGCGCAGCAGGTAATGCACGACGTCGGCCGCCCCAGGCGGGATCTGGTGGTTGTACAGCGGGACGAAGATGTCCTCGGGGTTGCGACGGTCGATGCGCCGGCCCTCGCGGTCGAGGATGAACGAGTTCACGAAGTGGGACCAGGGGTCGACCGTGCCGTCCGGCGCGAGCGCGCCGCTGCGGCCGAGCACACGATCACCCGCCCGGACCTCGACGTCGAGCCAGACCTCGTTCGAGTCGGCTGTGCCCTCGGTGAAGGGGTGGCCCATCTTCACCGTGCGCACGACGGTCTCGAGCAGGTAGGACTCGCCGGGCACGAGCGCGGGGAGGTCGGGCCGGAGCGGGGCGACGAGCGGACCGTCGATCGTGCCACCGCGGCGCACCCCGAACAGATCGACGCGCAGGACACCGTCGAGGAACTTCTGGTGCTTGGCCACCACGGCGTCGGCGTTCTCGAGGCCGACGAGCACAGGGATCGCGGTGTTCGCCGACGGGAACATGTGATCGTGGACCTTCGGCTCGCCGCTCTCGTCGCGCGGCCGGGCGCCGAAGTCCTCGGACGCGTGGAGCGGCATGTGGCAGCCGTTGCAGTTCGTCTCGGCCTTCGGCGGGTAGTAGAAGCTCGCCACGCCCGTGCCCGAGGCACCGCTCAGCACGTATCCGTCGTAGTGGTTCTGTCCGCGCAGCCACTTGTAGTCGTTCAGCTCCACCGGCAGGTGCACCTTGTGGCATGTGCCGCAGAACTCCGGCGTCCGATGGAGCGGCTTCAGGAACGTCTTCTTGTGGAACCCCGGCTTGGCCTTGATCAGCTGGCGGTTGAGCCACTGCAACGACCGCCTGTCGCTTGCGGCGAACGGATACGGGATCGGGGCGTCGATCGTGTAGTCGGCGTTGCCCCGGTTCGAGTTGACGTGCGTGATGCTGTGGCACACGGCGCAGGTGATCCCGGCGTGCGCCGTGGGGTCCCGCACGTCGTCGTAGTTCGGGTCGTTGAACTGACCGCTGAAGAACGGCACCGGATCGTGGCAGCCGGCGCAGAAGCGCGCCCGCGCCACGTTGCCGTCCCGCTCCATCGAGAGCTTGCGCGTGTTGCGCACGCTGAACAGGTAGGGCGGGTTGTTGAACGAGCTGAATCGGTGGACGCTCGCGCTCCACGCGGCGTGGATGTCGCCGTGGCACTCGCGACAGTACCCGTCGTTCATCAAGCTCGCCGGCGGGATGAAATCACCCGTGACCGTGCGGGCGAGCGACGGAAAGAAGTACCGATCGCCCTCGGGGTTGCCCTCGACGTTCCACTGGCGCGGATCCTGGGCCTGGATCGTCGCGAGCACGACGGCGAAGGCGACGGCGACGGCGGCCCAGCCGAGGCCGACGCGCCAGCGAATGCGCTTGCCGGCCAGCCGGTGCAGGACGAACAGCCAGACGACGACGAACGGCGTCGTCACGTGGAGCCAGTACGCCACGCCGCGCACCGCCGGGTCCTTCACCACGATCACGCCGTCGAGGCGCGTGAGCACGATCCCCGTCCCGAGGAGCACGAGCGCGCCCGTGAACAGCGAGAGCCCCGCGCGCACGGCCCTCCGGTTCGGCCGGCGCCAGGCGTTGCGCATGTGGGCGAGGCCGAACACGACCACCGGGACGACGAGGAGAAGACCCAGTGCGAGGTGTAGCAGGAACATCTGCAGGTAGAACCAGTCCTGGTACACCCGCCCGGTCAGGGCCTCGAGCAGCGTGATCGCGCCGAGGTACGTGGAGTTGACCGCGAGAAGCGCGAACAGACCGAGAACGACGAACAGCAGCTTGCGCAGGGCCGGCCCGACCGCGGGCACGTAGGGACGCCGGCTCGGGGGCTCGCGGGACATGGGGCTCGAGCTCAAGCGGCTCCTTCGGCGGCGACGCGCTCTGTGCCTATCTTATATACCGCGCGCGCGCGGCTACGCCAAGGTCGCCACGAGCGCCACGCCCAGCGCGGCGCCGTTGTACGTCACGTGCGCCACGATCGGCGCGGCGAGCGTGCCCGTCCGGCGGCAGGCCCATGCGAAGAGCAAGCCGACGACGAAGTAGACGAGAAGGCCCGGGAGGTGGAAGTGGATCAAACTGAAGCACGCGGCAGACAGCGGATAGGCGACGCGCGCGCCCACCCGCTCGTGCAAGAAACGGAAGAGGTAGCCGCGGAAGAACACCTCCTCGGCGAGAGGCGCGACGACGACGAGCCACGGAACGAGGCCGAGCACCGCGCCGTCCTGGCGGAGCACCTCCACGAGCCAGGCCTGCTCCTCGATCGTCCAGCCGAGCGACTTTTGGAGCAAGCCGATCGCTCCCGACGCGAGGAATCCGGCGGCGCCCGCGACGACGCCGACGAGCGCGGCGCGCGGCAGGCCTCCCGGCACGGCCGGCATCCGCGGTCTCACGCGCAGTGCCGTGAAGAGGGCGCCGAACGCGAGCAGGATCGCCGACTGCGACCCGAGCAGCACGCGCGGATGCTCTCGGATCAGCAGGACCGGATCCGGATCGGGCCAGCTGCGCACCTGGAACGGTCGCATCTCGTAGCCCGCGTCGTGGAGCGCGCGGTGCACGGGATCGCCTACCGTTTCGGTCGAGGAGAGACCGCGCAGCACGAGCGTCGGCGCCCCCGCGGGACCGCGAATGTCCACGTCGTCGGTCAGGCCGAGCCGGCGGATCGTCCGGAGCAGCTCGTCCTGCGGCGTTGCGTGTGCGGCGGATCGCGGAACGAGATCGAACGTGGCCTGATGAATCTCAGGCGCAAGCAGGAGCGCGAGAGTGCCGCCGACGATGAGGATCGCTACGACACAGGCCGAGAGCACGGCGAGCGCCTCGCCGACGGCGAGCCACGGCGTGGGAGCCGATCGTGCCGCATCCACCGGCTCGGCGCCGCAGTTCGGCGAATCCTCGACAGGGTTCATTCTTACAATTCCTAGCAGAGTTCTCTCAGCGGCTTGCCCTCCGCTTCCTGGGAACTACATTGGGACTCGCATACCTTACTGCTGTCCGCAACGTGCAACGGCATCCATAACCCCCCAGTGAGGTGTCGTGGCCAGGGGCGTTCGGTGGCAGGTCCGCCGGACGCCCCGATTCTTCTCTCTCGCTCCACTGTCCGAAGCCATGCCGGATTGCGGCCCGCGTCCACGCTGTATCATCATGCACGCGCGTTCGCGAGGATCCCTGTCATGCATGCGATCGAGAGCACGTCCACGCTCGTCTCCTCGGTTTACGACCGGGTCAGGGCGCGACTGGAGATCATCCGCCGTCGCCTCGACCGGCCGCTGACCCTCGCCGAGAAGATCCTGTTCGGACACCTCGACAACCCCGCACGGGCCGATCTGCGTGCGGGCGAGAGCTACGTCCAGCTCCGACCCGACCGTGTCGCGATGCAGGACGCCACGGCGCAGATGGCGCTGCTCCAGTTCGCCCAGGCCGACATTCCACGCGCCGCGGTTCCGACCACGGTGCACTGCGACCACCTGATCCGGGCGTACCGCGGCGCCAACCAGGACGTGCGGGTCGCGATCGACGAGAACGACGAGGTCTACGCGTTTCTCCAGAGCGCATCGGCTCGATACGGGATCGGGTTCTGGAAACCCGGCGCCGGCATCATCCACCAGGTCGTCCTCGAGAACTACGCCTTCCCCGGCGGCCTGCTGATCGGAACCGACTCGCACACACCGAATGCCGGGGGCCTCGGCATGTTCTCCTCGGGCGTCGGCGGGGCCGACGCGGTCGATGTGATGGCCGGCTTTCCCTGGGAGGTCAGGCTTCCGCGACTCATCGGCGTGCGGCTGAGCGGAGCGCTCAACGGGTGGACCGCCCCCAAGGACGTGATCCTGAAGCTCGCCGGGATTCTCACGGTCCAGGGGGGAACGAACGCCGTGATCGAGTACTTCGGGCCCGGCGCGCGCACGATCTCCTGCACCGGCAAGGCGACGATCGCCAACATGGGCGCCGAGGTGGGCGCGACGACATCGGTGTTCCCGTTCGACGAGGCGATGGCCCGCTACCTGCGCGGCACGGAACGCGGGGCGCTCGCCGATCTCGCCGAGCGCCACGCGGAGCTGCTCTCGGCCGACGACGAAGTCGAGCAGGACCCGGGGCGGTTCTTCTCGCGGGTGATCGACATCGACCTCGACCGGCTCGAGCCCCACCTGGTCGGTCCCCACACGCCGGATCTCGCCCGTCCCGTGTCCGAGATGGCCGAGGCGGTACGCCGCGAGGGGTACCCCGACGAGATCTCCGTCGCGCTGATCGGCTCGTGCACGAACTCTTCGTACGAGGACATCGCGCGCGTCGCCGACGTCGTCGAGCAGGCGCGGCGCAGCGGCGTCGATCGAGCGGTCGTGCCGTTCATGGTCACGCCGGGCTCGGAGCAGGTCCGAGCGACGATCGAGCGCGACGGTCAGATGCGCGTCCTCGAGTCGTTCGGCGCGACCGTGCTGGCCAACGCCTGCGGGCCGTGCATCGGCCAATGGCAGCGCGACGAGATCCAGCCCGGAGAGCGCAACACGATCGTCACGTCGTTCAACCGCAACTTCCCGCGGCGCAACGACGGAAACGCCGAGACGCTCGCGTTCATCGCGAGCCCGGAGATCGTCGCGGCCTACGCGCTGGCCGGCCGGCTGAGCTTCAACCCGCTCACCGATCCGATCCGGCTGGCCGGCGGAGGCTCGTTCCATCTCGCGCCTCCGGCGCCCGCGCCCGATCTCCCGCCCAACGGATTCGTCCAGGACGTCGCAGGTTACCTCGCTCCTCCGGCCGATGGGAGCGCGATCGAGGTCCACATCGCACCAGACAGCAAGCGACTGCAGAAGCTCGCACCGTTCGCGGCGTGGGACGGGAAGGATTTCAGACGAGTGCCCCTCCTGATCAAGACCGAGGGCAAGTGCACCACGGACCACATCTCGCCCGCCGGCCCGTGGCTGCGCTTCCGCGGACACCTCGACAGTATCTCGGACAACATGTTCACGGCTGCCGTGAACGCGTTCGGCGGCGAGGCGGGCACGACGCTCGATCCCGCTACGGGCGAGCGTGGGGTCCCCGTGCCGCGCGTGGCGCGCGGCTGCAAGGCCCGGGGCGAGCGCTGGATCGTCGTCGGTGACGAGAACTACGGCGAGGGCTCGAGCCGCGAACACGCGGCGATGTCGCCACGCCTTCTCGGCGCTGCCGCGATCCTGGTCCGGTCGTTCGCCCGGATCCACGAGGCGAACCTCAAGAAGCAGGGCGTCCTGGCGCTCGCGTTCGCTGACCCGGCCGACTACGACCTCGTGCGCGAGACGGACCGGATCAGCGTCCTCGGGCTCTCGGGGCTCGCGCCGGACCGCCCGCTCGACGTCGTGCTGCACCACGCGGACGGCACGGAGCATCGCGTGCGGGCGGAACACTCGCTCAACGCAGAGCAGATCGAGTGGTTCCGCGCCGGGTCGGCGCTGAACGTCCTGCGGAAACAGCGTCCGTAGAGTTTCCGACTCGAAACGAGTGCCGGGCCCGGCACTCTGCCCTCCCCCGTCCGGGCGAACCATGTTGAGTTGCGGTCCGCGGTCCCCGACTACGCCTCCGGTGGTGTCGCGATGCGCAGAGCTCGTGTCGGTTCGGTCGTGGTCCTGCTCGCTTCCTTCCTGGTCGCCGGCTCATCGAGCGCGGCGCCTCCTCGGCCTCACGCGAAGGCCCGCGCGTTCCTGGCCGATGTCGTGCTCGAAGTGGACGACCTCGGGCGATACGTGGTCCTCGTCGATTCGGATCGGAACGGCTCGGTCGACCATGCCTTGATCTACGAGACCACCGAGCCGCTGCCGGAGATGGCCCCGCGGTTCGAGGAGGGCGCACGCCTCGAGTACGGCGGGGACGGCGGGCCGCGCCGCGTCGAGGTCTCGCGCTGGATCGGAGCAGGACCGCGGCAGCTCCTGGTGGAGATCGACCTCGATCTCCGCGTCGATCGGGGGCAACGATCGTCGGGCGGAGAGCGCTTCGGCGGCGGAGTCGCGCTGGCGATGCTGACGGGTTACTCGCTGTGGCCCGGCGCCGAGGGCTCCGGCCCGGAGGCCCTGCGAGTGCGCGGGCTGCCGACGTTCGCCGAGGCCGAGACCGAGCACGTTCGAACCTCTCGTTTGGCCATCGAGCCCTTCCTGATCGAGGCGTGCGGCTGCAAACAATGCTCGGCGGGCGGCCCGGGGGCGACGACGTGCTCGGTGAAGTGCTCGGGCCGTGTGGTCATGATCGACATCGGCGAGGACTGCTCGACCCAGTGCGGTCCCAACCTGTACGCATGCTGCTCGTGCACAGGGCTTCTCGGCGCGTTCGGTAGGTGCGAGTGCGTCCGAGGATAAGCGGCACATCCGGGGGACAGCGACCGGAATTCGTCGGAGTCGCGAACGACGAGCCTGTCCCCTTTTCCTGCTATTCGATCCCGTGCTCCTTGAGCTTGCGGAAGATCGTGGCCCGCGAGATCCCGAGGAGCCTCGCTGCGCGCCCCCGGTTGCCCTCCGCAGCGGCGAGGGCCCGACGGATCTGATCTTCCTCGTTCAGGTCGATCCGGAGAGCGGTCGCGAAATTCGAGTCGCCGCCCGGGAGGATGCCACGGAAGCCCTCGTCCGCCATGGCGACGTCCATCGTGATCGGGCCGTCGCCGGCGTGCACGGCGAGGCGCTTGAGACAGTTCTCGAGCTGCCGCACGTTGCCGGGCCACGGGCTGCGCTCGAGGAGATCCACGACGTCGCGTCGAATCCGCGGCGGCGCCCCGCCGCGATCGCGACCGATGCGCTCGACGAGCGCATCCACGAGGAGCGCGACGTCCCCCGGTCGCTCGCGCAACGGCGGGAGCTCGACGACGAGCACGTGCAAGCGGTGTCGCAAATCGTCGCGGAACCGCCCAGCCGCGACTTCTCGATCGAGGTCCTTGTTCGTGGCCGCGACGACGCGCACATCGACGCGCCGCCGGATGTCGTCACCGACCCGACGCACCTCCCCCTCTTGCAGGACGCGCAGGAGCCGGGCCTGCATGGCCGGCGACATGTCGCCGACCTCGTCCAGGAACAGCGTGCCCCCGTCGGCTTGCTCGAACAGGCCGGCCCGATCCCGATCGGCACCGGTGAACGCGCCGCGGACATGGCCGAACAGCTCGGACTCGAGCAGCGTCTCGGTCACCGCGGCACAGTTCTCGACGACGAACGGGCAGGCGCGCCGCGGCCCGAGGTCGTGAATCGCGCGCGCCGCCAGCTCTTTCCCGGTTCCGCTCTCTCCCAGGATCAGCACCGGGAGCGACGTTGCCGCGAACTTTTCGATGCGATCGTACGCGCGCTGCATGCCGGGCGCGCGCCCGACGAGGCCGGCCAGTCGAGCGCGCGATTCCGTCGCGATGCACAGGCGGCGGTTCTCGCGCTCGAGCTCGCGCCGCTGGGTGGCGTTCTCGAGTGCGAGAGCCGCGTGATCGGCGAACGCCTGGAGGAACGTCAGGTCGTCCTGGGTGAACATGCTGCCGCCCGACCGGTTGTCGAGGTACACCGCGCCGATCCGCCGACCGCGCGCGCGCAGCGGCACACAGAGCACGGAGCGGATGTGATACAGGCTCACGCTCCGCAGGTCGCGCAAGCGCGGATCGTCCCCGGTGTCGATGGCCAGGACAGGCGTGCCGGCCGCGGCTTCGAGCACGACGGTGCGACTGAACCCCTCGGCATCGGCGGCGGCGTCGGGCTCGATGTTCCGCGAGGCCCTCACGGTGTAATCGCCGACCGCCTCTGCGACCAGGATCATGCCCCGCTCGGCGCGCACGACCGCGATTGCCATGTCGAGCATCGTCTCGAGTAGCGCATCGGGATCCGTTTCCGAGTTCAGCACGCGGACCATGTCGTACAGCGCGAGAAGCCGCGCCTCGACCGCGCTCGCACGCCCGAGAGCCGAGCGCCGGATCGGCCGAAACACTGCCCGGCCCAGGAAGTCGCCGCGCATCTGCTCGTCGCCGATCCGAGCCGCAGCCTCGTCGAGCCGCGAGCGCGCCCGCTCGAGAGCCTCGCGAGCCGCGCCGATCCGTCCTGCGCGCTGTTCCGCCTCGGAGACCACGGCGAGAAGCCGCGCCGCGAACGCGGGAAGGTCCTTGGCCGTCGCCAGCTCGATCGCCTCCCGAGCGACCGCGAGGCACGGCTCGAGCGCGTCTCCCGCCAGGAGCTCCTGGGCCTCCGCGAGCGCGGCGCGAGTCTCCCACCACGGATCGAGAAGCGCCCGGTCCGCGCGAACCTCCGCCTTAAATCTCTCGCGGATCTCCGCTGCCGGGACTCCCGCGACCACACGCCGCTCCATCTCCACGACGAGCGCGCCGAACAGGCCCTTGCGATCGACGACGGGGTCGTCCAGGACGTCCAGCAGCAGTCTGCGGATCCGCTCGTGGTCCGGGTGCGGCTCCTCGATCAAGGCTTCGGCAAGGGTGACTTTGAGGTAGCGGGCGAACTTCGGCTCGATCTCTCTCGTTTCGCCCTGAGCCTGTGCGAGGAGAGCGATGGCCTCACCCGTGCGGCCACCCTGGACAAGGATCTCGCCTTGCATCAGCAACGAGCTGACCAGACCGTTGCTGTTTCCGTGATGCGCGGCGACCGATGTCGCCTCCTTGGCGGTCTCCAGCGCCGCGTCGAGCCGACCCAGGCGGATCAGGGGCATCGTCCTGCAGGTCAGTGCGTAGTGGAGCAGCGCGTGCAGACCATGTCCTTCGATCACGCTGCGGGCGTGGTCGCAGAATCGGAGGGCGTCCTCGAGCCGCCCCTCCCGCGTCGCGAGCGTCGTGAGACTGATCCAAGCGTAGGACACAAGACGATGGTCACCGACCCAGCTGGCGAGATCGACGACTGCCGCGAGATATTCCCGCGCCTCGTCAAACCTGCCGATATTCGACGCACACGCACCAGCTATGTAGAGACACGACGCCTGTTCGGCTGGCTCGCCGGCTTCGGCCAGACCGTTCGCGGCCTCGACCGCGATCTGGAGAGCCTCTTCCGGCCGCTGCAGCCGCCCGAGTGCGGCGGCAATTGAGCGCCTCGCCCGTGCGATCCCCACGGGCGTTCCCGCGCTGGTCGCGAGTGCGAGCGCCCGCTCCGCGATGCCGAGCGCTTGTCTCGCCCGACCCTCTGAGGCGAGGAGGTGCCCACGTCGTGCCAAGACGGTCGCACGCTCCGCGTCGGAAGTGGCCCGGCGAAGGACAAGGCCCAGTGCACGAATCGCCTCGGAGTAGCGCTGCGCGTCCACCAAGTGCTGCACCTGCGCGGTTCGAAGCTCGAGACGGCGGGGGTCCGATGGGGCGATCTGGGCGAGAACAAACGCGAGCCACTCCGCGGCGTCGTTCGGTCGTCCGGACGCGTGATTGCGGCTTGCTGACTCGAGCGCGCATTCGATGCTCCTCTCGGTCTCGCCCCCTTCTCGCCACAGACGCGCGAGCTGATCTGTGTCATGGTCGGCCTCGACGGCTTCGGCGGCAGAACAACTCAGCGCTCGCCACACGAAGGGGTCGAGGCTGCCTCGAACAACCTCGGACACCGCGCGCGAGGCGGGTGACCAGCTCAGCCCATCACCGGTGGCGAGGCCCGCATGGACGGTTGTCGCGCCCGCTCGAGCCGATACCGCTTCGGGTATCCGTGCCACCCGGCTCAGCACCTGAAGTGTTGCGCCGGGGCCCACCACCGTCAGCGCTTCGAGCCAACTGCGCGCGTCGGTCTCCAGCCTGGCGATCCTCTTGCGGATCGAATCCTCGATCGATGGATGCGGCGGCGCGGCTTTTCCTCGCTCCCACGCCCCATCTACCACGAGAGTCTCGAGAAGCAGCGGATTGCCACCGGAAGCCTCGAGCAGCCAGGTCAAGCGCGGATCGGCCGCCGACGTTCCCGTCGCTCTGCGGACAACGTCGGCGGTCCCTTCTCGATCCAGGGCTCCGAGGTGGAGGCGGTCAATCGTCGGAACGCGCCCGACATCCGTGACGAGGCTGCCCAGCGTCGCGTTCTGCGTCTCCGCGACCCGAACCGCCGCGACGACCACAAGGGGCGGCCCGCGATGCCCCCGTGCGGTTGAATCGACGAAGTCAAGAACGCGCTGTGAAGCGACCTCCATCTCGTCCAGCAAGACGAGGGTCGGATGGGACGCCGCCTTTGTCTGCCATCGCGAGATCGCTTCCTGCGCCGACGCGCCCGGCCGACCCAACTCGCGTTGAAGGTCGAGGCTGACATCCCACCCGGCGGCCACGGCGTGGCCGCCGAGCCACCGCAGGAGCCGTGTCTTGCCGATCCCGGCATCCCCCGTCAACAGGATCACACGAGGACCCTCGCGATTCTCGACCAGAGCCCACAGGTCCCTGCGCTCTACATCGCGACCCGGTGGAGGCCCGGATGCAAGACGAGCAGCCCGCGTCGCCGAGGTCTCGATCTCCAGCTCCGTGCCGCAGGCGAGGTTGAGACGAACGAGAGCGTCACGGGCGCTCGACGGCCGATCGTCGGGATCCCTCGCCACGAGCTGCTCGATCCACGATTCGATCGCTTGGAACGAACCGGGACTCCGAGACCGAGCGACGCCGGAAGCACTGAAGGGCTCGCGCGTAGGCGGCTTTCCGTTCAGCGACTCATACAGGACGGCGCCGAGCCCATACAGATCGGAGCGACTACTCGGCGCCGCACCTGCCAAGAGCTCGGGGGCGAGGTACGGCAGCGTCCCGGCGACCGTCGACGACGTCGACTCCTCCCGCATGATCGAGAGTCCGAAATCGAGCAGAACGACCCTGCTTTCGTCGTGGGGCTGTCGCCGAACCAGGATGTTCGACGGCTTGACGTCACGGTGAATCACGTCGAGGTCGTGGAGGAAGGCGAGGGCCCGGAGCGACTCCACCGCGAAGCCGACCAGCGATGCAGTCCCCTCCTCACGTGCCGCGGCGACGAGATCGATCCCGTCGACGAACTCCAGCACCAATCGAGCCTCACCGACGGGGCCGATCTCGAAGTCGTGGACTCGGGCTAGGTTCGGGTGACGAAGAGTCCGAAGTGTCGCGAACTCGCGGCGGAGGGAAGCCTCCTTGTGGGTCGCATCACCTGCCAACTCTTTGATCGCGACGAGTCGCTCGGGGCACAGGCGGTCCTCAGCGAGCCATACCTGACCACCGCCACCCACCCCCAGGAGTCGGATCTTGCGGTATCGATTCCCCAACTCCCGCACGGGCCGAATATACGCCCGCCAGCCCGCCGCTCCCCTGGCGAGCAAAGGGACGTCGGGAGGAAATCACATGGGGTTCGGGTCGTCCACCAGCCCGACCGTCACGACCTCGCTCACCGGGGAGCCGAAGTCGACCGAAGCCGTGGCGCTGCCGCTAGCCGAGACCGACAGGCTCTGGCTGGCCGCCACGGTCGAGCCGTCCACGACCGCCAGAACCTCGACGACCACGACCTGGGGGGCAGGCGTCGGGTTCGAGACCGTCACGGCGACGACGTCTCCGGCCACCTGAGTGGACTGAACCGCGGGCGAACCGCCGCCAGTCTTCTTGATCCCTACGGCGGCCCAGCCGGGCGTCGAGAACAGAAGGGCCGCCAAGAGGATCCGCGCTGTGGTTGCTGCTCTTTGGTGGGACATTGCCTCTCCTCCACGCATCAATATTCGCCATCCGCGTTGTAGATATGTGATACACGGGCGAATGTAGGCGGCTGGAGATGCGCCTCAATAGTGAAACCGGTAAGACCAAATGTGTAATCGACGACGATGCCGACGATGCCGACGCCGCCCCGCGACCTTTCGATCTCGCGGCGTTTTACGGGCCCTTGACGGCCGAAAAAAAACTGGCCGGTATGTTGGCCGGAGGCGCACGTGAAGATCCTCGTGGTCGAAGACGACGCGGTGTTGCGGGACGGGCTGGTGGACCTGCTGACCGCGGCCGGCCATCGGGTCGACGCGGTCGCGGACGGCGAGAGCGCCCTCGCGCGCGGCGCCGACCCCGCGTTCGACCTGCTCGTGCTCGACCTCATGCTCCCGAAGCTCGACGGCATCGAGGTCTGCCGCCGGCTGCGGGTCCTGCGGCCCGAGCTGCCGATTCTCATGCTCACCGCACGCGGCGATGAGGAGGACAAGGTCCTCGGCCTGCGCTCGGGCGCCGACGACTACGTCACGAAGCCGTTCGGGACGCGCGAGCTGTTGGCCCGTGTCGAGGCGCTCGCTCGACGGCGTGGCGACGGGGGGGAGCCCCCGCAGGTGATCGCCATCGACGACTGCACGATCGACCTCGGCCGTTGCGTCGCGCGCCGTGGCCCCGAGGTCGAGATCCCGCTCACCGCCCGCGAGGCGGCGATCTTGCGCTGGCTGTTCCAGCATCGCGAGCGCGCGGTGAGCCGAGCCGAGCTGCTCGAGCGCGTATGGAACTCGTCGGGCGACCTCGCGACTCGCACCGTCGACATGACCGTGGCCAACCTGCGCCAGAAAATAGAGCGCGATCCGAGCCGACCGTGCATCGTCATCACGGTCAAGCGGATCGGCTACGCCTGGGGCGAACCGTGACGGCCCGGCTTGGCCGCACGGGGATCGCCGCGATCCTGACCACACTGGGCATTGCCGTGCCGAGCGCGGCATGGTTCGTCGCCGGATCGCGCGGCGCGCGCGAAGAGGCCGCGCGCGTCGAGACCACGGCGCGCGAGCAGGCGCTCCTCGAAGCCGCGCACCTCGCGCAGCAGATCGGCCTGCGCCTCGAGTCGTTGCGCGAGACCGAATCGCGCCGGCCGTTCCAGGACTACGTCAGCGACGATTCGACGTGGATCCCCGACTGCGCGGTCGGGACCGGGCGCCCATCGCCGCTCTACGACGGGCCCGGCGATCCGCTCGTGTGGGCGCATTTCCAGATCGACGATGTCGGGGTCCTGACGCTGCCGACACTCGACGCCGCTGAGGGTGCCGGCGCCGAGACGAGCCGCGCCTTGGAGGTCCAGCGGGCGATCTACAACGAGCTCGAGTGCGCAAGCTCCTACCATCTCGCCGCGCTCCACCTGCGGCCCGGACCCTCCCCCGGCAGCGGACGCGCGACCTCCCCGCACGGTGTGGTCACCGTGGGCCCGTTCACGTGGCACACCTCGTCGATCCAAGGCGCCCCCGCGCTCGTCGCGCTGCGCGAGGTCGCGACACCCGCCGCCGTGCTCACGCAGGGCTTCGTCGTTCCGGCCTCGCACCTGGCCTCGCTCCTCGACGGCTCGATCCTGCCGGCAACCCTCCATCCCGGCCAGGCCGCCGCCGGACTCGGGGCGCTCATCCCGCTCCAGGGCGACGCCTGGTCGGTCGCCGTCGACCCGACGGTCCAGCTCGCAGCGGCAGCGGCCGCGGCGTGGCGGGTCGAGACCCGGTTTCATCGCACGTTCCTCGGCGGGGCGATCGCCGCGCTCTTGGCCGGTTCCGCGCTCGTGCTCCTCGTTCATCAGGCCGAGCGCACCGCCCGCGAGCGCGCGCGCTTTGCCGCGGCGGCGGCGCACGAGCTGCGCACGCCGCTCGCCGGCCTGCGCCTCTACGGCGAGATGCTGGCCGAGGAGGCGATCGACCCCGCACGCCGCGCGACCTACGGGCGGCGGATCGCCGCCGAGGCCGAGCGCCTGGGGCGCGTCGTAACGAACGTGCTCGGCTTCGCCGGGCTCGAGCGCGGCGGCCTCGCGATCGTGGCGCGCCCGGGAGACCTCGGCGCCGCGGTCCGCGCGGCGGTCGAGCGACTGCGGCCGACCGTCGAGGCCGAGGGTGCGACCGTGTCGGTCGACACGACGGCGAGCGTGCCACTCGCGGCGTTCGACTCGGCGGCGGTCGAGCAGATCCTGCAGAACCTCGTCGACAACGCGGCCAAGCACTCGCGGCCGTCGAGCGACCGGCGCATCGACGTGTCCGTCGGACTCGATGGCGGCGCGCCGAGCGTCACGGTGCGCGATTGGGGCCCGGGAGTCGATCCGGCGCGCGAACGCTGGCTCTTCCGGCCGTTCCCGCCCGGCGCGGCCACGGACTCGCCGTCGGGCCTCGGGATCGGTCTCGCGCTCGCGAGTGCGCTGGCCGAGGCTCAGGGAGCGACGCTGCGCCACGTTCGCCCGCCCGACGGTGGGGCCGCATTCGTGCTCCGGCTGCGGCCTGCCGGCTGAAGCGGGCGCTGCTAGAATCCGACGGGTCGCCGGCGCTTCCGGCTTTCGAGGTCCCGACGTGCCGCAAGCGGCCGGTTCGCAACCAACC
>Ga0247727_10010047_pt1 | contig 16886 bp, 14 predicted proteins | sample WisWelCaveWW1625_FD_202498 | JGI IMG/M metagenome (GOLD analysis project Ga0247727, IMG submission 202498) | Biofilm microbial communities from Wishing Well Cave, Virginia, United States - WW16-25 | ecosystem: Environmental > Aquatic > Deep subsurface > Groundwater > Cave microbial mat | place...
CGTCGTGGCGTTATTTATTTCTTTTATCGTCGGCCTGACCTTCGGCGTTTATCCGGCGCGCAAAGCCGCGAAGCTTGATCCGGTGGTGGCGCTCAGGCACGAATAGAGCAAAAAAGATAAAAAGACAAAATAAAAAAAAGATCCCGTGATCTATTTTGCGGAGCGGGTGCTATTTTTGAGGGGGAATAATTTTTAGTTGTTGCCCCAAAATCTTTGGAAGCGGTCGGCTCTTTTTTTCTCTTCTTGCTTTGAAGAGCGATTGATGAGAATTGCGCCGATGAGCGCAAAGAGAAAAGCTGCGCCCAAAGCGAATAAGACTCCAAATTCAGGTGACGTAAACATTTTTATTTTTTTTGCTGTTTCAGGGAACGAGTAACAATGATTACGCTTATGAGAGCAAAAAGTACGATCATGCCCAAGGATAAGACAAAGGCTACTGGCGTTGACATAATTATTGCTCCTTTAAATGGGAGTTATTGGAGGCCAAATGGGATTTATTAACGGCATATAAACCCGAAAAAATAAGAATTGCACCCAAGACTAAACCGCTTGAAGAAGCCCAGCGAGGGAAATCATGAACAAAAAAAGTTGCTACTCCGCCAACGACCGCAGCTTCTCCCAAACGAATTAGCACGGTCCCAAGTTCTTTAACCGTTTCATGGTGCATTTTCATAACTCAATATACTCCCGTCTTGTTTAAAAATCAAGCAAATTATTTAACCGCAAATCCGGTTTACCACAATGAAAAAATATCAAGCCGAATCCTGGGAAAAAATTCGCGGCCAGATTTATGAAGCCGTTCGCGAAGCGTTTATGACGATTCGCGGCAATAAGATGCGCTCGTTTCTCGTTATTCTCGGCGTGATGATCGGCGTCGCGAGCCTCATGGGTATGGTCGCGACGTTGTCGGGGCTGGAGAAATTTATTGCCAACACCATCAGCGGTGAAGGCACGCCGTATATTTCGCTCGAGAAAGCGGACTTCCTGGCCGGCGAAGGCCACGCCGAATGGGAAAAGCGCAAAAATTTTTCGACGGATGACGCTTTGGCGTTGGCGACTTTGCCGCACGTTCGCGGCGTGATGATCGGCTACGGCCGCGGCACCGTGGTCAAATACAAAGATCGCAAAGCCCGGCTTATTCAAGTTTTCGGCACCAATCAGCCGTTTTTGCACATCCAGAGCATGAATATCGCGGAAGGCCGCTTCTTCACGGAGTTCGAAGAGGAGCATCGCCGCAATGTGGTTGCGCTGGGCGACCAGGCGGCCAAATCGCTTTTTCCGAATGAAGATCCGATCGGCAAACCCATTCGCATTAACGGCAAAGAGTATGAAGTGGTCGGCGTTCTGGGCAAACGCAAAACCATTTTCGGCTCGTTCGCCGATAATTTTGTGACGGTTCCTTATACTTCTTTTGAGCGCGATTTTCTCTGGTGGAAACAGGGACCGGAGCTTAGTATTATCGTGGACAGCGAACGCCATCTTGATGAGACGCGAGAAAACGTGCGCGCGATGATGCGCATGCGCCGCAAAGTGCCGCTCGGCCAGCCCGACGATTTCGCGATTGTCACGGCGGAAGCCCAACTTGAGTTCACGAAAAAAATCACCGACAAAGTCGCCCTGGCGCTGGTCGTGCTCGCCTCGATTGCGTTGATGGTCGGCGGCATCGGCGTGATGGTGATCATGCTGGTTTCGGTCACCGAACGCACCGCGGAAATCGGCATTCGCAAAGCCATTGGCGCGACGCGCGGGCAAATCACCGCGCAGTTTTTAATCGAGGCCGCGACGCTTTCGGGAATTGGCGGGTTGGTGGGTATTTTTATCGGACTTGGCCTCGCGTTTATTCCCTCGGCGCTCATCGGTTTTCCTTATACGATGCCGATTGGCTGGGTGATGGTCGCCGTCATCATGTCCGTCAGCGTCGGCTTGTTCTTCGGCATTTTTCCCGCGCGCAAAGCGGCGAAGTTGGATCCGATTGTCGCGCTGCGACATGAATAAGTCATAAGGCCGCAAAAGTTCGAAAAAATTCTAAAAGTTTTATGTTGCCAACGGATGGAAAAGCGACCAACGGATTTGAAAATAAAATCCGTTGGTCGTTTTTTAATCCGTTGGGCAATTTTTTTGATTTACAGCTGCCCGCCGCGGCGGGGCTTCGGTTTTGGCGTGTCTGAAAATCCGATGTAGACTTTTGTGCGATTGAATTGAATCGTTCTTGATGGTTTTGCGTTGTCGTTCTCGCAACCCTGCGATGTCGCTGCAACCTCCGCATTTCATGTTGTCTGCCTGTATGTGAAAAGAGAGCGGTTGGCCGTGAGATCACCGGGTTTTTTATTTCGAACAAATTTTACCTCGACCTCTTTACGGAAGAAGAGTGGCCCGCCATGAAAACGATTCTAATGAATGCTTTCGCGTCGAAGTTTTCATCGAAAATTCGCGCATGCTTTTAAATATCGACCGGCAATTTCCCCATCGCATTATCCGGCAAACCCTTCCGCAATTAGAAACGAAGTTCGAGTTGGTCGAAAAGTGAAGCCGGGCTGGCGCAGCAAAATGTCCATTAACGCGACAGCGGAGCACGAGCACATCGCGAATAATGATGCAACTGTTGTTTTCTATCACGTTTTGCCAATGCCTATGCTTCTAACAGTTCAGCGTTAGCAGATACGAACTCACGCTTTTTGACAAACGAAACAACTTTTCTTCCGCTCTGTTTCTGTTGTTGCTGGTAATCCCTGACGATTGCCAACAGATTAAAGTTAAACTTGGCGGCGTGCTCCTTGCGGATCTTATGAAGCTCTTCAACAATTGGATCAGTCCACATAATTTCATTCTCCAAGAAGTTCTTCTGGGGTGGTAATAATTGGTGGTTGATAACCTCCCTCGCGAATCACTCTCTCTATTTTAGGCCGCATTTGAGAATTTGCAATATGCTTGCAATTCCATGTCAACAAATAATCCATATTGTGAATCGCTGCTACAGAAATATGCAAAGCATCTTCAGCAGCCTTCTGAGGCAAACAACCTTCTGCCAATAATTTCTGTGCTAACTCGGCGGCCTCGTCACGGACATCCAGCAATGGAATCTCTTGTAACGCTTGAATTCTCTTTGTGGCGGCAGATGAATCACCCAAACTTGCCTCGCTGATAACAACTTGTGAGGTGTACAGGTCAAAATCGAAGCGCTTATTATCCCACCATTCATGAGTGATTTGCTGGTGAGCGGCCACGACTAAATCGCGACTCGGCCTCGCCGTATAATAGATGATGATGCTTGTTTCAATGTAGATTTTCGGATTCATACAGGAAAGGTACGAAATTTATACCACTTTGTCAACTTAACTGTTGAAGCAGAATCGAAACATTGCTAGTGTTGACTACTCACAACAGTCTAATCTTGATTCTCCCGTTGCAAGCGATCCGAATAGGATGATCATTTCAGGTTGAAATTTATCGACGATTAACTCACGAACAAGCGTAAGCCCATCTTTGATCGGTATGGGAAGATACTCAATACCGGCGATTTTGGGATTTTTCCTATCCATGTAACAATATGCTTACAAACCTTCTTCTAATTTAAATTGTGAACTTCCAATAAAAATTTCAGTTTTTTGCTTCAGCTTTGTGCAATAAACCATCTTGGGCAAGCAAATTATATGTCTTGCTTTTGAATTTTTTTATCATCTCTTCTTCAATTCGAAGAATATCTTTATACCCCCAACCTGCAATTTTCGTTTCACAATATCTCCAATCTAATCTATAATTTACGTATGTATAATCGTAAAATTCTGTTTGAGATAGATCTTTCACATCATCATCATCATCACACACTAAATATCCATATAGAGAGGCATGGAGAGTATAAGTCGTACTCTTACCAGCATTATACCACGTGCTTGTTGTATGATATTGTGAACCCCCCACTGAAAATACTAAAATACCGACACTCAAACACCTCGTGTCTCGATTTTTTCTAACCTCGTTAATTTTCTCCGCTATATCTTTAGGTGACAAATCATAATTGGATTCTATTCCAACAAACTCATACTGTTTATTCTTAAAATTCCATCTGTTTTTCCTGATGAAGATCTTTTCAGCGATATATTGCTCATAATATTTTGAATCATTTAGTTTTCCACCTAGAAAATTTAATTCGGCGATTACATCGAGTACATTAGGAGGATTTGCGGAATAGTAAGAACTGGTAAATCTACTATTTGCGCAACTGATTGTTAAGTAAAACAAGTACCCACAACTTAATAGTCGTAAATACTTCATGGTTGCAACTCCTTTTTAGCAAAGATAGCTTGCCATTTACCACGATCTTTTTGCCCGAATTAAAGAACCGTTTTTGTCTCTTCCACAGCTTTGCTTTTCGCTCTTTCACGCTTTGGATCTTCACCAGTTTTTATTTCTCATCGAGTCGCTTTTTTATTTTTTGCACGATACTTTATCTTGCGGCTTTTAAAATGGGGGGGAAACTTTCGGTACTTCACGGTAGTTTGTTTCTACCGAGCCGCTTCGTGCCAAACTGGGCTAACTATGTAGTGAGCGATAGGAACATCTGAAAAACCCGATACAAAGAATCACTAACGTGTCGCATAAACCACCAGATGAACTGAAAATTTGTATCTTGCAAATATAGACCACTACAAAATTTACGGGGATCGACATGACGTCAAAGCCATTTGCATAAGCTCGGATGCTCTCATTTACGCTGTAGACCATTTGGCTTATCCGCCCTATCGTGCTCTATAAATTGAAATTTCTTGTCACTGCAAAGGCGAGTCGCAAAATTCCACCAAGTGACAATATTATAACATTCACCGACGAAAGACGCAAGCTGAATTTATATGGCCGCCCCAAATTCCTGCTTGCTTTTTTGCGCCGAAAAGTTATATTTGTTTGTTGTCATTGCAAACTCCACGTGTTTTCTTGAATCTAAGGACCCGTAAAGGTCGTTGTCGGAGCCAATAAATTCGCGGGCGTAACAGTGCCCCACAAGGGGGCAGGACTACGTAAGGACGCATGGCCAATCCTACTTTATCTTACACAGCAACGATACAGACCCTGACTTCCTTTTTTAAACGTTTAAAAGGATTTCGAGGCTTCTTCGACGTTCGCGCCGGCGAATGGCGCGCCGTGCTGGCGATGTCCGGCGCTTCATTTTTGGTGACCACGGCGTTCGTCATTTTCCGGCCGGTGCGCAATGCGCTGTTTCTGGAAAAACTCGACGCCGCGCAACTGCCTTATGTTTTCATTCTCGTGGCCATCATTGCCGGCGGCATCGGCCTGCTGTATGCGCGTTACTCCACACGCGCCAGCCTCAAACGCTTGAGCCTCACCGCCGCCATCGTCATCGTTGCAAGCCTGGCGCTGTTCTGGTGGCTTTTCCGGACGCACCAGCTCAGCCGATCCATGCCCTATGTTTTCTATATCTGGGTGAGCCTGTTTGGGGTCATCGCACCGAGCCAGGTGTGGCTGCAGTGCAACCACATTTTTGATTCCCGCCAGGCCAAGCGCCTCTTCGCGATCGTCGGGTCCGGCGCGATTATCGGCGGCATTGTCGGCGGATACTTAACGACGCTGTATATCGACAATTTCGGCGGCCGCGTTATTGATTTGCTCTGGGTATGCGCCGCCATACAAATCGGCACGCTGGCTTTGCAAAATCTGGCTGGGTGGGGAGAAGCGCAAATCTGGCGCGGCAATCCCGCTTCGCGGGATGACGAGGATCGACCGGCCTCGGTATTTCAGCTCATCGCGCAGTCACGCTACCTGCAGCTCATCATCGGCACCATCGCCCTGATGTCGATCGTCACCACGATCGTCGACTACCAGTTTAGCGCCATCGTGCAAACTGATCCGGAGCTGGCGCCCAACGGCGTTCCCGACGGCGACAAGATGGCTTCTTTTTTCGGTTTTTGGTTCGCCAACTTCAGCATGATTTCGCTCGTGCTGCAGCTCGCGCTGACCGGTTTTCTGTTGCGTCGCTTTGGCGTGGCCACGGCGCTGGCGCTATTGCCCGCCGGTTTTTTCCTCGCCTCGATCTTCGTTTTTATCGCGCCGGTTTTGTGGACCGGCCTGATGTTGAAAGGCGTGGAAGGATGTTTTCGCTATTCCACGTTCAAGTCGTCGCTGGAAACCCTGTTTGTTCCCGTCAATCCGAAGGTTAAAAATCAAACGAAACCCTTCATCGACACGGTCGCCGATCGGCTGCCGGTCGGGCTTGCCGGCTTGTTGTTGCTGACCCTCGCCGGCGGGCCGCTGCAAGGGCCCGGCGGGGCCAGTGTGCTGAACTTGTTTCTCATAGCCGGTTGGCTCTTCTTAGTGTGGCGATTGCGCCAGGCGTATGTGAATGAATTTCGCCTTGGTCTTGAAAAACGCACCCTGATCGTGGCGTCGAGCGACCTGCTCGGCAGCGAGGCGGCAGCGCGCACGATGATTTTTGAAACGATGCAAAACAAGGACGAACGCGTGGTCTTGCATGCGCTGGCGCAAACCGAAGAGGCTAAGGAGCCGAGTCTGGTCAGCTATTTTACCTCGCTGCTCGATCATCCGTCGCCGCAAGTCGTGTCGGCCTCGCTGCGCAATCTGCGTCGCCATCATGGCCCGCAGGTTTTGCAAGCCGCGGAAAATCTCGCCAGGAGCGCTTCTCCGGAAATTCGCCGCGAGGCGCTGCGTCATTTGATCGAGCAGGCCCCGGATAAACTCGAGCAGCTTCGCCGTCTCCTCGCGGAGGCTGATCCGCAATTGCGCGCCGTCACCATGGCTCTGGCGTTGAGCGGCGACCTTCCCGAAGCCGGAGCTGCGCTCGACGACGCGTTGCTGGATAGCTTGTTTGAACAGAGCACCGAGGAAGCGGAAATGGCGCGCCGCGCCCTGGCCCGCAGCCTGGGTCGCCTTGAAATGCCGCACCGACGTGGCGATCTCCCACGACTGCTGCGCGACCCCAAAGCTTCGGTCGTTAGCGCCGCGATGATCGCCGCGGCACGTCTGCGGCTTTTGGAACACGTTCCCCTGCTGTTGAACGGCCTCGATAGCCCTCATACACGCCACGCTGCGCGCACGGCGCTGGCCTTGTGCGGCGAAAATGTGATGCCGCGCTTGAGTGAGATTCTCAACGACGCCAAACAACCGCTCGCGGCACGCGCGCGTATTCCCAAAATTCTCGGCATGATTTCGACCCGCACCGCCGTGGATAATTTGCTCGCGGCCTTTCCCAATGCTGAAAACCTGCTCAAAGCGCAGATTCTCTACGCGCTGGACGATCTGCGCCGCGCCGCCCCGCGTGAAAATCTGAAATTCCCGGCAGACAAAATTACTGAAATTCTGCTCGACGAAGCCGGCCATGCTTTTCGTCTGGCAGCCATCTCACGCACGCTGGCCGCCGATCGCGCTTCAAATGGCCGAGCCCTGGAAGGGCAAGCCGGAAAATTGTTGTTGCGCACGCTGCGTGAGCAATGGGAACAGCGGCGACGATGGGTGGTTTTGCTGCTCGGGCTTTTGTATGATCGCGAAGATATGGATGGCGTCTATCGCGGCCTGCGCAGCACCCAGCCGCGCGTTCGCGCCCATGCCATCGAGTTTCTCGATAACCTGGTGAAAGGCGAAGCCAAAAGTTACGTCTTCCCGCTCATCGATGACATTGCCCTGGAAAACGTCGCTGACGAAGGCGAAAAATTGTTGCAGTTGAAAATACAAAACGCCGAGCAAGCGTATGCCGCGCTTTTCGATCTGAATCATCCCTGGCTTTCGGCTTGCGCTCTCCATGCGCTGGCTGAAGCCAAAACCGTCGACCGGTCGCTTATTGAAAAATTCAAGGACAACTCACACCCGTTGGTGTGTGAAGCAGTGGAGTGGTTGCAGCAAAGCCTAAGAACAAGGAAAGAAGATGGAGCCGAGAGTTGAAAAAGTGCTGTTGCTGGAAAGCATCGACTTATTGTCAGAAATGACTTCCGAGCAATTGGTGCTGATGGCGGAACAAATCACCGAGAAGCATATTGCCCGGGGCGCGATTATTTATTCCGAAGGCGACGTGCCGGACGCCGCTTATATTTTGGTACGTGGCCGGGTCGTTTTGCAACGCGCCAATGAAGACATCATCGCCATCGGTCCCGGCGCAGCTTTTGGCGCCTGGGCGTTGGTGGATGATTCACCGCGACCCTACACCGCCAAAGCCACCGAGGGCAGCAAGGTGCTGCGGCTGCGGCGTGAGCATTTTATGGAATTGCTCTCCGAGCACGTCGAGCTTGCCGATGCCATGCTGCGCAGCATGGCGCGGCGATTGCGCAAACTGCTGGGGCAATAAATTGCGTTCAGCACCATTGGGTTGCTGACAATCAGCTATTGACGATCGAGATGGTATAATGACGTGGCAGTGGTTTGAAATCTTTGAGTTCAAAGAAAGTTTGATTTTACTTGCGTTTTTTGCTGATACTTGGTAATTTTTATACCAATAATTTTCAATAAGTGCAAGTAAATGATTGACGAATATCGAACTTTATGGGTATATGCAATACCCATAACGCTCTGCAAACGAAAGTCGATGAGTGATTTCAAAAAATTCTTCGCCGAAAATCCAGTGTTCACCGCTGATGAATTTAAGGCTTAACGGTTTTAGTTATGAGGTTAAAATCAAGACAAGAATACAAAATTCAGAATTTCCTCCAGCGCTGGATATGGCTGGCTCTGGTCTATTGCGGCTTCAGCCTCGGCAATGACGCTCAAGCACAAGTCACCGATGGCCACGTCGACACCGACACCGCTTTTGTCGTTACCGTGCCCAAAGCGAGCGCTCCGGCTGCGGGCAAGCGCGTCACGGATTTTTCATACTATGATAAAACTTTGCAGGCCAAATTAAAGGCGCTTTTGCAGGAGCAGCATCTGCTCACCGTGTGCCGCCAAAAACGGTTGGGGATTGCGGTTGCAGACATTTGCGATCTCGATCAACCGCGTTATGCCGGCGTCAACGATCACGTGATGATGTATGCCGCCAGCCTGCCTAAGATCGCCATTCTGCTCACCGCTTTCGAATTGATGGAGAAGGGCAAGCTGCCCAGGAGCCGGGCCAATCTCGACATGCTCACGGCGATGATCCGCCATTCCAGCAATGTCGAGGCCTCACGCGCCATCGCCGAAGTCGGTTTTGCCAATATTCGCCGAACCATGCTCGATCCAAAATATCGGTTTTATTTGCCCAAAGAAGGCGGCTTGTGGGTGGGCAAAGCGTTCAGCAAGTCGGCCGCGTGGAAGCGCGATCCGATTAAAAACCTGTCACATGCCGCAACCGCACACGCGACGGCGCGATTCTACTATCTTCTTGAGCGCGGCGAGTTGGTGAGTCCGCAAGCCAGTTTGGAAATGAAAGCCATTCTTGCCGAGCCGGCGCTGCATCACAAATTCGTCAAAGGCCTGGATTCCCAGCCCGGCCACGCCGAGATGTTTCGCAAATCCGGCACCTGGCGGATTTATCACAGCGATTCCGCGTTGATCAAGCACAACGGCCATACCTATATCGCCGTCGCCCTCACCGAATCCAGCCGCGGCGAGCAGATTTTGCAGAGCTTGATTGTGGGGATTGATCAGATGATCAGCGGGCTACACGCGATAACGTCGAACCAAGTAAAACGTAAAGAGTAAAACGTAATAACGTGATGATGAACACGTAGAGGTGAAAATTCGCTTGCAGTTATCGCTTCGTAGCAGTAAATTCTCTCGATAAATAAAAGAGGTTATTTATGAGCACGAATTTTACTTCAGTCATTTTAGAAAATGGCTTGGTGCCCATCGCGTCATCAGTGCAAAAACGGCTCCGTCTTCGCCCCGGCGTTCAGGTCCGCATCAGTATCAAAGTGCTCGACCAGTCTGAGCCCAAAAAAAATTCCGCCGTGCGTTATCGTCAGTTGCTCGCCGAAAAGGATGAACGAGTTCTAACTTCCAAAGAGCAGGCGGAGCTGATCGCGCTCGCCAATGCAGAGTTTGATGACGCTATTACTCTCGCCAGAAGACTAGTGAAAAAACGCCGCCCCGAGCTGTTTGATGAACACGGGCAACTGAAAAAACGTGAAGCTTTGGCGTCCTTGCCAACCACGGGGAAAAAAGCCAATAATAGCTGCAAGCCCAAGGTTTTGTCAGCAAAAATGCGATGACTAAAAGCTTGTACAAAAATGTTGCTGTGCGAGCCGGTCATCGCTGTGAATATTGTCATGCTCCCGAGGCCTTGTTCAATCATCGTTTTCCGGTTAATCATATCATCCCGCGCATTTTTGGTGGAGGGGATAATATCGAAAATCTTGCTCTCGCCTGTCACGCCTGCAATGGCCACAAATATCAAAAGCAAATGGCTTAGGAAAATTTTAACTGTAACTGTTACATGTGTACGTGTACAGGTGAAAGACGTGTTACGCATTACGTTTTACTCCGGATTCACCGCAATCTTCTTCCCCTTCTTCGGCTTGAACCTGCCATGTTGCTGCAAAATCATTTCTTCGATTTCTGTGGCAATGGTTTGATGCTCCACGGCGGAATTGATTTTGAGCACGTTCGAGCACAGTGCGACGAGATAAACGCACGGTTTGGGATCGCGAGCCGGGCTTTCGACAATGGCCACCGAGTTCAAAATATTTTTGACGTTGCCCATGTACTTTCTGCACTTGAATCCCGGCTCCGGCTTGCAACTGTAGAGCGAGCCGGATTTGAAAAACACCGCGGCGCTGTCGAGCGCCGGCGAGCTGGCGTAGCGATAGCGCCGGCGCGTGAAGTACATCAGCTTTTTCATCTCCAAAGATGACCAACCATCGACCAGCTTGCCTTGCTCCATTTTCAGCAACCAGCGCAGCATCTGTTTCGGGGTAATGTAACTCTTGACGCCCGGCACCGCGCGCTGGCCGCCGCCGGTAAACAGCGTTCCATGACGGATTTCCTCTTCCGGCATCCCAACCGCAGCCAGGGGATCGCGCAAAACGCGGACTAATTGCTCGGTGAGCAAATTCTTTTTGGTATCTTTAAAGTAGGCGTCGCCCTTTGCCTTCGACACCGGATAGGCGGTTTTGAATTGATCGATGAGCATCACCTGCTTCCATACCATGCTGGCCGCGGCGTTGGCGCTCGGCGAGACCATGTGATCGACAAACTCCCACAGGCTGAAGGTGTGGCCGGGTTTGATGATTCGATAAGAAATCTTTTTCGTCGCTTCGTCATATAATGGCACTTCATGTTCATCACGTAAAGCCCAATCATCGGCGGTCACTTTGGTTTTCTTCAAAGTCCGTATCCGCGCCGCCGTATCGGGGAACGCTTTTGCCAATTGATCGAACAATCCGGTCATGACTAACAGCTTGCCGATGCTGCCCGGCGAATACAATGAATCTCCCTGCACCGCCGCATAACGCGGCCGCAGTGGATCCGTGATGTCGAGTATGGCGATGGAATAATGGGGATCGCGATTTTTCAAAATTTCTGCAAGGCCCTTCTGCAACACCGGATTGCGCGGCGTTGTCGCCGAAATATCGTATTGATCGTTTTGCCCTTGCAGACGCAGCTTGATTTCTTTTTCAGTGAGCATGGCGCCCGGCGGCAGTTTGGCGGTGCCGCGCATTTTTCCTTCCTGCACCAGCTTGAAGGCTTTCAAGCGCTTAATGCCGGTGCGGTCGTAGCCGTCGAGCGGATAGTTCGGCGGTTCAACGCACTCCGTACAAGATGAATCCGCCTCCCCCTTCCCTGCGGCCCGAGACGGCGTCATGGAGAGAAACAGCAAGGCGAGAAAAATAAACCAACAGAAAAAAAAGCGATTGAGAATTTTCATGGCAATTCCTCAGATGAAAAAATCCTATCCAACAACGACAAAATAGTTTTCATCATATTGTCGTTCATTATGTAGATTCAAAAAAATTTGTCCAACGGATTAAAAAACGACCAACGGATTTTATTTTCAAATCCGTTGGTCGCTTTTCCATCCGCTGGCAACATAAAACTTTCAGAATTTTTTTAAAGCATCGCTCAGCTCGCCGCGCCCGGCTTCTGATTCAAATCCACGACGTTGTCCTTTTTGAACTCGACGCCGGCATCCAACCGCGACAGGCTGCGCAGCGATTTCAGCGCGCGGTTTTCATTCACCTGCCGAATCTGAAAGAGCATGAGCTTGCCGTTGAGAAAACCAAATTCAACGTCCCAGGGAATGGGTCTGCTCAAATCATCCATGTTGTTGGGATAAGCCGCCTTCAACTCTTTTTCAAGCTGCACGAGCTGGGCGATCTCTGCATCTTCAAGAATGCGCGATCGGCCCGATGTCGGCGTTGGCGTGCTCCCACCCCTGGCATCAAATTTTAGCAAAGTGCGATACGGCGCTTTCGCCTGTTGCACAAATTTATACGAGCCCTCGCGTCTAATCAAGATTTGCTCGGAGCTTTCACCGGAGACCGCACCGCCCGGGCCTTCGGAACAGGCCACGGTAAATTCATCCATATTGCCGGTTTCAATGTTCGACGTCACCAGCACGCCGGACTTGTCATTCGGCACGCTCTTCTGCAAGAGCACCGACGCGTAAACATGCTCGGGCTTGTCCATCACCGATTGCCGCCAGCCATACGAGCGTTTTGAAAAAACCGACGCCCAAACCTCTTTAATGCCTTGCTGGATATCGGCGAAAGTCGTTTTGTTGAACACGGTCAGATTCAATCCCGCGCCGGTGAAGCCGGGCAAATCTTCAACGTTCGTGTCGCTGCGAATGAACGTGCCCCAGGTGCCAAAGGGGCCGAATTCTGCGATCACCCTTTTTTCCAGCGCGGCGACCAGCCACGGCTGCAGCGTGCCGGTGGTGATGCGCTTGCGAATCATCTCCAACCGGCGATCGACATACTTATCGATGGAATCCGGTGTAGCCTTGGCGGTTTTCATCTCCGCGACTTTTGCCCACGTCGTGCGGATATCCTCCATAATTGTCGGCGCGCCATCAGTGGTCGGTTGCTCCAAATAATCTTTGAAAATGCCGAACGGCAACGTCACACCCTGGGCGACGCGATCTTTGAAATGATACCGCAGCCGCGAGAGATTGCCGGCTTTGGGACCAACTTTTTTGCCAACGTCATTCGTGGTCAATTCATCAAGGCTCAGCAAGCGCTTGTCGTCCAATTGCAGTTTCGGCACATCAATGGTAATCAACGTCGCTTTTTGCCCGGTGGATTTTTCAGCGAGAATCGTTTTTGCGACGGCGTCCATTTTGTCCGCATCTTGCAAAACCACCGAGCCTTGCGGTGAGATGGCAAAAAAGATCTCGCGCTTATTGGATTGTTTCAAGCGCGGAATGGCGGTCGAAGGCACCACCGCATTGGGAATGCCGAGATTGCGCGCCAAGAGTTGAACGTGCGACAGGCTGCTGCCGCTTTCCAGCGTGAGAATGCCGGCCACCGGCGGCAGATCTTCAACGGTTTCAGTAATCACCGCGATGTCTTCTTTGGAAAGCTTAGGATGCTCCATTTCAGCTTCCGGTACGACGTTCAGTTTTGCCAGCGAGACTCCGGGGTTGAGGCCGGTAATGCCGCTGCCAATCTTCTGATCAAAAATTTTGTGCGTGATGCCATACTCGGTGTTGGCGTCGTTGGCAAGATAATCGCTGATGTAAGAAAGCGGCAAAGCCACCGTGCGCCGCACTAAGTTATCAATAAATGCTTCGATTTTGGGTTCGACCATGGTGTAACGCCGAACCGTAGCGCCGAACGTGTAGGTCACGGTGTTGCGCGACCAATAGGCGGCGCGCTGCAAGAAACTGGTGGTGGCGCGGTAAGCTGCAGCGGTTGGCGCAGAATTGGCCAGCAGCCCATCGATTTCTTTCAACTGCGCCTCGACTTCGCGCACCGACAAAAGCCCGGCGCCGGATTGCGCTTTGATGAAAGTTTTGCTCAACTCGAGCAATTCGCGCCGGCTCATCTTAGTCGGATCATCGGCTGCAGCTCTAGTAGCCGCCCGCGCTGACTTGTTCGCCAGCACTTCGGCAAACTGGCTGGCGCGCACGAACAGCATTTCTTGCACGAATGCGCTCAGGTCAAATAATTTTAGAATCGTTTCGCCGCCGGCATTATTCGCTCCTTGCTCGACGTCCTTGCGAATGTCGTAAGAAAAATTCGCCAACGCCGCCAGCGCTTCAACATTGCTCGCCTTGCCGAGTTTCATGCGCAGGTCGCGGATGCGGCCCGCCCACGGCGTGTGAGTGAGTTGTTGCGCAAAGAGGTCGTAACGCTCGATGGCCCGCAACGAAGCATAATGCGCCCGCATCTCTGCGAGCAGCTTGGTGATTTGCGCTTTGGCCGGCGTCGCCGGGTAGCGCCGCCGAAAAGCTTCGACGCGATCGATGTCGCTTTTCTCCGGCACATTGTGGATCTTCACGCGGTTCTTTTGAAATTTCGGATCCAGGTTGGCGGCGATTTTCGCGATCTGGCGAATGCTCTCGGTGCGTTGCGTTTCTTGTCCGTGCGGCACCACGCGCACCAGCTCGGTGGCGAGCAAATAATGGCCTTCGAGCCAGGCGCGATCATTGAGCAATTGCAAGAGCAAGCCGCGGCCAAATAGCGCTTCATCCTCGGCTTGCAGATAACCCCGCGCGGTGCCGCCCGTGCGCACGCTGCGCATCACCCAGCCGTCGTCGATTTGCAGCAGATAACTTTGGACGATGAGCTCGCGCAGAAATTCATAATTGCGCGCCGCATCTAAAAAATTTTCGTAAGGCAGTCCGGTGAATAAAACGCCGACCCGGAAACCGAGCTTGTCGAGTTCTTTCGTTTGCTCGGAAAGCTCGCCGCGTTGATAACCACCGCCGCGGTTTTGGCACGGGTAGGGCCGCGGCGGATGCACGGTGCCGTCGTTGCAAAACCAGCGCAACTGTGAAAACGGCCCGCGCGGATTTTTCTTCATCGCCTCGATGAGTTTTTTCGCTTGCGCCACCTGCGCCTCGGAAATTTCTATCGGCCCTTGGGCAAACAGCATCGTTGTCCACAACAACCCCAGCGTGAAGGCGACGGCAGCCAACCCCAAATGCCGAATGACGGCTTTACCCATTTCCGGCCAGACCGGCCGCTCCTGATGGGTTTGAAAAAATGCAGCATGCATGACAGACTCCTCAAGTTGATATTCACGATTTCCTACTTTTGCAACATGATGCAGCCATGATACAAAATTGCGCGGTTAAATGCAAGTTTTTGAGCGATTCTCATCATTTATGTTCACAACTTGGTCTTACTCCTACGCCTACTCCCGTGAAAATCTTGAAAAGCGCGTAGGAGCAAAAGGATGGGTATGAGAAAAGCATTACTTACTGGTCACGTTTATAGCCCGCCGGTGGAACGAACAACATAGGATCTAGAGCCAACGTGCTTACCTCTTTCATAGTCATAGTCGATTCATATGCAAGCTTACCCTCAATGTAACCCACTTCTTCACTCTGCAACACCGTCATGTCCTCGACTTCGAGTTTCTCAAGTTCTTCTGCTAGTTTCTTCTGAGCCGTAAAGTACAGCGCTAGCGCGCCCTCGGCTTCAGGATACATATTGTCGGCAGACTGGCTTGATATTTTGATTTTGTCTTCAAACTTTTTACTAAAGTTTCGTATTACCTCCATTTCCGCCACTTGAGGTGTCATCCATCGCGTGAGGGTGACCGCCACGTTCTCTTCGCTTCGAGCCTTAGGTTTTTCCCACCATCGGCTTTTCATCGTGAGAATGAGCTTTTCGCAGTCATAACCATTTATGGTTTGGCGTTCGCCGGTTCTGTCAACGTTAACATCAAATTTCAAATCCATCACTTCGCTATCCCGCTTTTTTCGTAGCTCCTGCATCATTTTCTCACGCCTCTCACGGTATTTGGCAAATGTAATCTCAGTATATTTTTTCTTCTTGTGATCAAGGTGAATAATTACTTCGCGATCCAGATCGATGATGGTCGAGTTATCGCCATCTCCGGAACGATGTTTGTTGGCGCTGATCATGTTGGTGTGGGTGTAGTGGCCATTGTCAGACAGCTTTATCTTCTTGCTCAACGCACCATGGACCTTCGTGATCCCAACGCGAGTAAACTTCACATTAGACAGGGGTGAAGCGGGCGCTGGGGTCTCAAGATTTCTATAAGCCGTAGGTTGAATCTTTTCACCGGCTATTTTTAATGAAACCTTTTGAATGGATTTTGTGAGCACGTCTTCGATGGGGCACCGGCAATCTTCGGTTGCGGTTTTCAATACAACACCGGTTTCAACATCTATGAGTCTGATGGAAACCGTAAACAAATTGCCAAGCTTGCCAATATTTCCCGCCACTATTTTTTGAAAATTCACCATTTTGCCGATTTGTACGGCGCAGGCATTAGAAGTGCATCCGGTTAATTGAAAACCCTGCTCTTTTAAGACGGCATCCATTTTATCCCGTTCCAATACGACAAATTGGTCGGTATTAAATAATTCAGTTCTCAGGCGCGCGGTGATAATTCTTGCTTCAGAGGGAGTAATTCCCTCGGCGTCAAGCTCAATGACGGCGATGGAAGCTTTCTCTTGCGCGAACGCGCTGGCAACAAAAATAGTAAGAAAGAAAACGAGATTTTTGCAAATTCTCATGAGCCGACCTCTGTGAGTTTTTAGGTTTTATGCCAAAAGCACGTCATAAAATCCCAGCAAGTGACGATAATATAATATTAACCGGCGGAAGGCGCAAGCTGAATTTAAGCGCCGAGAAACTGCCCTGACATTTTCTGCAACAACTCACGGTTGCCGGCACGCATGAGAATGTAGTTAGTGTCTGTCCGAGAAAATAATAGTTACAAAAGACTTGAATTTGTTTTATTTTTTTATTATATTACATTATGTAAAACATACAAAAATAAAAAGTCTTAAAGCATTACTTTAAAAACACAGT
>Ga0247727_10010048_pt1 | contig 16885 bp, 19 predicted proteins | sample WisWelCaveWW1625_FD_202498 | JGI IMG/M metagenome (GOLD analysis project Ga0247727, IMG submission 202498) | Biofilm microbial communities from Wishing Well Cave, Virginia, United States - WW16-25 | ecosystem: Environmental > Aquatic > Deep subsurface > Groundwater > Cave microbial mat | place...
ATACAGCGTGACTTCGTCCGCAGTTTATTCTGCGGCGAAGCCGCATAAAAAATATTTCTAGAACTCAGCCTAAAGGCAGGGGGTTTAAACCCTAAACGCCACTAATATGTTTAAATAGTTTGCGTCAGAATGTCCAGTGAGTCCAGTGGAAAAACTAAGAAAATGTTTTTATATTGAACATATTAAGATAATCTTATGAAACAATTTTTATGCATAATCGGATTCCATAAATGGGGAAGAGCTTCATTTATTGATCACAGTGTACATTCTAGTATTCTTGATTGGAAGCAAAAATGTGATATATGTGGCAAAAAAATTACTTGGGTACAGCCAAAAGGATTAAATGAAAATTTTTATCCTATCTCTTTGGCAGTAAGAACAGGTTGGTTGTATTGGCTGATTTTGATACTACTTGGCTACCTTGCCTATAAATATTTCTTCTAATTTTGTATTCCTAAATCAAACTCGTCTACTCGCAAAAGGAGACTTAACTATTTTGGCTTTTCTTTTTTGATTGTGAAGTATGCAACTACAATCCAAACAATAATTCCAATTACTGCAATTGTATTTCTAATAAGATGTTGTTTATGATATAATACTAGTAAGAAGCTCATAATTGAACAATATGTTCCAGCAATGAAATTCAAGTGATAACTATATACTTTATTTTTATCTATCATCCAGGTTAAGATTATTCCTAATCCATAGAGAAATGCTAATAAAAAGATAATGAATGATACATAGATGACTGTAGCAAATAATTCTCCGATATTAGTAGGGTCTATCCATCTATTAAATGTCACAGATGCGGTTAGATTGAAAAAAATACCTATTGTAGTTCCAGTGAATAAGCCTGTGATAGAATTAATTCCGAAGTCTTTTAACTTATCTCTGTTATTTCTAAATTTGCTTGCTATTTTTTTAATCATGATGTTAGTAATAGTTTGTATCTTATTAAGATTAATGGTCAAAATAATAAACTTCAGTGCTCCATACATAAATCTCACTACTCCAAAATAAAAACATTTATATTGATGTAATGCTTTAGTTTTATTTATTAGATCGGGAGGGAATAATAATGCCTAAAAAAGAACAACATGAGAGTAAAAGTTTTCTTGCTAAAATCGGCCCTTGGGCATTTTTGCTCGGACTAGCCATTTCCATTGGAACAGCTGTCCTTATACCATCACCAAATTTAGACGCAAGGCTGGCATGGGGACTGGCATTGTTAGGATTATTTGTAGGATTGGTTAACATAACAGAGAAAGAGATGAATTCTTATCTGCTTGCAACCATAGCATTTATTACAGCATCTTCTGGCCTAGTTGCTGTTGTTGCCCCTTTTCCTACGCTGGCAAATGAGGTTGTCCCTTTTTTGAGGAACATAGTCATTTTCGTAGCTCCCGGAGCAGCAGTAGTTGCATTGAAAGCTCTATATAGCATTTCAAGGGATTAAGTTTATTTGATTTTTTTATTTTTTGAATAATCCTTTTTCTATTCCTAGACTTCCTTCATATCCGCAGCTATTGCATCTATAGTATCCATCTGTTATTTCCACAAGAGAAGATGAAGAACATCTTGGGCAAAATATTTTTTTCATAGGAAAAAAGAATAATAGAAGATAATAAAAAATTTACTCTACTTTAAAATAGATCCTCCTGTTGTTCTTTCCTTTGTTTATTGCCTCAAGAAACACAATCTTGCCTATTTCTTTCAGGCTCTTTACATGGCATCCGCCGTCTGCCTGGGCGTCATAGCCTTTTATGTCCACTATCCTTAATGTCTGGATATCGTGAGGGAAGCCGATAGCCAGCTTAAAGAGAGTAGGGTCTTTTTTTGCCTCTTCCATACTTTTGTAATATACTTCTACAGGAAGATCTTTTTCAATGAGTGAATTGGCCTTGCTAAACCCTTCATTGATCAGGTTCAGGTCCAAAACTTCCATATCCATGTCTATCCTGCCTTTTTCTGTTGTAAGCTGGTTGCCTGTCATCATGAGCTTATATTCCCTGTTAAACACTCCGCTAAGGACATGGGCACTAGTATGATATCTCATCAAGAGATAGCGCCTATCCCAATCCAGCTTGCAGTGGACATGGTCTTGGTGAACTAAGCCTTCTGCATCGACTTCATGGCTTATCTCCCCTTCAAATTTTCCTGTAAATATGACCTTAAACTCCTTTTTGTCTGATTTTCTTACTATTACCCCTGTATCATGCTCTACTCCTCCGCCTTTCGGGAAAAAAGCAGTCTTGTCAAGAATAATGAATTTCCCGTTTGCTGATTTGACAATAGCATCGAATTCTTTAAGATATGAATCATTCATATAAAGCGCTTCTGCCATAATACCACCTGGGCTAGAGAAAAGAATTGTTTTTAAATACTTAATGAAATATTATTTAAGAAGCCTTAGCAAGGTAATAATCCGTGCTCTAAACCTTATTTTACCAGCCAAAACAATAAATTTAAATTAGCAAAAATAATCTGTTTCTCATTCAAATGAAACCTAAAAAGACACAAAAGAAAAAGACTGTGCAAAAGAAAGTAAAAAAGCAAGTGAAACCAATAAAAAAATCCAAGGTAGCAAAGGCAATGAAAACAGTTGTTAAAAAACAGAGAAGACAGACGAAACAAGTGATAAAGAAGAAACCAATTATGCCTGAGAAAAAAATCCAGAGAAAAGAAAGCAAGGATGACATAAACTATGTTGAAGTAAAAGTAAAATGCACTGAATGCGGAAAAGAAGTAAAGATTGTGACTTTTGAAGGGAGCGACAATTCAGAATACCTATGCCAGAAATGCAGCACAGGAGAATTCTTAGATGATGATGATGATTTTTAATTACTTTTTTTTTATGTAGCCTGAAGAAGGTTCGAAAATTATATTTTCTTTAATCAGTTCATGCAAAAGCCTGTCAGCTTCTTTTTCTGTGAAGCCGTGGGAGAGCGCCTCAACCATTACCTGCTCTTTTTGCACAAGGTTCTTAGGCCCGTATGTAAGCTGGTTTATTATTGAAAGGAAGTCTATCTTCCTGTCTGTCTGCTCCTCTTTCTTTAGTGTCTTCTGGAGCATGTTCTGATAAGCAAGCAATTCATTTACATCCATTTGTCCCCCTAAGAGTGTATATGCTCCTGCTATATTTAAAATTTTTGCAAAGAAATATAAACTTCGCTGTTTAAATCGATATTATGGATTCATTGGAAATAGCCTATAATCTAGCCCTGGATAACCTAAGATCATTGTACGGGAAAGAGGGGATTTTCGCAGGTGCAAGGCATTTCAAGGATTACTGGAGTTGGGATTCGTACTACGCAAGTTTCGGCTGCCTTGCGGCAGGAGACCATGATATAGTAAAAAGCAATCTTTCTCTTCATATGAGCCACATGAATAAGCACGGCCAGCTGCCTTTAAGGATTGGAGCAACCACAAACGGAATCGTGCTTGCGTATTTTGGCATAACCCCAAAAAAAAGAGTCCCGATCTACACTATAGATAAGAGCAAATTTCCACCAGTTACCCAGAACTCTCTATTCATTGTTGCTTTTCTTGAATACATAATGAAGACTAATGATCTTGAATACCTGAAAAATAACATCCAAAAGGTTGAAAAGATACTCTTGTGGAATTTTATCAATGATAAGGACAATGACCTTCTTGTGGAGGAGAATGAATACTGCAACTGGGCTGACAGCATTAAAAAAAAAGGGAAAGTGTTATACACGAATGTCTGCCACTGCCATGCATTAAATTGTATGTCTGATCTATTTAAAATTGCAGGCGATAAAAAAAAACAGGCTTATTATCTTGAAAAGCATAATGAAGTGAAAGGCAAAATAAATGAGCTCTTTTGGTCAGGAGAGCATTATATAGATTGGATAGATGAGGGCAGGCATTATAATTATTTTTCAACAGACGGCAATATATTAGCAATACTTTGGGATGTTGCAGACAAAGAAAAGGCAATACGCATTGAAGAAGCATCACATATATTCGACATTAATGATGTCCCGAGTGCATGTGTCCATCCATTCTACCCTATGAAGCTTGTTTCTCCTGAATTACGGCTTATTGGCCTTGGAGACTATCATAACGGAGTTTCCTGGCTCTGGCTAGGCTGTATCAATGCGCTCGCAAAAGACAAGATTGGGATGAAAAAAGAAGCGGTTGAGATCCTTAACAAGATGTCAGACATAATAATAAAAGAAAACGGAGTCTATGAGATATATGAAAATAACAGGTCTCCTGTCAATAGGCTCATATACAAGGCTGAATACCCTTTTGCATGGAGTTCAGGACTTTTTGTATATGCCATAAAAAAGATCAAATCCCAAGAAAACCTAAAAACTGTTCCCAAAAAGAAGAGCCCTGGCTGATAACATGGACATAGAATGTCTTTGATTCTGCAAGCCCTCCCTTGCCATCTGTTGCATAAAAAACAACTTTTTCTGTCCCGACAAACCCGTCTCTTGATTTTATGTTCGCATTCTCCTTATTTATTTCCACATCCAGGAAAGGGGATTTTGTATTGCTGTACTGAAGATAATCGCTGTCAGGGTCATAGAACCACATTGATAGGTCAATACTGTATGTTTTATCTTTTCCCATCTTTAAGTAATAAGCGGAATTGCAAATGGTCTCGTTATAATAGTAATAACAGTTATCAGAATCAATGTATGTGCCATTGATATTGATTATCAATGGGAGATATGCTTCTTCTTCATCTGTTTCGATGTGCACCTGCGGGTTCAAAACTGTTGTGCTTGTGCACTCAGGCACGAGTACTAGGTCAACGATTTTGGCTTCTTTTGGATTTAGCAAAAGATTTGGGCTTATAAAAGCTGTACCTGAAAAATCAACAAGAGCAAATGAATAAATTTTTTGTACTGGCTTCTGGTTTGTAATCTTGAAAGAGAAGTTAGCCTGTTCACATGGCGCTATTATTCTTGCGGCATTAAGAGGTTCTATGACAATGCCTGGGTGCTGTTGTTGCCCATTATATGCAGGCACTCCTGAAGAAGGCAATGTATTTACAACAAAACTATGGCTGCTCCCAATATAATTATTATTGGCTTGATTTATTGAAATCTCAGATGAAACTAAACCTAAGAAAAGCAGAAATAACATCCCTATAGCAAATACGGCTTTTTTCAATACACCCACCTTGTTTAACTAACTATGAATTATTGATATTTAAAAAATAAAAAATTTAATAATACGTCTGGCCTGGCTGTTCAGGCTCTTCTTCATTGCCTTTTGCCTTGTTGAAGCCTAAAATAAGGCCAACAATCACAACCAAGACAACTACTACAACAAGGCCCAAAATCAAGCCCTGGCTTCCGTTTCCTAGGTTTATTCCAAAGCCACCATTTGGTGACTGTGTTTCTCCTTCGATAACATTAGCTGTTAAGGCTATCTGCTTCTTGTCGCCTGCTGTTTCAACTGTTACAACAAAGACTTTTTCTCCGGCAGTTGCATCTGCTTTTGGTGCCACATACAGATAAACTGTCTGTGATTCGCCTGCTTTTAAAAGCACAAGTGCACCAGGATCAAACCTATATGTTGCCCAGCTCTCAAGCCCGCCAACAGATAATTGATAGCTCCTGTCTGTAAACCCTTTGTTTTCAAGGATTATCGGATATACTGTTCCTGCTGTGCCTTTTATTACATCCTGCTTGCCAGGTACTGTTACAACTGTCTTGTCATCGCTTCCCTGTGTAGGTGTAGTCACATGGCACTCTGGGTCAGCTAGTATTTTTATTGTAGTCTGCTTTGTAACAACTTCATCGCCATCTGCATAGTCAACTGTTGTCTTTACAACATAATCTCCTTCTTCAGTGCATGAAGGTATCTTCATGAACATGTCTTCTGAAGTTGTTGATTCATCGCTGTCAAGCTGGTCAATGTATTGTGTTGCCCTTAACTCTAGTTCTGGGATAGAGGTTGTTATCTTTATTCCTTCCTCATCATTGTCTCCCATGTTCTTAAGCCTGACACTTGCAAAAAGACCTCTTCCTGCTTCTACTCTGTCAGAAGGATCAAGCAAGATATCCTGGATTACAACATTATTCTCAAGAGCTTCAACTTTAAGGTTGTACTCTTTTATAAAACTCTTTGAATATTTGTCTGATATTTCGACCCTAATTTTAACCCTGTCGCCTGCGCTTAACTTGAAGTCATCAGGAAGCCTTAGAGTTAATGTCTTTTCATAAGATACATTTGCTTCAACATCAAAAGTGGATGAGATGTCAAATATATCCTCTGTGAATTTGTCTCCTCTGTGATAACCTGTGATAAAAGCCATTACCTGCACATCCTGCGCATCCTGGAAAGAGCTGAATTCAACATTTATATCAAGTTCCTCGCCTCTTTCAAATGCCTTAAGGACAGAGACATCGCTTTTTACTGTCCTATCATTTATCTTTACAATGCAGTCCTCGATGTTTAGTGTCTGTGAGTTTGCGCTTGCGCCGTTACATCCGTCGCCTGTGCAACAATCTACACATGTCTGTGAGAATGCAAAGCTTATAGTTAGTATCAGCATTATTAATGCGCCGATTGCAAGTTTTTTCATTTTATTGCCTCCTTTGTAGTATCTTAATTGTATATCTTTGAAAAGGAATTTTCCCCCCTTTCTGGGTTGATTTTAGCTAATATTTAAAGGTTTCGTCTGTATTTATTTGGTAGTGAACCTTTTTAATGACTATTATATAATAGTAATAAAAGGTAGTATATAAACCTTTCGTTTTTACTACTTATTAGTGATTATCTTTACTTCTTTATAAATTACTCTCTTGTAAAGGTTGTTGTTGACTGTGACCCTTAGGTATTCATAGCCTTCTTTGTTCTTAGGCATACTAAAGGTAAATATCCTTGATACAGTAGCTCCTTTTTTCATCTGGCCTGCCATCTTAACATCTTTTAATTGGAAGCCAGGAATTGCAGCAGAGACTACTACATCCTGCATTGTATCCTGTGCCATATTTGTGACAGACACGACAAAGACATAATTTTCTCCTGATTTAGCAACATCATTCATGCTTATATCTACATAAAACACCTGCATCGGGGTGTCTGCTATTGCATCTTTTGTCCTGTCATTGCAGTCATCATCAATGCTGTTTCCTTCTATCTCAATTGCAAACGGGTGGATTTTTGCGTTCCAGTCATTACAATCAAAGTCAGCTGCATAGCCGTCTCCGTCTCTGTCATTGTCGCACTCGTCTCCGCTGCCGTCATGATCATAATCAATCTGGTTCTTGTTAGGAAGATTTGGACAAATGTCCTTGTCATCACAGATTCCGTCTCTGTCAACGTCTATGCATGAATCGCACCTGTCATCAAAATTGTCTTTATCTATGTCCTGCATGACTGAAACAGTGTAATTGCATACTCCTGATCCGCAATTATAGTCCCTGTATTCTTTTCCTGTAAGAGTGCAATTTTTCTGGATGCAATTTCCATCGCCGTCATTGCATTTTACACATCCTTTATAGGTAAAGTCATAGCATCCGTCTTTTGAATTGCAATCAAATTGCAAGAAAGCATGGTCTTTTCCATTGCAGTGTGGCTGTAGCAATATGTCTGTGCCTGCAACACACATGTCATAGAAACTCTGGTCAAGGCCGCAAAAAGGATTGTTATTTCCCATACAGCCTGAGTTGTCATCTACATATTCAAAAACAAAAGGATCAAGACTAGTATGGGATATGCATGTGTCTGTGCCGCAACTTTCTATAGGTGTTTTAGGGCTTAGGGTGTAGCAAGATGCGCTGCCATTTTGTTCCCTGCATCCTTTAAGATTATCTATCCTGAATATGTCATCTCCAATACACTGAGCATGGGCACTTCCTATTCCGCATTCCTGTTTCTTAAAAGTCTCTTCACTCGGAGTCATAGTGCATTTTCCGCTTGCACTGTTGCAGGAACCTGAATTGCATTTTTTCTTAGTAAAAACATCGTTATCAAGGCAAAAATCATCTTCAGTGCAACTTGTTCCTTGGCAATTGTCAGTGCTTAATTTCACTGTTTTTGTATTTGAATCGCAAAAATCATTGTTGCCAGGTTTATCGTTGCAAAAACCGTCTTTTGTTTCCTTATACTGGACTGAGGATTCACCTTCGCATTTAAAATATGGCTGACCTTCTGTATGGAAAAAACAATCGTTCTTGAATCCGAATTCGCGGCATGAATCTGCATCAAAGTTTCCGCATTCATAAATCTGGTTTCCGACACACTTTTTTTCTCCTGCACTACATTCATTCTGACATGTAGGGAGGTTCTGGCAATTGCATGAGCTGCATGTATCAAAAGTTCCTGAATTTCCGTCATTGCACTGTGAGTCAAATTCGCATTGTTCATTGCCTGACCATACAAATCCGTCTCCGCATCTTGGGGTCTTGCATGAATTTGTACATCCGTCATTATTGTTAGAATTGCCATCATCACATTGTTCACTAGCCTGGTTTACTACACCATCGCCGCACCTGGATAAAACTTGACAGCTGCATGAGCTGCATATATCTACAGTTCCTGAATTTCCGTCATTGCACTGTGAGTCAAATTCACACTGTTCATTGCCTGACCATACAAATCCGTCTCCGCATCTTGGGGTCTTGCATGAATTTGTACATCCGTCATTATTGTTAGAATTGCCATCATCGCACTGTTCACTGGCCTGGTTAACTGTTCCGTCACCGCATTCTGGCAAAGAACCTGGTTTACAATAAGAAACATAATTTCCGCAGTTTGAGCATCTTCTTGTATCGCATTGTCCTGGCTGAAGAGAATTTTCAAATGTTGCCTCAGACGGACAGCCGCATGTAGAGAGCTTTGAATCTGACCTTACATAAGGGACTGAATTTTGAAATGGGCACCATGCCATGTATCTATCTCCCGGGTTGTTTCTTGCTGATGAAAGAGTCTCAGCTTTAATGGATGCATCATAACTGCCCCAGGTTGTTACACTTCTGCAGCCCTCAACGCCGCCATTAGGATTATAGTAGCAACCATCTGCTAAAGCAAAAGGTAGAATTACTAATATGAAAACAAGAGTTAAGATAAACTTTGTTGTGGGTTGCATGTTTTTGCCTCTTTTGATAATGATAATTATTATTATGACTAGATAGTAGTAAATGATATTAGTATATAAACCTTTCTATTTTTATTATTTAATAGTAGTAAAACAAATATAAAAAAGGGGAGAAGATATCACTTGGCATGGATATTAATGTTATCGGAGCAGGGCCGGCAGGAAGCCATGCTGCTTATCTTCTTGCAAAAATTGGGCATAATGTGAATGTCTTTGAAAAGGATAGTGTTATCGGGAAGCCCATACAATGTACCGGGATATTGAGCGACTATTTTGTGAGCCTGCTTAAGCCGAAAAAAGACTTTGTTGAAAATGTCGTTGAGAAAACAAGGATTTATGCTCCGGACGGGAATTTTGTAGAGGCAAAAATAAAGAAGAATTATGTAGTTTGCAGAAAAAAATTTGACACTTACCTTGCCAATATGGCCGAAGAGGAAGGAGCCAAGTTTCATCTTGAAAACAGCTTTAACAATTTTGAAAATATGAACAAAAGGATAAAGTCCAGGATAAACAACAGAGGAAAAGAAGTGTTTTCTGAGTCTGATATATTAATAGGGGCTGATGGGCCGCTTTCTCCTGTTGCAAAAGCAGCAGGGCTTTTCCAGGACAGGAAATTTGTCATTGGGACACAGATAGAAGCAAAGATGAAAAATGATAATGTTGTTGAGTTTTACCCTTATATCGGGTGCTATGCCTGGATTGTCCCAAAAAATGAAGAAGTAGTGAGAATAGGAGTAGCATCATACAAAAATCCAGTAGAACTATTCAGGAAATTCGCAAAGGAAAAAATAGGGGAAGACTATGATAAAAAAACAATCGAAAATCAATCAGGAGTAATCCCTGTATTTAATCCTGAAGTAAAGGCGCAAAAAGAGAATATTTACCTCAACGGAGACGCTGCAACATTTGTTAAAGCTACTACAGGAGGCGGGATAAACCAGAGCCTGAAAGGCGCGGCAATACTTGCTGATTCTATTGAAGAACATAAAGATTTTGACCGGGAATGGAGGAAAAAAATGTTCAGGAATCTCCATACACACCTTATTGCGCATAAAATGATGGAAAAATTTACTGACAATGACTGGAATGATTTGATAGACACATTTTCCGAAAGCAGGATGAAAAATATCTTGTATAGCGAGAGCAGAGACAAGCTTGTAAGCATGATCTCAAAAATTGCCGTAAACAAGCCATCACTATTCAAGTATGGGAAACATTTTCCTTTTGATGAATTGAAGAATTTGTTTTAGAAGAAAAGAATAATTAATTATGCTTCAAGATTCTCAAGCGTGTATACCGGCATAAATCCCTCAAGATAATCCCAGATTAGGTAGTTGTTTTTTTGCAGCATCTCTCTTGTTTTTTCGCTGTTAAGGTATTTGACAATCTCCTGGTGATAATGCAATTTCTCTTCTTCTTTTTTAAGGTCATATGCCGGGCATCCTGATTTATCAATCGCCAAAACCACATGTGCCTTATCTTTGTCCCACATGAGGACATAAGGATACAGCTTGCAGTCAAAAGGCCTGTTTTCATAGACTCCGCAAAGCCATGTCTTTGTATTTAGGAATGGGCATACTTTGTCCTCTGTGAACTGTTTCAGTTTTATCTGCAATCTTCCATCTTTCTCTTCAAAATCAGATTCATTTTTGCTGTGCTTCTCTATCAGGATCTGCTTTTCTTCTTTTGTCACAACAGGCGCAAAAAAATAATAGTCTTTATCAAAAATGCAGCATCCCCTGCAGCCTGTGCAGATGTTTTTCGAGCTTATCTGGATCATGCTTTAAAGATATCCTAAACCGCTTAAATATGTTCTTGTTTTTTTTCGAGATATACCTGTTTTTGCTTTAGCGACAGTTTTTTAAATCTTCAATTATTATTTCCATGCATGATACCAGGAATGAATCCAAAGCAGATGCAGCAAGCCATGAAGAAATTAGGCATGCAGCAGGAAGAAGTAGATGCAATTGCTGTAATAATCAGGACAAAAAAAGAAGACATCATAATCAGGAGCCCGAGTGTCCAGAAAGTAAACATGATGGGCCAGATGTCATATCAGATTTCTGGAGTTGAAGAGCACAGGGCTATTGTTGAAGAAGCAGAGATAAGCGAAGAAGACATAAAAACTGTCATGGAGCAGGCAGGCTCCAGCAAAGACTCTGCATTAAAGGCCTTAAAAGATAATAACGGGGATTTGGCTGCTGCAATAATGTCTCTTAAATAAAATATAAATAGTAAAGGAGCATAATATTATAATATGGAAAAGTATCAGCAATGCAAAAGTGATTCAGAGAGACTTATGAAATTAGCTGACCATGTTCTTACAATGACTTACCCTCTTGTCCAGGATCCGAAAATCCTAAAAATTGTCCTGAACAATGTCTATGAAGCTATGTTTAAGACATTAGGGTATTTACTAAACTACGAGAGATATTACAAAAGGATTCCGCCGTTTACAGAAAATTACGGAGCAATGGTGGAACTATCCAAAGGTGTTTTTACAAGATATAAGATAAGTACTGGTTATGTAGGATTCCTGAATGAGATTAAAGAGATAGTTGAACTGCAAAAGCAATCAGATGTTGAATTTGTAAGAAAAGAAAAGGTTGTCTTTGCATCAAAAGACTATGATTTAAATTCCATATCTGTAAAAGAGCTAAAAGATTTCATCTCAAAAGCAAAGCTTTTTATGCAAGATGTGAGTAGGGTAGTTGAAGAAAATGAAAGAATCAATGGAAAACGCTAGGGAAGAACTGAAGAGGATTGACCACCTCATATATGTGACGCTTAAATACACAAGGACAGTAGATGTTTTTCTTAGCATAATTGAAAGGATGATAGGGACTTATGAATTCCTTGTTGATGCCCTCTTAAAATATGCTATAATGCAGAAAAAAACATTCGAGGACCCTGACATCCCTCTTGCAAAAGCTCAGATAGTTGTAAAACTTTATGATTCAAAAAAGATAAAAGACAGTATAGACCATTATTTGCTGCTTAGGAAATTAAGGAGAGCAAGCTATGAAAGGTCCAGCGAATTCAGAAGGCATGTAACGATGACTGCCATTGTAGAAGGGAAAGTCATAAAAGTGGATATAGACAATATAACAGAAGATTTCCACAAATTAAGGGATCTGGTTGATTATGTTGAAAAAAAGATTTCTGAAAAATGACCAAATTTATTGTCATTGCTTCAAGTAAAGGCGGTGTCGGAAAGACAACGACAGCTATCAATCTTGGTACTGCCCTGACTCATTTCGGAAGAGAGGTAATTGTAGTTGACTGCAATCTCTCTACCCCAAATCTGGCCTTATATCTTGGAGCCCCGAATGTCCCGATCACATTGCATGATGTTCTTAACAAAAACAAAAAAATAACTGACGCGCTCTATCAGCATTCCCATGGATTAAAGATAATCCCGGCAAGCCAGTCTGTCAAAGATGCAAAAAAGATTGATTATGGGAAACTTAATACATTAATAAAAAGCCTGTCAGGCATGGCTGAATTTGTAATAATAGACACTGCTTCAGGCCTTAAAGAGGATGCGATTAATTCTATGAAAATGGGCGATGATATCTTAGTTGTATCAACTCCAGAGCTACCTGCAGTGAGCGACGCATTAAGGACAATAAAGATGGCAAAAGAGCACGGTAAAAAAGTAGCCGGAATAATACTCACAAGGGTCTATGATGACGAACTGGAATTGAAAAAAGAAGATATAGAGGCCATGCTTGAAACTCCTGTTATTGCAATAATCCCTGAAGATGAGACAATGAGAGAGGCTGTCCAGATGAAAAACCCTGTCACCTACACTCATCCTAATGCGCCTTCATCCCAGAGCTATAAGCAGCTAGCAGCAAATCTTCTAGGAGAAAAATACGTTGATTCTGTAGAGAAAGAAGATACTTTCTATGATTATATGTTAAAGAGGCTGGGCATGAAGTAAGATGGAACTTATTGAATGGACTTCTATGTTCATAGACAATTTCAATAGTTTCAGGCGCGACCTTGAAAAAAAAGAAATAAAGCAAAATGAAATAGATTGCATATACAAAGTCAAGGGGGAAGTTAATTATATAGTTGAGCCTGACCTAAAAGATGATGTTTTAGTAAAGCTTGAGGGCAACTGTGTATTAGTGTGCCTGAATAAAAAAGAAAACTTATTTTTTGTAATTAACAATTGGAATGTGTTAATAAAGAACCCTAAATTAAAAATAATATTTTCAAACCCTAAAATAAATCAGCAATGGTCCCTGATTCCTTTTACACATCATGGCATTTCTGACCCTAAAAGCCTGAAGCTTGGGCTAAAAAGCATTTTTGATTCAGTGCCTGAATATTAGAATGTTTATTTGCTCCTGAAAATATCGTTGTTTCACTTCTAATTTACATAAGCTTTTTAAATCCTTTTTAAATCCAAGGCACTAGGTGATACTCTATGGATAATTTAAAATGCAGCTCATGTAAGACAAAGATAGCAAATATGCACGGGACAGCCAGGTTTTCCTGCCCTAAGTGCGGGAAACATGACCTGATAAGATGCGCAAACTGCAGAAGAACCGTTGCAAAGTATACATGCCCTGAATGCAATTTCACCGGGCCAAACTAGGTGTAAAAATGGCTGATGTAGTTGTGACATTGAATATTATGCCGGATTCTCCAGATGTGGACCTTAAGAAGGTAGAAACTGAATCCCTGAAGAAGATAAAAAATTACACCGGAATAGACAATCATAAAGTTGAGATAGTCCCAGTCGCATTCGGGCTAAAGGCAATAAAGATAATGTTTGTTATGGCTGAAGATAAAGGTGCAACTGACGAATTGGAATCTGATATTTCTACTATAAGCGGAGTAAATTCCGTTGAAGTGACAGACGTGAGAAGGGCTGTAGGATAATTAAGTTTATTTTTATTTCTTCATGAATTATAATAGTCTTTAATGACTCTCCTCTCAAGACAGTGAGATCATTAAATGCATTTGGTATCAACATTTCTTTTTTTTCCCCATCACGCTTGTGCACCAGACTCTCATCAAATAATCTAGGCGATGTTGAATATATCTTATAGAGCGAATACTGAGTAGCGACCGGAATATCTATTCCATTTTGAAATTTAATCTTTCTTACATTGAGCGTTGAAACAATAGGAAAATAATGATCAGTTTGCTTATATCTTTGCTTGAAGTTAACCATTATCTCTATTTCAACACCATCTAGCTCATATCTTCCGAATATTGAGTCATAAATACCGTTGCAGGATTGTTTTAACTCCTGCAATTCTTTTGCTCCTAACTCATCTATAATGTAATTTCTAAAAAGTATCCCTTCACGTTGGTTCAGGAAAAATAGGTCTATGTCTTCTGCATTATCAAATAATTTGTGAAGATACATTGCGGCTGAAAAGATAACTACACCTTTATGCTTCAAAAGGCCAGGTGCTATTTTTACAATCACATCATCGATAGTTTCATTTGTCATGTTAAAGCGCAATGAGAACCTTGCGCTTATATATAAATATTGAGAGAATATTTTTCATGGGAAAAAATAACGGTTAGAAGAACTATTGAGCTATTTATTTTTAAGATATTTTTCTATTTTAGGTTTGAGCAGGTTTATTTTGTCATCAACATTTTCCCATGTTATCCTTTTGTACCCCTCGTTTCCGAAAATTGATATTAATTGGTTTCTTGTGTACCCGAATACTGCACCCCTCTTGATTAGCTCTGACAAATCCGTAGGGTTGCACCAGTAGTTTGACATTATCTCTTCTGCTGTAGTTGGGAATACTTCAATGACAGCTTTCAATATCTTTTTCTTGACGCTTGGTGTATACATCAAGCTATTATTCCCATCCCTTATCTCAACTGAGAGAGATTTAATCTCTTCAGACCCCATACTTGTAGAAGTATCAACCTTAACTGTCCTGCATCCATAAGGCTTTAGCACTTCAAGAAGTGTCTTTGCAATGGCCCTAGAATAAAACTGCAGGGGGCCATCTGCTTTTGTCCTATCTTCTCCTGTCGGTGCATCTGCTCCTGTCCAGTAACCTGTATAAAACAAGTAGTCGCAGGGTACACCCATATCTGTAAGCACTCCTCCATGATTAAATGCTTTACCGTTATTCACCTGTATTTCAATATCGTTTCTATTATAACGGCCAAGTGATTTAGGGATTATTTTTGTTTTTACGAGTTTAACGATTTGAGCTAAAGATTGGGAAGCATCATGTTGTTTCGCAACTATCACTTGCCTGACACCATAGAAATTTGAATCGTCTTTCTCAACTACTACGATAACTTTGCCGTCATGTCCTCCTTTTATTATTCCATCGGCAACAGCTTTTTCTAGGTCCCAGGCAAGCTTTCTTGCAAGTACAAATTCCACAGGCATATCTTCTCTTGTCTCAGCTGTCGCATATCCAATTGCATGTGTCTGGTCTCCAAAGGCTGCTTTTTTTGCCCTGGCCTGTACGCCATGCAGGTCATCAGATTGCGGCCTGATAAAAAATTTTGTTGCCAAGTGTTCTAAATCCGCATCCTGATGAGATAGATTTCCCTGTTTTCTTAATTCCTGTTTTAGTGCATCTCTTAAATCACGATAGAATTTATTCGCCTTATTCTGGTTTAGCGTATCTCCATTATACCATTCCGGGAGATAATGCACATTGCCAAAAACAGCAATCGCAATATTATTGTGTATATCGCCGCCAATGGCAAGCTTAAGGTCATGCCTCAATCCATTATATTTTTTTTCAATTACCTCTGAAAGTGCTAGCTGAAGTAATTCTGTTAATGTGTCTGGGTGACCCATCAAAGGAACTTCTGACGAAGAAAAAAAACCTTTGTTTGGAATTGAAACTGCCATCAATTAATGATTCTGCAAAATTGATTTAAATTCTCCTGTCATAATAATTCTTAAATTGAAAAATATTCTAAAAAGAATAAAACATGCCTAAAAATCAGGTACACTTTCTGACCTGACCCCCCACCCAAGAAAATGCGTCCTTGAGCTTTTCCCATCAACAAGGCTATCATCGACTTTAGGTATCTCTATTTTTTTCATGTTTGCAAGCTTATGGAGATCATAGAAACCGACAGAATGGATCCTGCTCTCTTCTTTTATCAATGATAACATATCAAACATTTTTTTATTTTCTTTCTCGCATTTTTTATGCATCTCCTCTGCCAGCTTTTCATCCCATAACTCTCCTGTCCAAAGAGGCCCTGCATAATCATATCCTTTTTCTATATTAAAGATTGTATCTACAACTTTCCTGTCTAAAGTGTTCCAATTGTATAGAAGGAATTTATGGTTTTTCAGGATTTCGTCTGCTTTCTGTCTTCCTTTAGCGCATCTGAAAAACACTCTGTAATAGTGGTCTTTTGAATAAGAGAATATAGGATATAATGCCTTATCATAATCCGCACCGACTAGCTGCACCCTCCTTATCAATATCCTTATTCCTGTCTCATGCATGAATTCGTTTTTTAATGGCTTTGACCAGTACTTCCTTCTGCAGGCTGTCTCAGAGCTTCCTGCTAAAGCTGCCGTGTCTGTTGCAGTGACCGCCAAAATCCCGTCTCTTGCAATCCTGGTTATCGATATGTCCAAAAAATGGTTGGGGCTTCCAAAAGGATCGACATCGATGTAGTCAAATCCAGTACTCTCATGCAGGAATTTCACCGCATCTTCACCAAAAACAGAAGCATTCTCTGAATTTATTTTATTCAGTTCAAGGTTTTTTTTTATGAAATCTTTTGTCTTGTAATCGTTCAAAGAGATGTTTTTTATTTTTCCTT
>Ga0247727_10010049_pt1 | contig 16883 bp, 10 predicted proteins | sample WisWelCaveWW1625_FD_202498 | JGI IMG/M metagenome (GOLD analysis project Ga0247727, IMG submission 202498) | Biofilm microbial communities from Wishing Well Cave, Virginia, United States - WW16-25 | ecosystem: Environmental > Aquatic > Deep subsurface > Groundwater > Cave microbial mat | place...
ACCCGGGCTTCGACCTCCGTGAGCCCGGAGACCTACCGCGAGAAGATCGCCCAGCTCGCCGACGTGCGGTCCGCCGCGGCGGCGGCCGATCAGAAGAAGGCGGGAGCGGCGTTCCTCGACAGGGCGACCGCCGAAGAGGGGGCGAGGAAGCTCGCGACCGGGCTCGTCCTGAAGACGATCCGGGAAGGGACCGGGAAGAGCCCGATGCTCGCCGACACCGCGAGGGTCCGCTATTCGGGCAGGCTGATCGACGGCACGGTGTTCGACAGCACGTCCGACGAGGCGCAGCCGGCGGCGCTTCCCATGGGCCAGGTGATCCCGTGCCTGGCTCAGGTGCTCCAGCTCATGAAGGAGGGGGGAAAGGCGAGGCTCGTCTGCCCGTCGAATCTGGCGTACGGGGATCGTGGGCTCCCGCCGTCGATCCCACCCGGGGCGACGCTGACCTTCGAGGTGGAGCTGATCGAGGTCGCGAAGTAGCTCGGGATGAGCCTTCCCGTCGTCTTCCACGAGAGCTACGAGGTCGACATCGGCCCTCACGTCTTCCCCACCGCCAAGTACCGCCTCGTCCGCGATCGCCTCCTCGAAGAAGGGACCCTCTCCGGGGATCAGATCCGGCGTCCCGAGCCCGCGACGGACGAGCAGGTTCTCCTCGTCCACACCCCGGACTACGTGCGGAGGATCCGGACCGGAGCCTTCACGCCGGAGGAGGAGGCGATCCTCGAGGTCCCGTTCTCCCCGGCCCTCGGTGAGGCTTCGTACCTCGCCGCGGGAGGATCGCTCCTGGCCGGGACGGAGGCCTTGAGCTCGGGCGCCGCGGTCCATCTCGGCGGTGGATTCCACCACGCGTTTCCCGATCACGGGGAGGGGTTCTGCCTGCTCCACGACGTGGCCATCGCCATCCGGACCCTTCGTCGCGAAGGGAGGATCGGCCGGGCAGCGGTCGTCGATCTCGACGTCCACCATGGAAACGGCACCGCGGCGATCTTCGCCGACGATCCCGACGTCTTCACCTTCTCCATGCACCAGCAGAACAACTATCCCGCACGAAAGCCCAGGAGCGACCTGGACGTCGGCCTCGCGGACGGAACGGGCGACGGGGAGTACCTCGGCCTCCTCGAGCGGCACCTGCCGGACATCCTGGAGCGGCACCGCCCGGACCTGGTGTACTACGTGGCCGGGGCCGATCCGTACGAGTACGACCAGCTCGGCGGCCTGAGGCTCACCCTCGAAGGACTGCGCCGGCGCGACGAGGTCGTGTTCGAGCACTGCCAGCGGAACCGCGCGAGCGTGGCCGCGGTCTTCGCCGGGGGATACGCGACGCGCACCGAGGACACGGTCGAGATCCACTGCGGGACGGTTCGCGCCGCGGCGAGGCTCGCCTTCTCTCCCACGCGCTCGACCTGAGCGGCCGGCTCAGGCCCTCCGCCGAGGACGCGGCCGGCCGATCTCCCGGTAGCGGAAGCAGCTCACCAGATGGTCGTTCACCATCCCGGTCGCCTGCATGTGCGCGTAGCAGATCGTCGGCCCGACGAAGCGGAACCCTCGGGCCTTCATGTCGCGGCTCATCGCTTCGGCCTCCCGCGTCGTCGCCGGGATCTCCCTGAGCGAGCGCCACGCGCTCTTCGGCGGCTTGCCGTCCCGGAACCGCCAGAGGTACGCGTCGAACGATCCGAACTGCTCCTGCACGTCGAGGAACACTCTGGCGTTGGCGATCGCCGCCGTGATCTTCTGGCGGTTCCGGACGATCCCGGCGTTGTGCAGGAGCGAGCGGACCTTGGATCCGTCGTACCGTGCCACGACCCTGGGATCGAAGCCGTCGAACGCCTGTCGATAGGCGTCGCGCTTCCTCAGGATCGTGATCCAGCTCAGCCCGGCCTGCGCTCCCTCGAGAACGAGAAACTCGAAGAGCTTCCTGTCGTCGTGGATCGGAACGCCCCATTCCTTGTCGTGGTACGCGACGTAGAGCGGATCATCCCCGCACCAGCCGCAGCGGACGACACCGCGACCTCTCACATTGTTTTTCGCCACCCCGTCCCCCGTCTTCACCGCGCCGGCGGCATTCTAGAGGAAGCGGGCGTCGTCCGGTAGATCGAATCGTGCGGTGGTCTGCGGCGGAACGCGTTGCAAGTTTCGGTCCTTGTGGAGGGAAAGGTTCGAGCGTAGAGTTCCGGCCGGATCTCGAAGGCGAGCGTGGTGCGAAGGTGATCCGGCGAAGAGACTTTCTGGAGGCGGGCGGCCTCGCCGCACTCGGCGGTCTCGCCGGCGGCACGACCTGGGCCGCCGCGGCTTCCGACTCCACGCAGAGATCGCTCCTGGTCCACAGCCTTCGTCCCGAAAACCTCGCGACCCCGATCGAATGGTTCGACCGGCTCGTCACTCCCACGGACGTCTTCTTCATCCGCAGCCACTTTGGAGCACCCGCGATCGTCCGGGATGCTCGGCTTCGCATCGAGGGGCTCGTGGAGCGGCCGCTCGACCTGACCATGGGCGACCTCGGTGCGTTGCCACAGGTCACGGTCACCGCCGTCCTCCAGTGCTCCGGGAACGGCCGCGCTCTTCACGATCCCCGGGTGCCGGGGATTCAGTGGATTCATGGGGCGATGGGCCAGGCGAGCTGGACCGGGATCCGCCTCGGCGATCTCCTCGAGCGGGCGGGGGTCGTCTCCGACGCGGCTCACGTGGGATTCGAAGGCAAGGACGTCCCTCCCAAGCCGGCCGTCCCGCCTTTCCACCGCTCGATCCCCCTGGACCGGGCGGTCGATCCGACGACGCTCGTGGCCCTTCGCATGAACGGGGAGCCGCTGACCCACGCGCACGGCGCACCGTTCCGGCTCGTCGTTCCGGGCTGGGGAGGAAACCACTGGATGAAGTGGCTCGGGACGGTGCGGCTCCAGCGGGAGGCCACCCGCGGCTTCTTCATGGAGACGGGGTACCGCCTGCCGCGAAGCCCGGTGGAGCCGGGCGCGGCGGTCCGTCCTGCGGACACGGTCCCGCTCACGACCGTTCCGGTGAAGTCGTTGATCGCGCGGCCGACCGACGGGAGCCGGCTGCCCCGCGGGCGGCAGGAGGTGGTGGGGATCGCCTTCTCGGGCGAGGCGCCGATCGCGAAGGTGGAGGTGAGCATCGACGCGGGAGCCACCTGGCGCGAGGCGGCTCTCGAGGGCGAATCGGGCGTGGGGCGGTGGCAAGTGTTCCGCCTTCGCTTCGATGCGGGCCCCGGAGCGGTGCGGGCCCTCGCCCGCGCGGTCGATCGGAGCGGCAACGCGCAGCCCGAGCGCGCCTCGTGGAATCCGAGCGGCTATTTCTGGAACGCGTGGCATTCGGTCCAGTGGGAGGTCGTGTGAGAGGCGCGGGGGTTCTCGTACTTTCTCTCCTGGCGTGCGGCTGCGCCCTGGAGCGAGGGCGCGAGACACCCGCTCCCCCGGCCGCTTCGCTCCCCCACGAGGTCGAGCAGGCCGGCGTGGAGAGCTTCCGGAACGACTGCCTCGCCTGTCACAGCGAGGACCTGGTGCGCCAGCAGCGACTGACGAAAGCACAGTGGGCCAAGAACCTGGACAAGATGCGTGGCTGGGGCTCGCCGACCGAGCCGGAGAACATCGAGGCCCTCACCACATACCTGGCCGCGGCCTTCCATCGCGAGGCCGGGAGCTACGCGCCCGAGACCATCCCCGCGGAGAAGGTCCCCGCGCTGTTCGATGCGCTCCCCGACGGCCCGTTCGGAGGCGGCGACCGCGAGCGCGGGAGAGCGCTCTATGCCGATCGCTGCGCGCCGTGTCACGGCGACGACGCCCGAGGAGGCGAGATGGGGACCGCCCTCGCCGGACGACTCTGCCTCGACCGCGCGGCGGAGATCGCGGAGATCGTCCGCGTGGGTCGCGCGCGGATGCCCGGCAACGAGGAGACGACCGACGCGGAGGTCCGAGACCTCCTCGCCTACCTGAGGTCGCTCCCGGCGCAGCCGCGCAATTGAGTACCGAGAAGATTCTCAATCGCGCTTGACCCGGCGCCGCCTGCGGGGTATCCCCCTGCCAGGATCGACGGGCTAGCGGTGCCTGGGTGGAGCCGGGTTGTGCCCACGGGAACCAACTGCCGCGAGAACACAAAGAAGAAGTGGAAGAGGACGATGATGTCCAGACCACTGTGTCTCGCCACCGCTGCAACTCTCGCATTCATGATCAGCGCCCTGCCTGACGCACAGGCCCGCGACCTGAGCTTCGACGACCGCGTGAACGCGCATGAAGCGATCGAGCGTGCCTACTACGCGCACCAGATCGGGAAGACGAGGCCCTTCGAGGAGGCCGTCCCGCGCGCCGTCCTCGAACAGAAGGTCCGGACGTACCTCAAGCAGACGGTCGCCCTGGAACGGTACTGGAACACTCCGGTCACCGCCGAGATGCTCGCGCGGGAGCTGGAGCGCATGACGCGGCAGACTCGGATGCCAGAACGGTTGCGCGAGCTCTTCGCATCTCTGGGGAACGATGCATTCCTCGTGCAGGAATGCCTGGCTCGGCCTGCGCTCGTCGATCGGCTGTCGAGGAATTTCTTCGCCTACGACGAGCGGATTCACGGGGCGGCTCGGGCGGAGGCTGAGGAGCTCCACAAGCAATTGGCGATGGGCCGTATCGGTCCGGGTGTCGACCATCCTCGACGTATTTTGTTCCGTGTCTTGAAAATGGGAAAAGAAGGACGGGCGAATCTCGCGGACGGGGATCATTCCATGCTCGTGGAGCTGGCCCCGGATGAGTTCACCCGCCGGCGGGCGAGAGCCCCCGATCACGTCGGCGAGATCGGTTCCCTCGTCGAGGGCCGCGACGAGCTCGTCACGGAAGTGCTGTTGGACGAGAGCGCACGAGAGTTCAGAGTCGCGAGGTTCGTGGTGCCGAAGCCGACGTGGGATGCATGGTGGGCGTCGGCAAGCGAGGGGTTCGAGGAGACTCAGGTCGGTACAGGCGAGAGCACAGGCGCCCTGCTGGACAGGATCAAGGCCCTGACCCGTGGTCAAGCCTCCGAGAGCGCCCCATGCATCGCCGACGACACCTGGGACAACGGGATCCTCGACGACGTCCCCGATGGGTACAGCTATCACACCGCCGTGTGGACCGGGAGCTTGATGGTGGTGTGGGGAGGCAATGCCGGCGTCAGGGTCAACACCGGGAGTCGATACGACCCTGCAACGGATACATGGACATCGACGTCGACCGTGAACGCTCCTTCGCCACGCTCGGGTCACACAGCAGTCTGGATCGGCGGTGCGATGGTGGTATGGGGAGGCTACGACGACAGCGGCTACACGAACACGGGAGGCCGCTACGACCCCGTGACCGACACCTGGACGGGCGTGAAGGTGACGAACGCTCCCCAAGGTCGCTCGGGTCACACGGCGGTCTGGGCGGGCAGCGTGATGGTCGTCTGGGGAGGGCGCGGGGCGGGCGAGCCGGCGTATCTCTACACCGGAGGTCGATTCGATCCTGCAACGGATACATGGACGTCGACGTCGCTCGCGAACGCCCCCTGGCCACGCTCGGGTCACACGGCTGTATGGACAGGCACCAGGATGATCGTTTGGGGAGGCACGCCGGGTTCGACCACCTTCTACAACACGGGGGGACGATACGATCCGCAGACGGACGTGTGGACGCCGACCTCGATCGTGAGCCCACCGTCGAGCCGCGAGGGTCATTCGGCCGTGTGGACGGGCAGCAAGATGGTGGTGTGGGGGGGAAAGGGGGCGGGCTCCCCCTTCAACACGGGCGGCCGATATGATCCGGTGACGGACGCCTGGACACCGACCTCGACCGTCAACGTCCCGTCCGCGCGCAGGAGCCACACGGCCGTGTGGACGGGCATCTCCATGGTGGTGTGGGGAGGCAACTCGGGCAGCACCTACTTCTCCACGGGCGGTCGGTACGATCCGGTGACCGACGCCTGGACACCGACCTCGACCCTCAACGCTCCGGCGCCGCGCAGTCTGCACACAGCGATCTGGACAGGCACCTTGATGGTGGTGTGGGGCGGCTATGGCAACACCGGTGGCCGGTACCAGCCCGTGGCCGACACCTGGACCCCTACGTCGACTGCGGGAGGGCCGACGGGGCGGAGCAGCCACACGGCGGTCTGGACGGGCAGCGTCATGGTGGTCTGGGGCGGTAGCGGCCAGAACACGGGCGGCCGGTACGATCCCGCGACGGACACCTGGGAACCGACCTCGACAGTGAATGCTCCCCAGGGGCGGAGTCGTCACACGGCGGTGTGGACAGGTCGCCACATGCTCGTCTGGGGAGGAGCATACGGCAACCTGCTCGACACGGGCGGCCGGTACGATCCGCTGAAAGATACTTGGGCGCCGACCTCGACGGTGAATGCGCCCTTGGCCCGCTACTATCACACCGCAGTGTGGACAGGCAGCCTCATGGTGGTCTGGGGTGGTTTGGGAGAGGCCGATCCATACCATCTCGGCACGGGAGGTCGGTACGATCCACAGACGGATGTGTGGACACCCACGACCACGACGAATGCGCCAGCGGCCCGCGTGCAACACACGGCGGTATGGACGGGGAGGCACATGGTCGTCTGGGGCGGCTATGACGGCTATTGCAGCCTCGACACGGGTGGCCGCTACGATCCGGTTCTTGACGTCTGGACGCCAACGTCGTGGGGCGCTCCCGATATACGAGACTCTCACGCGGCCGTCTGGACCGGCAAGGTCATGCTCGTCTGGGGCGGGGCGAGAGGCTGCGGTTCTTCGTACTCGGTCTTGAACACGGGAGGCCGGTACAATCCGGAGACGAACTCCTGGGCGCCGATTTCAACCACTGACGCACCGCCCGCGCGCGCGAACGCCGAGGCGGTGTGGACGGGCAGATCGATGGTCGTCTGGGGCGGGGATGAGGACTCGTGGGCCATGAACACCGGGGGAATCTACGATCCTGTGCTGGGCCTCTGGAGTCCGACGTCGTCGGTCAACGCGCCTTCGAGGCGCTACGACCATACCGCGGTGTGGACGGGCAGCTTCATGATCGTGTGGGGCGGTGCTGGCGCCATCAGCACGGGAGGTTGTTACGCGCTGGGCCACGCGGTGGACCACGACTGGGATGGGGTCACGGAATGCGGTGGCGACTGCAACGATGATCAGCCTTCGGTCTTTCCAGGCGCGACGGAGCTGTGCGACGGACTGGACAACGACTGCAACGGCGTGGTCGACGATCGCGATCTGGACGGCGATGGGTACGCTCAGTGCGCGGGCGATTGCGACGACACGCTCGCTTCCGCTTACCCTGGAGCGCCCGAGGCCTGTGGCGATGGGGTCAGAAACGACTGTTTGCACCCGTACTGGCCCGCGATCGCCGGCACGGACGACGATGACGCCGACGGCGACGGCGTCGCCGAGTGCCAGGGCGACTGCGACGACGCCCAGGCCCCGACGTATCCCGGAGCACCGCAGATCTGCGACGGACTCAACAACGACTGCTCGCACCCGAGCTGGCCCGCTCTGATCGATACGAATGACATCGACGACGACGGCGACACGTTCGCCGAGTGCGCGGGAGATTGCGACGACACCCGCTCCTCGGTCCGTCCCGGCGGGGGGCAGATTTGCGGGGATGGGCTCAACAATGACTGCTCGCACCCGAGCTGGCCGACCCTCGCGGGCACGAACGAGGGGGACGACGACGGCGACTCGTTCAACGAGTGCGGCGGAGACTGCGACGACGCCCTCTCTGCCGTCTACCCAGGAGCGTGGGAGGCTTGTGGCGACGGGATCAGGAACAACTGTTCGCACCCCTACTGGCCCGCGATCACGGGCACGGACGACGATGATGTCGACGGCGACGCCTTCGCCGAGTGTCAGGGCGACTGCGACGACGCCAGCGCCGCAGTCTATTCCGGAGCTGCGCAGATCTGCGGCGATGGGCTCAACAACGACTGCAGGCATCCGACCTGGCCATTTCTGGTCCGGACGAACGAGGTCGACGACGACGGCGACACGCTCACCGAGTGCGCCGGGGACTGCGACGACACTCATCCCTCCATCCGCCCGGGAGCGGCACAGATCTGTGGCGATGGACTCAACAACGACTGCAGGCATCCGACCTGGCCATCTCTCGCCGGTACGAACGAGTTCGATGACGACGGCGACCTGTTCCTTGAGTGTTGGGGCGACTGCGACGACACTCATGCCTCCGTCCACCCCGGAGCGCCGCAGATCTGCGACGGGCTCAACAACGACTGCGCGTACCCCGACTGGCCCACCGTGTTCGGCACGAACGACGGAGACGACGACGGCGACACCTTCACCGAGTGCGAGGGAGACTGCGACGACACGCAGCCCCAGGTGTGGGCGACACCCGGCGAGACGTGGGGCCTCCTGTTCATCGACGAGCAGACGCTCGAGTGGAACCCGCCGTTGAACCCGGGGGGCTCTTTCGCCTTCTACGACGTCTTGCGCACGACGGATCCGGGCGATTTCTTCGTCCTCGGGACCTGCGTCGCGTCGGACTACTGGGACACCGCGGTCGCGGACGACCTGACGCCAGCCCGGGGGCAGGTGTTTCACTACCTCACCCGGGCGCAGAACACCTGCCCCGGCGCATCCGAGGGAACCCTGGGCGTGAGCTCGAACGGGGTCCCGAGGATGGGCGCGAGCTGTCCGTAGTCCCAGGTCGAGGCCGGCCGTAGGTGTGGCGGGAGTGACCTACTCCGATCCGCCCGCCACGGTGTACGGAACGTGGAGCACGGCCGGGATCCAGATGACGGGCTCGTCCGGGTCGTTGCTCGACACCGCGATCCCGGCGACCGAATCCCCGATCGGGGCAGCCGCCGCGTCGAAGACGATCGCGATGTCGGCGCATCGAGCCGGGGAGAGGCTCGCCGACGCCGGGGAGACGGCGAGCCACCGCGGCGGCCGGCTCGGCAGCGGCCGCGCATCGAGGCGGTCCGGGAGCACGCCCCGGGTCGCTCGTTCGCTGCCCCGCCCCACGACCTTTGCGGGAGAACGCGTTCCGGACATCGGCACCGCCCAGGGGGGCTCGACGCGGAGGGCGAAATCGAGGGGTTCGACGCCGCGGTTGCAGACCCTCAAGCTGCCCGAGCCGCGCTCGCCTCGCGGGACCGTGACCTCGAGTTGAGGCGGAGCCACCTCGACATGAGGAGCGCCGAGAACCGTGAGCACGATCGGGACCGCCAGTGCCGGGGTCGCCGGATCGTTGCTGCCGACCTCCACGTCGATCTCGTACCTTCCACCGGGCAGCTCGACCGGATCGAAGGAGACCAGGACGCTCTCGCTTCCGAGCGGAGGGATCGAGCTCGCGACCGGATCGATCTCGAGAAAGCCCCCCAGACAATCTCGAGCACCAAGCGCCGACAGGTCCACGGGGAACGAAAGGCCGGACGCGATGGAAGACACGCTCCCGTCCTCGAGGTCGACCCGGGAGATCTTCCCTCCGCGGGCCTCCGCCACGAACGCCCGCTCGCCCGAAGGGTCCAGCGCGACGGTGAAAGGTCCCTCGAGGCCCGCGGCGAGAACTCGCTGCTCGCCCGTGGCAAGGTCGACGGAGACGAGGGTTCCGCGTGCGAACTCGCACACGTAGACCACGCCGCGCACCGGGTCCACCGCCAGGCCCCTCGGCTGGTCCAGCCCCGACGCCAGCGCGGTGACCTCGCCCGTGATGAGGTTCACGGCCGAAATCTCGCCGGTGTCGCTCTCGGTGACGTACACCGTCCTCGCGGAGCCGAAAGCCGCGTAGGTCGGATGCGAGAGCCCCCCGGCGATGGGGCCCCACTGACCCGAGACGAGATCGATCGCGGAAAGCCGGCCGGGCTCCGCCTCGACCACGAAGGCCGTGCGGGCGTCCGCGTCCAGGATCACCCCCACCGGCGTGTCCAGGCCGCGCGCAACGACGGTCGTGGCGCCCGAGGCGAGATCGACCGCCGAAAGCTCGCCCTCGAAGTACTCGGTCACGTAGGCGATGCCGGAGCCCGGATCGAACGCCACGCCGAACGGCACGCTCAGATCCGACGCGACTTCCCTCAGGACGCCGGTCGCGAGGTCGACCTCCCGTGCCGAACCCGCCTGCTCGATGACGATTGCCGACGAGAACTCGCAGCGGTTCCTGGAAACGGGCGAGCCCGGTCGGCCGCGAAGCCGCAGCGAGACATCGAGGGGGCTGCCCCCCGCGTTCGAGAGCGTCACGGTGCGCGTCTCGCGCCTGCCCTCGAGAAGCGTGGCGGCAAGCTCCGCCGGTCGAACCTCGAGGATCGGCGGCTCGATGGCGGCCCCCAGGAGAGGCAACGCGAGAACCGGAGTGGCCGGATCGTTGCTGGTCAGGCGCAAGGTCCCCGCGAACGCTCCCGCCCTCCGCGGCGCGAACGCCAGACGAAGGGATACGCGGCCGCGCGGCGGCAGGCTCATCGAGGTCAGAGACGGGGAGAACTCGGCCGCATCGCTCGCGATGGAGGAAACCTCGAGCGTGTCGGTCCCGGCGTTGTGAATCGCAAGGACGGTTTCCCGGCTCGCACCGACGTAAAGCGTCCCGAAGGCCACGCGCTCCACGTCGCTGCCATACCGGAGGCGAACCACGTGGCGGTTCACCGGACAGAACGCGTCGACCATCCCAGACCCGAGAACATCGACCCGCACGGTGCCGTCGGCGGCGAGCGAGCGAAGCCGGGCCGGGCTCAAGGGGAACGTCCGGGAAGCCGAGCCGCAGACCCCCGTTCTTCCCACGGTCCCGAGCAGGAAGTTCTCGGCCCGCGCCGTCGCGATCTCGCCTTCGTTGTTGTAGTCGCCGGTCACGACCAGCTCGATCGACCCGCCCACCGCGTGGGGCAGATCCACCGCCAGATCGTGGAACGTCTCGGGTCCGCTCGCGGCGTAGGTCCGGACGGATTCGACCGCGACATCCTCGCCGGTCACGACGAGAGAGGGTGTTCCCTCGACGTGCAAGCGGACCGGCACCACGACCGAGGGACGGTCGGGGTCCTGACTCGAGACGACCAGGACGGCCTCGTCGTTCCCCGCGTCGAGATCGGACGCGTCGACGGTCACGCCGACTTCCACGCTTTCCCCCGGCGGCACGGTTCCCGAGATCGGCCGGACGGAAAGCCACGGCACGATGCCCGAGGTGAACAGGACCGCGTTGCGAAGGAGGCGCGCGACATCTCCCGTCCAGAACCCCTCGCCGCCGACGTACACGTTCAGCGCCGCGACATTCCCTCCCACGGTGGCCGCGAGGGGGATCGAGACGTCCCACGACCCGATCCGGACCGCGTCGCGCGCGACCTTCACCCTGCCGATGATCTCGGCCCATGCCGAATCCACATGCGTCATGATCGGGTGCGAGGACGCGGGCGATGTCAGGGTGGCCGTGCCGATCGGCCCGGTGCCCAGGTCGAACGGCATGAGGCCGCCGCTCACGAGCTTCCCCCGGATCTCCCAGCCCTCGAGGAACGAGGCCAGGGTCAGAACGACCCCGCCCCCGCGGTCCGCGTACCCGGCGAGGACGTTCCCCAGGAGAACGGGGTCCGCGAAAGGACGGTTGGCGACGACGACGACCGAGGAGTACGAGAGAAGGAAGGACAGGCTCGGAGTGGACGTCCGGACATCGTACGCGTGCACGCTCCCGAAATCCCCGAACGCCTCGAGGAACCCCCGGATCTCCGAGACGTCGGCCCCGCTCTCTAGGATCAGGACGCGGGGAATGCCGCTCACCGGAGACGACGTCCCCGCCCGACGGCGCGCCGAGACGGCGAAGTCGAGGTCGCTCCCCCCTCGGTTCTCGATCGTGACGGAGTGCGCGGTCCTGCTCCCGGCGGCCACGGTCAGGGTCAGATCACCCGGCGAGACGACGATCCGAGGAGGATCGGTCCCGGAGAGATCTCGATGCAAGGTCGACGGCTGAGCCTGGAGAAGGAGGAGCGCCGCCACGGGCGTCCCGCGCAGCCATGTGCAAACGGAGAGCAATCCCGTCGTCCCCCTACCCTGCTGGTCCCTGGTGGGGGTATACCGTCATCGAGATGGCGGTGCAACCGGGGGGAGCCGTGCGGCTCGCAGCGCCGCGACCTCTCCCTGCCGCGCGTAGTCGATGGCCTCCGCCAGGATGCGGGCCGCTTCCTGCGGCGCGTGGAACCCCATCGAGTTCTCGGCCGCGACGAAGTCGAGCCGCCACTCGGCCTTCCGGTGGAGATCCCGAGCGGCCTTCAGCTCTTCCTCCGAGGAGCCGGCCTGCCGAGCCTTCTGGATCTCGCCGATGAGCGCGAGGGTCGCCTCCTCCGCACGGACGAGCAGCGCCTGCGTCCGGTCCTGGATCGCTTCGGCGCGGCTCCTCATCTCCGCCTCGGGGTAGGGATGGCAGCTCAGACAGGCGCGGGAGACGTTCAGGAGCGGGCTCCGCACGTGGTGGTCGCTGATCTTGATGGCGCCCTCGCGCATGTACGGCATGTGGCAGTCGGCGCAGGCGACCCCGCTGCGGGCGTGGATTCCCTGGCTCCACATCTCGAACTCCGGGTGCTGGGCCTTGAGCACGGGGGCCCCGGTGTCCGGATGGGTCCAATCCTTGAATCCCGCCTCGTCGTAGTAGGCCTCGATCTGCTCCGCGCGGATCCCGTGGCTCCACGGGTAGGTCAACAGCTTTCCGGGGCCTCGGAAGTAGTACTCCACGTGGCACTGCCCGCAGACGAACGAGCGCATCTCCTGGCGGGACGCCATGGTGTTCGGGTCGTACTCGCTCGCGCGGCTTCCGCGCCGCCATCGCTCCACGCTCGGGAGATGCGGCGCGGGCGTCTCGCTCCGGGCGAGATCCCGGATCCCGATGAGAAAGCCGGGCCGCGTCACGCGCAGGTGCATGCTCCCGGGATCGTGGCAGTCCACGCAAGCGACCGGATAGGAGACGAGCTTCCTGGCGTCGGCGTAGGGCATGGCGCAGACCGCCTCGAACCCCTTCATGAGCTGCTCGAAGGGCTGACCGTCGGGGACGCCGGCCTTGCGGCCGGCATCCCGATACGTCGGGACGACCGAGGAATGGCACTGGAGGCAGGCTCCGGGCTGGCGGAACTCCCGGACCCGCTCGGTCATGTCCTGGTCGGACAGCATGTAGGCGTGACCTCGCTCCTCCCGGTAGTCCACACCGAACGGGTAGCCCCGGAACAGCACGCGCCACCGCGGGTCGGCGTCGAGCCTCTGGAACGCCTCGCTTCCGCCGTGCCTCGTGCGCTCGACGTCCACCGTGCGCCGGTAGCCGTCGTACTGTCGCGGGAAGTTCTTCCCCCACTGGGCGGGATCGATCGTGGTCTCGTCCAGGTCCACGATCCTGAAGACCACCTGCTCCCCTTCCGCCTTCCGGGTCGCGATGTTCTGCATGAGAAGGAGGACGGCCACCGTGACGGCGGCGACGAGGAGAGCGGTCGCGACGTACACTCCCTTGCGCTCGAGCATTGGGGGTGCCTCCGATCAGCGCGTCGGGCCGTGGCCGACGCCAGCATGGCAGCGAACACAGTTCACGTCGTCACCGGGCACGGTCCCGTGCGGCGCGATGGCGATCAGGAATTCGCCGTGGCAGCGCAGGCAGTTGTCCTGCAGGACACGGGCGTTCTTCGGCCGGATGCGGATGGGCTCGTGGAAGCTCTGAAACGTGAACTTCTGCGAGTGCCGGAACCCGTTCTCCGCTTTCACGAGGACCTTCGCGAGGAGAGTGTGGGGGGCATGACAGTCGTTGCAGACCGCCACGGCGTGATGCGGGCCCTTCTGCCAGCCGTCGTAGACGTCTCTCATGATGTGGCAGTTCACGCAGGCTCTCGGATCGTCCGACAGATAGGAGGCTCCCCGCGCGTAGTGGAACGTGTATCCACCCACACCGAACAGGACGCCCATGAGGCCGGAGACGAGGAGGGCGGGCACGACGGCGGCCGAGGTTTTCACCACTGGAGGTCCGGACAGAAGCTGCGGAGTCTACCATGGCACGGCGGCTCCGGCGCAGTGAGAAAAGTCACAGCCGGCGTTTCCCGTCTGGGGTAGCTTGGGGCCCGTCGATCCACGTTGGCGATCGGGAGGCGCGAATGAAGCGAGCGATTCTCCTCTCGTTCCTTGCTCTCGTGTGGGATGCTCCGGCTACGGCGGCCGAGGAGGCCGCCGCGAAGCCTCCGGAAATCGTGTGGTCCTTTTCGGGGGAGGCCCGCTTCCGGCCCGAGTACCGGAGCGATTTCGACCTGACCCGCGCCGTCGACGACGAGCGGCGCGAGGGGTTCATGCGGCTGCGGCTGGGCGTGGGAGCGACGATCCGTGACGACGTCCGCCTGTTCTTCCAGGCGCAAGATTCGCGGATCGCCGGCGAGGAGGCCTCGACGCTCTCCAGCCAGAAGAACACCGACCTCCACCAGGGCTACGTGGAGGTCAGGCGTCTGGGTGTCGCGGGGCTCAGCCTGACGATCGGACGCCAGGAGCTGAAGTACGGCGACGAGCGCCTGATCGGGGCGGCGGGCTGGGACAACGTGGGACGGGCATTCGACGGAGTCAAGATCCGCTTCGCGCCGGCCCGGTACTTCCTGGACGGCTTCTACGCGCGGATCTCGAGCGTGACCTCGGGCGCCGCGACCTCGGGAAGCGACCTGTACGGGATCGAAGTTCAGGCCCCCCTGCGCGAGGGCGGCGAATACGGGGCCTACGGTCTCGGTTTCGTGGACAGCGTCCAGGCGGCGGGCGAGACCGGAGCCCCAGGCTCCACGAGCATCCACGCCTTGGGCGGCCGCATGAAGGACCGCTTCGGCCGGCTCGACGTCAACGCCGAGCTGGTCTGGGAGACCGGGGAGTCCCGCGGCGACGACCTGCGGGCGCTCGCGGGCGCGCTTGAGGCCGGCGGCACCTGGGGCGAAGCCGTGAAAACCAGGGCGTTCGCCGGATACGACTACGCGACGGGTGACGAAGCCTCGACCGACGGCGAGCGCCAGGAGTTCTTCAACTTCTTCCCGACGAACCACCAGCACTACGGCTACGCGGACTTCGAGGGCTGGCGCAACATCGTGAGCCCGTACGTCGGGGTCAGCTTCACGGGCGGCAAGCACTTCGGGCAGGTGAAGCTTCACGATTTCTCGCTGGAGGAAGCCGGGGGAACCTGGAAGGACGCGGGAGGGGCCGTTCTGGGATTCGATCCCACGGGCTCGTCGGGCACGGATGTGGGCCGGGAGCTGGACCTCACCTACCGGTACAGGTGGATGGAGAAGGTCACGCTCGAGGCCGGCTACTCCCGGTTCGACCCGGGCGGCTTCGCCGAGGCCACGCGCGGGCCCGACGCCAGCGACTGGGGGTATCTGATGCTCACGTTCGGGTTCTGAGCCGCACCGGCCGGCGGCGCGAGCCCGAACCCGAATTGTACATGTTGCCAAAAACCTGTACATTCTTGCAGCATGCTAACCAGACGCTGCGCGCTGCCGCCCCGCCGGTCGGTCCTGCTGCTCGGCCCCCGACAGACCGGCAAGAGCACCCTCGTGCGGGGCCTGCTCCCCGCTCGATCGTGGTCCGTCGACCTGCTCGAGCACGACCTCTTCTTGCGGCTGTCGCGAGACCCCTCCCAGTTCCGCCGCGAGGCCGAGGCCAAGATCGCGGCGGGCGTGAAAACAATCTTCATCGACGAGGTGCAGAAGCTGCCGGCCTTGCTCGACGAAGTCCACCGGCTGATCGAACGCGGCGGAGTGCGATTCTTCCTCACGGGGTCCAGCGCACGCAAGCTCAAGCGCGGCGGCGCCAATCTTCTGGCCGGGCGTGCGACGATCCGGCGCCTGCACCCGCTCACCGTCGAGGAGCAGGGAGATCTCTTCGATCTGGAGCGGACGCTGCGCCTGGGCAGCCTGCCGGCGGTCGTCACCGGCGACGAGGCCGAGGCTCGGGACCTTCTCGAGGCCTACGGCGGGACCTACATGAAGGAGGAGGTCCAGGCCGAAGCCCTGGTGCGCAACCTGGGGGGGTTCGCGCGATTCCTCGACGTCGTCGCGGCCCAGTGCGGGGACGTGGTCAACTACTCCGCCGTCGGCCGTGACGCGGCGCTGGCGACGCGCACGGTCCAGGAGTACTTCCAGATCCTCGAGGACACGCTTCTCGGCTTTCGGCTCGAGCCCTGGCGCCGCAGCGTCCGCGCCCGGTTGATCACCCACCCGCGTTTCTATCTTTTCGACACCGGCGTCACCAACGCCCTCGCGCACCGTCTCACGGCCCGTCTGGATGCCGTGACGCGCGGCAGGCTGTTCGAGCACTGGGTGGTGCTCGAGACCCTTCGTCGGATCGACTACGGGCAAAGCGAGGCGCGCGTGTTCTACTGGCGCACCCACCACGGCACCGAGGTGGACCTCCTGGTGGAGAAGCACGGACAGCTCGTCCTCGCCGCCGAGATCAAGGCCAAGCGGGTCGTCGTCGGCGCCGACCTCCGTGGGCTACGCTCTTTCCACGAGGAGCACCCTCGAGTCCCTGCGTTGGTGGCCTGCGAGGTTCCGGAGGCGCACCGACTGGGCGAGGTCCGCGTACTCCCGTACCAAGCCTTCTTCGATGAGCTGGACCGCGTGCTTTGAGAATGAAAATGCCCGACTTGGGTGGTGGCGATGTCCGCCGGCGGACGGCGCGGACATCCTCTGGACACTTGGCGATCCGCGATCCGCTTGTCGCCTCGCGGCTCATGCGGTGGCACGGCTCTTTCTCTCCGGGGCGGACGGCCTCCTCCACTGGAGTTCGCCGTGTTCGTTCCGCCGCGATGCCCGTTCCCTTCGTGCGCTCGCCATGCCCGGCCCATCGCCCGCTTCTACCGGTGCGAGGGTGCCTATCAGCCCCGATGCCGCAGCCATGCCGTCCCCCGCTTCCGGTGCTTGACCTGCAGCCGAAGGTTCTCGAGGCAGACCTTCCGCGCCGA
>Ga0247727_10010050_pt1 | contig 16883 bp, 12 predicted proteins | sample WisWelCaveWW1625_FD_202498 | JGI IMG/M metagenome (GOLD analysis project Ga0247727, IMG submission 202498) | Biofilm microbial communities from Wishing Well Cave, Virginia, United States - WW16-25 | ecosystem: Environmental > Aquatic > Deep subsurface > Groundwater > Cave microbial mat | place...
TTTATCTCGATCTGATTAATTTAACCAACCGCAAAAATGTTTACAACCTCACCTGGGAAAAAGTGCCGGAGATAACGAGCCGCTCTTCCAAGCTCGCCAAGCGGCGCACGATTTACATGCTGCCGTTTCTGCCTTCGTTAGGGGTACAATTTGGGCTTTAGCTTTGCGTAAAGAGAAGCTAATGTATTCGCAAAAGCATGACGGAAAGTTAACGATACACTGTTTACCTCTCCAACCGATAAAGCTCCGTCATGCTGGAAATATAAAGCTTGCCGTCTTTATCTTCGATAATTTTATCCACAAAACCGTCGCACCGAAAATCGCTGATTTTTTCGAATAGTTGTCGCGCCGGATCAAACCGATAGATGGCGCGTTGCGCGATGCCGTAAACCCAGCCGTCGCGGCTGGCGCACAGACTCGCCGTATCGCCCCAGCCGTGTTCGTGGTGAAAAACAATTTCGTTTTGTGCCAAATCATAAATGAACAACGTGCCGTCGGCGGCGCCGACAATAAAGCCGCTTCTATCTAATAATGTCATGCTGGAAGCATCCTGTTTGTCATCCAGCACCGCGCCTCTTCGCCATGTCATGCCTGCCCTGCGCAGGCCGGGGCTGGAAGCATCTTTTTCCAATTGCGCATTGGGCTGGACTGAAAAAAGATTCCTACGGAATGACATGGGAGAGACGACGTCCGAGTGGGAATCCCTTTGACCTTGCCATAATGCAATCGCCGTCACATTTTTTGCCTGAGCAACCGGCACAAGAAGCTGTTCCATTTTCGCGGTCGCAATATCAAAAATTCCCAGCCGGCCTTCGGTTGTCGCCGGTTTTTGACCAAGTCCACCGTAAATCCAACTGCCAATGATGACTTTGCCGGGTACGCGCGTTTCCAGACACCACAGCGTTTGCTCGGGCATCAGATCGTGAAAGACGCGATATTCGTAAGTCTGCGGATTGAAGCGCACCAGCCCGCCGCTGAGTTTGCCGTACGTTGAGCCGCAGGCAAGATAAATGCAATCATCACTCGCCAGTTTCATATCCCAGATGCGATCTTGACCTTCATGCAACAAGCTGAAGAGCCGCCGCGGATTGGGTTGCTTTTCATCAAGAGGATTCCACGGTTTCGTGGTGTCGTATTCCGTCACGGTTGCGTGAATGTAATGGCCGATAAAAATTTTCTCGCGCCACGTTTGCAGGCTATTCACCTGTCCGGGCAAATTTAAAACCTGCCCAAATTCATGGCTTGCGTTTTTAGCCGGATCAAATTTAAAAAAGCTTTGCGTAATAAAAGAGCCGCCGTAAAGCCTTTTCTCATCCGGCCCGAGCGCCAGCGCAAAAATACCCATGCCGTCGCCATCGTAACTGCACGGAAAGCGCTCGACCACGCGTTGTGTGTTGAGGTCGAATTGCGTGATCCGATCAATCGCGCTGTGGCACCACAGATAACGGTTTTCTGTTATTCCAAACGGGCCGCCGACACCGGCAGTGATTTTTTCGAGCCGCCCTGTCGTCAAATTGGCGCGATAAAGATTGTCGGAAATAAGCCCGCCGAAATAAACTTCGTCGTCGATCATGATCAAATTGTTTTGATCGATGCGATACAAGTCTTCTTCATCGGGAAGATCAATAATGCGCTCAACTTGATTGGAAAGCGTATCGAAAATCAAAAGTTTTGGATGCGGGAAAAGAACGCCAATGAGCTTGTCGCGCCAGCGCTGCAATTGCACGAGAAATTCTTTGCCCAGATAACCGGCGGGCAAAAGCGTGCGCTTCGTTTTGGTTGGTAAATCAAACTCAACCAGTTTGGCGTGCGCGCCGATGCCGCAATAAATTTTGTTGGCAAATTGCGCACACGGCCACATCAAATAATTTTCCGTTTCATCAATTTTGCCGTGGTCGATGAATTGGCCGCCGGCGCGATCCCACGCATAGAGCCGGCAATCCGGATAGCCGCCGCCGTACAAATAGTTTTCAAACGGCGAGGCGCAAAGCCGGATCGCATAGAAATGTTTGAACTTCGAGCCGGTATCCGCCTCGCGATCATACGGAATCGTGAAGGGAATTTCTTCGAGGCGATCCGCGTCGAGATGATAGCGATACGCCTGCACTTCGTCGCTGCCGGAAGCAATCAAATGCACGATGCCGTCGCCCGTGTGCGCGAGCGCCCACAACGCGCGCCCCGGCACTTTGGCCGGAAATTGCGCGCACGGCTTGATAATCCGCGCCTGTTGTTGATTATCGCCCGGACGAAAATAAAGCAAATGCGCGCCTTTTGCGCCGTACGCGCCAACAACAAATTTCGGGTCGCGCTCGTTGCGAAAGTCGACATCGCGCACAAGATGGGCAAGGAGCTTGGCGGGCGTGGCAAGAGGTTTGAGTTTCATGAATAGATAATTGAGCTAAAGTGGTGGCTAGGTTTGTGTATTCATGATTGAATTGACTCGTTTACCAATTTCATTCAGAACGAAATTCGGCACATTGAACTCAGAACTTTTAACCCTACAGCAATCTAGCACTGCTATAAGAAAGCCTTTAATGGCTTCTGGGGTATTTGATACAGAATCTGCTTGTCTTAGAAAGTCGCACCACAAGTTTTCGTTATTATTGTACTGATTGACAACGTGTAAACCGGCCAGATACTCAGCCAGGGGATCGAGGTTAAATCGAATCTGATTTCGTTCTATCCCGATTGTTTGTATAAGCCGAAGCCGATTTTCTAAATAATTGAGATTTATTTCGACATCTTGTTCATTAGACAGTACGGCCAAAAGGTCATCGCGCTTTGCCGGCATTGGGCGATAGCTGCTTTTCAAACATTCCCAAGCAATGACTTTAGCTATACGGTGAATAGTGCGATCATCAGGAGCGTTGCCTTTGGCATCTCGATTAAGATAGTTTAGGTAATTAAGCATGAGGTCGGGAATATCTGTTGGTAGATTTTCGTTAGTAGTTCCTTCTTTTTGGGAGATTATGAGATCCGCATACATTCTTACCAACATAGCTGTAATTTCTCTATCCCCAACTATCAATGAGATTTGACGACACACATCATGATATTCTGGTGCCGTAAATAAGTTTTGTTTATTCTGTTTTAGTAGATATTTTTCAAGAAATGACGCTAATCCCAAACGGTTAAAACGACATGGTTCGACAGCAATCTTGGGAACATCATCTAATTTTTCTTTGAATCGGGAGGTAACAACCAAGGCATTGACAGAGAAATCAGGATTGCTTGGTCTTATAGCACCACGGGTTGATTCATTCATTTCTGAAAAGTGGTCAATAATTAGCAGAACCCGTTGCTGTTTTAAAAGTTGAATAACCAATTCCTCAGGTATTGGCTCTATTTGGCCAATCATAGCTCCCAGATGGCCACGTATGGTTTCGATTAAGGGGCTTTTATCTGATGTGACCTTAATACTTAAATCCTCTTCGATTAGAACTGGTATCATCTGTTTCTCTTCTATAAGACGCTTAGCTTTATCCACTGATATCGCCCACTTAGCTATTTGACAAGCCAAGCTGGTTTTTCCTATGTCACCTTCTCCACCAATAAATATGAGCAACCTTTTTCCTTTTAGGGTTTTATGATGTAACCGATCAGCAGTTAGATTATCAATTAGTTCATTATCAAAAATAATGGGAGTTGCGATATGAACATCGCGATCTCTTACTGTAGATTTTTTTAAAAAATTGTCAAATGCTGAATTACTATGTTTTCTAATCCAGGCATCCAGAACTCTTGGCCTGTAAACAAAAAACTTTACTAGAAAATCAACTCGTAGAGTAAAGGGAAGTTTCCAGAGCTTTATTTCAGACGGCAGTTTTATAGCATTTCTAATTTTAAGAAGAGAGAGCGGGAATTTCCATAAAAGTAATCCCCATATAGCTAAAAAAATTAGACCGACAGCTAGGCTTGCACTAATTTTCTTGTTCTCAGATATGTAATTTCTCACTTGAGTAGCCCAGCGGTTTCTTTCGATCACTTCAAAAGCTTCGAGAGCTACTATAGCTTGTTTTACTTGACTTGAATATTTTTTATCGGATAACGCGCGTAATCTTCTCTTTTCATCATCATAGCCACTAGCAATCAGCCCATTTAGCGCATTTTTTAATTCTGGTATTGCATTTGTGTCTTTTGCCGTTTGTAAACTATCAGCAATTGCTACAATAGCATCAGCAGCACGACCACGGAGAATTGGGTCTTTTTGTTTTAAGGTCTTGATTAGAGCTGGAATGGCTGTTTTGGCTTCCGCACCGATATATCCAAGTGCCTCGGCAGCTTCCTCACGAACATTAATATCCGAGTCCTGTTGTAATATAATAGTGAGAGTATTAATTGCTTGTTTTGACTTCGGGCCAATTTGTTTCAAAATCTCGATAGCGTATATACGGAAGTTAGAGTTTGTATCTTTGTGAATTAATGTTTCAAGAGCAGAAACTGTTTCTGCTCCAAAATTAACTAAAGCATTATTAGCTGCCCAAAAGACTATTCTGTCAGTGTCCAATGTTCTCCAGACTTTTAGAAGAACAGGAACAACAGTTTGTGCCTCTAAATGAATTTCTCCTAATGCTTCTGCTGCATGTATCCGAACATCAACGTTTTTGTCATTCTGTAAAGATCGAATAAGGCTTGGTATAGCAGCACTTGCCTCTTGCCCAATATCCCCTAAAAAGAGAGCAGCGTTTGCACGAACTGCATCAAGAGTGTCATTTTCTAATAAATTAATAAGTAAAGGCACCGAACTTCTCTTATCCAAGCCAACTGTATTTAAAGCTTGGATGACGTCAATGCCCAAATATAAGGTTGTATCCTTAATGTCTTTCAAGTTTTCAAGACCTGTAAAACTCGAATACGTCAGCAATAGATGCTTTAACTCTTTTTCTTTTGACTGGATTTGTTGAAGCTGGAAACTTTCTTGTGCTTCACAGTTTTGTATTGTTAGAGTATAAAAAATGATACAAAGAAAGGAAGCGTAGAATAAAATAAAAAGTTTACTTTGATTTTGAGATTCAGTTATTGACATTGTTTCATTTTAATTTTCATGTAAATTCTTTTATTCTGCCGGCGGGAAATTCCCTCTTAATGCCCATTCGGCACGGCAGTCGGCCCACCACGCATAGTTGAGCTTCAGAGCCTCAACGGTTGCACGCCCAATCGCCGTGCGACCGATGATTCGCGTGCTATCTTCACTCCACTGAAAATGATCGAACCAGTCTTGTGTTCTCGGATTGAAAAGTGGCACAACAATTTGAGTATCCGGATCAACGGCCTCGACCTTAATGCCTTTGAAGCGGTTACACGAGGGGCAACTGAGCCAAAGGTTGTCACGAACGGCTTCCCCATCGAGACAGTCCGGAATGATGTGTTCGACTTCAAAACGGACGGGCATAAACGAGGCCGGCGTCAAGCAATAGCCACAACGATTTTGGGCATCGTCTTCAACCACCTTCCGCAAATCGGGCGCAATATACGCTGGCGGCATGGCAGTTTATGCAAAGTGTAATTGTTCTAACAATCGTACCGCACGCGCGCGTTTCGCCGCCAATTGGTGCACTTCGGTTAAGATGGCATCCAAATCGCGTTCTTGTTCCTCGGAGAGCTTGCTTTCTTTATTAATTTGCAAGAGCAAGCTCAAACGGGCTTGTTTGGCGTCGTCGATCTTCGCTTGTGAAAAACGGCGCAACTCTTCCAAATTCTCATCAAAAATCGTGATGAGACAGCGCGCTTGGCCATTAAAGTGTAACGGCTCACTCGTATGAACCTGCCCATTATGGACGATACCTTGTATGGTTATCATAGTTTGATCCTAATAAAATCGTTGTTCAAAAATAAGACAACTTTTCGCCTTTGTCAAGCTTTTGATTCATGGTGATTGCGCGCTGCCCCATGTCAGGTTCATTTACAATCGCCACAAATATGAGGCTTTCGCAAAAAATCCCCGTCTGGTTTCAGCAAAGCCGTCGTCATTCGGCAAAACATTTTTTTCGTAAATCGAGCCGTAGCCGAAGTGCAGCACGGTTCCCGGAATGTAAGTGAATGACGCCAGAAAATCGGTCAACAGGCGTTGGCGTAAATTATTGTGCTCGGCAATGGCGCGAAGGAATAAATAGCGATTGAGCTGATACGTCAAACGGCTGCGGAGAATGGTGATGTCGAAAATTCTCTCGGAATTGGAAGCGCGGAAGAAATCCGAATAAATCAAGCTCAAATTGGCATTGAGCTTATCGGAAGGCTGATAAATGAAATTTTAATTTCGAGCGTGTAGCCTTTGGCGTCGATGTTGCCGGCGCTGTACTAAATCAAATCGATGCCGTCATCCTCGCGGCCGTTGGCAAAACGCGTGTCGCCCTGAATGCCGGCGGGATTGACGTAAAATCCGTACAGCGATTGCTGGTCGTTGAAGGAATCGAGATTGATGCAAATCCAATCATCCGGCCGCACATTGTCGCGGCGCGTGATGGAAGTTTTGATTTTGTCCGGCTCGCGATCAAAGCAGCGAAAAGCAAAATAGAGATTTTCCCGATCATAAGCGTAATACACCACCGTGGGATCGGGCATATCTTTGCCATATTCGGGATAGAAGGTTTTAAACCCGGTCACCGAGGGCGCCTGTTGCCAGACGGCATCATCCAATTTGCCGTCAATCACTGGCGGGGTGTCGGTGCGCAGAGGAATGAGTTCGTCGCTTGCCAATGCCAAAGAGCTTAACGAGCTTAAAAGGAAAAAAATTGATAAAATTCGTTTTGCGCTGAACATAATTTCCCTTTCAATACCAGGTGATCGGTTTTTGCAGTGATTTGACATAACCCTGTTTTGGTGGAATTTTTTAGCACAATTTCTGTTGAATTTGTGCTAAACTTTGCTTATTTTATTTGCATAAAATTCTCGAAAAAAATGAATCAACTCTAAATGGAGGCTGCAAATGGATCTCGAAGTTATTCGCCAAACGCTCAGTGAACGTCCTTTTCGGCCAATCGTTTTTCATCTCGACAATGGTGAAAAGCAAGTGGTTAAACATCCGGAAATTCTCGTCTCCGAAATTAATGTGATCACTTTGGATGATGACGGTCGGCCGGTTTTCATCAAGCCGGACGCCATTACAGCAATTCATTACGCCCGCAATGCCGCTCCGTATCGCCCGCCTCGCAGCCGCAAACGCGTTACGTCACGACGCTAAAGATATCGATCAACCTATTTGCAACAGGCTTTCAAGGTTTGCCTGTATTCATGACTCCGGAATCGATAGTCGATATAAAACCTCTTCGTCAAACAAAGCGTTTTCATCGTAAGCGTGTTGCTACAAAGCGATGATGCACGTCGGCAGCATCGCCAGAAATAATTCCCTTTGCCAAAAGGAATTTTGAACGGGCGGGGCATGTCGGCATGGGTACGACGCCTTCTCCAGACATTCAGGTAATGCCTGAACCAGATTGGATCAATGATAACTTGCGCCCGGATAAAGAACGTTGAGCGCGAAAATAAAGACCGGCCGGAAAACGTAATCAAAAATTTTCCACGCCGCGAACAAGCCGATAAGCGCAAAAGCCTGATTGTGACTGAATTCGTAAAATTTCAGCGCGGCGCTTTCGCTGAGAAAAAGGCCGACGACGGTGTTGCCATCCAGCGGCGGAAACGGCAATAAATTAAACGTGCCGAGCAACAGATTGAGCGAAAATAAAATACTGAAAAAAGTGGCCAGCGCATTCGGCAAGCCGGCGGTTTGGCTGGGTGCGACGACTTGCGTGAAATTGATGGACTGCGGCGCGAGAAAATAACCGTTCCAAATCCCAATCCAGATCGCGAGGGCGGCAAGCAGCACCAGAATAAAATTGGCAATCGGCCCGGCGAGCGCCATCAACGCGGCCCGGCGCGGATAGCGCTGTTGCCAAGTCGGATCATAAGGCGCGCTCGCCCAACCGATCATCCACCCGCCCTTTGACAGCAAAAACGAAAGAATCGGAAACAGAATGGTGCCGAATGGTTCGCGCCGCATGTGCGGAATCGGATCAAGCGTCACCTGCCCGGCATGAAACGCGGTGAGATCGCCGCCCCATTTTGCGGCCAGCGCATGTGCCGCTTCATGACAGGTGAGAGAAATCAGAAACACGACGTACCAAATCGGACCAAGGGCATAAGCTTCAGGCATGAGATGGCTCCATTGTCATTAGCGGAGTGCAAACTTTAGTTTGCGCATTTTAGTTAATAAAATGGTGATGCTCCAGCGGTGCAAACTAAAGTTTGCACTCCAGTTTCACGCGGCAAACCACGCGTCCACTTCTTCTTTGGTACCAAAAATTTTCTTGTGGTCGAATTTGAACGTTTTGTGCTGATAATCGCCGCTCGGCAACCGCTCGAATTGATTTTGGTAAAATTCTTTATTGGCGCTAATGTGCTGCAAGGCGGCGACGAGCGCCTCGACGTCCTGTTTTGTGGTGTAAACGCCGAAGCTGGCGCGCACCATGCCGCGATGCAACTCCGCGAGTTGCGCGAGTTCTTCGTCGGAAAGGCGTTCGGCTTCCGCGCTCAAACTCATCGTCACCATCTCGCGCACGTACGGATGGGCGCAGAAACATTCGTTGCGCACGGAGATGTTGAAGTAATCATTCAACGCGGCCGCGGTCAAACCGTGATCCATGTTTCTCAGATTGAATGAAATGGCGCCGGCGCGCTGGCATTGCGTCATATCGGTTTCGCCGTAAATAATGAGATCGTCAACCGCGCTGAGCTTTTCAAGCGCATACTCGATCAAGCGGTCTTCTTCGGCCGCGATAAAATCCATTCCAATTTTGTTGAGCGCATAAAGCGCGGCGGCCAATCCGATCGCGCCGCAAATATTCGGCGTGCCGGCTTCTTCGCGATCGGGAAATTTTTGCGTCTGCGTGTAGCGGTTGATATAAACGGCGTCGACCATGCCGCCGCCGACTTCCTGCGGCTCAATGCCGAGAAATAAATCTTTGCGCGTAATCACTACGCCGGGCGAGCCGGGCGCATAAATTTTATGCCCGGAAAAAACCAGCACGTCGAGATCGCGGCCCGGATTCGCGTGGCCGCTCATTTGAATCGGCACGTGCGCGGCCATCTGCGCGGCATCGACGACGATCAGCGCGCCGTAGCGATGCGCCAGCTCGGCGATATCGTAAATCGGATTGATAATGCCGGTGACATTGGAAACGCCGGTGATCGCCACGTAATTGACTTTTTCGGAATTTTCGCGCAACGCTTCTTCGAGCCGGCTCAGATTAACGCAACCGAGTGAATGCGCGGCCATTGCCGCCGACACGTGCACGACTTCACGAAAATGTTTGCGGTGGGGAAGATCGTTGGAGTGATGCTCCATGATCGTGGTGATGACGACGTCGCGCGCCGGCCGTTTCTCGCGCAGCGTGCGGGCAACGCGATTCATGCCGCCGGTCGTGCCGCTGCCGACAAAAAAGGCCGTGTAAATTTCCGGATGGGCGCGGACAAATTCCAGCACCATCTCGTGCGCCCAGAGATATTCTTTGGTCGAAATTTTCGCGCCGAAATGCAGCAGGCTGTGCGTATTGGAATAATATGGTTGGAATTTTTCCAACACGTCCTGCACGATTTTCAAGCGCAGCGTGCTAGCGGTGCTGTCGAGATAAATGCGCCGGGTGCGCTCGCCGGTCGCCAGCGTGAATTGCACGTCGAGACCGATAACATTGTGCGCCAGTTTTTCCAAAAGCGCCTGGCGAGAAATCGCGCCGTTGGTTTTTTCCATGCACTCCTCCGCGGTTGATTTTTGCGAAGTCGGACTTGGGCCATGGGATTTGCTAAATTTGAAGAATCGTCGTGCCCAGGTCCGACTTCACTCATTCATTTTCCGATCAACGCAACAACAACAGTTTTCTGCTTTTCACATATCCCTGCGTTTGGAAACGATAAACATAAATCCCCGAAACCGCGGGTTCGCCGCTATCCATTCGCCCGTCCCAATTCATCGTGTGCAATCCTGCTGGCGTAGGTGCATCGACCGAAGTTCTGATCTTTTGCCCCTGGACGTTGAAGATTTCTATTTTGACATGGCTGGATTTGGGCAACTCGAACTGAATCCGGGTTTCCGGGTTATCGAAGATTCCCCGTCCCAGCGGGGAAAATGGGTTCGGATAATTTTGGCGTAGATCAAACCCAACCGGTATCGCGGTAGGATGTCCATCTTCGACGCTGGTCACTAAAATCGTGGCTTCGTTCGAGGGGACGCTTTCGCCCTGATCATAAACGGCGGTGACCTGATAGAAGAAGTTTCCTGTATACGGCATCGGATCGGTAAAACTGGTGGCGCTTGCATTCACATTGCCGACGCGGGTTCCGGTGCTTTTGGCATTGGCCGAGGTGGAACGAAAAATATTATACGATTGCAGATTCGTTTTTCCTGCAAATTGCCCTTTCAAAGTGAGGACATAAGCGGTCGTATCCGCGCCAATGGGGTCCGGGTCATAAATGGTCACGGCGATAAAATACGTGCCGATCTCCAACTCCGGCAAGTCGATTTCTTCCGGCGGGTTTTCATCCCCATTAATTGATTCGTCGATGATTTCCGAAAGATCGGCATTGAAGAGATAAATATCGCAGTCGGAGGCGAAACCGTCAAGGAAAATGTTCAAGCCCGGCGCGGTTGTGGTGACCTTGAATAAATCCTCCAAGTCATCCTCTTCGTCCGCAAACGCAATAATGATATCGCCGTCATCCTGAACCTCCGCTCTTCCATTCACCACCAGCGGGGAAACGCCCGCGAGCACTTGGGCTTGCTCCGGTTTATTATTCGGCTCAATTTCGGTTATGAGATTCGAAGAGAGCGGGCTGGCAAAATTCAGCCGGACTTTGGTTCGTGCGCCGGAACGCTTGCGTTTTTCGGCTGGCAAAATTCGCTTTTGATTAAACTCTTTGCTCGCCCGCGAGCCGCCGCCAAATTGCAATCGCAGATTCGCCGGTGGTGCCAGACTTTGCCCGGAGGATGGCGCGTTCCAACTCAAAACCGACGTTCCTAAACTTTTTCTGATTTCAAATATGCCGTTTCCAGTTCCGCTTTGTGCATCCGGATTGATGACGATCACATTGCGTCGCCCGATTGGCGCGGTGGCGGCGATATCGATTGTGGCCTGCAACTGGTTGGAGTTGACAAAGTTGACCGCATTAGCAGTGATTCCGGACTCGCTGAAAGTTACTCGGGCGCCATTTGCAAAATTATTTCCATTGATGGTGATCGCCAAATTAACCGCGCCTTGCGCCGCAATGTTCGGCGTGATACCGACTATCGCCGGGGCAGCGCCTCCGGCCAGTGCGCCGGTGAAAACTTTCAGCTCATAATTGCCGCCATTGGCTTTGCGAAGATGCGCGACGCCGTTCGACACCGGCGTCGGCGGCCCCGATTCACCATCGATTCCCGTGACGACAATGCGATACGTGCTTGGATTGGGAAACGCTCCACCAGCTCGCCCGATGGTTGGTAACGTAACAGTTAATGCCGCATTTTTCTCTCGACTGGGAAAGTTATCGTTCGCCGCGATCAGAAAATCTTCCGGATCATACAGTTCAATCAAAGGATCGGTTAAAGAAGGACTAGACACGCCGTTAACGACAAGGCTTAAAGTCGTCCCCGGCGCCGCCTCAAAAAGAAAAGAGTCTCGTTGTCTGGGGCTGTCGATGAGTCCCTTTTTCTGCGCGACGGTCTCGCTCTCGCTTTTAGAGCTGATTTGAATTTTTGCCTTGTCGTAATTTCCCGCCGTCTCTAAACGGGTGAAGAAATTGCCAAACGCTTGCCCATCCGGCTGCGTATCGTAACCGCGGCCTAAATAGCGATGAAAGCCTTGCTGGGTGAGCGGCACTTGAATGAGCGCGGCGTCGCTGCGATCTTGCGAAGTCTCGTCGCCAAAGCCGCTTTCATTTTTCCCCAGAAAAGATCCATCCGGAGCAATTAGCTCCAGCAGGCAATCCACCGGCGTGGCCGGCGATTTCTGCCGCCGCATCGTGATGGTGGTAAACCCTACATCGGCGAGTGGCCCGGCCGTGGGATGAATGACGTCGACAAAAAAATGCAGCGATTGAATGGCGTCAATCGTCGCGGTTCCCGTTGGCACGGAGAGGCGAATATAGCGAATGGAAGTTAAACCGGTTGCCGACAAATCAAAATCTTGCTGGCCGGAGCCGGTGCCGAGCGCAACAAACGTATTTGAGAACGGCGTGTTGCTCACGGCTACCGCATACGTGCCGCCAATTCCCAAAACGCGAAAATCCGCGCCGCTGCCACTGAAGATTTCGTTGCCCGAGCCGATATCGGCGATCAGACTCGTTATCACACCACCGGCCGGAAGAGTGATCGGCAACGTGACGCCATTTCCATCAGCCGCGCCAAGAATGGCGGCGACGCCCGGCGGCGGCTCAGGCGCCAGCACGGAAGCGGGAATTGGAACTTGCGTTAGATCCACAACCGTGCCCGGAACCGGAACTGCCGCGCCCGGTGTTGTTGCCGTAGGAACGCTGATATCAACCAGACCATTCGGCAACATCCCTAACCTGAGAGGCGCGGCGGCGCGTACTGGCGGAATGCCAAAAGGAAATCCGGCGGGATCAATCGCCGGTGGCATGAGCACGGCAATCGGAAATTGCGAAGTTGAAACCGGATTGGCAAATTTAAATAATGCCGTCTCCGCGAATCTGCCCAACGCCGGCGCGGCATTGGCGAGTATTTCCGGCTGCGGCGCGGGATGATTGAACAGCGTGGTGAAACGAATCGCGCGCGGCGGTTCCCGAACGCCATTGATCAGCCTCCGAGGCAATCCGGCATTGCCGGCGAGATGAATTTGGAACATCGACGGAAATGGTCCGAATGACGAGGTCCCGTCCGCTTCAACGACAATGATATAAATTCCCGTTTGCGTCACGGGAAATTGAATGCCGGCATTATTCTGGCCGATGTTCAAAAGATTTCCAATGGTCGGATTTAGGCTTTTATCAAAAAGCTCGCCACTGGGCGCAATCACTTTCACCAGCAACGTGGAAGGTTGCGGAAATCCCGTGGAAGTATTCAGCACGCGCACGGCTACCATGCCGTCATTTTGATTGCCGAGAAAAAGAAAAGCTTGACGATTTCTTGACCCTCTGGCTGGCATGGGGCGCTGAACGAGCGGCGGGGCCGGTCGTGTGACTTCATCATACAAAAGCAAGAACGGCGGACAAAATCGGACTCGGCTCTCACTTACCGTAACAGTGTCGCCTGGCGCGCGCACGACTCTCGCTAGCACCGGAACCTCGCGCAGCGTGGTATCCGGCAACGTGATGACGTTGTTGCGATTGCCCACCAAATCTGGCGGCACGCGAACGATCAGCGAATCTTTATTCGCCGAAATAACTTCGGCTTTGTGTTTGTCAAAAGTAACGATATTGTTTTCTTTGATCGCGCTGAAATCCGCGGAACCGCGATAAATTGGAAACTCTTGCCAAACACATACTGTCGAAGCGGCGGGCTGAGGCCGACCACCCCATAAAAAAATTCCGGAAGTCGCGCTGCCGCCGGTGACGAATCCTAAAAAGGCGACGGCGCCCCCGGCGTTGATTTGCATGGTGCCATTGCCAAGACCCGAAAAGCTTCCACCCACGGGAGTTGGATCGCCGGTTGCGACTATTTTTTCAATCACTCCAGTTGAGGCGATAAAAAAAAATCCATTACTTGAACTTCCGCCTTCAAGCGAGGCATCAAAGCAAATTTGTTTGGCATCATTAATTAGCGGACCGGAAAAAACGCTGTATCTACCGCCCCCCGGAGCGGCATCCCCCACCTTCGCCATCAGGGAGAGCATTCCGTTGGAAAAGAGAAAAAGTCCGGTGTAGTCGACATTAAAGCCTTCACCAACGGAGGCCTCAAAAATCACATCTCCCAAATTGTTGATTGACGGACCGTTATCAATGTTATTAAATTTTTTGCCGTCCGGCGCACGATCACCGATAGCGGCGATCTTTGCAATTACGCCATCCTTAGCGGTGAAAATTCCCATGGTCGAGCTGCCATTGTCAATTTGGGAACCAAAGAGAACGGCACCGGCATCGTTGAAACTCCACAGATTGAGAAATGCGAAGCGGAAGGTTCCACCCAGCGGGGTGGGATCGCCGGTGACGACGATTGGGGAGATGACGCCGGCGTTTTTGAGAAAGATCACCTGCCTCGACGGCGAGGAAAAGAAGCCCTGAAACACCACGGCGCCGGTATTATTCAAAGAGTAAGATCGCAAGGAAGGAGCACTGACCGCGTTGCCGGAGATTGGATCGCCTTCATACACAATATTAGAAATGCCTGGCGCGTTTGACAGGAATAACCCATTCTTCGTCGAATTGTTGAGTGTTGTTTGCGCACCGAAAGCCACGGCCCCGGCATTATTTAATGAAAGGTTGCCTAAAGCAAATATGCGATTGAATCTCCCAAGGCCGGGGACTGAGTCGCCATCGGCTACAATGGGGGAGATGGTATTGCCGGTGATGGCAAAGAGCGTAGCATTAAACGATCTCAACTCATTGTTGAAGGCAAAATCACTTTTATCATTTAAGCCGAAAGCCAGAAAGTTGCCGAAGACGCCCCCACGCGGGGTTGGCTCACCCTGTGCAACGATTTTGGTGATTGCCGGATTCTGGCCCAAAACAGCTTTGTTAGAAAAACAAAGGCAAAGCGCAGTTGATAAATAAAGACTAAAAAAACGGCTTGTATTCAAAACTATTTCTCCTTCGTTTGCGCTGAAAAAGCCGCTCAAAATGAGTGTAAGTCTGTTGGATCGTCAAACAGATTTCCGAATCAGAAATCGAAATTTGCCATCATCCTGTTTTTGCGCCAAGAGCAATTCGTTGCGCGTCTGCTTCGCCCACGCTTCCATGTCCATCATCGCGTTGGCATCGGTCGCAAGCATTTCGAGAATCTGGCCGGATTGCATTTCCTTCACGGCTTTGTTGGTTTTCGCCAACGGCAGCGGGCACGTCAGGCCGCTGCAATCGAGGGTTTGGTCGATGTGAGGTTCAGCCATAAATCTCCTTACTTCATTAGTGTGTGTCATTCGTAACCCAGACCGCCGGTCTGGATGAGCAAGGCCCAGTCGGGCCGACTGGGTTACGCATTACTCCGTGCATTCTTCGCCGCTCGAAAAAAGCTGCGGCACTTCGACGCATTGATCGTATTTGACGGTGGCTTTGACCACGAGATTCAAATCAATCGCCACGCGTTGTCCGGAGGAAGGAGTAGAATTGCCGCTCACTTCGATGACGAAGGCGGTGTTGTCGGTGTTTTGGACGTAGCCGTTGATCTTGCCGCGCAATTCGCTGATGCCGTCTTCGATCAGTGCATTGATCCCGATGACGGGAACATTCACGCCGACGAGGGGAACGGTATAATTTTGAAACATCAGCTTTCTCTGCTGATTGGCATTAATCGTCACGCCGGTCACGCTCAGCGCCGTGGCGCGGTTTTCCGGCTTGACGGCGACCCGCAATGACAAACTCTCAATATCGACGCCGGTAATGCGCGCATCCGAGGGAACATCGATCGCCGCTTTAATCACGTCACTGGTGACCACAACTCTTTGCACGAACGGTCCCGTACTATCAAAGGTAAATGTCGGCGATTGGTTGATCGTCGCGACGAAGTGAAACAGTCTTTTGTCGCAGCCGGTCAACATGAGCAGCGCGAGCAGCGGAAGGGAGGCAATAAATTTTTTCATGTTTTGATCTCCTTGATTCATTGACGCTGTTAATCATCAAAATCCGAACCCCAGTCCGGCGGCAATAACATTTTGCGCGCCGAAATTGTAGTCGGCGTGCAGCTTCAGCACGATCAGATTGAGCGCCACGCCCGCGGTGAAGCGCGCGGCATTTTCCGCTTCGAGATCGAACTTAATCGTCTCCGTGCCCGCGCCGGATTCATAATCGTAAGCAATGTTCAACGTAGTCGAGGCGATTCCCGCGCCGCCGTACAAAGTCAGAATGCTGCGCGAGAAACTGCCCTGCAAACCGAAGTATTTGGTATTGGCCTCAACGATGTCGCCGACCTCGAATTTTTGGATCAGAAAACCCGCGGTCAGATCGATGGGAAAATTTTTGAAATATTGGCTGAGGCTGTGTTGCGCGCCGAAGCCGAAGAGTTTGATCTTGCCGATGTTTTCATCCGTTTCCACTTCCACAAAACGCAACGTCGCTTCCGTGCCGAGCAGCGAGCCGATGCTCACCTGCGGCACCGCAATCGGCAATTTGTCGAGATCAAGCCCGCCGGGAAAATTGAACACCGTGCCGCCGGTGCCGGTAACCGCCGCGCCCTTGCCGCTGCCGAAGAGCGTCGGGGCTTGCGCTGTTTGCGCGGAGTTAAACGGCGCTTCGGTTTTGGCGGTGAAAGTTTTTTGATCGTTGGCAATGAGCGCCGTCATCGTTTCGACGCCGATATAAATATGAAAGCCGAAACTTTTAATGCGCGCGCCATGATAAAAGCCGCTGTTGAGGCTGCCGCCAAAAGCATCGGCCAGCGGTTGCATGTAACCGGCGCCATTTTCCGAAGTGTATTTTGAGACGTAATCTTCAAGCTCCTGCGCCGGCAAAGTATTGAACCAGATGCCGCAGCAAAAAATCGCCAACATTGATTTGGTTGTCCGTTTCATTGTTGCCTCCTGTAATTAATAAAAAAGTAAAAAGGTAAATCGTATTTTGCTTTTCACCACAATTCGTGGGCAGTCTACGGCCGCAGGCTTTTTATCCGTGAGTAACAAAAGCCGAAGATTTATACCGCTTCATTCCTCCAACGGCTGAAACCCGCGGCCCATCACTTCCTGAGCCGGCATGACGATGAGAAATGCTTTGGGATCGGCGGCTTTGACCGTGGCTTTAATGCTGCTGATTTC
>Ga0247727_10010051_pt1 | contig 16881 bp, 16 predicted proteins | sample WisWelCaveWW1625_FD_202498 | JGI IMG/M metagenome (GOLD analysis project Ga0247727, IMG submission 202498) | Biofilm microbial communities from Wishing Well Cave, Virginia, United States - WW16-25 | ecosystem: Environmental > Aquatic > Deep subsurface > Groundwater > Cave microbial mat | place...
GCGCTCTTGTGCGGCGCGGGCTCGCCGGCCCGGGCGGGCGGGCGGGTAGGAGCATCGGATCGGCCGGGTTGCCGGGTCAATGAACACACGCCTCTCCGGGGTGTTTCGCAGAGCCGGGGGGCGAGCTTGAGGGGCCACCGACCGGGCGCTCGGGCTAACGTCGCTCGAGGCGGCCGCCCCAAGAGGAGACGCCGGCCAGCAAGGAGCGACATGCAGCGCGACGCCGCACACATTCCCTTCGTCCGCTCGGGCTCGTACCCGCTGCGCGCAGGCAATGCCGTGCGCCCGCTCATCGATGGCGAGCCCGCGTTCCGCCGCATCTGCCAGGCCGTAGAGGCCGCGGAGCGCAGCGTCTGGGTGACGGTCGCGTTCCTCGAGCCGGACTTCGTCATGCCCGACGGCCGCGGCAGTCTCTTCGACGTGCTCGATCGCGCACACGCGCGCGGCCTCGACGTGCGCGTCATCTTCTGGCGCCATCGCGAGCTCGCGAGGCTCCAGCCGCGCGCTCACTTCGCGGGCACCGAGGCGGACCTTCGCTTCCTGCGCGAGCGCAGCACTCCCTGGTGCGCGCGCTGGGACCAGGCGGAGGGCAACTACTGCCAGCACCAGAAGAGCTGGCTCGTCGACGCCGGCGCGCTCGGCGAGATCGTCTTCGTCGGCGGCATCAACCTCGGACGCGACTCGTTGGTGCCGCCCGGGCATCCGCCGACGTCGATCGGCAACACCCACGACGTGTACCTCGAGCTGCGCGGGCCCGCTGCGACAGACGTCCACCACAACTTCGTGCAGCGCTGGAACGAGGCGAGTGACCGCGGCGAGCCCGAGGGGTGCTGGCCGGACGCGAGCGCGCTGAGCGAGCTGCGCTTCCCGAGCGAGGTCAGCCTGCCCGCGGGCGACGTGCCCGTACAGATCCAGCGCAGCGTGCGGCGTGACCGCTATCGCGACGGCACGCCCACGCCGGGCGGCGAGCGCTTCGAGATCGCCGGCGGCGAGCACGCGGTGGTGGACCAGTACCGGCGCGCCTTCGAGGCCGCTGAGAGCACGATCTACGTCGAGGACCAGGCGATCGGCTCGCCCGAGATCGTCGAGCGCCTGCACGCGGCGCTCGAACGCGGCGTCGACGTGGTGTTCCTGGTACCGGCCGACCCGGTTACGGACATGACCGCCGCGCGCCGGAGCGCCGACCCGAAGCACCTCGCGTTCTTCGGCTCCCTCGCCGCGCTCGCACGGCACGAGCACTTCCTGCTCGCGGGCATCGTCGCGAGCCGTCCGGAGGGCGGGCACCAGAAGGTCTTCGTGCACGCCAAGATCGCGCTGGTGGACGACGCCTGGGCGACGATCGGATCGACCAACGTCGCGAACCGCTCCTTCTACGGCGACACCGAGCTGAACGCCTCGCTCTGGCACCGAGAGACCGTGCGCGCGCTACGCGTGGAGCTGTTGCGCGAGCATCTCGGACGAGACACGAGCGCCCTCGACGACCGCGCGGCGCTACGGCTCTACCGCGAGGTCGCGCGCCGCAACACCGAGCGCTGGGCGCGCGCCGAGCCGCTCGACGGCCTCGCCGTGGCGCTCGACCCGACGCGCTACGGCGCCTGAAGCCCGCCGGGCCTCGAGGTGGTGATTCCGCCGGCGGTACTCTAATCCAACAGCAACGATGCCGATCTTCGGCGCGATGTCGGCAGCGCTGTACTGGATCGTCGCCGTCGCCACTTGATCGAGGGGTGAGTGGTGCAGCCAGATCGCGCATCTCCCGGCCCGGGCACCGACGTTGCGCTCCGTCAGGCCTCGCCTTCGCCCGCGTCCTCGTCGGCCAGGCGCGCCATCGCGACGAGCGCCTCGCCCTCGCCGAGCTCCATCAGGCGCACGCCCTGCGTGGCGCGGCCCATGGTCGAGATGGTCGCCACGCGGCAGCGCAGCACCTTGCCGCCGTTCGTGATCAGCATGACCTGGTCGTCGTCCACGACCTGCGCGATGCCGATCACCTCGCCGTTCCGCTCGCTGGTGCGGATCGTGATGATGCCCATACCGCCGCGGTTCTGGACGCGGTAGTCCTCGAGCGGCGTGCGCTTGCCGTAGCCCTTCGCCGTCACGGTGAGCACAGTGGCGCCGGGCGAGAGGATCTCCATGCCCACCAGCTCGTCGGCTTCGGCGAGGTCCATGCCGCGCACGCCCGTCGCCGCACGGCCCATCGGTCGCGCCTGGGTCTCGGCGAAGCGGATCGACTTGCCGCGCTTGCTGGCCAGGATGATCTCGTTCGTGCCGCTGGTGCGACGCGCCGCGATCAGCTCGTCGTCTTCGCCCACGTTGATGGCGATGATGCCGCCGCGGCGCGGATTCGAGAAGGCCGAGACCGCGGTCTTCTTGATCACGCCCTTGCGCGTCACCAGCACCACGAAGTCGCCCGCGGCCTCGTCGAAGCTGCGCACCGCGAGCGAGGCCTGCACGCGCTCGCCCTCGGCCAGCGAGAGCAGGTTGACCAGCGGCTTGCCCTTGGCGGCGCGGCCGAGCTGCGGGATCTCCCAGACCTTCTTCCAGTGCACGCGCCCGCGGTTCGTGAAGAACAGGATCGTGGCGTGGGTCGAGGCCACGAACAGCGCCTCGACGAAGTCCTCTTCGCGCGGCTGCATGCCGCGCAGGCCCTTGCCGCCGCGCCGCTGCGCGCGGTACTCGGTGATCGGGCTGCGCTTCGCGTAGCCGAGGTGCGACACGGTCACGACCATGTCCTCCTCGACGATCAGGTCTTCGGTGGAGAGGCCCTCGACCGCCCCGGTGATCTCGCTGCGCCGCTCGTCGGAATACTTCTCCTTGATCTCGTCGAGCTCCTCGAGGATGACGGCGAGCACCTTCTCGTCGCTCGCGAGCAGCGCCTCGAGCTCCGCGATCTTCTGGCGCAGCTCGGTCAGCTCGTCCTGCACCTTCTGGCGCTCCAGCGCAGTGAGCGCACGCAAGCGCATGTCGAGGATGGCCTGGGCCTGGCGCTCGGAGAGCGCGAAGCGCGTCATCAGCTCGCTGCGGGCCACACTCGCGTCAGCGGCGGCGCGAATCGTCGCGATCACTGCGTCGAGCTGGTCGAGTGCGATCGCGAAGCCCTCGAGGATGTGGGCGCGCGCCTCGGCCTGGGCCAGGTCGTAGGCAGCGCGGCGCGCCACCACCTCGCGCCGGAAGTCGAGGAAGTGCTGGATCGCCTCGCGCAGCGAGAGCAGGCGCGGGCGGCCGCCGACCAGCGCGAGCATGTTCACGCCAAAGGTCGTCTGCAGCGGCGTCTGCTTGTAGAGCTGGTTGAGCACGACCTCTTCGGGTGTGTCCTTCTTCAGCTCGATCACTACGCGGATGCCGTGCCGGTTCGACTCGTCGCGCAGGTCGGAGACGCCGTCGATCTTGCCCTCGTTCACCAGCTCGGCGATGCGCTCGACCAGCGACGCCTTGTTCACCATGTAGGGGATCTCGGTGACGATGATCGAGCGCCCGCCGCGCTTGGTGTCTTCGAAGCCGGCGCGCGCGCGCAGCGTGATCGAGCCGCGGCCCGTGGCGTAGGCGGAGCGGATGCCCTCGATGCCGCAGATCAGCGCGCCGGTCGGAAAGTCGGGGCCCGGGATCTTCTCGAGCAGCTCGTCCACCGTACAATCGGGGTTCGCCGCGACCACGTGCACCGCGTCCACCAGCTCGCCGAGGTTGTGCGGCGGCACGTTGGTCGCCATGCCCACCGCGATGCCCTGCGAGCCGTTGGCCAGCAGGTTCGGGAAGCGCGCGGGCAGAACGGTCGGCTCCTGCGTGGAGGCGTCGAAATTCGGCGCGAAGTCCACCGTCTCACGGTCGATGTCGCGGACCAGCTCGGTAGCGATCGCGCGCAGACGCGCTTCGGTGTAGCGGTAGGCGGCGGGCGGGTCGCCGTCGATCGAGCCGAAGTTGCCCTGGCCGTCCACCAGCAGGTAGCGGAGCGACCATTCCTGGGCCATGCGCGCCATGGCCTCGTAGATGGGCGCGTCGCCGTGCGGGTGGTAGTGCTTGATCACTTCGCCGACCACGCCGGCGCTCTTCACGTAGGGGCGGTTCGGCTGCAGCCCCTCGTCGTTCATCGCGTACAGGATGCGGCGATGGACGGGCTTGAGGCCGTCGCGCACGTCGGGCAACGCGCGGCTCACGATCACCGACATCGCGTAGTCGAGGAAGGACCGGCGGACCTCGTCCTCGATGTTCACCGGCACCGGGTCAGGGATGCCGGAGCCGTTGCCGCTGCCTGTGTTGCGGTTTTCGTCAGCCATCGGTCTCGCTCAGACGTCCAGGTTCTGGACCTTGAGGGCGTTCTCTTCGATGAACTCGCGGCGCGGCTCGACCTCTTCGCCCATCAGCGTGCTGATCACGAGGTTGGCCTCGACCGCGTCCTCGATCTTGACCTGGAGCAGCGTCCGGCTGTGCGGCTGCATGGTGGTCTCGGCCAGCTGATCGGGATTCATCTCGCCGAGGCCCTTGTAGCGCTGGATCGAGAGGCCCCGCTCGCCCTGCGCGAGCACCTGCACGAGCAGCTCGCTCGCGCTCTCGATCGGCACGGCCGCGGACGTGTCGGCCTCGGCCTCGCCACTGCTCCGGCCGACGCACCGGTACGGCGCGCTCCCTGCCTCGGCGATCGTGCGGATCAAGCCCAGCAGCCGCTGGATGTCCGTGGAGCGCAGCAGCTCGTCATCGAACACCGTGCGGGTCACGCTGCCGGCGCGGCGCGTGACCACGATCAGCTTGTGAGCGCCGTGCTCGCTGTCGGCCTCGACCGAGAACAGCGTGCCGCGCAGGTCTGGCTGGAGGGCGGCCAGCTTCGCCTCGAGCGCCTGCTTCACGCGGCCGCCGAGCGCGGCGGCGTCGGCGAGGTCGCTCTCGCTCGGCACCCCGGCCTGCAGGGCGGCGTCGATCACGCGCGGGTCGATGCGGCGCAGCCCGAGATGCTCGATCGAGCGGCGGTAGTCACTCGCGGCTTCCAGCAGGCGGCGCGCGGCGTCGGCAGCGAGGGCGCGGCCGCCCGCGACCTCGATCTGCACATTCTCGAGCGCGAGGCCGAGCAGGTAGCCTTGCAGCGCATCCGCGTCCTTCACGTAACGCTCACTTTTGCCGCGCTTCACCTTGAACAGCGGCGGCTGCGCGATGTAGACGTAGCCGCGCTCGATCAGCTCCCGCATCTGGCGGTAGAAGAAGGTGAGCAGCAGCGTGCGGATGTGGCTCCCGTCCACGTCCGCGTCGGTCATGATGATGACCTTGTGGTAGCGGGCCCGGCCGGCATCGAAGTCCTCGCCGATGCCGCAGCCGAGCGCCGCGATCAGCGCCTGGATCTCCGCGTTCGAGAGCATGCGGTCGAGCCGAGCGCGCTCGACGTTCAGGATCTTCCCGCGCAGCGGGAGGATCGCCTGGAAGGCGCGGTCGCGGCCCTGCTTCGCGGTGCCGCCGGCCGAGTTGCCCTCCACGATGCACAGCTCGCTCGCGGCCGGGTCGCGCTCCTGGCAGTCTGCGAGCTTGCCGGGCAGGCTGAAGTCGGAGAGCGCGCCCTTTCGGCGAGCGAGGTCGCGCGCCTTGCGCGCCGCGGCGCGAGCGCGTGCCGCGTCCACGATCTTGGCGACGATCGAGCGAGCCACGGCCGGGTTCTCGTCCAGGAACTCGAGCAGCCGGTCGTAGACCAGGCCCTCGACCAGGCCGCGCACTTCGCTCGTGCCGAGCTTGGCCTTGGTCTGCCCCTCGAACTCGGGCTGGGGGAGCTTCACGGAGATCACCGCGGTGAGACCCTCGCGCACGTCCTCCCCGGCGATCGCCTCGTCGTTCGCGCCCTTGCCGTTCTTCTGCTGCAGCTGGATGTAGCGGGCGAGCGCGCGGGTCAGCGCCGTGCGGAAGCCGATCAGATGCGATCCGCCGTCGACCGTGTTGATGTTGTTCGCGAACGAGAACACCGCCTCGTTGTACGAGTCGTTGTACTGGATCGCGGCCTCGATCGAGACCGGCACGTTGCGCTCACGGGTCTGGAAGCTGCGCTCGCCTGTGATCAGGATCGGCGGCGCGTGCAGCGGCTGGCGCGCGCGTGACAGATGCTCGACGAAGGAGACGATGCCGCCCTCGTAGCAGAAGTCGTGGTCCTTCCCGGAGCGCTCGTCCTTGATCAGGATGCGCACGCCGGCGTTCAGGAAGGAGAGCTCGCGCAGGCGCTGCGACAGCGTGTCGAAGGAGAACTCGAGGCTCGGGAAGATCAGCCCATCCGGTCTGAATGTAACTTTGGTGCCGGTCTTGTCGGTGACGCCGACCGGCACGAAGTCGCGCACCGGTTCGCCGCGCTCGTAGCGCTGCGTGTAGACCTTGCCGTCGCGCTTCACCTCGAGCTCGAGCCACTCGGAGAGCGCGTTCACCACCGAGACGCCCACACCGTGCAGGCCGCCCGAGACCTTGTAGCTCTTCTCGTCGAACTTCCCGCCCGCATGCAGCCGGGTGAGCACGACCTCGGCCGCCGGGCGCTTCTCGGTGGCGTGCATGTCCACGGGGATGCCGCGGCCGTCGTCCACCACGGTGATCGAGTTGTCGTCGTGAATGGTGAGATGGATCTCGCGGCAGAAGCCGGCGAGCGCCTCGTCGATCGAGTTGTCGACGACCTCGTAGACGAGGTGGTGGAGACCGTCGGGGCCGGTCGTCCCGATGTACATCGCCGGCCGCTTTCGGACCGGCTCGAGGCCCTCCAGCACCTCGATGGAACTCGCGTCGTAGCTCACGGCTGCTCCACCCTGTGCGCGCCGCGGCCGAACACGAAGACCACTCGAAGCGCTGGGCTCTACTGCGCCCGCGAGTCGTTCTGGAGCGCGGGCGAACGGGGAGAAAGCTATCGAAGCGAAGGCTGTTCCGAAAGGGGGACGAAGCCTGAAAAACCCTTTTTTGTCGGGATCTTGCGAGTTTTTTTCTGAGCGACTGCACGAACCTCTGTGCGCGCGCTTCAGAGAGGCGGCTAGAGCCGCATCGGCATCACGACGGCGACGCTCGCGAGGTCGTCGGTCGGGCGTATTTCGACGGCGGTACCGCCGTCCCGGAAGCCCAGCCGGACCTCCTTGGCGCCGAGGGCACCGAGGCAGTCGAGCAGGTAGCGCGCGTTGAAGCCGATGCTGATGCTCACCCCCGCGTAGTCGACGTCGAGCTCTTCCTGCGCCTCGCCGAGGTCCGGTGTACGAGAAGAAAGTACGAGCTTGCCCTCGGACAGCTCGACCTTCACGGCTCGGCTGTGCTCCGCAGAGAGCAGCGCCACACGACGCAGTGCGCGCAAGAGCACATCCGCCGTGAGCACGAGATGCTGGTCGCATTGCTTGGGGATCACCTGCTGGTAATTTGGAAATTCGCCTTCGATGAGACGCATCACGAGCGTTACGTCGCCGGAACGGACCAGGCTGCTATTCCCCTCGAATCCGATCTCGACCTCGTCGGCATCGACCTCGTCGACCAGGCGCTTCAGCTCTGCGAGCCCCTTGCGCGGCACGATGACACCACTTGCAAGGCCGGCGACATCGCTCCCAGCTATCCGCTCGACGAGCGCGAGGCGATGTCCGTCGGTCGCCACCATGCGGATTCTCGCGGTCTCTGGCAGGACCTCGAAGTAGACACCATTGAGGTTGTAGCGTGTCTCATCGAGGGATGCGGCGTACATCGTGCCCTCGATCATCTGTGAAAGCACCGCTGCCTGGAGACGAACCATACGACCAGGCGAGAAGTCGGGAAGGGTCGGATACTCCTCTGCGCTGGTGCCAGCGAGGGTGAACCGAGCGCGACCACAACGGAGCTCGAGATACGCATTGGGAGTCGACTCGAGCTGGATCGATTCATCCGGGAGTTCGCGCACGATGTCGTAGAGCTTCCGAGCCGAGATCGTCAACGCCCCGGGCTTCGTGACCTTCGCCACCTGCGAGCCGCGGATCCCGACCTCGAGATCCGTAGCCGCCAGCTCGAGCCGGCCGCTCTCGTTCTTTCCGGTCGCCGTCAGCAATGCATTTGCCAGGATCGGCATGGAGCTACGCTTCTCGACGATGGCTTGCAGTCGTGCGAGCCCGCGTTGCAGGTCGATCTTGTCGATGCTGAGCTTCATATCGTCAGTTCCTCTTGAATGAAGTTCTCAGTAGGAGAAGTTGGCGCGCTGAGATCCGACAGAAGGGGCGCAAGCTTCCGCCGCGAGACTGTTTTTGGAGCTGTCGGCTAGCGACCCTGCTGTCGGATGACGGCCGCATCCCCCCCTCGGAACGCCGCGGGATTCTACCACCATCCGACGCTGCACCTCTGCTCCAAGGGCAGTTGTCTTGACAGGATTCTCGCGATGCCGGTACGCTCGCGCGCCTTCGGCGCACCGACCACCTCGCGCCAGGATCCCCAATGAAGCGTACCTACCAACCGAGCCGCATCCGCCGTAAGCGAACCCATGGCTTTCGTGCTCGCATGCGAACGGCAGCCGGCCGGGCGGTCCTGAAGCGCCGCCGAGCCAAAGGGCGCAAGCGTCTGACGCCGCAAATCGGCTCCAAGTGAGCCCATGGGCGCAGGTGGGCAGCGTCTCCCGCGCGGGGCGCGCTTGCGGGATCCTCGCGATTTCCAACGGGTGAATCGCACGGGGGTCCGTAGCGCCAGCAGCCATTTCGTGGCCGTGGTCGCGCCGACCCGCGCTGCTTCCGAGGTGAAGCTCGGGCTCGCCGTGAGTCGCCGCGTCGGCAACGCGGTCGCGCGAAACCGGGTAAAGCGCCTCGTCCGCGAGTGGTTTCGCCGAAATCGGTCGGGGCTTCCGCCCGCCACGGATTGGGTCGTGATCGCGCGCAGCGGTGCGGCGGACCTCTCGGCGTCGGCGATCGCGACCGAGCTCGGCCGGCTGGCCACGCGATGAGCGGCGTCCTGACGCGCGCCCTCGTGCTGTGCGTGCATGCCTACCGGTCGCTCCTGGGACCGATCCTGGGCGGTAGCTGCCGGTTCACGCCTAGCTGCTCGAGCTACGCGATCGAGGCGCTCGAACGGCACGGCGCTGCCCGTGGTACGTGGCTCGGTGTGCGGCGCGTGCTCCGCTGCCATCCGTTCCAGCGTGCCGGCTACGATCCTGTCCCCGCGGGAATCGAGAAGTAGGCGTGGACCGGAACTTCTTCCTGGCCATCGGCCTTTCCTTCGCCGTGCTGGTGCTCTGGACGCTCTATACCGAGAAGAACGCACCCCCTCCGCCCCCGCTCGGCGTTCCGGAGGCTGCCGCTCCAGCGATCGGCGAGCTGGCGGAGGCTGCCCCGCAGCCCCTGCCGAGCGCGCCGGTGAAAGCACCGGCACCCGAAGCGGCCTCCCTTCCCCGGGAACAGCGCATTCGCGTCCAAACGGAGCTGATCGATGCCGAGTTCACGAGCTGGGGCGGCGCGCTGGCGCGCTGGTCTCTGCTGGCCTTCAGCGACCCCTCTCAGCCCGGCCGCCCCAGCGTCGAAATCACCACGACGGGGCAGGGCGCGGCCGCCTTGGCCACGCCGCTGGCGGACCTCGGAGTCGGCGATCTGTCTCGTGCTCCCTTTCTCGTGGAGCAGCCCGATCCCAAGACCCTGATCTTCACGCTCGAGCGCGCGGGCCTGCGGGTGCGCAAGACCTTCCTCTTCGAGGAGGGATACTCGATTCGGCTTCGCGTCGAAGTGACGAACGGATCCGCCGGGGCCGTGGCCTCGAGCTTCGTCACGACCTGGCCGATCGTACGCCGCCAAAGCGACGACTATGTGGAGTTCAGCGCCAGCGTCTATCAGAACGGCGCATTGAACAGCTACTTCGTGACGGCGCCTCCGGCCTTCCTGGGCATGGGCCCCGGCGCGGCCGACGAGGCGGAGACCCTGACCGGAAACGTCGACTGGGCGGGCGCGCAGACCCGCTACTTCCTGGCGGCGATCCTGCCCGACAACCCGCGCGACGCGAGCGCGCGCTTCACACCCATCGAGCCCGGCGAGACGGCACTGCTCGAGGTCGGGTTCGGCCGCGCCGAGCTGCCTCCTGCCGGCAGCCTCGATCGGGAGTACCGCGTCTACCTCGGCCCGAAGGAGCCCGAGCGGCTCGATAGCGTCGGTGCGCACCTCGACGAGGCGATCCAGAAGGGCTGGTTCCCCGCCCTCACCCGCTTCTTCACCTGGCTGCTGACCGCGACCCACGCCGTCGTTTTGAACTACGGAGTCGCGATCATCCTGATCACGATCGTCGTGCGCCTGCTGCTGGCGCCACTGATGGCCCGGCAAATGCGTTCGATGAAGCGCATGAGCGTGCTGCAGCCCCGCATGAAAGTGATCCAGGAGCGCTTCCCCGACGATCGCCAGAAGCAGTCCGAGGCGATGATGGCGCTCTACAAAGAAGCCGGCGTCAATCCGCTCTCGATGATGACGGGTTGTTTGCCGATGTTCCTTCAGCTCCCCGTCTTCATCGGCTTCTACTATGCGCTACAGGGCGCCATCCAGCTGCGGCAGCAGCCGTTCGTCGGCTGGATCGACGATCTATCGCAGCCCGAGTCGCTGTTCGTGATCCCGGGCCTCGATCTGCCGGTGCGGCTGCTGCCGATCCTGATGGGAGCGAGCATGGTGGCGCAGCAGAAGCTGACGCCATCGACGATGGATCCGGCCCAGGCGCGCATGATGCTCATCCTGATGCCGGTGATGTTCACCGTGATGTTCTATCAGTTTGCGTCGGGTCTGGTTCTGTACTGGTTCGTCAGCACGCTGCTCGGCATCGGCCAGCAGATGCTGACGAACCGCGGCAAGACCTAGGCAAGGTCGCACGAACAGGTCGGCGCGCAGTGAGCCGAAGGCGAACGAAGGAGCAAAATGTACGATCCCAAGTTCGAGGCCCGTGAGTTCATCGGCCAAGACGCTGCCGAAGCGACGGCCAAGGCGTGCAGCTACTTCGGCCTGGACGCTGGCAGTCTGTTGGTGCGCGAGCTGCCTGAGGTCTCGGGCCTGGCCGGCCGCTCGCTGGTGGTCGCCCAGCCGCGGGACGCTCGGCAGCAGGGGGGTGGTGAACGCGCCCGTGAATCGCGCGGGCGTGATGAGCCCCGAGGGGGTCGCGAGCGGGGGGGCCGCGATGGTCGCGAGCGTGGCGGCCGGGACCGAGACCGCGGCGGACGTGGAGGCCGTGAGCGCGGAGGCCGTGAAGGTCGCGAGCGTCCCGCGCGCGAGTTCGGCGGCAGGGAGCGCGAGCCCGAGCCGGTGGCTGTCGAGCGGGAGGCCGAGCCCTCGGGTCCGTCCCTCGGGTCCGCACGCGGCGAGCTCGGGGCGGTCGGCGACTACGTGAAGGGTCTGATCGAACGGATGGGTCTCGGATCGTTCGAGATCGAACGTATCGAGCAGGAAGGCGTCGAGGTGTTTCGCGTCGAGGGCGAGGCCGCCCAGGGGCTGACGGCTGGCGACGGGCGCAGCCCCGACGCGATCCAGCTTCTCGCGAATCAGGCTTCTGCGCAGACGGGAGACGACGCGCCGCGCGTCGTCGTGGATGTGGCGGGCAACCAGGAGAAGCGCGAGGCCTTCCTGTCTCGCGTGGCCGAGCGCGCTGCCGCCCGAGCGCGCGAGACGGGGCGCACGGTGGCTCTCGATCCGATGGGGCCCCGCGATCGGCGCAGCATCCACGTGGCGCTTCGTGATGCGGCAGACGTGGCGACGATGAGCGTAGGATCGGGGAGCTACCGCCAGGTGATGGTCGTGCCCGAGGGCGCACCCGAGTACGCAGAGGCCCGCTCGGGGTCCGAGGGCTCGGGGTCTTAGCCCGGGACGCGGCGATGCGCATCCGCGCACAACTGTGAGCTGCGCAGCAAGACGGCCGTCGGGCCGGCGCGCCGCGAGCGGAGCGAGCCGCTTTGTCTCCGAGCCAGTCGGCAAGCGGCGCGTCCGCGCTGCGCGCAGCGAGCGGAGCGAGCGTAGGAAGAAGTTTGTTCCACGTGGAACACGGACGCGTTGGAGAGGACGCCCGCCGAGGATGAGCCCGGTCTCCGCCGCCTGGCTGAGGACGCGTCTCGCGACTCCCGCGCGGGAGCTCGGGGTGGCGATACCCGAGACTTCGTTCGAGCCGCTCGCGCGGTACGCGAGCCTCGTCCTCGAGTGGGGCGCTCGTATCAACCTCACGGGCGCCCGCACGCCCGAAGCTCTCACAGACGACCACCTTGCCGACACTCTGGCCCTGCTCCCGCACCTGCCAGGCGGACCTTTTCGCTTCATCGACGTGGGCTCTGGCGCCGGGCTGCCGGGCATTGCGATCGCCCTGCTGCGTCAGGATGCGTCTGGGGTGCTGCTCGAGTCGACCCGCAAGAAGCACGCCTTCCTGGCCCATGCGGTTCGCGACCTCGTCCTGTCGGATCGACTAGCGGCTCGCAACGAGCGCCTCGAGCAGCACCTGGTCGAGCTGGGCCGCGGCGCCTACGACGTAGCCGTGTCCCGCGCCGTGTGGCCGGCGAGCGAGTGGCTCCCGCTCGGCGCGCCGCTCCTGAAGCCGGCTGGGCGTCTGCTCGGCGTGGAGGGCAAGACCTCCGGCGAGCTCCCGCCCGAGGCAGTACGCCATCCCTACCGGTTGGGGACCCGCTCCCGCGCCGTCATCTGCTGGCACCGCTGATGCAGCGAGCGGAGCGAGCAAAGGAAGGAGTGTTCCACGTGGAACATGGACGCTGCCTCCTGTGCGTGGTATCCACCGCCGAGTCCCGTCCCGGGTCCTCGAGGGCTCTGATGAGTTGGGGTGAGAGCCTCGCGACGGCTAGCCCGAGCCAGCCTTCGGGCCGCGTCTTCGCAGTTGTCAATCAGAAGGGTGGCGTCGGGAAGACGACGACTGCCGTCAACCTGGCTGCGTCGATCGCGGCTTCGGAGCGTGCGACGCTCCTGATCGACTTCGATCCGCAGGCCAACGCCTCGAGCGCCTTCGCCACCAGTGCGCCGGCGCTGCAGGTCTACGACGTCCTCAGCGGCGCCTGCAGTGCCCTCGAGGCGGTCCAGCCTACGGAGCTCTCTCACCTCCATTTGATCGCTTCCGGGGAGGACCTCTCCGGGGCTGAGATCGAGTTGGTGAGCGCCGAGGAGCGGCAGGATCGCCTCCGGTCCGCTCTCGAGCCGGTTGTGGGTCTTTATGACTACATATTCATCGATTGTCCGCCCTCCTTGGGTCTCCTGACCCTGAACGCCCTGGTCGCTGCCTCTAGCGTGTTGATTCCACTACAAGGCGAGTACTACGCGCTCGAGGGCCTGGCCCGACTCCAACGCACCATCAGCCGAGTGCAGGCGGCGTTCCATCCGACCCTCGAGGTCGAAGGCATCGTGCTGACCATGTTCGATCGCCGAGCCAACCTGAGCCGGCAGGTCGAAGAGGAAGTGCGCTCGCATTTTGGCGACCGCGTGTTCCGGAGCACGATCCCGCGCAATGTGCGGCTCAGCGAAGCGCCGAGCCATGGCAAACCGATCCTGCTCTACGACATTCAGTCGCGCGGCGCGGCGGCGTACCTCGAGCTGGCGCAGGAGCTGCTCGCGCGTCACCCGATGCCGCAGCGCAAGCCCCCGCTGCTACCGATTGCACGGCCCGCCGCGCCTTGAGCGAAGCGAGCAATGGAGCAAGCAAGCCGGCGTCCGCCGGCGCGCCGCGAGCGAAGCGAGCAAAGGAGCAAGCTGGTGATGAAGCGCAACGCACTCGGTCGCGGCCTCGACGCGCTGATCCCTCCGCGAGAAGCTGCCGGAGCGATGCACGTTCCCGCTGCTGCGCCGACGCGCCCGGCCAGCGAGATCCGAACGCAGGACATCGGCCCGAACCCGGAGCAGCCCCGCCGGCGCTTCGCGGAGACCGAGCTGGAACAGCTGGCGGATTCGATCCGCCGCTACGGTGTGCTCCAGCCCGTCGTCGTGCGGCGAGCGGCGCCCGGTGCGCCGCGGCCCTACGAGCTGGTCGTCGGAGAACGCCGCTGGCGCGCGTCGCAGCGGGCAGGCCGGGAGACGGTGCCTGCGGTCGTGCAAGACATCGAGCCGCGCGCCCTGCTCGAGCTCGCGTTGGTCGAGAACATCCAGCGCCGTGACCTCAATCCGATCGAGCTCGGCCAAGCGTTCCGTACGCTGCTGGCGGCGGGCCACTCGCAGGAGGAAGTCGCTGAGCGCGTCGGCCTCGACCGTTCGAGCGTGGCAAATCATCTCCGCCTGCTCGAGCTGCCGAAGGAGCTGCAAGAGGATGTCGAGCTCGGCACGCTGTCGATGGGGCACGCCAAGGCCTTGCTCCAACTGCAGAATCCCGAGCGGCGCCGCCATCTGCGCGACCGCATCGTCGCCGCAGCGCTGTCGGTGCGCGCAGCGGAGGCGCTCGCCCGTTCGCTCACCACGGTCGCGGGTGAGCGCACGCCGAAACCCGCACCGGCGAGTCCCCCGAAGCCCGGCCCGGACCTGCGTCATTTGATCGGGCAGCTCGAAGCCCATCTCATGACGCGTGTGAGCATCGAAGGCGGCAGCGAGCGGGGCCGCATCGCGATCGACTACTACGGCCCCGAGGATCTCGACCGGCTGAGCCGGACGATCCTCGAAGGGCGGCGGGCGTGAGCGCCGAGTCTGACGACGCGGGGGAGGTGGAGACTCTGCTCGGCCCCGGCACCCAGTTCGAGGGTCTGATCACGTTTCGTGGTCGCGCGCGGCTCGAGGGGCAGATGTCCGGCGAGATCGCCGGCCACGGCCTGCTCGTGCTCGGGGCCGGGGCGATCGCGCGCGCCCGAGTCGAGGTGGACGAGCTGGTCGTGGCGGGGGAGATCGAAGGCGACGTCTGCGCGCGCCAGCGCGTCGAGCTGCTCGCATCGGGGTGCATTCGCGGCGACGTTGCGACCCCGCGCCTCGTGATCGAGGAAGGCGGGCGCCTGCTCGGGCGCTGCACCACCGGCACGGTGCGTTTGCCCGAGCGCCCTCCGCCGCCCTCGATTCCGCGCGCAATCCCTCGCCGTTCTCCTTGAAACTCCGGGCCGGTTTGCGAGCATTGGCGCGCCTGAGGCTGGCCCGCTGGGAGCGGGCCGGTCGTGTTTCTGGGCTCGAACGCGCCTGCGCGAGCGGAGAGCCGCACGCGAACGCAGACAACGGGGGCCAGTCGATGCAGCGAACAATCGTGAGCGCCGCCCTGCTGCTCGCGGTCGCGCTCGCGGCACCCGTCCACGCCGCGGAGGGCGGGCTCGAGATCTTCCCGGACATCGTCCGCGTGCCCCCGCTCGAGAGCCGCTACCTCCAGCTGCTGGTCCTGTTCGTGCTGCTCATCCTCCCGGTCAACCGACTCGTGCTGAAGCCGCTGCTCGCTGTGCTCGACGAGCGTGCGGAGCGCATCGAGGGCACGCGCAAGCGTGCGGCCGAGCTGGCGGGTCGAGCGGATGCCGCCCTCGCGCGCTACCAGGCCGCCGTCGAGCAGGCACGCAAGCAAGCCGACGAGCTGCGCAAGGGGACGCTCGAAGCCGCGCGCGGTGATCAGGCGCGGATCCTCTCCGAGGCGCGCCGCACGGCCGAAGGCGAAGTGAGCGCCGCGCGCAGCGCTGTGGCCGGTGCACTGATCGAAGCGCGCGCCAGCCTGCGCGGCGATACGGGCGCGCTCGCGCGCGACGTCGCAGCGCGCGTGCTGGGCCGGGCGCTGTCGTGAGCCGCTGGCTCGCCGTAGCCGCCGCCCTGGTCGCCGCGCCCGCGTCCGCGGCATCGGGAGGCGAACCTGGCGGGAGCATGTTCTGGCAGGTCGCGAACGCCCTGCTCCTGCTGGCCGTGCTGATCTACTTCGCGCGCAAGCCTGTACTAGGTTATCTCGCCGGCCGCCGCGACACGATCGCGAAGAACCTCGACGGCGCGGCCCAGCTGCTGGCCGAGGCCGAGAAGCGCCTCGCGGAATGGAACCAGAAGGCGGCGAGCCTCGACCAGGATGCCGCCGCGATCCGCGAGGCAACACGGCGCGCGGCGGAGGCCGAGCGCGACCGCATCCTGGCGGACGCCCGCGCCACCGCCGATCGCATCCGGCAAACCGCGAGCGCGGTGGCCGAGCGCGAGCTGCAGCAGGCCCGCGAGTCGCTGCGCGGCGAGGCGGCCGACCTCGCCGTCGAGCTGGCCGCGCAGCTCCTGCGCGAACACGTGAACGACAGCGACCGCAGTCGGCTCGTGGAGGAGTTCATCGAGCGCATCGAGCCGGGCGGAGCGCGCTGATGCCGCGACGCAGTCGGCTCGTGGACGAGTTCATCGAGCGCATCGAGCCGGGTGGAGCGCGCTGATGCCGCGACGCAGTCGGCTCGTGGACGAGTTCATCGAGCGCATCGAGCCGGGTGGAGCGCGCTGATGCCGCGAGCTGCCGCCGCGCGCCGCTACGCGAAGGCGCTGTTCTCGCTCGCGCTCGAGGAGAATCGGCTGAGCGAGATGCGCGAGGAGCTGGCAAAGCTCGGGGAGCTGCTCGCAGGCAACGCCGAGCTGCGGGCCGTGCTGTTCCGGCCACTGCATCCAGTGGCCGAGCGGCGCGCAGTGCTGCGCGCCGTGAGCGAAGCGCTCGGCTCGAGTCTGCTGCTGCGCAATTTCCTGTCGTTCCTGTTGGACCAGCGCCGCTTCGTGGACTGGCTCGAAATCCACAAAGAATATGGTCGCCTCGCCGACGCCGCGGCCGGGCTGACCCAGGCGCGCGTCACCAGCGCCACCCCACTCAGCCCGGCGCAGCGCGAGCGCGTGCAGCGCGCGCTCGAACGCAAGAGCGGCGGGCGCGTGCAGCTCGCGCTCGAGGTCGATGCCACACTCGTGGGCGGCGTAGTCGCGCAGCTCGGCGATCTGGTCTACGACGGCAGCCTACGCACGCAGCTACGGCAGCTACGGGCCAGCCTCGCGCGCGGCTGAGCCGCGCAAGCAAGGGGAAGCATGAACATTCGCCCCGGCGAAATCACCGACATCCTGAAGC
>Ga0247727_10010052_pt1 | contig 16880 bp, 21 predicted proteins | sample WisWelCaveWW1625_FD_202498 | JGI IMG/M metagenome (GOLD analysis project Ga0247727, IMG submission 202498) | Biofilm microbial communities from Wishing Well Cave, Virginia, United States - WW16-25 | ecosystem: Environmental > Aquatic > Deep subsurface > Groundwater > Cave microbial mat | place...
GAAGGAATCATGACACAGACTGAAACCGTAACAAGACAAGCACTTGAGGAAAGAGTTAGACCAGTTTTATACATCAACAAAATCGATCGTCTCATAAAAGAGCTAAGACTTCCTCCAGAAAAAATGCAAGAGTGGCTTGTGGAAATTATTACCAATTTTAACAGATTAATCGATATTTACGCTGAACCAGAGTACAAAGAAAAATGGAAGGTAAGCATCCAAGATGGAAGTGTTTCATTTGGCTCTGCAAAAGACAGGTGGGGATTCAATGCAGACGTCATGAAGAAGAAAGGAATATCTTTCAAAGACGTCTATGCAGCTTATTCAGAGGGTGGCGACCTCAAGGCTCTTGCCGAAAAAGCTCCGCTATATGACGCAGTACTTGGAATGGTTGTAAAGCACCATCCACCACCTGATGTTGCACAAAAATACAGAATTCCAAAAATTTGGAAAGGAGATTTAGAATCAGATATGGGTAAAGCACTTTTGAATTGTGATGACAACGGTCCAGCTGTCATGATGATTGTAAACATGACAGTTGATCCAGCTGCAGGTCCCATAGCTATTGGCAGATTATTTTCTGGCAAATTAAAAGATGGTGACAGAATTCACATCATAGATTCTAAAAGAGAGGGAAGAATTCAGTCAGTCAACTTTTTCATGGGAAACCAACGTGAAATGGTAGGCGAGCTTGCTGCGGGAAACATTCCGGCACTTTTGGGATTAGAGCATGCAAGAGCTGGACAAACACTATCAAGTGTAGCAGGAACTCATACATTTGAGGGAATCCATTATGTTTCTGAACCAGTCGTGCAAATTGCTGTAGAACCAAAACATCCAAAAGACTTGCCAAAACTTGTTGAAGCATTACGCAGAATCACAATCGAAGATCCAAACTTGGTTGTAAAAATAAACGAGGAGAGTGGAGAGACTGTAATTGCAGGCATGGGTGTGCTGCACCTTGAAATTGCAACTTCGCTCATTGGAGATGCAGGCGTACAAATAGTAACATCACAACCTTTGATAAATTATAGAGAAACAATAAGGGGACCGGCAGGTCCTATCATGGCAAAATCTCCAAACAGACATAACAAGATCTTTATGAAAGTAGAACCGCTTGATGAAAAAGTTTCTGAAATGATTAGAAACGGTACGCTAAACGAATACAAGGACGAAAAAGAAGTTGCGGAGATTTTGAGAAACGCTGGTTGGGAAAGGGATGAAGCAAAACGCGTAATGCGCTTTGATCCAAGAGGAAATGTAGTGGTAGATGGCACAAAAGGTGTACAGTTTGTTAAAGAATCAACTGACTCGATATTATCTGGATTTGAAGATACCATGAAAGAAGGACCCTTGACAAGAGAGCAAGTAAGAGGATGCAAGTTTGTCTTCCATCACTTTGTTCCACACGAGGACCCAGCACATAGAGGTCTGTCACAACTTGGTCCAGCATCAAGACGAGCATGCATGGGTGTAATGCTTATGGCACAACCTGTTCTTTTGGAACCAACACTTGGAATTGAAGTTAGAGTTCCACAAGAAATGATTGGAAATGTTGCTGGTGTCATATCAGGAAAAAGAGGCAAAGTTTTGAATATGGAACAAAAAGGCGTAATTCATATTCTTACTGGAGAGATTCCAGCTTCTGAAACTTTTGATCTCTCCGAAGTCATGAGAGGACAAACAGCAGGAAAAGCAATGTGGAATACTCACTTTAAGGCATGGACGCCAGTTCCAAACTCTGTCTTGCCAACAATCATGGCAGAAATCAGAAAACGAAAAGGATTGAGTCCAGAGCCACCAACAGCCGACGAATTTATCGACAAAGAGTAAAAAGGGAAAGCCCCCTCCCTCCCACGTTTATTCGTAAAAAGTGAAGCTAACTACGTAATATCGTACGTTATGATTTGTAACTCTACATTATGACATACCCATACACAATGGATTCAATATTCAAATTATTACATGACAGAAGATGACGATAAAATGTTTGTTGAAGCACATATTTGCAATTGTGTAAACAATGAATGTAATACCCATCCTGCCAACAGGTTAGTTCACGTTGATAATGAATGTGTTCACATGGATGGAACGCATCATAAAATAAAAACCTCAGATCATACTAAGAATACTGTTATTCTACACCAAACAAGCTTTTCTTGAACGAGTTGTTAGATAAATTCAATTTTTTCTATAATTTCTCTTTAGTCAATTTTGTGTAATTATAAAAAAAGAAAAAGAGGGGGTTGATTTATGCTCCTACATCAAGATGAGTTGGGATTACAATTAGTGATCTCTCACCAATTACAACCGCTTCATCAGCATTTTCCACGTTGTCAGTGTTGTCTACATCCTCATAGGATCCTTTTACTTCAATAGTGTGGGAACCGTTTGTGCTATAGTCCTGACCTAGGTTGAGTACAACCCAATTCCACCCATGTGCAGAATTTGTCTTAATCCATGCGTTCAAGAATGTTTCATCACATGTGAAGGTCGTGTCACCATTGATGTCATCTACTGCCTTACAAAGATCTTGAATTTGGTTCAAGATGTTTGTACTGATTCCAAAGGTTCTATCACACATTGTGATTTGTCCACCTATGGGTGTACCATCCACGTAGAGCGTAATGAAGTGAGCTGCACGTGCGGTATCAATTTCAGCACCAGGTAGAGTAGTAGTTTGCTTGCCACTCTTGAGATTTACCTCTGTATATAGAGCACATTCCTCATTATAGAGTACAAGTACATCTGTTGGATTTGCTGTCTTGATTGTTGTAGATGCAAGTGTTTCTTCTAGTTCTGCCTCAAAGGTTACTATTGGCGCGGAGGTAGAATAAACAGATTTGTTAGCACTATTTGCTGCGATTGCTGCCGGAGCAAAACTTGCAACAGCAAGTGAAATGCCCAGGATTGCAGCAAATGAAACTGCTAAAATTGTTTTTGTGTTCATTAACGGCAAGAAATTTTTATCATTTAAAACAATTACTCAGCTTTGATACTGATGTAACGATCAGATCTTGCATCGAAATTTCATCGGTTATAACAATTGCGTTCCAATGTTGGGAATTTTTTTATTCATTATCGATAAAAATGGAATCGCAAAAAAGATTGAATAAATGATATTACTAGCGAATCAGAGAAAGTGGAAATGATTTGTAATTTAGATTTCTTTAAAAAAATAATAATACTAAATCTATATTTCAAAATAATTCATTGAGATAGGCACAGACTCATTGTTTAGATTCTATCAGGATCAAACTCAGGAAATGAAAAAGAGTTTTGTGGATAAACAATTTATCATATCAGGCATATCATAAAGAAGACCATAGAACTCCAATGGAATGATGTTAATTACGGCAATCCTTTGACCTGTTGGAGACGCTGTGGTCACTCTAACTTCAAATAATTCATCGAAATAGTCATAGACTCATTCAGATTCAATCTTCTTTCAAACTATGTTTTGGATTTTTCCAATGCAAGCATGTGTTCCATAATCTTTTTTTCCAGATTCTCTGCGCCTGCCCCAAAGTATTCTCTTAAAACGTCATCAAGTTTAGGAAATTCTCTAACATAAACAGGTATTGACATGTGATATTTTTCATATAATCTATTTTCGATTTTTTTCAAAGCTATTTCACTCAAGTTATCTCTAATTACACTGCGTACCGACTCGACTAACAGAGAATCTCTTCTTATCATAAAAAAAATAATGCTGAAATAATGTATAAACACCGTCTGCCAAATTTGGAAATTTCCTATCTGATTCAACATAATTTAGTCTTAATAACATCCAAGTCAAATTGGAAAAAAAGAACGCAAACATGATTCTAACTTATCATCTTGGTTCATAGTGGCAATCGCAGTTGCATCCTTTGGTGCAATTAATTCTGTTACAATCCTCACAGCGTTTTCGTCTATAGTAACTCAATTTTGGTCACCAACTCTAATGCCTTTCTGCTTTTAGTTCTACCCCTTACTTCAATTATTCTAGTTATCTATCTAATCTCTTTTTCAAATCCTGGTATTCTTCTTGTGTAGTTTTTTTAATTTTCATTCCAGGTTTGTTTCTTGGTTTTGACCTTACCATGCAGTTACAGCAATTACAATACAGGTCTACAGTTTCATCAGTTGCAGGGTATTCCTCTCTGTCATGACATCCTTGCCTTGTGATAAAAATCCCACATATCTGACATCGCACTTGACCTGACAAATAGCGGCTAGTTCCGTCTCGCGGTTTTCTAACCTTATACTCCTTACAAACGCCTTTGCAAATTCCCCTGTCTTTGTGCATGTTTAATTCCTAACAAAGAAGAATAAATTTCCATGCATCAATAAACCACGTTTCATTTTACCAGACACCAGAGAAGCAAGAAGATTTCTACTAGTTTTTCTATAAATAATTATGAAAGGAATGGATTACAAAAAATTCAGGGAATCAAAAAAAGAATACTTTGTTACAAAAGACGGCAAGTTTACCAAAAAAGAGGTGATTCAAAAAATGGCAGAGTGGTTAAAACAAAATGAAACTGGTGAACCCTGGGATTTCCTTGAAGAATGCCAAGTAAAAGAAGCTAATAAAAAGGGAGAAACCAGTCTAATCTGAAATTCTTTGAATGCAAAAAGTCCAAACGAATCAAAAGCAGAGATGATAGTACGCATGTTTCCATCTGATGCAAACCCGGCTGGTAATGTCTTTGGAGGCGAGATCCTAAAACAAATTGATCTTGCAGCAGGTCTTGTTGCACAAAGACATGCACAGACTAACATAGTTACTGCAAGCATTGACAGAGTCAACTTTCTAAAACCAGTCTATGCAGGAAATGCATTGATAGTAAGTGCAAGACTAAATTATGTCAGTAAATCATCGATAGAAATTGAGATCAAAGTCGAAGCAGAAGATATTACAAAAAACACTCGAACTCTTACAGGTACGGCCTATGTTACTGCAGTAGCACTTGACAAGGATGGCAAGCCAACCCAAGTACCAGAATTAGTGCTTGAAACTGATGAAGACCGTAGAAAGTTTGCAGAAGGAAAGGCAAGGATGGAACAAAGAGCAAAGGATTACAAATTAGCAAAAGAGAGGGCAGAGCATGGGTAGACCATCTAGTTATTTGCCAAAGATACGAACGTTTGATGGGTCGGGATTTTGGAAAAATGCTTTTGCCCACCAGCGCGGAACCCTGTTAAGAAAAGTCAATGTTCCAGATGATCAAATCAAGGTTCTAGTAGACAAGGCATATCATGAATTGCCAGCACCGCTAAGATATGAAATTGAAACTAGCGGAATAAAAAAAGAAGATCTGCGATAGACTAACAATTCAATTTTAATACCAGTATAATCCTGATTGTATCATGGGCCTTTTCAAGAAAAAAGCCGTTGAAACAAAATGTAAAGAATGTGGCATTGAACTAAATGATCCTGTACGATTGGAAAGGCATATGAAAAAAGCTCACGCCCGCCCGTCTCAGAAAAACTTTGACAGTCCAGGTGGCGGCGGGGGAATGTGGTAATTACAGAGTTACTTATTAGAATCGAACTTGTCGGCCCAGTGAGTTCTTGTTTCCATCTTAAATGATGATTGTGGCGTGGTGCCTTCAACTGCTTGTTTTATTGCAAGAAGAGCTTGTTCTGTGTGATTTTGAAAATCACTGTTTAGTTTTCCTGACATAAATCCTGCCATTCCTTTGAATTTAACATCCCACAGTATTTCCAAGTTGGTACCGCCAGCACTTGTTGTCAGTGTAGTTGTTTTTGTTCCGCCAATTATTCCCTTGATAAATTCTGCAAGAATTTTTTCTTTCGGATAAAGTGTCACAGTCTGTAAGCATCTGTCCGCTTTGCCTATTGTAATCTCACATTTTACAACATTATTTTCTGTTGAGATAGTTCTGACTTTTGTAATATTGTTCCAAAATTTTGATTCTCTGTCAAGATCAGACACAATACTCCAGACCTTGTCTACTGAAGAATTAACCTCAATGGATGATTTTATCTCAGTCATACAAAATTACCTTTTTCGTACAATATAGGTTTTTTATTCTATGGATTAGTTTCCATTATCCTGATTTTATCGTATTTTCCCGAGCCAGATGGAGGAGTATCTGTTGTGTTAAAGCTGTGTTTGTATTTGAAGTAAAGACCTTTTTCCAGATCTTTTCTTGTGCTTTCTCCATCGCTTGTCACGTATCTAAAGAATGACTTTTTTTCTTTTAGAAACTCCCTTAGTTTCTCATTTGCTTCATTATCTGACAAATGTTTTGCATAAATTTGCTGCAAATTATCAGCTGTGCCAACAAATCTTCTTGTATATCCACCGTCTGTTGTTTTTCGCCCCTGAATTTCATACACACCAGCGCTTGAAGGAACCTTTGCTTTGTTTGTATTTTCATAACCGATTCTGCTTGACCATGTTATTTTGAAATTACAATTTAGCAATAAGACAGATCGTACTTCAAGGCAATAAAAGTGTAGCATTTAACAGAAGTTTTGTATTTTTTGTTCTAATTACTACAACTGCAGTCATCAGAGACAAACTTTAGTTTGTTTTTTTCTTCATATTTTGTTTGTTGATAATGCGCGATGTTCATTATACGATCTACAACTGATTTATCTTTCCATGAACCTTCTAATGCAAACCAAGATTCTATCTCATAGACGTCGTATATTCCGCCAGCTTCAACTATACTTTTGAAGATGTTTTTGATCATGCTCTCATCGTCTTGTGAAAGGTTCTTTTTACTAGAAACCGATGTTGTGATTTCGTTTAATCTTGTTATGATATCATTTGCCAATGGCATGTCACGGATTTTATTTTTATCATATAAGAAAGTTTCAGATTTATGAGCATGTAAAACTATATTGCAATAGGAAAGAATACAAAGCTAATCAAAAGAGAATGCATTCGTTGGATAAGATAGGAATTATTGGAACTGGGATGCTTGGAAGGGCTGTTGCAACGAGGCTTTTAAAATCAGGCTTCCAGTTGACTGTTTACAACAGAACTACAGAGAAAACAGACCAGCTAAAAACTCTTGGAGCATCAGTAGCTGATTCTCCAAAAGATGTTGCCAGGTCTTCAGATTTTGTGATAACCATAGTCAAAGATGCCCAAGCCGTAGAAGCTGTTTCTTTTGGAAAAGATGGAATCATAGACGGAAAACACGACGGACTTGCCGTAGCAGACATGAGTACGATAAATCCAGTATCATCAAGAGAGATAGCAAAAAAATATTCAGAAAAAGGAATTCCCATGCTTGACACACCTGTCATGGGCGGTCCAACTCAAGCAGAAAATGGAGAGCTTGTCCTGATGGTTGGTGGAAACAAAACAGTTTATGAAAATCATAAAAAAATCTTTGATACCATTGGAAGCAAGGCGTTTTACCTAGGCGAAAATGGTTCAGGCCATGTAATGAAACTAGCAATGAACTTGCAGATTTCCATGCTTGCATTGTCTTTGTCAGAAAGCATCACTTTGGTTAGAGGAGCAGGTCTTGAACCAGAAATTTTCTTAGAAATTTTAAACTCTACATATTTCAAGACAGGGATGAGTGTAAACAAAGGTCCCAAGATGATAAAAGGAGATTTCAAACCAACCTTTACTCTTAAGATGATGAAAAAAGATCTTGACATAATAAACCAAGCTGCAGAAAAATTCAATCTGTCTTTACCAATGACAAGACTTGCATACAAGTTGTATCAAGATGCCAGCGAAAACGGCTTTGGTGAGTTGGATTATACTGGAATACTTGAATTTGTTAAGAAGATGAACAAGAAATGAAAACTATCTGACTAGTATATATCAGCAATCGATTTAGAAATACCATTGGTCTCAATCAATCCAATTCAAGTTCTTTTGTGGACGTTTAGGCGCAACGAGCATGACGTGGTCAATCTCTACAACTCACTGTCTCCTGTTATGCAGCTTGCAACTAGTGGTAACATGCTCAACTTTGGATTTTGGGATCAAAACACAAAGGATCCTATCGAAGCTCAACGCAAACTCTGTACAGTAGTAGGAAATCTAGCGGAACTGGATTCTGCAAAAACTCTGATAGATGTAGGCAGCGGTTTTTCTGCACCAGCTATACATTGGAAGTCAATTTATGATTTGTTGCACATTACATGTGTGAATATTAATTTTGGCCAGCTAAAGACACCATCTATAAACAATGGCGTATCATTTGTAAATTCTACTTCAGCAACCTTACCACTTGCAAACAATTGCGCTGACAGAGTAATTGCGCTAGAATCCGCACAGCATTTCAAGCCATTGACTAGTTTTATCAAAGAGTCAAGGCGAGTCTTAAACAAAGATGGAATCCTAGTTATGGCAATTCCCGTTACCACCGAGGAATCTCTTGCGTCATTTATGAAACTAGGAATCCTTTCTTTTACGTGGTCATCAGAACACTATACCTTGGATAATATCAAATCTGAAATAAGAAGAGGAGGTTTTCACATTAGCGAACTTCAAAAGATAGGAAAAAATGTGTATGAACCCTTAACTGATTATTACATCCAAAACAGAGCTGTATTGAGACGCAAAATTTTGAAAGAATATCCATCATATCTTGAAAATATTCTCTTCAAGTCGTTACTAAAAATGAAAGATGCGTCACAAAAAGGAATCATAGATTATGTACTCATCAAATGCATTTTGCCAAAGACATGATCGATGTTTAATTATCAAGATTGAAAATCACCACGCTTTGTTAAATATCTAAATCACGCATTATATGTTGCCGGAAACGCGGGGTAATAACCCTAAAGCGTGACGTACATTGGTATGCAGCGTTTCTTGCGTTTCCGGCTCTAATTTAACGAACTTTTTATTGAACTACATCCCATTTTTAGTATGGATAGCTGTGACACTAGAACAAGAGCTTACAAAAACGGCAAGACTTTTGACCAGTGCAAGCAGATTGCCGAAGTGATTGCAAGTCAGCTTTCAAAAAAAATTGAGCTTGATGGCAAGATATCCTGGAAAGAGATCCTAGAAACAGTTGACCATGACGAGCTTGTCTACAAGCTTACTTTAAAATTTCTCAGGCGTGATGGTTACAACATTGGAGATTGGAAGACCCCTGAAGTAAAAAAATCAGTCACGGTTTAGTCTCTACAGCACAACTTCCAAGAGTAAATTTTCTGATGTTTCTTGCCATTATTACAGGAGTTACAAGTAACACCGGAATCGATGCTGCAATAAATATAGTTTGAAGTTGTGTCAGTGCTACTGTAAAGACACCTATTGCACCAGCTCCTACAAGAGTACTCAACAACGTTCCAGCACATGTAGGACATGCTATGAAAAGGCCAGTTACTGCACCAAACCCACCCATTCCTCCTGCTTTTTTGTACATCAAGAATGCTCTTGAGGCAAGTGCAAAGTTAAGACCTACTAGAAACGAGACTGTAACCTGCAACACAAAATTAATCGGGATTATCTTAAAGCCTACATGTTCTGTAAAGTATCCAACTATTGATGGCATGTAGCCTGCAGGGCCGCAGCAAGGAGTGATGTGCACTGATGGAACTATGGCCCCGTAGTGTTGTGAAAATATTACTTCGGGTTGATAAACAAGTATTCCAGATGTCAGTGAAAAAAATATTCCATAACCTATCGCACTTGTGATAAAGACTTGTTTTGATCTTTTGTTGTTAATTGCATTTGCAATTATTGAAGAAATAGAATCACCGCCTTGTGTAATTTTTACCTTATAGAACTTGTACAATCCATACGCAATTGCTCCAAATGACATAAAGAGTACAACATACATTCCTACTGCAATTCTTTCAAGAAATGGAATCATTTCTGGTGTGACTACTGCATAATCATATTTCGTATAGAATAAAAATGAAATTCCAATTGCTAAAAATCCAACAATAATCATTGCACGATAGGACCGTTGCATTGTCACCTGCTTTTCCATTATGCCAAACTCAATTTTTGTGACATTAAATTGTATCTGTGTTTGCCAAAGGCTTTATCTGCAATGAATGGCTCAGACAATCAAACTTGAAGATCAACGAAATTCAAGACTCGGATTATGAGGATGCCAAGATAACGTACGTAGGCTTTGTTGATCCCTATGGCGTAGAGGGCATCTTGATTCTAAGGTCAGATGACGGAAAAGAGTTCCACATGAGAGCCTTTGCTGGAGAGGTGGCAAGACACATCACAAACTTCATCGAGGGTCACAGGGATTCTATTCCAACCATCTACAACATGATTGAAGAGATTGCCGAGCTAAATGAACTGTTTATGGTAAAGATCAAAGTATATGAAAGCGGCAGCGTATTGCGGGCAAACCTGTACTTTACTGGAAAGACCGAGCTTGTCATGCGAAACTATAGAGCATCTGATGCAGTTGCACTTGCGTCATTTTATAATGTTCCAATTCTTGTAAGAAAGAGTTTGCTAAAAGAAAAGATGGAAGTTTAGGTTACTATTTCTGCCAGTCTTCCTTCTTGCTGAGCTTTTCTAAGCTCCATTGCAATTCTTCTTCCAACTCCAAATGTACTTCCGTACTTGTATTTTGTATAAGGACTCGTTGTTGCAAGAATTGGATTTCCAGGAACCCGCAATGAAACATCATATACTATGATTTCCAAGTTGCGTGTTATCACACTCTGCAAGGAAAACGGTCCTATTATTCCAGGAGAATACTCTTTCTTTACGGCACGAACAAACTTGTCACCAGCAGATATGACTTTGTCTAGCAACGACTCTCGTATGCTTGCAGGTGTGTGACCTACTTCGATGTTTTGCAATGTTACATCGATCTCAAGTTGTTGTCTTGCAGGAAGTGCATTAAAGTCATGAAGGTTTGTTTGCAGCCTTCTTTCTATTCCAAGAAAATCTACTTCTTCTGAAATAGGAGTAGAAAAGTAGTTGAAATTAAAGTAAGTTCCTATCACCAGTTCTTCGATGCTTGCAATCTTGAGATCCTCTTTTGATATCAGGCCATGTTTAATCTTAGTTTCAGTCTTGTCTTTATAGTCAGAGTATGATGAGACATTAAAAAATGCCCTTTCAAGCTTGCGGGATTTTTCTTGCACCTTTACTATTGCTGGCCTGTCAATGTCTTTTGCTGATTTGAATAATTTGGGGTGCTTTATCCTTGCCTTTTCTAACAGATAGTACTGGTTTTTTCTGTGCGAGCGTTCTTCTGCCTGAAAGAGTGCTCGGTTTCCAAATATTGGAACTTTGAAGTTGTTTTCTATTTCTTTGTAGCCAAGATATGCAGTAAAAGCACGGTGTGGTACAATTATTGTGTTTGACAAGCGCAGCCTGTTCTGAATTTTTGCACCAAGCATGTCTTTGAATTTGTTTACAATTATAATTTCATCAGCAATTCTTGAGAATCTTTTGTATGGAGTTTCTCTTCCCCTTTGACATACAACTACGGTTTGAAGGTTTTCGTCTTTTGCGCCATCCATTATTTCAAGTGCAGAGTGGCTTCCAAGTGCACCAACAGTAAGATCAGAATATCCATTGACAATTTCTTGAATTTCAGATCTTCTAATCACAAGCTAATGAGTTGTTTATGGGTAAAAAAGCGTTGTTTTATTTCGGGTCTTGTTTTTCTTTGAATTCTTTTAGTTCCTTGTCTGCCTCAATTTTTCCTTTTTCAAATTCGCCTTTGGCTTTGCCAAAAGTGCGGGCAAGCTCAGGAATCTTTTTTGCACCAAATATTAGAACAGCTATTGCAATTATAATCCAAATCCATTCCATACCAGCAAGAGCCATAATCTGATTTTGTCAGATTAAGATTTAAGTGTTGCAATCTGTTTGCTTTGGCGTTCTACAAAAATCATACCTACAAGATACAGTGCCATCATCGGGCCTGAAACAAACCACATTGTGATTCCGCTTCCGTCAGGAGTTATGACAGCTCCAAAGATCACAATTATTATTATTGCATAGCGAATGTTTTTTCTCCAAAATTTTGCGTCAGTCATTCCAGATACAGACACTGCATACATTATCAATGGCAATTGAAACGATATTCCAAAGGCCAGAAGAAACTGAAGTACGAACGTGATAAAATCAACTATATTAAGAAATGTAACAAGGCCGCTTGATTCACCATATTTGTAAAGAAATTCCAAAATGTAAGGTGTCACAAAAAAGTATGAAAAGAGAGATCCCGCTATGAAAAGACCCACTGCAGGAATTGTTATGTTTCTGATAATTTTGGTTTCTTTTTTGCCTAAAGCAGGCGATACAAAGCCAACCAGTTCTTTTACTATCACAGGCATTCCAAAAATTATACCAAGAAGTACTGCGACATAAAACTGGGCAAAAAAAGCTTGGCCTGGTGCAGTCTGAATTAGCTGTACAGATTCTGGAACCATCTGATTTTTCATTGCTACAGTAACTTGAGCTGCAATGTTGTCAAGTGGATCAGGAGTCGGATAGTAAAGTGTTATTCCATTGTAGTCGAATGCATTTAGATGAAATGAAAGAATGAAGACAGAAATTAATACAACAGTTAAAACGATTCTAATCAGTCGCTTTCTTAATTCCTCAAGATGTGTGCCAATTTGTTTTAGTTCATCCATCGGAGATCTAAAAATTGGGCAAATCCATATTTATCTACTTGCCCGGAATTGGCAAGAGTTTGCTTGAAGGAAAATTGCTTTGTTCCTGTTCTTGAGGCGTAAAGTTTTCTAGTTCAACTGAGATCTCAACACCTGTCTCAAACTTGTTTCCAATCTCACTTGCAAGATCGGCAATATCGTTTGAAGAGTAAATCTCACGAGAACCTACCAAGAAAACACGTTCTCCTTTTTCTTTTGGGTCTCCACCTAACTTGGCTTTTAGAAACTCTGCTATTTTGTCAACTTCATCACGTGAGACCAGGTTATAATAAAACACAATTCCCTTAATCTCCTTGTAGTCCCACGGTGTACCGTTTCTATAAGTAAATACTGCAAAGTGTGCGCCACTATCGTCTTTTGCGCATTTGATTTCCCAGACAAGCACCTTTTTTGGATCATATGTTACTTTTTTTAGCTCCTCTATTGACAGGTGCCAGTATCTACATCGGGTCATCTTTATCAATGAATAAATATTCGCTTATAAAATTGTGTGCATGGAAGTCATTCCCAGTTCACGAATCGAATTGTTAGCTGAAATGGAAGAAAGGTATGAAAAAAAGAACAAGGAATACTTTGTCCAACTTTTGGATCATAAAGACTATGTCATAAGAACAAGGGCTGTATGCATTCTTGTAGACTTTGGCGGCGAGGAAATGGTCACACATGTTTCCAAGATTCTGAAAAATGATTCAAACGAGCTTGTAAGACACGAAGCTGCCTTTTCACTTGGACAGATGTGTTACAGAAGTGGAGTAAAACCACTGGAGGATGCAGTAAAAAATGATCCCAGCTTCTTTGTAAGACACGAAGCTGCAATTGCTCTTGGTGTGATAGGGAGCCAAGATGCAAAAGCGACTTTGCAATATGCACTTTTGGATTCAAGTGAGCCAGTAAGGGAATCAGCAGTTGTTGCCTTGTCAAACCTTCACTTTATGGAAAAATTAAGCAAAAACGAGAGATTTGCCAAGCTTACTGGAGGCTAGAGTGGAGTTACCTTTGTGCCCTCTGCGGTGGACTCGAAATTATATATCATGTCCACGTTAGAGTTTTCAAATATTTCAGAATCATGAGTTATTATAATAAACTGCGATATCGAGCCAAGATTTGCGTCAAAGGCTTGAGACAAGACGTTGACAAGTGATTTTCTGCGCTCTTCATCAAGGTGTGTTGTTGGCTCATCTAATATGATAAAATTCAGATTAGATGCACCAAGGATGTGTGCCATACCAAGTCGCAGTGCAAGTGCCACGCTGACTTTTTCTCCACCACTAAGTGACTCTAAATCCAATACTGCATTTCCAGAATAGCAAGAAATCCCAACATCTCTTGCTTTTTCTTTAAGTGTAACTCGCTGAATTTTTACGTTAAATGCAGCAAGATATTCTGATGCTTTTTGTGAGATCAGATTCAAAGCCCACGAACGTAAGCTTGTTGCAACAGGCCCATCTCTATTAAAAATTTGACTACGTATTTCATCCAACTCTGAAACATATTGCTTTACGAAAACAAGCTCGCCCAAAATCTTTGATGTTTTTTCTTGTTCTTGCTTTGCATCAAGAATCTTTTGTGTGATTGCACCAAGTTGCTGATCAATAATACTAAGAGCTTTTCTAGATTGTTCAAAAGAAACTTTTAGGTTTTTGAACTCGTTAAGATCAAATCCTTTTGTTTCTTCCTGTAATGAGGAAATTGTTTCTAAAAGAGTTTGAGAATGTGAATCTATAGCTAGGTGCACTAGATTTCCAGAAGAATCAATATTTACTGGGATTTTTTCTACGTTGGTTTTCAGTTTGGTGATTTCCTCTTTAAGATGCATCAGGTCTTTTGGATTTGAAATGGCATGTGCTTTGAGGGTATTTTCTGCCTTTATCGCCTTTTGGTACTGTAGTTCTAGGTCACGCTTGCCCAAAACTGCTTCTTTTTCGGCTTTTGTAAGAGAGGTGATCTTTTCTCTCATCTTTGCAATCTCGTCTCGGATGTGTTCCTCTTGGAACAAAGGATTGAGGTCATCCACTACAGAATCACAGACTGGGCACTTGCCGTCTTTTAGCTTTAATTTTGTCGCAAGTTCTTCTTGTCCTCCAAGCTTGCCAACCTTTTCTGATACCTTTCTGATCACATCCCTTGTTGACTCTAATTCAGTGTCAATTGTTCTCATTTGTGTTTCAATTTCTTTTTTAGTGGACACATAATCAAAACATCCTTCACAGTCTGAAAGCTTTCTTTGTTTTTCTAAGATCTCTTTTTGAAGTGATGTGATTGCAGTTTTGACATATTTGACAAGCTCAGACTTTCTTGTATCAAGTTCTTTTATCTTGGATTCTTTTGGCGATTCTGCATCAATTTTCTCCTGAAGTAAGGTTAGATCGCGTTCTTGGTTTTGTTTTTTTGCAACCAATTCTTCTTTTTGTGGTTGAGCATCTTTGATTTCTTTTACAACAAGATCAAGCGTTGTTCTCAGACTTTCAGTGTCAGTATCATCATATTCCAGCTCTTTTCTTATGGAATCACGAAAGTTTTCAATTATATCTTTCATAGATCCAAATGCGGTGTCAAGCTTGTCTATTCCAATTATTGCATTGACGAGTTCTTTGAATTTTCTTGGGTCAGCATCAATGATAGAGTTGAGTTCGCCTTGTCGCACAATTGATGCTATTTTGAGCTTGTCAAAATCCATTCCAATCAATGATTCTATCTCCTTTGTCATAGATTCTCCAAACTGTTTTCTTTCACCTGCTGCAAGAGGCACTAGGGCGCCATCTTTTTTCTCAAAAAACTGGGCTGCAAGAGTTCCCTTGGAATCGATTTTTCGTACTGCCTCAAACGCTCTTCCCGATATAGTAAAGTCAACTTTGGCATATCCTTGATTTGCGCCACGGCGAATCAGGCCCTTGTTTGAGTTTCTTGTGTGTTGTCCAAAGAGTGCAAAGGTTATGCCATCAATGACACTTGACTTTCCTGCACCGTTGTGTCCCACAAACACAGTAACTCCCTTGTCAAATGGTAGTTTTGTGTTATAATGTGAAAGGAAATTTCCTAGTTCTATCTCAGTTAACATTTTTTTTCTCCTTTTTGAAGCGATTATAGTTTTCAATCACAAGATGATTTGCTTCATCAATTTGGTTTGCAGAAAGAAGTGACAAGAGATCCCTTATTGCAAAGTTTGCCCATGATTCTGAATTCAAGATGTCTTTTGCTAGTTTGAACATTTCATCTTCTATTTTTGCCGGCCTGTCCACAAATGTCAAACCATTGTTTTCTTCAGTCTGTATTGATTTCCAAAAGCATCGTAATGCAAGAGGATAGAGTCTTGCAATTTGTGATTGCACAAGATCAGTCTCTATGTTTTCTCCACGAATTTTTATTTCAACTATTGGTTTTTGCGCAAATGTTTTTAGTTTTTCTGATAACAAGTCCACTTCATTTTTTAGGTTTTTAAATTCTGTCTTGACTGCAAGTTGTGGACGAGTGTCAAGTTTTATCCAAGTTGGTTTTGCCTCGGTTGAGGAAATGTCAACTTGGTAAAACCCTTTTTGTGTCTCTTTTATTCCTTCACTTGAGGTAAGCTCAATTGATCCAGGATATGCAAGTGGGCCTCCAAGGTTGCTAAATTTTTTGAGTTCTCTATCATGAAGGTGTCCCATTGCATAATAAGTAAAGTTTTTTGGAAGTTCAGTAGAGTTTAGCTCGCCAGCAAACTTGTTTATTTCAGAAATTCCCTGATGTAAAACAATAATTTTGTGTCCGGTGTGCTTTTTTGCTTCAGAGTCTGCTTGCGCAAAATCACTTTCAAAGGTGTGCGCTTCAGTTTTTCTCCGCTTGTCAAACCCAACAAGCATGACATCTTTGTAATAAAATGGCTTGCCGTTTCCAATATATTTTGAAAATTCTAGATTATTATACACAAAAGGAACTGGAGTTGCGCGTATTCTGCTGATATCATGCTCGCCAAGTATGAAAAACGAATCTATGCTGTTTTGTTTTAGCCTCTTTAGTGCATTTGCCAAAACCAAGATTGCCTTTCCGCTTGGGTTTGGTACATGAAATATGTCTCCTGCAAAGATAACAAAATCAACATGATCTTTTATGGAAAGATCAATGGCTTGATCAAAAGCATTGTAGACGTCTTGTTCCCTTTCTTCGGAATAATATTGAACAAATCCTAAATGTGTATCAGAGATGTGAGAAAATATCATATCAATCCATTAGCAAGTCTTTTTGAATAAGACCCTGTGTTGATTCTGCTGCAATCTCTTTGTATTTTGTAGAT
>Ga0247727_10010053_pt1 | contig 16879 bp, 24 predicted proteins | sample WisWelCaveWW1625_FD_202498 | JGI IMG/M metagenome (GOLD analysis project Ga0247727, IMG submission 202498) | Biofilm microbial communities from Wishing Well Cave, Virginia, United States - WW16-25 | ecosystem: Environmental > Aquatic > Deep subsurface > Groundwater > Cave microbial mat | place...
CGGTCGCCACGGTCTACGAGCATCCGTGCGAGCGGGTGCTGTTCGATGAACGGCGTGATGCGAACCCGTTCTTCCATTTCTTTGAGGCCCTCTGGATTCTGGCCGGTCGTAAGGACGTGGCGTTCCTCGCGCAGTTCAACAAGAAGATGGCCGACTACAGTGATGATGGCGACACGTTTCATGCACCCTATGGGCACCGGCTCAGGCACTTTCCGACCCGCGATGGGTTCATGGATCAGTTGGATCAGGCGATTGAGCTGCTCAGTCGCGACCACGACACACGTCAAGTCGTCCTGCAAATCTGGAACGCCGAAAAGGATCTCGGGGCCAAGACCAAGGATCTGCCCTGCAACGACCTGATCTTTCTGAAGATTCGCCACGGGCGACTGGATATGCGAGTGTGCTGCCGGTCGAACGACATGATCTGGGGGGCCTACGGCGCGAACGTCGTGCAGTTTTCCATGCTCTTGGAATATCTCGCGACCATGATCGGCGTGGAGGTAGGGGTCTACACCCAGATCAGTGATTCGTTCCACGTCTACACGGATAATGAGCAATGGAAAATCCTGTCCGAGGACGTGCGTTTGCCGCACGACCCGTACGAAGATAACGTGGTCGTCCCCGAACGGCTCGTCACCCATCGCGATTCGTTTGACGCCGAACTGCGCGGGGTGCTCGGGGCATTGAGTCAGTTCAAGTGGCAGTCCATCAGCGCGGATGCGGGAATCCTGCTGAAGAATCACATATTCCGGGACGTGGCGTTCCCGCTGTTCAAGGCATGGCACCGGCACAAAGAAACTCATGACGGATGGAGGGAGTTGGAATTATGTCCTCAAACGGATTGGCGGCTCGCCGCCGTACAATGGCTGATGCGGCATGGCGAAACGAATTCCTCGAATTCGTAGCAGTCGCGCGTCGTGCGGCCCGTGTGAAACGCTATCACACGGAACCCATTATCGGTGAACAGACGGTCGGCCAGCATTGTCAAGGGGTCGCGGTGCTGTGCTATATCCTGTGCGACCGGCGTCCGTCACCGAACTTGATGCTGGCCTGTGTGTTCCATGATTTTGAGGAACACCTGCTCGGCGACATGCCGTCGCCCGCGAAGAGCATCTTCGGCGAGTCGTTCAAAGGGATGTATCAACACTGTCAGCAAGAAGTGTACGATGCGAATCACCTGAGCCACATCTTTTTTGAATTGCCGAAGAAGGATAAGGTCGTGTTGAAATGGGCCGACGCGTTGGAGCTCGTGCTGTTTTGCATTGAACAGTACCGGCTCGGCAATAAGAACGCCCTGACCATTCTGCGGAAGATTCGCATCATCAGCAGGTCGTACCCACGACACGCCCGAGCGCAACTTGTGTTTGATCACCTCACGAAAGGAGTCCTGTCATGCCGCTCTTAGGCCCCGATATTGTCCGTGCCATCAAGAATCTCGCCGTGTCCAAAGGCGTCTTCGCCGATGACGACGCCATCCCGTACCGCTTCATCGAAGCCTTGGAAAAGTTCGGGCAGATGCACAGCGGACAGTGGGAAGAAGCCAACGTCCTCTACGACATGTTCATTCTGGGGGTGGACGAAGAGTGTCTCAAGCCGAACATCAGTGTCAAGATCGAAGTCGGCAGTGAAGGAGCTGGCGGCGGAAGTGGCGGGGTGGGATCTAGTGACGTGCAGCTCCCCGACCTCGTCAATCATCCACCGCACTACACGACCGGAGCGATCGAACACGCCGATCTGGTCAAAGACTGGGGACTGGACTATTTCCTTGGGAACTGCACGAAATACATCTGTCGCGCTGGCAAGAAGGTCGGGGCTGATCCGTTGCAGGATCTGGAGAAGGCGCGATGGTATCTCAACCGCAAGATTCAACTGATGAAGTGGCCCACCCTCACGGCGAAAGAAGCCGGTGAAGCGGAGCGGAACGAGCTGCTAAGAAAGCTGATTCGATGAATCGCGACGAATACCTCCTCACGTGTCTTATTGAAGAGTGCGTCGAAGTGGCGCATCGTGCCAGCAAAGCTCTGCGATTCGGTCTGAACGAAGTGCAAGTGGAGCAGCCCAAGCGACGACCAAATGACGGGAAGACCAATGAAGAGCGGCTGGCTGACGAGCTCGGCGATCTGTTCGCCATCGTTGAAATGCTGGAAGACCTCGGGTTCAAACGAACTGACACCGTGCTGACCCGCACTATGAAACAGGATAAAGTCAGGCGGTACATGGATTATTCGCGAACGAAAGGCACACTCCATGACGTGGACCCTCCCAAAACTTCCTGACCTGTCCGCGCACAAGCGGCTGTCACTCGACACCGAAACGACCGGCCTGTGCATCTGGCACGGGGCACGACCGATTGGCCTGTCCGTATGCGGCGAAGACCGCAAGCCGATCTATCTGCCGTGGGGACACCCCACTGGCGCACAGTATGACAAGGCGGTGGTCATGGACTGGGCCAGAAAAGAGCTCCGTGATAAAGTCATCACGATGCATCACGGGAAGTTTGACTTGATGCAGCTCTGGTCAGAAGGAGTGGATCTGCGGAAGTTCAACAACACCTTCCGTGACACCCTGCTCGCGGGACCGTTGCTCGACGAGTTCGGGAAGTTCAGCCTGAACGAGATGAGCCGTCGCTACCTGAATCAAGAAAAGATTGACCTGCCGGTTGCCGGTGAACATATCTGTTCGCTGCCGTCAGAAGAAGTCGGAGCCTATGCCGAACAAGACGCCCTCCTCACATGGGACTTGGACAACGCGACGTATCGGCTGCTTCAAGCCGAAGACCTGCTGAAAGTGTACGAACTCGAATGCCGTGTGCTGCCAGCCGTGGTCGAGATGGAAACGAACGGCCTCCGGCTCGATGTGGAGAAATGCCGGAAGTGGATTAAGGATATCCGCATCAAGCTCACTGAAATGCAGAAGCGCATTCACTTCATCAACCCGTTCCAAGCCATCGCCATCAAGAAACACTTTGACGCCAATCGGTGGGAGTATCCGTTCAACTACAGTTGTGATGACCCCGACTGCCGCGATACATGGTGGGGGTTCAAGGGGTCGGTGACGGAGTGTCAAGGCTGCGGCGGCACGAAGTTCCGCGCGGCTTCGCCACACTTCGGCAAGGAGTTCCTGAAGAGTTCCGATATTCCCTTCGCGCGCGATCTGCTCTTCACGCGGAAGCTCGACCGGCTCCTCAACTATTTTTTGATGCCGTGGATTACGTCGTGTGGGGATGAAGGCATCTGGCGGTACGAGCTGCATCAGCTCAAGCGGCACGATAATGAAGAAGTCGGTGGGCGCGGCTCCATCAGTGGACGGTTCAGTGCCACGACCGTGCATGACGGCGAAGGGGCACAGCCACAGCAGATCTGGCATCCCGAAAAGCAGATCGAAGAAATCGGGGATGACTTTGTGCTGCGCGAACTGTTCATTGCCGACGAAGGTCAGCAGTTCAGTTCCAGTGACGCCAGCCAGATTGAGTTCCGCATGTTCGGCCACTATAGCAAGGCCCCACTGATCCTCAACGCCTACCGTGAAAATCCGTGGGCCGATTTCCATCAGATGGTCACCGATGTGATCTTCAAGGGCAAGGTCACGCGCAAGAAAGGCAAGAACATCAACTTCGGCAAGCTCTACACAATGGGCCGACGCAAGCTGGCGAAGGCGATGGGGTTGTCCTTGAAAGAGGCGACCGACATGAGTAACGAGTACGACGCCATGTTCCCCGAAGCGAAGTCGTTCTCTGAAACGGCCTCGCGGCTGGCCCGTGAGCGCGGGTTCGTGCGGACCATCTTCGGGCGCAAGGCGCGATTCGTCGGCACGGAAAAACTTCACGCGGCGGCGAACCGCATTATTCAAGGGTCGGCGGCGGACGTCATGAAAGACCGGCTCGTCGCGGTCTATGAAAACAAAGACGCACTCCAAATGAAAATGCGGGTGACGGTGCATGACGAATTGAACGGTGACGTGCCCGATGACGCGGCGGCGAAGCGAGTCAACGAGTGCTTGACCGATTTCAGTATGTCAACGCGGGTGCCGCTCCTGTGGAAAACGGAAGTCGGGAAGAATTGGGCGATGCGATGATCTCGAAACGCACTATACGAAATCGGCGCAAACAGAAACGAGCTGCTCTTCAGCGGCTCACCTATGGTCAATGGCTCAGACGAATGGGACGAAAGTATGGGTACGGCTTCGAGATATTCTTTAGTGAAGCTGTGCGGATCACCGCCGATCTAGCGATCAGACTCGTCGGAGAAAGTGGCAAAGACGGTGGGTTCACCGTCGGAAAGGACCGACATGAAGCCAGTTGAGTTCCCCGAACAGAACGCGGTCTTCGCGAAGAATCAGCCGCAGTATCGCCAGCTCCCAGCTCTACGATGTGATGACGGCTATGTCATCACGCGCTGGCACCTGACTTTTACCGAATGTCTCAAGGTGCTGTTCACCGGTACGGTGTGGATCAGCCTCCTCACGTTCAAGCAACCACTACAGCCACTCTTGCCGGAAGTCCACCTGCCGTTTGAGTTGAAGCGAAGGAGGGATTTGGCATGACCCCCGAACAAGACAAGGTGCGCCAGTTTCATACCGCGTTTGACCTGCTCATCAACGGCAAGCCGACTGCGATCGACCTCAAGGCGATGACGCTCCGTTACCACCTGATCGACGAAGAGCTCAGCGAATTCCTCGATGCGATGTCCAAGCAAGACCTCGTCGCCGTCGCCGATGCCCTCGGCGACCTCCTCTACGTAGTCTACGGCGCGGCAGTCTCGTACGGCATTGATCTCGAACCGGTCTTCAACGAAATCCACCGGTCGAACATGTCCAAGATCGGCGGTCACAAGAACGAGGCCGGGAAGTGGGTGAAACCGGCGTCGTATTCACCGGCGAATCTGCGACCGATCCTCAAGGCGATGGGGTTGGAGATCCATGACGAACGCGAATCCAATCCCTAGTCGCTATGTGAACACCCCCTTGCCATTCAATACCGGAGGTCTATGAACGTCCCAGAACATCGGTTCATGAAACAGCTTGAAAAGGACACGAAGGCCCTGTGCCCCGACCTCGTGTGGTTCAGGCACAGTGACAGCCTGATGCTCGGCGTCCCTGATGTGGAGGTCGGCTATAAGGCGCGGACGACGTGGCTCGAGATCAAGTGGCTGGAGCTCCCTAAGAAGCACAGCACACTCGTTGACGTGCGAAAGATGCTGCGTCCAGGACAGCTCAATTTTCTACAGGAGCGGAGGCGTGTTGGGATACCCGGATGGATTATCATTGGAAGCGACTTAGGGCCTATAGTGCTCCGTCCCAGTGAGGCACAGGAACCTCGCACCGTGAAGGAGTTGGCTGGCAGGGTGTGGCACTACCGGCATGAAGGAAAGATGGATTTCCGATATCTGTTAATCTACGATGACTGGCCTCCAAATCACTTAACCTGACACTCGTCCTTTGTCTGCCCCGTGGCAAGACACGCCGCCTTGAGCTCCCGTACCACGGCCTGAATATCCTTCTGCGTCCACAGTTCGCAGACCTCGTCGTGGCCCTGCCGCATACACTCAACGACGATCGGGCTTGCCGTCAGGATGGGAATCTTCACGCGGTAGGCTGACTGATCCGGCCCCGTCCTGCACCCGAAGGCCAGCCCCGCCATCAGCACGACTAGCAGCGTCAGCCTTCCACTCGTACGCCGTGCGAGCGCGTTCATACGCCTCCTTCGCGATTTCGCCTTTCACTTGATCCTTCAACGCCTGACGGTCGGCCCACCATTTGAGGATACCGACCGCCAGCGCGACGAGGAGTTTCTCAACCAGAATCATCCGTCTTAACCCGGATTCGAGACCTTGTTCGCGTCAGTCGTGAACAGACCCATCAGGGCTGGCACGGCGACGGAAGCGACGACGGCATACTGGACTTGTGAGAAGTCACAGTGGGCCATCTTGATAACTTCATACCACACAACCCCGACCACCCCAGCGATGGTCATTCCACCGGCAGTTGTTTTGGGACTGCCGATCGCACGAGCGACCAACCCTTTCAACAGATCCATACGACCCTCCTTTCGTTATGCGATTGCCCGACTGATCCACCCACGAAGCCATTTCTTTTGAGCCGGCTTCGCTTCCCCGATCTTGATCGCCCGAATAATTTGTTCCACGCGAAACCACCGAAGCAGAGGCTGTTCTTTCATCTGCAGACACGCGGCGAGCGTCTTCGGCCCGAACGACCCATCCACGACCACTTGCTTGCCGATATAGACGAGGGCCTTCTGCAAGCACTCCACCCCATCATGCACCCCCATCACCACGCACGTTTCCAACAACTCACTGGCGAGTTCCTGCGGAAGTTGCTCCCACAACGGATTCCAGTAGTCGTTACGATAAATGCTGGCGGCGTCCTCGCGCGTGAGCGCGCGAATATCCACGCTCGGGTACTGCCGCTGACTGATGCCCCACTTGGTCAATCCACCGGCGTCGTCAGGGTCTTCGGTGACCGCATCGAACCCCTCCAGCCAGAATACCTTGTCAACGGCAATTTCATAGGACGACATAGATCCTCCACTCTTACGCCAATGGCGCGCGAACGGTAATCCTCCCCAGCTCCACTGACGTCGCCTGATCAGCGGCAGCCGGACTGATCCGCACTTCGTAGCTTAACTCGCCGCTGTCATTCAAGTCAGTATCGGTGAACTGATACTCGGCGACTCCGTTCGGGCCATCGGTGACCGTCATAGTCTTGGTAAGCAACGTGCCCCCGCCAATCTTGAAGCGCAGTTCCACGGTCTTCCCAGAAATGTTGATCACGGCCCCAGTCTGATTATTCAGACAAGTGACCGTGATCTTACTGCCCTTATCGCCTTTGACCAGTTCAGCCGCCATCGCGTCCTCATAGAATTCGACTAACTTCGGAATGTTGATACCGAACCGCGTTGTCTTCGTTGATGGCCCGAAGGCGGCGTTCGCTGACTTGGTGTAGCCGAACCGTGCGTCGGCCTCAACGCCAGTAGACGGGAGTAGGTAACCCACGACCTGATCAATCTGTGTGTCGGTCAGCACCCCTGAGCAGACGATCGTCTCCTTGAACTGAACGTTTCCACAGTCGGCGAACCCGACTTGTGTGGCGAGATAGAGCCCTTGAGCGTTGCTCGCTCCAACGTTGCCGGTGATGGGCGGGAGACGATTGATCTGGAGACTCGACGAAGCACCGTTGAAGATCGCCGTGATGACGCCGTACGTGTTGACTGGCAGGTCCCCGTTCGTCCCGAACCCTAATCCGGCAAACAGAGAAAGCTGTGGAGTCGCCCCGTTCATATAGATTTCGTTGTACGCCGCCCCGCCTAGGATGCGTGTCCCCTGTACCCATGTGACAACGCGACACATAACACAGTAGGTCACAGGTTGCACAAGAGCCGCGTCCAAGAAGAACATGTAGTCGTCAAGGCCGTCGAACAGCAGTGAGCCATCAGGCATGATTAGTGGTCGCTTCGCGTCTACGGTCTGGTCCCAGTGATGACCGTGCCCCGTGGCGTCGTCCCATCGCGACGCCTTCCCAGAAACCTCGGTGATGCCTCGTCCTTGACGACTCCACTGGTAGAGGTTAGGAAGTTCTGACGGAAGCCAAGCCATAGCTCTCCTAGATAGTCTGTTGCACAGTCGCTTGGCGAATCTGAGCCAGTTGACGCCAGCCATTGAACGCTCGCTGCAAGATTGCCGTCTGGGTCAACTCCACGACCGCGGTCATGAGGAACCCGTTGGACACTTGATAACGCACTCGTACCACTCGCCACGATCCAGCAACATCCTGTTCATCAATGATCACCCGAACCGCCTGCCCCGTGTACCATCCCAATTCGCGGGTCTTAATGGTCAGAGTCATGGTCGGGGTGCCGTTCAAGTCCAATTGGACCGCCGCAGCCGCTTCGCCGAGATCGATCAGATCTGCCGGGACGTTGCTTGTCGGATGGACAATGTCCAAGAAGAACTTGTATTTGCCGGTTCCACCTTCGACCGCCTGACGTGCGGCGATTTCGGCTGCATCTTCGACGGTCACCGTTTCAACTTCGGCTTCATCTGGCGGCGTTGGAGTGCCCTTGACCCGCACGGTCACGGAGTTCCGGTACGTGTCGCGCGAAATCTTGCTATCCAAGTCACGCATCATGGTCGTTGCGCGGCTGACCCCGGCTCGTTGCAGAATCGTGTCCGACCTAAAATTCAGCTTGCGATGCGGATCAATTTCGTAGAACCCATTGGACGCGACCGCCAAGTCACGCAGGAGCTGGCTGACCTGAATCGGCTTGCCTTCATCCGTGGCCGCGAACGTGACGGTCAACCCGTTGTCAACGAACCCCTCCATGAGTCCTTCGTCGGCCAAAAAGTCAGTTCGCACCTGACGGAAGATGCTGCCAGCCGCCTGATTCACGAAGGTCGGTGTAATCAACAGCCGTTCGCAGATCCGGTCAAATGACACGCACTCAATGTCAATCTGCCGCATCCGGCCAAACGTGCCCGGAACATTTTTAATCCCGTAGTTTTCAATTTGACCGGCCCACTGAAGCTCACTCCGCCACGACAACATGACCGCTTCGCCAATCGGAGGCGGATCAGGCGGTGATGCGCCGGTCTGCTGAAGCGAAAAGGACATCGTACCGCGTTCGCCGATTTGACGCGATGCCGCCATGCCGCCAATCATCGCGGCGTTCACCAATTCACCGTCAATAAAGAACCACCACTCGTCATAGACAGTGAACTCGGTTGCGCCGTAGCTCCCGGCAGGTGAGTCGCCGTGAACCTGCTCGCCTTCGCAATCGTCGATCGTTGTGTTACGGACGTAGGTCACAGAGTCGCCCGTATCGCGGTCAATACGGCCTTCACTTTCTCATCGGCCTGTGGGTCAACCAGATAGTTGTCGATGGCTATCTTGGCCTCCGCAGTCTTGGTATTTTCAGGCAACGGCACAGGCGGAGGAGGAACACGGGCAATCGCGTTCGCTATATATTCATCCTTGCGAGCGATGAATCGGTCGCCGTCAGGCCAGAGGCTTCCCGTATTCTTGTCAGCCACACTGTCATCCCCGAATTGATGGCCATCCAGAAACAGTGAAAGACGTTCGTTTGGAACATACTCAGCTCGCTCTGCGCCTTTCGGCATGATGAAAGCTGGCTCGTCGACGAGAAAGTCGTCCCACGATACTTTCGAGCCGTCCGCATAGGACACGTCCACCTTATTTACAATCTGCAAGGCTACTTTCATGTCTGGGCCTCACTTGGAATGGACACAATCACATCGTCGAGCAATTCGCCGAATTGATCCTTGGTGATATTGGGAACGATACAGTAGCAAATCGTTCCATTCACAAGAGCCGTGAAATCGTGTTTGTGGCCCGCAATGACTTTGACGAGATTCCCGGCTTGGATGTCTCGTACCGTCCCATCAACAGAGAGCCGAATGGCCCCGTACGCAACGAGGAGCGTATGGTGAATAGAGTGCTGGTGACCATCGCTCATAAGACCAGCCTTCGCGAAGTAGAGCTGGATGTAGCTGCATCCATCTATTAAAGCGGATTTCAACAATGCGCCTCCGACAGATGACGACGGCGACATTTTTGTTACAGCGATATTTTGATGATCCATAAATCAACCTCCGACGGCTGTATATTTGGATGCGCCGTTCCACCACCTCTTGATCCAGTGGTCGCAGTGTAGGCATTTCCAGGCTGTGCATTAGATCCGGGCGTGGGGTCTGGATTATAGTCACCTGCCCCTATGTTATCGTCTGATGCCCACAGATCATGCGTATGTGAAGGCATTTCACTAACTGAAAGCGCGTGAGTTTCCACTCCCAACTTCGTGCCTTGTACCCTATTCGTCAGGCCGCTGCCTTGCCCTGAGCCGATGGATGAGCGACCGCGCTTATCAGGGATTCTAAATTCGTGCGTCGCTTCGCCTCCAGTATTGTATCGAGTCCCAAGACGCCGATACAGTTCCGGATGCTGACTGATGTGCAACAATCGCCCATCGCAGGTCGCCCACGTTTTCGATGACGGCCCCCCAAATTCCAATGGAATTTCGCTCCACGCCCCGACGAGCTGCGTCCCGATAGGAAAGGGATCATCGTTCGTCGGTGCTACTGAAAATCCGTCAGGGGTTCGCTTCCTGCCCATCGGTTAGTAGTCTCCTCCCTGAACCGTCACTTGCAGACCGGCCGAAACAGCCGTGCCGATTGTAACGTAGATGCGCCAGCCGAGCGGTAGAACGATGTCAAGCGGAATGTCGATCTTTGACAATTCAGCCACTTCGCTAGACGTTGACGCCGGAACGGTCACCTCGTCAATAAGAGTGTTGTTCGTTGCCGTACCCGCAGACCCACCATTGTTCAGCCAGATACGAAGAGCCGTCGCAACGTTCGTTCCAAGCGGCTGAATGGTCAACCCGGATACACGTGATCCTTCAGCCGCGTCCGCCGTGAACACTAGATACGTCGTACCGCTTGTCAGATCGCGGGTCGTATTCGCTGCCGTGGCCTTGTTGAACCCGATGTTGCCTTTTCGGATCCAAATCGGATTGATATTCGCCGCCATGTTAGTCCTCCATTCCTCTCAGTTATCCAGCGTGTGATCCTTGAAGCTGAGCCATGAGTTTTCCAAGTGAAATGGACGTAGAAAGCAATGAGGACACCGCGTCCATATTCGTGCTGATATAGACTTGCTTTTCACCGGTTCCCAACACAAGCGGATTGTCATTGTCACTGCTTGCCAACACCGTGTCAATGCGGAGCGTGTCGAACGCCGTGAGGGTGCCCAGAAAGAACATCCACGCGGTATTATGGCGCAGATAGACCCACGTTTGATTGCCCACCCCAAGCCGATCTTCGAACGCTTCGAATCCGAGAACGGCCCCTGCCAGCGTCAAGTTGAACGGTGCGGTTGTGTCACCGGTCGTCACGGTCGTTTCTTTGACTAGATGCAGTCCTTCGGTGACGACAGCCATAGCCTAGACCTCCAATCCGCGGATACGGAGTGCCGGAATGAGTTTGTCCACCATGACATCCATGAGGACACGATCTTCCAGCAGAACCTGAATATGCTGCTCAAAGCCGCCCATCAGACTGTTCAGGCGATCAAGCGGAACCACGGCTTCAGGCCCTGCTTCGCCGACCATCGCCAGAGTCGGGCCAGTCACAAGACCACCAGACGCAAGGGCTGGAATCGCGCCGACCGTACCGATCACCGCGCCAGCCGCGCCGACTGCCGTTGCAATCGCCGCCGTTCCAAATCCAATCGCCGCTGACCCGCCAATAGCCAGATTAATGGCCGATGTGATAATCGCGGCTCCTAAGATATTTCCGACCACCGGGATGCTCTGCAACGCCGATCCAATCGCCAACATCATGGCGACCACTGTGCCGACCACTGACCCCATAATGGTGATGGTCGCTGTGCCGAGGGCCGCGACCGCCGCAAGGGTCGCCCCCATGGACGCAATCATCACCTTGCCAGCCGCGATCGACGCCACAACCCGCGCTTTTTCAGCCGCAAGGGTCGCCACAGTCTTCGCCTTTTCAACGCCGATGTGCGCTGCCAAGCCAGCCGCATCGGTCGCGTCCTTGAACGCCTGAGTCAACGCCCATTGAACGGCCATCTGCACAAGAAACGCGACTACTGCATTGAGGACAGTCGCCAACATCTGCTGAGTAAATTGAGCGAACGTCGTGGTCCCAAGAATCATCCCCGAAATAGCCGAACTAAATTGGCTTTGAATCGTAGACCACGTGAACATCGCACTCTGCTGCATCAAGACCAACTGCTCTTCCCAGAACGTGGGGAACTGCCGCGCCACGCCCATACGAGCCGCCTCGGCTTCGGTGTGGATCGCGGTGATCTGATCTTGTGTAAGCCCTTCCTTATTCAGTCGTTCAGCCAGATCGGCGTTGATCGAGTCGTTCGCCGCCTTCCGCAACGCGTCAGTATCACGGAACAGAGCAAACTGATTCTCAGCCTTCGCCTTCAGGAAATTCAGGTTCGCGCGCGCGAGCTCGGCGTTGCCGGTCAACTCATCCGCAATCGCCTTCTGCTTTAATTGAAACTCGAGCTTCGCCTGATCCACAAGCATTTGACCGCGTCGTTGCTCGGCTGTTTTCTTCTGCTCAATCAGGCTCAATTCGATCTTGGTCTGTTCGACGATCTGCCGACCAAGCCGTTCCTGCTGCTCGCCCAACTCTTTCGCCGTGCGCTTGCGCGTTTCGGTGGACGTCACTTCAGACGTCGTGGCCTTGCCGTTCTCGCGAGCAAGATTGATAATCGCGGTTGTTTCGTCGTTGATCGCCGTGATCTTGGCTTTCAGCGAAGCGAGGCCTTCTTTGGTGACAATGTCCAGCGTCCCGACGGACACAATAATCGCCGCGAACGTATTGAACAGGCCGACCATGCGAGCCGTCAAGGTGACCGCCGCCGTACTCAGGCCCATAAACACTTGAGTCGAGAGCTGAATGCCAGCCGCTGATAGATCGACAAACCACTTCACAGCCGGTGCGAACGCCGCGCCCACCTGTTTCTTGAAGCCCTCCATAGACGATCCCATGTCGTCCACCGCGTCGTCCAAATCAGTCAGAGACTTCATCGCATCAGCACTCAGCACGAGCCCCATACGGTGAGCCGCTTCAGTGGCGTCATCAATTGCCGCTGACCCTTGATTGAGGAACGGGATCAATTGCATTCCGGCACGGCCGAAGAGCTGCATGGCAAGGGCGGTCTTGTCCGCTCCGTTTTCCATGTCCTTAAATTTGTCAGCAACCTTCCGAATCACTTGATCGGTGCTGCCCAAATTCTCAATATCCAGACCCATGTCACGGAAGGCTTGTGCAGATTCACTCGATGAGTCACGGGCTGAGATCAGGTTCTTCGACAAGCCGCGCATAGACACGGCAAGGTCTTCAGGGGCCAGCCGCGCTCGGTTCAGCGCGACGCCCCACTCTTGGAAGGTCTTGCTAGAAAAGCCGGTGATCTGTGATAAGCGTTCGGTCTGCTCCGCCTGTGCCGCCACTTCGACGGTCACCGTCGCGATGGCCGACGCGAGCTTGTAAATTCCCGCGCCGACCGCCACGGTGGTCAACGCCTTCATCGCCGATTCGGCTTTGTCGGCGAACGTTTCGAGCAGCGAGTTGCCTTCATTCAAAGACTTTTCCAAGCCTTTGATTTCGCCACCGATCCGAACGAGCAAATCACCAATGATCGTTGCCATCTATGCGTGTTTCCTTTTCGCGCCCTTCTTCGCTTTCGCTAATGCCTTTTCCTCTTCCTTACGGTCGAGCTTCGCCAGAATCACCCACCGCATATATTCCGGAATGGAAAGAGGTTGCGGACTGCCGACGAGCAATTCCGCAACCGTCTTCCCAAGTTTCTCAGCCAGCCGGTGGAGAAACTTGAGATCCGGGTTTAGGAAGTAACTCCTTCTCGGTTGCCTTCAGCGCATCTTCGCTGAGGCCCGATGAGGACATGATCTTTTCCAGTACCCGATCCATGGCCTTCGCGTTCTTGTCCTTGAGGGCGTCGTAATCCGCCGCCGTGAACTGCGGTTCGATGACCCCTGCCACGAACATCAACACCTCCAGCCGTGCGCCGTCCACCTTCCCGTTGACCGACGCATTTTCACGAAGCTGAAGTTGCTTGGCTTTGGTCATCGTACGGATCTTGACTGATCCGTTCCACTCCGGAACCTCTACGATGACTTCGACCACGTCGTTCGCCATCAGAATATCTTCACGCGACAGCATCCGCATGGAACTCCTTTCAGCCCTTAACGAGCTCCGAGAAATTTCCTTGCACCTTGAACCCGCACAGGCACCGCACCCAACTGAACCCATGAAACTGCTGAGGCGTGATCATGAGCTCCACGCCACAGGCGGGGCAACACAGAATCCAGCCAAGCCGGTCACAGAACCGGTGGAGGCGCAGATGCCCCGCCGTAACCTCGTACCGTGCCTCAACTGACGACTTCGCCACCGACTACCACGTCGTACGGGTGATCGGTCCGCTGACTTGAAACTCCGCCGAAAAGCCAGCCGCATCATCGAGCGGCGAATCGGCTTCATACGACGTCAGGATGCACGACCCCGTATATTGCACTTCACCGCCTGTGTTGCCTTCCGGCCCATACTTGAACGTTCGCAACGATGCGAACCCCAAGATCCCGGCGAGGTAGCCGTCCACGACGGCGTCGTACTTGCCTTCGATCGAGATGGTCGCGTCCTTCAAACCGGCAAGATAGTCCTTGCTCGAGTCGCCGAACGTGGTCACCTCAGCGGTTTCGCCCTCTTGCGAGAACGTCACGCTCGTGCAGAACGCGGAAATATTCCGCTCGGTTCCGCCGCTGTCTGTGATGGTGAAGACAGTGTCTTTACCATGTTGAAACGCCATGAGTCATCCCTCCCTTCAGTTAAAACTACTTCCGACAGAACCCGACCGCGATCTGCGTGGTCCCTGATCCGGTGACATTCCACACGGCTCGCGTGTGCCGCCGCACCGTACCGGCGATTTCGACCCGCTCTTTCGCATTGATGCCCGTGACCGTGGTAAAGGTCAGGATGGTCTGCCAATCGGTAGACCCATCCGCCGAATCTTGGATGGTGACGACATTGTTCGTGAACCCTGCGAACGCCGGAACGTGCAGATACCCAACTCCGCCAGCCGTGCTCGCGGCCCCGCCGTCCACCGCTCCGCCGTTCCCGTCCACGGTCAGCACATCGGCGGACGTTTTGAGCGATACGACCCGCTCCATGCCGCTCGATGACTGGAATTCCGCACTGATGCCGGTCACATCGTCGAGCGGTGAGTCCACCTCGTACGAGGTCTCAATGCACTTGAAGCCATACCCGAATTTCCCTTCAGCATCACCTTCGGGGTACAGGGTGATGATGCTGTGGACCTGATTCCCAAGAGCGGCGTGAAGGATGGGATCGACCCCCGACGCGGCTCCGTCGTACAGTCCTTCGAGCGAGACCGTGGCGTCCTTCAATCCGGAGATATACGCCTTCGATGACTGACCGAACGTGGTCGTTTCGGCAGTCTCTGCTTCGCCGCTCATAGTCGCGCTCTTGAAGAAGGCCGACAGGTCAAACCCGTTTGCCAGTACCTTTGTATTCTTCCCGTGGATGAATGCCATGCTGCCGCCCTCCTTAGGTCGAAATCAACGCGCGATAGCGTTGAACGCCGTGATACGTCAACCCGTCTTGTTCAACTAACGTCTCCTCAAACTCGCGCACAATACCGATGAGCGCAAAACCAGAGATAGCAAAATTCGCGCGATTGAGCAAGGTGTCCATACGTGACAAAATATCTTTGACCACCTTTTTCCCTTCCGCCTGTGCGTACACGTGAAGCGTCAGGGTCGCTTGCTGACCGAGCCGTGCAAATGTACTCCAATCACCGAGGGTATCGTCCCCGATGGCGATGTACGGGAACGCCTGATTGTCCGGAACATTGTCGAACACCCCCGAAATCATCCCCATCAGAGTGCCGTCACCGGTCAGGGTTGTGTAGATCGACTTCTGTAACTCAAACGCCGCGCTGCTCATCGAAATTGTTTGAAGAACGAACTGATCGCCTTCTCCATGTTTCGAATAATCTTGGGCCTCGCTTCTTCAAAGCTCCGGAACAGAAACGGTCGCGGAGCCATCTTCGACGTGCCGAATTCCAAGTACGACGCGATCGGGTAGTTTCGCGGCCCGAACGTCGCGGTCAGTTGGTCATTCTCAAACGCAATCGCATCAGCCGACCCAACGCGCGTCGCGAGATTACCGATATCCTTTGCCGGTGGATCGAACGGCTTCGACGCTTGATGCGACGTGCCGCCGCGCACGTACACCGCGCCTGATCCGTGCCCCGACACCTTGCGCTTGGCGATTCGCTGGATGTCGAGCACCGCCGCCTTGATTTCCTGTCGCGCCAGATTCCCCGACACGGTCACCAGTTCGCGGAACGTGCGCGACAATTCCTTGTGGCCCTGTATGGTGACGTTCGCTCCAACTGGCATTAGAGTGGCAACCCCTCTTCACAGGTGAGCTCCATGACGGCGTTCCGCTCACCGATATTTTTAATCCCACGGATATTGAACCGCCGCGAACCGAACAACACGCGCATCCCCGATGCGACCGTCCCCAGATACCGCATCGTAATCTTATGCGTCACACGATGCTGAAGTTGTGCCGCCGCAAACGCCTCAAATGCCGAGGCCGGCTCAATCCGCGCCCAGACCGTGCCGTTCGTGATCGTAGCCCACACCTCAGTCGCCCCGCCAGCCCCGTCAGGTGTCCTCGACGCGGATTGAATTGCAATCCGGTTGTTGAGTGACCCGATATTGACCACCGCATCTTTCGCCATTAGACCAACCGAATTCGGTACGGTGAAAGCAACACTTCGGCCACGTCAGGGAGGGACTCCCCGGCGTCGTCACCACGGTGCTCGAACAGGTGCGCGATGGCCAACAGAATCGCCGTGCGAATGTCCTGCGGAACACTCGATGCCGCCGTGCCATATCCGCCCTTGAAACGAATGCTCATGGCGTTGATTGCACGGACATCCGTCGGCCACGAATAGCCGTCATTCAAAGCGATCCGTCCCGGCTCCGACTGGACGTCCACGAAGTACCCTGCCGCATCAAAAATAGCTTCGACGTTCTCTTCATCAAACGTCTTGATGTGCGTGACACTGATCAACGGAGGCCGCGGAATCTTAATGAGCGTGTCGAACTGCGACCACTCCCACGGCGACGTGAACGGCCCACGATTGGTCAGGTCCAAGCCGAGGTCCCATGTCTGCTCAATGAACGCCCGATGGGTCCACTCTTCACAGATCCGGCGAGCCGCCACAATAAGGGCGGTGATCAGCGTATCGCTGTCCGACA
>Ga0247727_10010054_pt1 | contig 16879 bp, 15 predicted proteins | sample WisWelCaveWW1625_FD_202498 | JGI IMG/M metagenome (GOLD analysis project Ga0247727, IMG submission 202498) | Biofilm microbial communities from Wishing Well Cave, Virginia, United States - WW16-25 | ecosystem: Environmental > Aquatic > Deep subsurface > Groundwater > Cave microbial mat | place...
GCCGTTGACGGCGGAGTTCAACGGGCCCGACCGAGCACCAGACGTGGGCTGAGCAACCACAGCAAGACGCCACGACCCGGACGCGGCTCGGCCTCGAAGCGGATGCACGCCGCGCCACCCTTCTTGAAACTCAACAGCGTCTCGTCGGCGCGTCCGAGCAGCCAATGCGCCGCGATGCGGCCGAGATCCGGCTCGTGACCCACGAGCACGATGCCGGGAGCGTCGCGGTGCGCCGCGACGCGGCGCACGATCGCAGCCATCGTCCCGCCCGGTTCGAGCGGCCGATACACGACGGGTGCCGCGACATTCGCTTCGCTCGCCAAGATGACCGCGGTCTGCCACGCGCGCTGCAACGCGCTGGACCACACGACCGCCGACTCCGGCACGAGGGGTGCGAGCGCGCGCGCCATGCTCCTGAAGCGCTTCACGCCGCGTGCGGTCAACGGCCGGTCACGATCGTCCGGCCAGCGAGCGCTGTCACGCTCGGAGGCTTCGGCATGACGGATGAGGATGAGATCCATGACGTCCTCGGAGTCTCGAGGATTCCGGTGTGGCTTCGGGCGCGGGTAGCGCGGCATCGGCATGCGCTGCTGGATCGGAATGCGCGAGGATTCCGGCATCGGGCGCGTCGGGTTCGGATGGCGGCGAGGCTTCGCGGCCCTCAGCGCGGATTGCGACCGTTGCCGCCGCCCGACATCGAGCCCGTTGTATCGCTTTCCGGCACCAACTCGAGCTTGCCGAGCAATTCGTAGAAGGTGGCGTCGAGATCCGGCGCCTCGGCATCGGCCGGACCGCTGAGCAACAACGCGGCGAATCCCGCTCCCAGGTCGGCGGTTCCCAGGTAATACGCGATCGTGCGCTCGCCTTCGGTCTGCGTGAACACGTGCTGGTATAGACGCTCTTCGCCGCGCGGCCAATCGACGTCGGTCTGCACGTAGACATCGCGCCCGAGCTTCTGTGCACGCTCGGCGATCACGTGCGCGTAGCCGTCCACGCCCAACTCGCTCGACGCATTGCGATCCACCGACAAGGTGAGCTTGGCTTCGTCGTGACGTGCCGCCAGCACGACCACCGAGTCCTCGCGCGCCGCATCGCGCGTCCACCCCGCCGGCAACGCCAGTCGCGCCGTGCGCACGCCGCGTTGAGCGCGTTTCTGGCTACGGTTCCACGGCAGGTTCACCTTCTCGAGTGCGCGTGCTTCCGGCGTCGGGTCGGTGACCTTCATCGCCAAGTCGAGCTTGCTCAATGCACGCTGGAGCTGCGCGCTCGGCAGCGATTCGACGCAACTCACCCGCCGGCCCTGCAACCGCAACACATTGTGGATGCGGCCGGCGGGATCCACGTTCCAGAGAATCATGTCCTGCGACGAAGCTTCGGAGTATCCCTTTTGCTGCGGGTAGCGGGCCTCGAGCGCGCCAATGAGACCGCCGTAGAATTCGACCGCATCATCCTCGGAGTCCCATTCGGTCACCATCACCAACACGTTGTCACCGGCAGCGCGCTTCGACGACTTCTCCACCGTGCCGGTCGCGGTGGGCTCGCTCGAGTACAACGCGTAGGCACAGCCTCCCCAACCTTCTGCTGCGATGCGCGCGATGTCGTCTTCCACATACTGCTTCAGGTACAGATAGAGATCGAATTCGCCGAGCGATCCGGAGGACACACCGTGATAGTCGGCACCCAGGATGGCGGCGATGTCGGGCAGTTGGATCGCGATCGGTGCATCCGGGAAAGCCAGATAGCGTTCTGGATGCAGGATCTGCTCGCTCGACGCCGGCGGATGGACGAACGCCGCATCGACCGCCGGCCAGCCGCCGCGCCGATGCAATGCGGCGACGAAGCGCAACCCGTACACGTACGGGAACCCGAGTGTGGCGCGCACAACGGCCGGCGCGGCGCGGAAGTTGGGCGATTGCAAACCGCGCGCCGCGGGCAACATCGCCACCGCCTCGCTGTCCGCGACCGCGGTGAATTGCCGGCCGCTTGCCGCCAGCGCCAACTCCGCGGTCACCGCCGACGCATCGCCTTCGATGAGTGCGCTCCAGGCCGCTTCGGCATCGCTGCTCGCGAATCCAAGCTTCTTGCGCACCCGCAAACTGAAGTGTTGGTCTTGCAGTGCGTGCGCCAACTCGTGGCTCGCGACCCCGGATTGCAGCTCCGGCGGCAACCAGTCGGCGAGCACCAGTTCGCGGCGTTCGATGTCGTAGAAGCCGGCGAGTTGATCCTCGAGCAGTCGGTGGAAGAGCTGGGTCAGATTGGCGCTGGCGGGCAAAAGTCCGAGGTGCACGAGCAGGCGTTCTTCCTGACGCAATCGCTCGTCGATGCCGTCACCGCGAACGACTTCCTCCAGGCGGCGACGCATGTGCGCGCGACTTTGCGCGCTCGCCGGAACAGGACGCAGCGGCTGGAGTCCGCGCGTCGAGCTGACGCGCGCCAGCAGCGTGTCGGCCAACGCTTGCGCGGACGCCGAGGTGAGTCGCACGACATTACTATCGGCGGTACTGCCGGTCGCGAACGCGGCCGGCGGCAGTGGACGCGCGACCAAACTGCGCTGCGGCAGTGCGACAGTTCCACGCGCGGACAAGAAAAGTCCCCATGCAGCGAGGACAGCCGACCAGCGCCACCAGCGGCTCACGCGCACCTGCCCAGGGAAGTCTGGAGAGAACCGCCGATCCGGCACTCGGCGGCGAAAAGCGTCGCCAGTATAGTTTCGACATCGGCGGGTCGCAACAGCGACTCTTGGCGCACACGTGCGACCCACAACCGGGCCGCCGCCGATATTCGAATGCCGGCGCACACCGGGGAGGCTCGCCGTCGCCACGCGTCCCGTCATCCTGATCGTGAGCCCATGGTCGAGCCTGTGGTCGCTCGCACCCGGCGCCGGCGTTTCGGACGAGAACCACATGCTGTCGCGCTTGGTGCGACACGGCTACGACATCCACCTCCTGGTCCCGAACGCGCGACCCGGAATCGAGTCGCGCGACGGCATTTTGGTCAGCACGTTCGCGAATGTGCTCGCGGTCCCGGGCTGGCTGCCGGCACCGTTGCGACGTCTGTGGCTGCTCCCGGCGTTCTGGTGGGTGGCGGCGCGGGCGGCGACACGACTCGCACGGCAATTGCGACCGGCCATCGTGCTCGGCTTCTCGCACTATGGCGCGTGGCCGGCCTACCGCGCCGGCCGCGCCATCGGTGCGCCCTCGGTGCTCAAACTGTTCGGCGTCATGCACGCGATGCGGCTCGACTGGCCGCTGGCGCGCTACCTCTATCACGGCATCGAAGGTGTTCTCGCCTTCAAGGTGCCGCTGACGCACTTCATCATCTTGAACGACGGCACCCAGGGTGACCGCGTCGCGAAACGCTGGGGCGTTTCACCCGAACGCATCACGTACCTCCCGAATGGAATCGACGTCGAGTGGGCCGACCAGCGCTTCGATCGCGACGGAGTTCGCGCCCGACATGGCGCCGCCCCGGATGAGATCGTTTTCCTGTCGTTGACCCGGTTGGTGGATTCGAAGCGCATCGATCGCTTCGTGGATGCGATGGCCGCGGTGCAAAAGCGCACCGCAGCACGCACGATGGTGTGGATCGCGGGCGATGGGCCGCTGCGCGGCGCGTTGGAGGCCCGCGTGCGCTCGCACGGGCTCGCGGCGCGATTCCTCGGCACGGTCACGCACGCCGAGGTGCCACACATCCTCGCCGCATCGGATGTGCTGGTTTCGACCTCGACGCTCACCAACATGTCGATTCCAACCTGCGAGGCCATGGTGCTCGGCCGTCCGGTGGTGGCGTTGGATGTAGGAGGCACGAAGGAAGTGGTGCGTCATGAGGAAACCGGCTTGGTGGTGCCGGAAGACGACCCGGCCGCGCTCGAGGCCGCGCTCGCACGCATCGCCGAGGATGCGGCGCTGCGCGAGCGACTCGGGGCGCGGGCCCGCGACTTCGCGCGCCATCACTTCATGGGATGGGACGCGCGCATCGCCGCCGAGATCGCGCTGTTCGATCGCTTGGCGGGCGGATCACCGCCGGAGCGTCGTGCATGAACCCTTCGCAGCCTGCATCCACCACCTCGCTTGCGGCTTCGCCGCCACGCGCAGTGCGCGGGCTCTGCATCGGCATCGCCGCCGCCGCCGTCGCCGAGTTCTTGATCGCGACCACCGGCGTGCAAATCCGGCGGCTGCCGCCCAGCACTGATTTCGCGTCGTATTACCTGGCCGGTGCGCAGGCGCGCGACCGGTTGTCCCCCTACGATCGCGACGCCATCGCGGCACGCGGTCACGTGCTCGGGTTCGCGCACGATCAGTTTCCGTTTTTGTATCCGCCGCCCTTCGCGCTCGCGATGCAACCGTTCGCCAGCATGCCGTACCCGCGCGCGCGCCAGGTTTGGATGCTGCTCGCAACCGCCGCTTTGCTGGCCGGACTCGCGGCGACGCTGGCGTTGATGCGTGCGCAGGCGCGCCGACTCGGCGTTCGCGATGCCAGCGTCGTCTGGTTCATCGGCGCTGCCTTCATTGCGATGGCGCTCAATTCGACCAGCGTGCACAACGACGTCCGCGCCGGTTCCGTCGGGGCGATTCTGTTCGCATCCATCGCCTTCACGGCGTACGCACTGGTGCGCGAGCGCGGACCGTCAACGAGCGCCGGCGTCGCGCTCGCAATCGCGACGCTCTCGAAGCTCACACCCGCGGCGCTGATTCCGTATTGCATGTGGCGCGGAGGACGCCGCGCGGGAATTGTCGGCATCGTTTTGCTCGGCCTGGCGGTGTTGCCGGCGCTGGTGCATTGGGGTCCCGGCATCGTCGCGGAGTATTGGCGACACGCGTTAGCTCCCAGCCTGCAGGACGAAGTCGCGCCGCCGATGAATCAGAGTCTCGATGCGTTCTTGTCGCGCTTGTTGGTTCCGAGTGCCGCGATCGCCGCACCGTTCGACGCGCCGAGGCTCAAACAGGTTCTTGCGATCGGCCTCGGGTTGGCGCTCGCTGCATGCGTCCTTCAACGCGTTGCCGCGCGCCGGCGCGCACCGGCACTGCTGCCGGTCGAGTTGGGCCTGGTCGTGCTCGCGATGTTGGTCCTGATGAAGCTGACCTGGGTGCACACGCTGTCGGCGATGCTGTGGGTGTGGCCGGCGGTCATGTTGCCGCTGCAACGCGCCTCGGAGAACGGTGCGCGCTGGGCGCGTCGCACCGCGTTAATCGCGTGCGTCGGATTTTTCCTGGCCGCGGCGCACGTGCCGATCTTGTGGCCACCGCTCCGTCACGGTGCGGCCGTCGTCGTCACCGGCGTCCACTTGTTCGGATTGTTGTTGCTCGGCTGGGCGTGCTGGCGCGTGCTCGGTCGCGAGTCCGAGATCGTGACGCGCTGACGCGAAGTCGCCTCAGGGATGCACCGCGACACCGACGCGAGCCGGCGTCGCACTGCGGATCAAGTTGTAGCGCAGGCAGAAGCGCTGGAAGGTTTCGATCCCCTGCGCGTCGCGCTCGTCGAGCGTGTAGTGCAACGTGTCGCGCAAGTACGACAGCAGAACCGGTTCGGCTTGCGCGTATTGCGCCGTGGCCTGCTGCGCGATCTCGTCCAAGTGCGCGCGTCCCGACTCGAGTGCGCCGTGCAGCAGTGCCGCGACGCGATCGCGATCGACGCCCTGGCGCACCACCCAGACCGCGTACACGAACGGCACGCCGGCGAGTTCGTTCCATGCGGCGCCCAAATCCCACACGTGCGGCGCACCGTCGTCACGGAATGCATCGTCGCCGATGACCAACGCCGCATCGTGATCGCGCAACATGGCATCCAAATCGGCGCGGAAGCTGAAAAAATCCGGCAGCACGTTGTAGCGTTCGGCCAGCAGAATGCGGAGTAACGCCACCGACGTGCGCGAGCGGTTGTCCACTGCGACCTCGCGCACCGAGTCCAATGGCACGCGGCTGTACAGCTTCACGGTCCGCACCGGACCATTCGACGCGATGCCGATTCCAGGCACGAAGCCGTCGCCGACGCCGCGCAGATGCTCGACGATCGGCAGCAGGCCGACGTCGATCTCACCCAGGCGCAGCTTTTCGGCCAGGTTGCTCGGGGTATCGAAGGAAAGCGCGTATTCGGGACCACTCTGGAGCCCGTGGACCAGCGGCCGCGTGTTGAGGAAAGACACTGCACCGATGCGAATGCGCGCCATGTCGCAGCCTCCTGCGTTCCCGAACCCCATCCACCCAAACGGGAACCGTGGCTCGCGGCCCCGGAACCCACGCCCCACCACACGGCTGCGTCCCGGGAGCCACGAACTCTCCCGGTCGTGCAAACTCCAGGCCGCCCGGACGCGAGGCCGCCTCGCCGTCCGCTTCCGCTTCGCGATCGCCGCGACCCGTCGCCGCAGCCCCGCTCCGCGCCGCACCCGGACTGGACTTCCAGAGCGCTTGCGGCGGGGTGCTCACCGCACCCAGAAGCGATCCGCGAGCGCGAACACCAGCAACAGCGCGCCCACGATACTGTTCACGTTGAAAAAAGCAACATCGATGTGGCGCAAGTCCGCACCGCGCACCAACGCGTGCTGAACGACGACGAGTGCGACGATCACCGCGAGTCCGATCCAGTACAGGATGCCCGCATGCAGCACGATCCCCAACGCGGTGAAGGCCGCCAGCATGAGGACGTGAAAGACACGCGCAAGGCGTAGCGCGTTGCGCGGACCGAGCCTTGCGGGTAGTGAGTGCAAGCCGCGCCCGCGATCGAATTCCACGTCCTGGCAGGCGTAGATGGTGTCGAAGCCGGCGACCCAGAAGAACACGCCGAGTGCGAGCCAGATCGCCGGCATCTCCAGACGACCTTGTGCCGCGATCCATGCACCGAGCGGTGCCAGCGCCAATGCTGCTCCGAGCCACAGGTGCGAGGCCGACGTGAAGCGCTTCGTCCATGAATAGGACCAAATCACTGTGAGCGCGACCGGCGACAGTACCAGCGCGAGACGATTGAGTTGCGACGCCGCGAAGATCAACAGGGCTGCACCGGCGATGCACATTACCCACGCGTCGCGCACCCGCACCGAACCCGCTGGCAAATGTCGCGTGCGCGTGCGGGGATTGGCCGCATCGACATCGCGATCGGCGATGCGATTCATCGTCATGGCGCTGGTGCGCGCACCGACCATCGCGACCACGATCCAGAGCAGCGTCCGCGGTGCGGGCAATCCGTCCGATGCCAGGAACAACGCCAGCAATGCGAACGGCAATGCGAACACCGTGTGCTCGAACTTGATCATGTCGAGAAGGAGCTTCAACCGTTGCATGGCGGTCTCATTCGGCGTGCGGGGCGCGCGCACGTTCGGCGCCCTCGCGCCAGCGCCGGAAGACGCGTGCATCCACACCAAGATGATCGAGCACGCGCTGCACCATGCTGTCAGCCAGTTCGACCAGATCTTTGGGATGCGAATAGAAGCCCGGCGAGGCCGGCATAATGACCGCGCCGGCACGGCGCAAGAGCAACATGTTGTTGAGATGGATTTCGGACAACGGCGACTCGCGCAGCAAAAGCACGAGCCGGCGGTTTTCTTTCAAGAACACGTCGGCGGCGCGCACCAAGAGATCCGACGAAGTGCCCGCGGCCATGCGCCCCATCGCACCGCTGCTGCACGGCACCACCGCCATGCCATCGTAGAGCTGCGTGCCGCTCGCGAACGGTGCGTAGAAGTCTTTGTGATCCCAGGTGCGGAAACTGCCGCCCTTGATGCTCAGCTCTTCGATCGTGCGCTCGAGCGTACGCCCCGTCTCCGAGCGAAAGATCTCGGCACCAATCGTCGTCGCCACGACGTCCACGTGATGCGTCGTGGCCGCGAACGCCATCAACAATCGTTCGGCGTAGATCGCGCCGCTCGCCCCCGTGATCCCGACAACGAAGCGCCGCGGCTCAACGCCGTTCGGTGCAGCAGTATCCGTTGACACGAGCAACCTCCGACAACGACCGCGAATCCGGGGACGGGCGACCAACGCCCGCATGGTAGCACCGTGCCGACGCACGCGTCGGGATGCCGCTCGGTTCTTACGACCGCAGCGGGAACCACAAAGGGTTCCCGATCGACCCGACTCTCGCTCGAAGTCCACGACAGCGGGCTTCGCGACGGTCCGTATCGCAACACCGGGGTCGGAAGTGAATCGGCCATGCTGGGTGGCATCGCTGCCGATGGGTCATGCGTTGCGAACACGAGGAATGCGAAGAGTGCACACTGGCCAATGTCGCCAACTCGGTTCAAACCGAGTTGGTGCAAGTTCGCGTTCGATCGCATGGCCATATCCTTCTCAGCGGGCGCTGGCGGTGATCGATGGTAGCACCGAGCCCGTGATCGCATCGAGGCAGCGGTATTTGCAACTTGGTTTGAACCGAGTTGGAAAGAATGTGCAGCGCGAAAAAAATGTACTTGACAAGAATTGAAAGCGGACCATTTCGCCTAGTCGTGCGGGTCACGAAACGTCTCCAGTTTCGCCCAGCAACAGCTCTCAGCGCGCTCGAAGGCCAGGAATCGCGCGCGGCGACTTCGCGGCCGGCGGAATCTCGCGCCGCGGGCTCGCTGCGATGAAAGATTCGTGTCGTATCATTGCTGCATGGATACTTCACTGACTCAACTCTCGAACCGTGCATTGCTCGATCAACTCAAGCGCCTCGTGCAACACGAGCGCGAAGCGACTGCGACGCTGGTCGCACACTTGGCCGAGGTCAAGAAACGCAAGCTCTACCTCGGCGAAGGTTATGGATCCATGTTTCGATATTGCACGCAAGCCTTGCATCTCTCCGAGCATGCGGCCTATCTGCGCCTCGAGGCTGCGAGGACGGTGATGCGGTTCCCGTCGATTCTGACCGCGCTCGAGACCGGTGAGCTGCATTTGACTTCGATTCGGCTTCTCGCACCCAATCTGACCGCGGAGAACCTGGAGGAACTCGTCGCGGCAGCTCGCCATCGCACCAGGGCCGAGGTCGAAGCGCTTCTTGCACGCAAGTTTCCCCGCCCCGACGTTCCCGCGGTCGTTCGGAAGCTGCCGGTGAAACATGCCGAGATCGAGCGTGTAGGTCGCGGCGCTGCGGAACTCGTCGAAATGACCGCGGGTACGAGTGGCAGCGCGGGTACGGGTACCGGCGCTGTTGCGGGCGCAGCCAACGGGTCGGGCGCGGGCTCGAGGATGGAGCCGAGCGCTGAAGGCCCACGCTCTGTCATCGCGCCGCTCTCGCCCGAGAGATTCAAAGTGCAGTTCACGGCTGCTGCATCGACTCACGCCAACTTGCGACGCGCGCAGGATTTGCTGAGGCATCGAATTCCGAATGGCGACTTGTCTCAGATCTTCGATCTGGCGCTGACCGCACTCGTGGAGAAGCTCGAGAAGGAGAAGCTCGCGACGACCGATCGGCCGCGGCCTGGACGCGGAACGGGCACGCATTCGCGGACCATCCCCGCGGACGTGAGACGCGCGGTGTGGGATCGCGATAGCGGACAGTGTGCCTTCATCGGGAGGAACCGGCATCGGTGCTCGGAGACGGGCTTCCTGGAATTTCACCATGTCGTGCCGTTCGCACGCGGTGGTGCGGCGACGACTTTCAACATCCAGCTTCGCTGTCGAGCCCACAATCAATATGAAGCGATTCTCGAATTCGGAGCACATGACAACGTGCGTGAGTCGGGCGCGCCGTGGGGTGTGAGGGAGCTGAGTCCGCCGTGGGGTGTGCGAGAGTCGCGCGCGGCGTGGGGTGATTGGCGATCGGTTTCGAACTCGGTTTAAACCGAGTTGGGTCGTCTTCAACAAGCGCGGGCGGTGATCAGGGAGGCGATGCCGAGGGTGAGGTCGCGGGCGCGTTCTTGCTTCCAAGCGGTGCGCTCTAGGTGTTGTGTGAATTCGGTGCGGGTGACGAAGCGGCCGACGGATGCGGGCAGGTATGAATAGGCTTGCGTGTCGTGTGACACGAGACGGCCGAGATGAGGCAATACGTGGCGGAAGTAGAGTTGGAATGGACGATCGCGCCAACCTGACGGGTTGCGGAAGAATTCGAGCACGATCAGTTGACCGCCGGGGCGTACGATGCGGCGCATTTCGCGCAGACCTGCATCGAGCGACTCGAAGTTGCGCACGCCAAAGGCGACGGTGATCGCGTCGAACGTGCCGTCCGCGAATGGCAATCGCAACGCATCGCACGCCGCCGGGGCGACCGCGCGGCCGACGCCCTTCGCGACCCCGCCTTGCAACATTTCGACGCAGAAGTCGCCAGCCACGACGCGGGCGTCAGGCCGCTGCGCCGCGATGGCGAGTGCGAGATCGCCCGTGCCCGCGCAGAGGTCCAGAATGCGCCGCGCATTCGGATCGAGCGCCGCGACCGCCGCGCGCCGCCATCCCACGTCGCGCCGCGCCGACAGCACGCGATTCAGCACATCATAGGTGGGTGCGATGCGCGCGAACATCGAGCGCACGTCGGCGGCGGGTGCGCCGCGGGTGTCACCAGCGCCTTGCGCGTCGGGAGATGCGAGCGGAGCGGCCTCGAATCGTGACGCGGCGCTCATCGTTGTCGCGCCGCCGCGGCGCGTAAATCAATCCCCAAATCCGACCACATGGCATCCACGCGTGCTTTGACTTCCGGCAACATCTCGATCGTCGGTGGCCAACCGCGGTCGTAGCCTTCCTCGGGCCATTTTGCTGTTGCGTCGATTCCCATCTTCGAACCCACCAGCGGTCGCGACGACGCATGATCGAGTTGATCCACTGGCCCTTCGGCGAAGACCAAGTCGCGCCGCGCGTCGATGTTGTTCGAAACGCGCCATACGACTTCACCGACATCCTGCACGTTGACATCGTGATCCACGACGATGATGCACTTGCAGAACATCATCTGGCCCAAACCCCACAATGCATGCATGACCTTGGCCGCATGTCCCGGATAGCGCTTCTTGATCGCGATGATGGCCAAATTGTGGAAGCAGGCTTCGACCGGCAATTTCATGTCCACGACTTCCGGCAACGCCATCCGTACCGCCGGCAAGAACAACCGCTCGGTCGCCCAGCCCAGGAAGCCATCTTCCTGCGGTGGGCGCCCGACGATCGTCGTTTGATAAATGGGATCGCGCCGCTGCGTCACTGCGGTCACGTGGAACGTCGGAAAATCCATGATCGGCGTGTAGTAACCGGTGTGATCGCCGAACGGTCCTTCGGGACGTTCGTCGCCCGGGCGCACGAAGCCCTCGATCACGATCTCCGCTTGCGCCGGTACTTCCAAGTCCACCGTGCGGCACTTCACCATGTCGATGCCGCGTCCGAGCAGGAAACCCGCGAAGACCATCTCGTCGAGGTCTTCTGGTAAGGGTGCAGTGGCGGCATACGGGAGCACCGGTGGACCGCCGATCGCGACCGCGACCTCGATCTGCATGCCGCGCTCGCGCGCCATGCGGTAATGCTGCGCGCCCACCTTATGAATTTGCCAGTGCATGCCGGTGGTGCGGTCGTCGAACTTCTGCATGCGGTACACACCGACGTTGCGTGTGCCGGTTTCCGGACTGCGCGTGAACACCGACCCCAGCGTGATGAATGGTCCGCCGTCCTGCGGCCAGCAGGTCAAGATCGGAAGGTGCGCGAGCGACGCCGGCTCGACGATGTGTTCTTGGCAGGGACCCGCCTTGACGCTGCGCGGCAACATGTCGGCGATTTGCTTCAGACGCGGCAACATGCCGAGCTTCTCGGCGAAACTTGCCGGCGGCGCCATGTGAATCAATTCCTCGATGCGCGCCACCGCATCCGTGATGCGCTCGACACCCAACGCCCACGCCATGCGTTGCTCGGAACCATACACATTGATCGCGACCGGCATGGAAAACCCGGTCACGTTCTCGAACAGCAACGCCGGGCCGCCGCCCTTCGTCGTGCGATCGGCGATCTCGGTGATTTCGAGATACGGACTCACCGGACGGCGGATGCGCACCAGCTCGCCGCGCTCTTCGAGGAACGCGAGGAACTGGCGCAGGTCCAAGAACCGCGGCGACATGCGATCTCCGTCCAGAACGAGATTCGACGACCCCAGGCCGCGGCAGTGTAGCGCAGCACCGCATGCATGCGCCCCTTGGCCGCCGGAGGCTCGGTCCGCTATTCTGGACCGCGTTGCCCGCGGACCCGCACTTTCCCAGTCCATGGAAGCGACGTGCGCAGTTCCCACTCGTTCGCGATGCTCGTGCTCGCCGTCCTGGCCGTGACGGCCGGGATTCAGCATGCCCCGTTCTTGGACACCGGTTTCTGGAGCACCGACGATTTTCAACAACTGAACATTCTGGCGCGGGCACATGCGGCAGGCTCGCTTGCCTTCCGGCCGACTTTGGCGGGCGGCTACATGGCGAATCCGCTTCTCGGTTTGGAGTTCCGCGCCTTCGGCCTCGACCCGCGACCGTATGTCTTGGTGAATCTCGCGGTGCACGTGTTGAACGCCTTCCTGGCCTACTTGCTGGTGAACGCCCTGTTGCACAATCGTCGCGGTGCCTTCCTGTCCGCTCTCCTGTTCGTGCTCAGCGTCGGCAGCTACGGTAAGAACCTGACGTTCGCGATGGGTGTGTCGAGCCTCTTCTATGCGATGGCGGTTCTCCTGGGAACGCTCTTCTACGTCTTGAACGAGAAGCGCAACGCCGGCAAGCCGGTGGGACTGTGGGCCTTCGCCGCCTACGTCATCTTCTTCGGCAGCTTGTTCATGCGCGGCGGGACCTTCAGCCTGCTGGCGTCCTTCGTCTTCTACAACATCTTCTTCGCGCGCGAGCGCGGCCGGCCGGTGCTGCACACGAATCTGGTGGTGTGTTTGGGGCTGGCCGCGGCCACCTTGGTCGTGCGCATGGTGCAGGAGAACACGCCGCCGACCGCCGTGGATACCGGCGCCTTCCTGCGCAATTTGCCCGGTTACTTGATCTTGATGGTGTTCCCGCTGCATCAGTCGGAACTGCTGTCGACCGCCCCGGGCTGGGTACGCGCCGTGTATGCGTTGGCGCCCATCATCCGCGTCGTCGTCGGGATGTCCATCCTGTCCTACTCGCTCTTCGGCCTCATTTTCGGCAACCGCACCATCCGCTTCTACATCGCGTGGATGTACGTCATGGTGGTGCCCTTCGCGGTGTTCCGGTACCCGTCCGACTGGCTCAATCTGCGTTTTCTGTACTTGGTGTCGCTCGGATTCTGCGTCCTGCTCACCACCGGCACCTTGTACGCCTTCAAGCTGCTGTCCCACCATCGCCGGCGGCGGCTGGTTCCCTTCGCGATCCCGGCCTTCTATGTGCTGCTTTCCGCGGCGCTGGTGCGCCAACTCGACCGCAAGAACGAAGTCCTCGCCGACGCACCCAGCACGCAGGAGTGGCGGGCGCAGATCGCGGCCCAACTCGAACGCTGACCTCCGCAACATCGCTCACATATTCCAGGCGCTCCAGATCTGGTCTCGGGATTGCACGCGCGCCCCCGATGGAGTGCGCGGTCGGCGCAGGGGATGACGCCGGCGCCCGACCAGCGCGGCGATGAGGGAGTGGGCTGTGGTGGATCCGCTCGGTTGGTGGCCTGGCAAATACGCCGAGTGCAAGCGCATCGTGCGACTCGTGGAAGAGTTCCACCCTGAGTGCGAGGTGCTTGCCGCCGGCGGTCCGGACATTTTTGGCGAGTTGCTGCCCGGGCATCGCGTCCACACGGCGCGCATCGCCGATGGGATCGACCTCTGCCGGCTGCCCTATCCCGATGATTGCTTCGATGTCGGAGTTTCGGCTCGGGTCGTCGAACTGCTGCCGCCTCGACTACGCGCCGCCTACCTGCTGGAACTGTTGCGGGTGTGTCGCTATCGTGTCTTCGTCGCGCTCGCGCTGCAGCCCGAACTCGAATCCATCGACAAGATCAAGAACTCCTACGTGTGGGATACCTCGCGCGTGTGGCAACACCCCGGCATGCGGCCCGAGGAGTTGGAAGCGTTGCTCGAGGGCCACCACACGGATCTGTCTTTCCACGTCGAGTCACCGATCGGGGTCGGATACGCGCCACTCGAGAGCCTCTCGAACGGCGAGAACGGCTTCGCCGCGCGCATTCCCGCCTCGGGTTTCGTCGTTGCCGAGATCGGCAAGTGCGAGCCGGCGCCCCACGCGCTCGAGCTCGTGAGCCACGCCGCGCACTGATCGTCGGACGCCGCGCGCCCGCGGACGCGCGCCAAGTTGCGAAGGAGCACCATCATGAACCGCTGTAGGCTGTCGTTCACCGTCGCCATGATCGTTGGCGTTCTTGCCGCCGTCCCAGTCGGAGCTGCCGGGTTGGGGCCACGCGTCGGTCTCTCCATCGACCCGGATCAAGTGCACGCCGGGTTGCACGTGCACGCGGCGGAACTGTCGCGCAATGTCGCGTTCGATCCCAGCTTCGACCTCGGTGCCGGCGACGACATCTTGCTTTTCGCCGCCAACTTCGACTTCAAGTACGTCTTCGCGAAGGGGATGGACCGCTGGCGCCCGTTCCTCGGCGGCGGGCCCGGACTTTTTGTCAGCAACTACGATGGCTCGGGTTCCAACACCGACGTCGGCGTGTCCTTCGTGGGTGGGATGCAGACGGCGACGCGGCGCGGCTACTTCTTCGGTGAGATGCGCTTGGGACTGGTGGACAGCCCCGACGTCAAGTTCACCGCCGGTTGGATCTTCTTCTGAGGTTCGGCGGCGACGGTGCGGCACGGCCAAGCGCGCGGCGGATCCTCCGCCGCGCGCCTTTTTCCACCATGACACAATGACGCGTGCCACCGTGCACGACAGTGCTTCTACACGCGTGCTATTCTGATGCAGTAGCGGGGCGTTCACGCAATGATCGACGCCACCTCGCGGTGGGCGCCCCGAGGCCTATGTCCCGCTGGATCGACGCCTTCCTACAACTACTCGAAACCCGCACCGGAGCCGCACTCGAATTGCGAGCCGGTGAGCCGGCGCGTTTGCGCGTTTCCGACTCCGTCCATCTGGTCTCGCGCCAAACGGTTCCGCTCGAGCATTTGCACGCGCTGGCGCGTCAGGGCCTCGGCAACGAGGGTTGGAACCACTTCGAAGCCTTCGGCGAATCGTCGTGGGAAGAAGCGCGCGACGGCAAACGGTACCTCTACAAGGCACGCGGTGGACCGGGTCATCTGCACCTCGAGGTCACGAACGGGTGCGATGAGCCGCAAAAGCAACCAGCGCCCGAACCGCCTCCCGATCACAACGGCGCAAAGGCCGCACCCGCCGAGGATTCCTCTGAAGTAGCCTGGCCCTTCGCGAACGAATCTGCCGGCGATGCCGCCGTCGAAGTCGAACCCGAGCCGGTCCACGCGGTGTCGCGCGGCAGCATGGCTCTCGACGATCTCCTCCGCTTGACGCACGCGATGCGCGCCAGCGATCTGCATCTCACGGCCGGCATGGCGCCCTTGGTGCGCGTGGATGGCAGCATGCAGCGGCTCCCCAACCAACAGGCGCTGTCGGCCGAAGATCTGCACACGATCCTGCTGGCGGCGACACCGAATCGCAACCGCGAGGAACTGGAACAACTCTGGGACACTGATTTCGGCCACGAAATCGCCGGCCTGTCGCGCTTTCGCGTCAATCTGTTCCACGATCGATTCGGCATCGGCGGCGTATTCCGTGTCGTCCCGAATCGCATCCCGCGACCCGAGGATCTCGGGTTACCCGCAGCCCTGGTCGAGATGACGAAGCTCAGCAAGGGCATCGTGCTGGTGACCGGCCCCACCGGCTCCGGCAAGTCCACCACCTTGGCAGCGCTGGTGAGTCACATCAACGACACGCGCGACGACCACGTCATCACCATCGAGGATCCGATCGAGTTCGTGCACGAGAGCCGGCGCTGCCTGGTGAATCAACGCGAGGTCGGTACGCACACGCAGAGCTTCAAACGCGCGTTGCGCGAAGCGCTGCGCGAGGATCCTGACATCGTGCTGGTCGGAGAAATGCGCGACCTGGAAACCGTACACATCGCGCTCGAGACCGCCGAGACCGGCCATTTGGTGTTCGGCACCCTACACACGACCTCCGGTCCGTCCACCGTCGATCGCCTCATCGATCAATTCCCGGCGGCGCAGCAACAACAAATCCGCATCATGCTGGCCGACACGCTGCGCTGCGTCGTCGCCCAGGTGCTGTGCCGTCGCAAACAGGGCGGGCGCGTCGCGGCGCTCGAAATCATGATGGGCACGCCGGCGATCGCGAACCTGATTCGCGAGGGCAAGACGCATCAAATGCTCTCGATCATGCAGACGAGCCGTGCCGAAGGCATGCAGACGATGACCGACGCGCTGGTGCGATTGGTGCAAGAGGACATCATCGGCGCCGACGAAGCGCTGTCCCGCGCGACGCATCGCGACGAGGTCGTGCGCGCACTGGAGCGCGCCGCGCCGACGCACTCGAGTTCCCGCAAGCGCTGACTCAACGTCATGCCATGAGCAAGCTCAGGCAGGTCAGGCCGGCCTCGGCTTTGGCGAACTCGCTGATTTCGACGGGTACGACCGTGATGCCGCGACGGCGCAGCCGCGCCGCTGTCCTGGGGTGCGCAGCGGATTGCAACACGACGCCCCCGATCGACAAGGTGTTGGCGATCCCCACGTCGATGCGGGCGCGTTCCAGGTGCGTCAACTCGCACTCCGTCATGCAGCGCGATGACTCTCTCACGATTGGGATCACGAACTCCTCCGCGCGCCACGCTGTCCTTGTGCTAGGCTTCGTGCAGCATGAACCAACCTGAGCACGTGCCTGTTCCTTCGAGCCGCACGGACTTGCATGCGGCGCGCGCCTTCTTGTTCGACATGGATGGCGTGCTCTACCGCGGTGACCAGGCGCTGCCCGGCGCGCGCGAACTTCTCGAACACCTGCGCGCGCGCGGCGTGGCGCATCTCTTCCTGACCA
>Ga0247727_10010055_pt1 | contig 16878 bp, 12 predicted proteins | sample WisWelCaveWW1625_FD_202498 | JGI IMG/M metagenome (GOLD analysis project Ga0247727, IMG submission 202498) | Biofilm microbial communities from Wishing Well Cave, Virginia, United States - WW16-25 | ecosystem: Environmental > Aquatic > Deep subsurface > Groundwater > Cave microbial mat | place...
ATGTTGCGAGTGTAGACACCCAAACTCGTGGAAACATTCAACTCGAGTGGCAAGATTCGCGCGCCGAAACCCTCATCTCACCCCACGCGCACCGACTCAAAAAACGTTCTTTGCCAATCACTACTTAATCGAATTTTTCAAAGAGGTCTTAGGCTACGATCCATTGCTGGGGGAGATTTCCAAAGAGGTCGCCATCAAAGACCGCTATTGCGACTTTGGCATCCGACTGGGGGAAGAAATGGTGTACATCGTGGAGGCCAAGTCCGCCGGCATCAAGAGCCTCAATGCAAAGCACATTGAGCAGGCGGGCAACTACGCTTCGAGGGCCGCAATTCACTGGGTTCTGCTGACCAACGGGGTTGAATGGCAACTGTATCATCTGACGTTTACCAGCGGGATCGAGCATGATCTTGTCTTTGCAATCAACTACCTGGATGAAATCGAAAAGAACCCGGATTTCGTTTGGGACGTCCTCTCGATTTTGGTTAAGAGCAACGTCAAGGATGACTCCCTTGAAACCTATTATGAACAGAAGAAGCTTTTGAGTCCAAAGACCGTCGTCAATGTTTTGCTTGGGGAAGATGTACTAATGAAGGTTCGACAGGAGCTGAACCGTAAAGCCCCCGCTCGACTGGAACTGAAAGACATTTTCCGAGCCGTCCTACAAGTGCTGAGTCCCGAGGCTGTAGCGGCTGCTGGGGACATCGCAGCCCCTGCCAAGAAACGTCGCCGTCGCCGCCGCCGAGCGGATGGTCAGATCGTTGAGGAAGTTGTGGAAGCAGGAACGCCGGTCGCCGAGGGGGAAGAAGTTACAGAGGAAGTTCCCGTGGCGGCTCCGCCCCCAACGCCTCCGGCACAGGTTAAGGCGCAACCGCCCCAAGCGTGATCAAAAGCAAATCGACTCGTCGGGCGATTCAGGCTCAAGACGACTTCATTCACTGGGGCACTTCGTGGAGGGTTGTCCGCCGTAGTCGCTCGACTGGCTCCAGGACGAAGGCGGATTCGACTCCTCTCTCGCGCACCAGAACGGAAAGGGAAGAGTGAATGAATGGCAGGTTGGAAGAATGGAGACCGCATCCTTCCAATCTTCCAGTCTTCCGTTCCCTCAGAACCTGATCTCGCGCGGCTGGAGGCTGTAGAGGCCGAGGGTGATCGTCCAGCCCTCGGTGAGTGGCATGCGTTTCAATTCATGGCCGGCGCCCCAAGTGTCAGTGTAAAGTAGGTCTTTGGCTTTGTCGTTGTAACCGATGATCATTCGCATGTGGCCGCCGAAGCCGGGGATGGCGGGCGTCTCCTCTAACTTGCCCAGCATGACCGATCACGCCAGCGGGATGCCGGTGTTAATGCGCGTCTTGATGTCGGCCAGAAATTGCGCCATCGCGGTGTCGCGTTTGACGCGGACCTCTTTTAACAGGTCGGCGTCCATTTGCTGATAAACGACGACCGGCGGTTCAATGAAGATGGTGTTGCCGATCTGGGTCTTGTAACGCAGCTCGGTTTGATCAGCCCGTTTGGCGACGCGGTTGTAATCGTTAATGACCTTCTCGAAATCTTTGAAATCGAAATCGAGATGGACGTTGACGTCCAGCCCCACGTCACTGCCGATCCGGCGCAACGCCTTGATCATCTCCTCCGGCCCGGTGCCGCCCTCGGCGCTCGTGTTCGCCATTTGCGCGATCTCGTGCTGGTCCACCTGCCGGCCGTAGTACCGCAGGATGCGCTCCGCCACCGCCGCGGCGCAGTAGCCCTTCTGCCCTTGATCGACCATCGGCACACTGTCGATCAGCACATCGCCGTTGGCCGCGCGTTTGACGCGCGCTTTGAGGTCAAACGCGGTCAGCGGTTTCCCCGGCATCGCGCGCGTCGCAAACTGCAGTTTGCGCGGATCCTGGTTGGGATCGAACCGCGACAGGCGGACGCGGGCGAACTCGGGCCGGGCCGCGTCCGTGCCGTGCTGTTTGCTCTTGGCGGTGAAACTCCAGAGCAGGTCGGCCTGATGCGGTGGTTTGACCCAGGCTTTGCGCTGGAGGGCGACCGCGGTGGTGCGTTGCTGGTCGCGAAACGTCACGCCCTTGTCGCCGGCCCATTCGGTGAGCCGGGTGTTGAGCGCCCCCATGAACTTCGCAAACTCGTCCGCCGTTAAATCCCCCACGTCACCGCGGTTGTAGAGCGAGAGGGTGACCTCGCGAATGGTTTCATCCTCGGAGCGGACAATGGCTTCCCACACCTTGAATCCGAGGAACGTCATCCCCGGCGCGCTGCTGCGGACAGCGGCCTCACCCTGGGCCAGCGGACGAAACCCATCGCGCTGATGCCGTGCGAGGAATTGTTCCGTGGAGAGCCGCCAAACCTGCCCATCGGCATCAAGCCAATCATCGACCGGCAACGTCGGCACTTCCTGGCCGAAGTCTGCCGGCAAGCCGCACGCGAGCGCGAGAATCGTCAGCCGCGCATAGCTCCAAGACATCACGTCTGCATGTTGCCACAGACGACTGCTGCCGGCAACAGTTGGGGCGGATTGAGGCTTGCACGCCCGGACGTTTTTGCTATGGTGGGGGCGTTCTCAACGGATGCGAGCGTAGCTCAGTCTGGTAGAGCGTCACGTTGCCAACGTGAATGTCGAGGGTTCAAATCCCTTCGCTCGCTCCATTTTTTTCAGACCAGCCGCGAACCGAAGGAGGTTGGGATGGATGGAATTGCTCTGATACTGCTGTTCGTCCTCGGAATTCCCATCGCCCTGTTCATCTGGTTCGCCGTCAAAGCGACGGCCGCCGCCCGCGGTGTCCGGGAACTCGAATCCCGTCTCGACCTGCTCCACGATGACGTGCGTTCACTGCGACGGGAGCTTCGCGGCCGAGAACCCGCGGCACCGGTAACGCCCGCCCCAGTCCCGCCGCCGGTGGTCCGGCCCACACCTCCCGCGCGCGCCGAGCGGCTTGAAATCGAGGACGTTTACCACGAGAAACCGGAAGCAGCCAAACCGTCAACCGTGCCGCCGCCGATTCCCAGCGCGGCGCCCCCGAAGATTTCGCCGCCCGGACCGGTGGCGGAGCCGGTGCGGTTGCCGGCGTTCGACTGGGAGCAGTTCATGGGTGTGAAGTTGTTCGCGTGGATCGGCGGGTTCGTGTTGTTCCTCGGGTTGGTGTTCTTCCTCAAGCTGGCGTTCGAGAAACAATGGATCAGCCCTGAGGTTCAGGTGGCGTTCGAGTACGTGCTCGGGGCCGGGTTGTTGGTCGCAGGAATCTGGCTGCATCGCAGACAGTATGCAGTGACCGGACAGACACTCTGCGCGACAGCGGTGCTGGCATTGTACGCGGTGACGTTCGCGTCGCACTCGTACTACCGGCTGCTCGGCATCGCGCCGTGCTTTGCGGTGATGGTGCTGGTGACGGCGGCGGCGTTTCTGCTGGCTGTCCGGTTGGATGCGCAGGTGGTCGCCATTCTCGGCCTCCTCGGCGGTTTCCTGACGCCGGTCTTGCTCTCCACTGGCCGCGACAACGCGGTGGGCCTGTTCAGCTACATCGCGCTGCTGGATGCCGGGTTGATCGCCGTCGTGCGCCACAAACGTTGGAACTATCTCGCGCTCCTTGCGGCGGTTGGCACGGTGCTGATACAGATCGCGTGGGTCGCGACGTTCTTCGCCGTGTCGAAGGTCGCCATCGCACTGAGCGTGTTCCTCGGCTTCGAGGCGCTGTTCCTCGTCGCGTTTGCGTTGACCGAGCGCGACAGCCCGTGTAACTGCGCCGCCGCCATCTTGATGGCGTTCGTGCCGCCGGTGTTCACGTTGTACCTGTTTGACTTTCCCGAGTTGGCCCGCAAGCCGTGGATCATCTTCTCGTTCATGCTCGCGGCCGATCTCGGCGCGCTCGCGCTGGTGTTGTTGCGGGAACGTCTCGCCGCCGTCCACCTCGCCGCCGGCACGGCCGTGTTCCTCGTGATGGGAATCTGGACGGCCGGCTTTCTGACCAATGTGCTGTTGAACTGGGCGCTCGCGTTCTACCTGATCTTTGCCATCCTGCACACGGCCTTCCCGGTCGTGCTGCAACGCTTGCGGCCGGGCGCGGCCCCGATCTGGTGGGGACATTTGTTCCCGCCGTTGGCGCTGCTGTTGGTGATGATGCCGGTGGTGAAGCTGCCGGAGTTGACGTGGCTCGTGTGGCTCTGTGTGCTGGCAGTAGATTGTCTCGTGTTCGCGCTCGCGATCGTTACGTCCTCGGTTCTGGCCATCATCGTCGCGCTGGTGTTGACGCTCGCGGCGGCGGCAGGGTGGATTCTGAAAGTACCGGCCGTCACCGGCGGCGTGCCGGACCTGCTGGTGGTAATCGGTGGGTTTGCGGTGGTGTTCTTTGTCAGCGGCATCCTCGCCGCCCGGCGTTTTGCCCGCGAACCGGCGACGAGCGACCCGAGTGCACCGACGCCGGCCTGGATGGCGACTTTGCCGGGTGACGTGCGGGCGCAGATACCGGCGTTCTCGGCGATCCTGCCATTTGTGTTGTTGATCATGGTGGTCGCGCGGATGCCGGTGGCGAACCCGTCGCCGGTCTTGGGGCTGGCGATGCTGCTGGTCGTGCTGCTCCTGGGGATCGCGCGGTGGACGAGTGTGGACCTGCTGGCCGGGGTGGGCCTGGTGTGCGTGGCGGCGCTCGAATACGCCTGGCACGGACAGCATTTCAAACCGGAATTCGCGGCCGTGCCGCTGGCGTGGTTCGTGGCGTTTGTCGCGGTGTTTACGGTGTTCCCGTTCGTGTTCCGAACCGAGATGAGCCACCGGATCATCCCGTGGGCGGCCGCGGCACTGGTGGGGCCGGTCCACTTCCGATTGGTGCACGCGGTGGTGAAAGCGGCGTGGCCGAACCCGGTGATGGGACTGTTGCCGGCGGCGTTTGCGATTCCGCCGTTGATCGGTCTGCTGGTGCTCGTGCGCCGCCAGAGCGACCGGCGGTTGTCGCAATTGGCGTGGTTCGGCGGCGCGACGCTGTTTTTCGTCACGCTGATCTTCCCGATCCAGTTCGAGCGGCAATGGATCACCATCGGCTGGGCGCTCGAAGGCGTGGCGTTGCTGTGGCTGTTCCATCGCGTGCCACACGACGGTCTGCGGATCGTCGGGGTGGCGCTGTTGGGCGTCGCGTTCGTGCGGTTGGCGCTGAATCCATCGGTGTTGGACTACCACCCGCGCGCGGCGACGGCGATTTGGAACTGGTATTTGTACGCCTACGGCATCGTGACGGTGTGCTTGTTCGTCGGGGCACGGTTGACGGCGGGTTGGTGGAAGGCGCCGACATTGCTCGCGACGCTGGGCACGGTGCTGGCGTTTCTGCTGTTGAACATCGAGATCGCCGACTACTTCACGCCGGAAGCGACGCGGGTGTTGACGTTCCAATTCTCGGGCAACCTGGCGCGCGACATGACCTACTCGATCGCTTGGGCGCTGTTCGCCTTGGGGATGCTGGTGGCCGGCATCGCGAAGAAGCGGCGGCCGCCCCGGTATGCCGCGCTGGCGCTGCTGTGTGTGACCGTGTTGAAATTGTTCTTCCACGACCTCGCCCATTTGAACCAGCTCTACCGGATCGGGGCATCGGTCGGCGTGGCGGTGATCCTGTTGGTCGCGTCGTTGTTATACCAGAAATTTGTCGCACCCATTGCCGAGGATAAGTGAAGCCGAACTGTTTCTGCCTGCTCATCGCGTTCACGGCCGCCGCGGCGGAACTGCCGTCGGAGTGGAAGCACCTGCAAGAGTTCGCGGTCGCAAAACCGGGACTGATCAAACTCAGCCTGCCGGCGGACACGCTCGATGCGGCCCGGCCGGGGCTGGAGGACCTGCGCCTCCTCGACGGGGCGGGCCGGGAAGTGCCGTTTCTACTGGAACGCCCTTCGCCCAGCGGGGCGGTGATCCATGCCGCCAAGAAGTTCAACGTCAACCTCATCGGTCAAACGACGATCATCCTCATGGAGACCGGCGTGGCCCAACCCATCGAAGCGGTCACGCTCGAAACGCCCGCGCCGAACTTCATCAAGGCGGTCACCGTCGAAGGCGCGCGCGACCAGCAGTCATGGCAACCGCGCGCCACCGGCCAGCCGATCTTCCGGCAACCCAACGGCGCCAGCCAACTCCGCGTCATCATCCCCGCAGGCGTGTGGCCCTTCCTGCGCGTGACGGTGGACGACCGGCGCGCCGAGGCGATCCCCTTCACCGGCGCCAAGCTCCACGCCGTCACCGCCGAGCCGGCACCAGACGAAACGCTCGCTGTCAGTGTCGCCGAACGCACGGAGAACGATGGTCAAACGCGCCTGTCACTCGACCTCGACGCCGCGCATCTGACGCTGGCGTCGCTCCGGATCGAAACCGACGAACCGCTGTTCACGCGCCCGGTGAGCCTCGCCGTCCGGCAGGTCACCGAGAACGCCATCACCGAGCACATCCTCGCGCGCGACACGATCTACCGCGTCGCCGTCGAAGGCTTCCCACCCTCCGCGCGGCTCGATCTGCCGCTCGATCTTCATCTGGCCGGCCGCGACCTGCTCGTGTTGATCGACAATGGCGACAACCAGCCACTCCGCACCACTGCTGTCCGCGCCACGCGGCGGCCAGCGTATGCTTTGTTTCTCGCGCAAGAACCCGGTGCCTACCGGCTGCTCGTCGGCAATCCGCGCTGCGCTGCGCCGCGCTACGACGTGGCGACGTTGGGCGGGCAGTTGAAAGGCGCAACGGTGTCGCCGATCAAAGTTTCGGCGCTCGCCGCGAATCCAGCCTATCACCCCGCCGAACCGTTGCCCGAGATTCAAGACCTGGGCACCGCGCTGGACATCGCGCCGTGGACTTACCGAAAACACGTCCAACTCTCCCGTGCCGGCGTCCAGCAACTTGATCTCGACCTCGACGTGCTGTCGCGGGCCGATCCATCCTTCCGCGATCTGCGGCTGGTCCGCGACGGCAAACAACGCCCGTACCTGGTCGAGCGGACTTCCATCGCGCGAAAGATCGTCCCGCAGGTCACGCCCGCGCCCGATCCGAAGCGGCCGACGGTCAGCCGCTGGGTCATCAAACTGCCGCAGCCACGTCTGCCGATCACCCGGCTCACCTGCACCACGCGCACCGCGCTGTTCCGCCGGCAGGCCCGGCTCTTCGAGCAACCGACCGACAGCCGCAGCGAGAAGTACGAGCGCAGTCTCGGGCAAGCCAGTTGGGTGCGCACCCCGCCGGCTTCGAGTGCGGCGCTGGAATTGCGGTTCGACACCACGCCCCTCACGGACACGCTGACCTTGGAAACCGACAACGGCGACAACCCCGCCATCGAGTTGGACAACTTTCAGGTGTTCTATCCGGTGACCCGCGTGCTGTTCAAAGCACCGCTTGAGACGGAGACAGCGCTCTACTATGGCAACGGGGAGGCCAGCTTTCCGCGGTACGACCTCGACCTGATTGCGCCGCGCCTGCTGGCCGAGGAGAAATCTGCGGCGACGCTCGCTTCCGAAGAACTACTCAGGAAATCAGCGGCCGGTGAACTCTTCCAACTCTCCAGTACCAAGAGCGTCGTCTTCTGGGTCGCGCTGGGCCTGGTGGTGATCGTGTTGTTGGTCGTCATCTCCCGACTGCTGCCCAAGGCGACACCGCCGCAAGCGTAGCGTGGTCTCGCCCGGCGGATCAACTCATCCGCGCCATCTACTCCTCGTCCCCGCGCATGGCGATCTGTTTCAACTCCGCGACGCCTCAGCGGCGCCGCGAGAGAAACTCATCCATCCCCTGGCGCGCGTCTTCGAGCGCGGGCAGGTGCGCGGCAAGTCGCACGGGAATGGACAATGCGGTCGCGAGCGGCTTCAGCCAGTCGCCAACCTCCGGGCGTTTGACCCGGAATTCCTCCGGGAGCCATTTGGATTGTTCCATGACCTGGAACAGGACCGGCTGAAACTCCGCCAGGTGCTGGCCGCGCTGGGCAATGTGGGTGGTGAGCATGTAATATGACGCGGCATCCACGCACAGCAGTGACAGCGGAACGTACGGACGTTGACCGGGCGGACCGATGGTGGCCGGGAAGTACGCGAAATCCACCTCCCAGGCTCCGTGACGGGGCAACTGCCGGCGGCCCACCGCCTGCGCGCGCGCCGTATCCCACGCCGGCATCGGTGCGGCGGCCGGCGGTGGCGGTGGGGTGCGCCACGCATCCTGCCAGGAGTCGCCGTCCCGTTGGCGGACCAAGATTGAGCCGTCGGGACGCGGCAAGTGCAGGTTCAGCTCCGTCTGCGCACGGGCGCCGACCACGGCCGCCTGTTGCAACGCGACGGTGAGTGTGCGGGCTTCGGCCGGCGTGAGAAACCACGGATAGTAGCCGGGCCGATAACTGCGCAGCCACGGCCAACTCACCTTGCCGCGAAACGTCTGCCCCAGTTGCTTGAACAGTTGGTGGTCGCGGTCAGTCAAAAGCGCGCGTTCGCCAAACGATGCCATCAGGCAGTCTTGCTCGTGCAGGATGGCCGGGTCCGGTGGTTCATCGGGCCGGTCGCGCAACTCGTTGAGCGTGGCCAATCCCGCCGCGCCCGGATAAACTCCCAGGGCGAACATCTGCCCGAGGTGGCCCATGACCGTGCAGTAGCCGATCACACCGGTCTCCGGATCCTGCACGCCAAACACATCGCTGTCGTACATCCACCGCCAGCAACCCAGCTCGCGAAACGCCAGCGCCGCGGCATATACCGCGCGCCATTCTTCCAGATTGGGTGACTGTTCCGCGACATTCATCGTGCGTCGTGGACCTTACCGGTTACGATCCATCCGTTCCATCCATATATTTTTCCCCGATGGGACCGCCGACAGGCTTATCTCATCCGTTCCATCCACTCCGCATCCACCAGCACGCTCAGATCGAGGAACACTTTTCGATTCATTGCGACCTCCAATTCCTTGCGCGCGGCGCTGCCGATTTCCTTGATCTTTTTGGCGTGCTGGCCGATCAGCATGCGTTGATGGCGGTCGTCGGTGGTGAGGATGGCGGCTTTGATGTAGAGGAGCGGGCGGCCGGCTCGGTCTTTGCGGTCTTCGACCTGTTCGATGTGGACGCTGGCGGTGTACGGGACTTCCTGGCTGGTTTGCAGGTAAACTTTTTCGCGGATGAGTTCGCCGATCCAGAATTCGTTGGTGACGTTGGTGACCTGGCCGTCGGGGTATTGCGCCGGACCAACCGGCAGGTGACGGAAGATGGCGTTGATGAGGAGGTTGATGTTTTTCCCCTTCAACGCGGAAACCTCCACCACGGAACTGTAGCCGCGGCGTGAACCACTCGGCCCTGAACTCGTCGCCGAAGGGCCGCGGTCGGCGTGGTCGGCGGAGGCCGAAGCTGACGCTTCGGCCACAGATGCGGATTGTGCGCGCCGCAACCACTCGTCGCGGAACGGCCGGTTCGGCAGATCGGACTTGTTGAGGACGAGAATCTTCGGCTGTGTGATGCGGGCGACGAGGTCGAGGGTGCGTTGGTCCTCAGGACCGAGCGACCGGGTGGGATCGACGACGTGCACCATCACGTCGATTCCCTCCACCGCGTCGCGGACGCGGTGATGGAGGTTCTGGACGAGCTTGTGCGGGTCGGTCTTGAACATGCCGGGCGTGTCCACAAAGACGATCTGACCTTCGGGTCGATGGACGATGCCGTGATAAGTGTCGCGCGTCGTTTGCGGTTTGGGGGTCACGATGGCGATCTTGGTGCCGACCAGTGCGTTGAGCAGCGTCGATTTGCCGACGTTGGTGCGGCCGACGAGGACGGCGAAACCGGACTTGAAATTGGATGGAGTTGCCACGGATCGGATTTAACCACGAATGGACACGAACCCCGACACAAATCTTGCACGTGTCGGGGGAACTGGACACGAAGAATCCTCAGTGGCGCACTCACAATTCGGACAAGATTTCTCCGTTTTTCTTGTTGCGCTTCCGTCAAACTGCTACACATTGTCGCGCAATGACGTGGAAGGAAAAACTGGCGGGCAAGCTGCCGGCGGCGTTGGCGGAGGAGATTGACGCCTATGAAACCCAGCTTGAACTGCGGAAACTCGGCAAGATCGACGAAAAACTTTTCGCCGAGACCCGGCTGCGTCGCGGCGCGTACGGTCAACGCTACGACAACGGCCAGCGTCACGACGGCCTGAAGACGCAGCCGCTCGGTTACCCTCACAAAGATCTCACCAAAGGCCCGGAGACGTTGTGGGACGCACCGGGGATGCAGCGCATCAAGATTCCGTTTGGTGGCTTGAACCCCGAACAACTCGAAGTGCTGGCCGATGTCGCCGAGGAGCATGCCGACGACATCCTCCACATCACGACCCGGCAGGACTTCCAACTCCATTTCGTCCACATCGAGGACACACCGACGATCATGCGTCGGCTGGCGTCGGCGGGCATCACCACCCGCGAAGCCTGCGGCAATTCCGTGCGCAACGTCACCGCCTGCCCGATCGCGGGTGTTTGCCATACGGAAACGTTCGATGTCACGCCGTACGCGAAGGCGTTGTCGCGATTTCTGCTCGGGCATCCGGACACGCAGGATTTCGGGCGCAAATTCAAACCGGCCTTCTCGGGCTGCGAGCAGGAAGGGTGCGGGCTGGTCATGCTCCACGACCTCGGTTTCGTCGCGCAGCAACGCGACGGGAAACGCGGGTTCAAAATGTACGTTGGCGGCGGACTCGGCCCGGTGCCGTACCAGGCCAAGTTGTTCAGCGAGTTTCTGCCGGAAGAGGAAATCTTGCCGATCTCGCAAGCCATCGCGCGCGTGTTTGCCCGGCTCGGCGAAAAGCAGAACCGCGCCCGCGCCCGCATCAAGTTTCTGGTCGAGAAACTCGGCATCGATGAATTCCGTCGGCTGGTCCTGGAAGAGCGCAAAATTTTGCCGCACGATGCGCGCTGGACGGAGTTCCTGCCGGGCGCGCACAACTACCGGGAGACACCGCTCAAACCGCCCGCGTCACTCAACGGCGAGGCGCATCCCGAAGGTTTCGACGCGTGGATGCAGACGAACATTTACCGGCAACGCCAGCCCGGCTACACGGTCGCCACCGTCACCTGCCCGGTCGGCGACCTGACTTCCCAGCAGGCGCGCCAATTGGCCGATCTCGCCCGCAAGTACACGGGCGACAACATCCGCACCACGGTCGAGCAGAACCTCGTGTTCCGCTGGGTCAGCGAAGCCGATTTGCCGGCGCTGTACCGTGAGTTGAAGCGCATCGGCCTCGGCGAACATGGCGCCGGGACGATTCTCGACGTGGTCGCCTGCCCCGGTACCGACACCTGCAAACTGGGCATCGCCTCCTCGCGCGGTCTCGCGCGCGAACTGCGGCGTCGGCTATCCGAGAATTTTTTCGCAATGGACGCGGCGGTCAAAGGACTGCGCATCAAGCTGAGCGGCTGCTTCAACTCCTGCGGCCAACATCACATTGCCGACATCGGGTTCTATGGCAACAGCCGCACGATTAACAATCGCAAAGTGCCGCACTTCCAGGTCTTGCTCGGTGGCAAGTGGCGCGACAATGCCGGCAGCTACGGTCTGGCCATCGGCTCCGTCCCATCGAGGAACGTCCCGGCGGTGGTGGACCGGATCACGTCGCGCTTCGTGAACGAGCGGCAGGGCGACGAGACGTTTCAAGATTTCTTCGCCCGCATCGGCAAGGCCGAGAGCCGCAAGATGCTCGAAGACCTGATGCAGGTGCCCGCCTACGAGAAAGACCCGTCGCTCTACTCCGATTGGGGCGACCCGCGCGAGTTCACGATGGGCGACATGGGCACGGGCGAGTGCGCCGGCGAAGTGGTGTCGCTGCTGCAATTTGAACTGCAAGCCGCCGAGCGTCTATGCTTCGAAGCTCAACTCGCGCTCGAAGCGGGCGAGCACGCGAAAGCCGACGACCGCGCGTATCGTTCGATGTTGCAAGCCGCCCGCGCACTCGTTCACGAGCAATGGCAAGATGTGCCGACCGAACCGGAAACGGTAGTGCGTGAGTTCCGCACCCGGTTCTACGACACGAAACTGTTTTGGGATCGTTTTGCCGGCGGGCGATTCGGTCAGTTCCTCTTTCTCCGGCACGACAAACCGCCCGCGCAGCATTCCCGTGAGCAGGCCCACAAGCTGGTCGAGGAAGCCCAGTTGTTCATCGAGGCCGCCCACGCGTGCAGCGACAAGCTCCAGGAGCAGAAGGCAGCCGAGCGCGCCACGGTGCTGAAATGAATTGTGCCCGTTCGCTTGTAGGGCGCGATGCCTGTCGTGTAGGTATCGCGCCGTTTTCAGCGTCAGCAGCGACGCGGCGCGATACCCCGAAACGACACGGGGCATCGCGCCCTACAATTCACCCGTGATGTGGCCATGGACTTCTACAAGTTCGGCATCAAACTCTTCTTCGCGAACCAGCAGGACCGGGAACTCACCGAGTTCATCCCGGTCTTCCACGGTTGGATTCAGCGGCAGGCGTTGCCGGGCCACCTTCTGATCGACGTGCACGACTACAGTCATGTCCACCACGGCCCCGGCATCCTGCTCGTCGCCCACGAGGCCAATCTCAGCCTCGACGAAGCCGAGGGCCGGCGCGGTTTGGTGTACATCCGTAAACAACCAGCCACGCTCCGCGAAATCGTCGAAGCCGCCCGCCGAGCCGCACAGTTGCTGGAGAAAGAGCAGGGCGTAGAATTCGTGGCCAGCCCGTTCGAGGTGTTCGTCAATGACCGGTTGCACAGTCCCAGCGCGGCTCAAATCGCGGAGGCTGTCGGCGGCGAGGTCACGCGGAAACCGACCGATCCGCGCGAGCGGCCGACTTGGCGCGTACTTAGTCCGTGAAATCCTCGCCCGCCACGGTTACAGTAGCGCCGTGGATTCTGAACAGATATTAGCCAAGCGTCTCGGGCGCACCGTGCACGTCTCGCCGCTGCGCACCCGGCTGCAAGGATTGCGGCAACAGTATCCATGCGTCGACGCCGATTGTCTGGAAGATTGGCTGGTAGAAGTCGCGAACGCGCGCGGCGCACGGATCGTTAGCCGGCCCGATCCACGCGCGGGACTCGCGGTTGCACCGCCGCTGACGGAACTGTCCAACGAGCAGTTGGCGGTGGCGATCTGTCAGTTGCAGGCGTTGGATCGTCCGCAGATGCTGCGGTTGGCAGCGCAACTGATCAGTCGCGAAACGTTGGACCTGCGGCGGCTCTGCTTGCTTGCCGAGCAAGAACGCGTCGAGCCGGTGGTGGGCGCGCTGGCGCGGCAGGCGTTGCGGGTCGATTCCCATCATACGTTGTGGCGCGGTCTGGCGGAGCGATTTGGCGCGGCGGGCGACCGGCTCACCGAGCCGGTGCTGCATTGGACGCGATTGGCCACGCCGCTCATGAAGAACGGTCGCTGCAACGCGGCGGCTTGGAAACTGGTTTCATGAGCAACGCGGTGAAGCTTTTACGGGCGCTAGATGCGCGTCTGACCAGACCCGTCGAGTTGACCCTCTACGGTCGCGCCGCATTGCAACTTGGTTTCGAGAATCCGCCGGCCGAATACGCCGCCAGCCGTGACGTAGATATCGTGCTGTGGATGGGGCAAGCCGAAGCGCTCGCTTCGGGCGGCAATTTCTGGCAAGCCGTCGATGCGGTGAATCGGCAGTTCGCCAATGAAGAACTCTACATCACGCACCTGTTCGAGGAGAGCCAAGTGGTGCTGCAACCCGACTGGCGTGAAAATCGCCGGCCGTTGCCGGGCGACTGGCCGCAGTTGCGGCTCTACCGCCTCGGCGACCTCGACCTGTTCCTTTCCAAACTGATGCGCGACGACCCGCTCGATCTTGCGGATGCCCGTTTCATTGTTGAACGCGCCCGGCTGTCGCCCGACCAAATCTCGCGGGCCATCCAGAGTGCCAACGTGCCTGACATCCCCGAAATCCGTGAGAACTTTCAACGCTGTGCACGCCGTTTTCTCCCGTGAGCCCCACCCCTTCCCGCTATTCGACCCTACTCCCCGCCCACCGGCAGCACCCGCGACGGTGGGAGGACTTCAAGTACGCCTACCCGGTCCTCTCCCGCCGCAGTCACGGCATTTCCATTGGGATCAACGTCAATCCGGACAAGGTCTGCAACTTCGATTGCATTTACTGTCAGGTGGACCGCACCGTGCCCGCGGCGGTTACTGAGTTTGATCTCGCGCTCGCCGAGCAGGAACTCCAGGCGATGCTGGAGATGGTAAAGTCGGGCGAACTCGCTCAGCATCCGCCGTTCAACACCGTCCCGGCTCGCCTGCTCCGCCTGAACGACATCGCCCTCAGTGGCGATGCGGAGCCGACCACGCTGCCGAATTTTTCCGAGACCATCGCGATGATTGTGCGCGCGAAACCGGCCGAGACGAAGATCGTCCTGATCACCGATGCCGGCGGATTGGATCGCGCCGATGTGAAGCGCGGTCTGCAACTCATGGACGCCAACAACGGCGAAGTCTGGGCCAAGCTGGATGCCGGCACGGAAGAGTATTTCAAGTTGGTCAATCGCACGAACATTCCGTTCGCCCGCATCCTGAAGAACATTGCCGGCTGCGCGCGCGAACGGCCCGTTGTCATCCAAAGCCTGTTCATGAAAATCCACGGCCAAGCCCCGAGCGCCGAGGAGATTACCGCCTATTGCGCCCGCCTGCGCGAGATCGGCAACCTCAAGCTGGTACAAGTGTACACCATCGCCCGCAAGCCGATGACGATGGTGGACGGCGTGCCGGCCTGGCAATCTGTCACGGCATTGTCGGAAGCTGAGGTGGACGCGATCACGGCGGGGGTTCGAGCGGAGGCAGGATTGCCGGCGGAGAGTTTTTACGGCGGATGACGTAGCCACCGACGTGAGGAGGTGGACCGGGCAGATCCGATGAGCAGAGTTGCCCCCTCCTCACGTCGGGGGCTACGAAGTGTTCGGCCGGTTTTTGGGTTGCGCGTCCGCGGGTTTCCGTGTACATCCCACCAACCCCCTCTGGGGGACTAGGCGAGGAAATCAGGTATGAGTCAATACGGTTTGGAGCATCATGGAATCGTCGGGCCGGGGAAGGTGCATTGGAATTTGTCGGTGGCGCAGTTGGTGGAGGAATCGGTGCGGCGCGGCGAAGGGTTGCTGACCAGCAGCGGCGCGCTCAATGCGATGACGGGGAAACGAACGGGCCGTTCGCCGCGCGACAAATGGGTCGTGGAACAGCCGGGCACGCGCGACAAGATTTGGTGGGGCAAAGTCAACCAGCCCATTGCCGAAGAAACCTACCTGGGGCTGCGACAAGAAGTGTTCGCCTACTTGCAGGGGCGCGAGCTGTTTGTGATGGATGGTTTCGCCGGGGCCGATCCGCGTTACCGGATGCCGATTCGGATCGTGACGGAGTACGCCTGGCACAATCTGTTCGTGAAACAACTCTTCCGCCGCGCGACCGCGGAGGAACTCAAGGAGCACGTGCCGGACTGGACCGTCATCAACGCCTGCCGCTATCTCGCCGACCCGAAGAAGCACCAGCTCAACAGCGAAGCGTTCATCGTCGTCGATTTCCAGCGCAAGACCGTGCTCATCGGCGGCACGCAGTACGCCGGGGAGATGAAGAAGAGCATTTTCTCGGTGTTGAACTACGTGCTGCCGCAGAAGGGCGTGCTCCCGATGCATTGCTCGGCCAACGTGGGCAAGGCCGGCGACGTGGCGTTGTTCTTCGGCCTGAGCGGTACCGGCAAGACCACGCTCTCCGCCGACCCGCAACGCGGCCTGATCGGCGACGACGAACATGGCTGGAGCGATCAGGGCGTGTTCAATTTCGAGGGCGGCTGCTACGCGAAATGCATCAAGCTCACCAAAGAACGCGAACCGCTCATCTGGGACGCGATCAAGTTCGGCTCGGTCATCGAGAACGTCGTCGTCGATCCCGAGACCCGCGAGCCGGATTACTTCAACGACTCGATCACCGAGAACACTCGTTGCGCCTATCCGCTGGATTACATCGCCAACACCGTTCCGAGCGGCATGGGCGGTCATCCCAAAGCGATTGTGTTCCTCGCGTGCGACGCGTTTGGCGTGATGCCGCCGGTGGCGCGGTTGTCGCCGGCGCAGGCGATGTATCATTTCATGGCCGGCTACACCGCGGCGCTGGCTGGCACGGAAGCCAACATGGGCAAAGATCCCACGCCGACCTTTTCGACCTGTTTCGGCGCGCCCTTCCTGCCGTTGCAACCACACATCTATGCGGAGATGCTCGCGAAGAAAATGCGCGAGCACAACGCGCACGCCTACCTGCTCAATTCCGGTTGGGTCGGCAACGCCTTCGGCCAAGGCCCGCGCATTTCGTTGAAGATCAATCGCGACAACGTCACCCAAATCCTCGACGGGGCGTTGGACCGGGCTGAGTTTACTGTCGATCCGATCTTCGGTTTCGAAGTGCCCAAGTCTCTGCCGGGCGTACCGCCGGAATTGCTCGCCCCACGTTACGGGGCGAAGGACGCCGCTGATTACGACAAGCGGGCCCGGGATCTCGCGGTAAAATTCGCCAGGAACTTCGAGCAGTATCCCAACGCCCCCGCCGAGATTCGCGCGGCCGGCCCGAAGGTGTAGCCCGGCGCGCTGCGGGTGCGATTGAAAGTGGCGGTCACGCGCGTGTACCGCAGCCGTCCCCGGCTGCGGGTTCCCGCGCCGTCCCGGTGCGGCGGGTCTGGCGGCGGGACGCCGGCCGAACTCGCAGACGGGGACGGCTGCGGTACTGTTCTCTCGCGTGTCTGACCGACACTTTAGATCGTACCCGTGCGCGGCGCCGGGCTGTCGCGGGGCGAGCAAAACCGCACAGTTTGTGGAACAGCAAAACCGCACTTTTCACCGGGGGCACTGGACAGAACGAGCGGTGTTGATAGTCTGGGCGGCGTTCAGCAGCAGGATAGGGCTCT
>Ga0247727_10010056_pt1 | contig 16877 bp, 13 predicted proteins | sample WisWelCaveWW1625_FD_202498 | JGI IMG/M metagenome (GOLD analysis project Ga0247727, IMG submission 202498) | Biofilm microbial communities from Wishing Well Cave, Virginia, United States - WW16-25 | ecosystem: Environmental > Aquatic > Deep subsurface > Groundwater > Cave microbial mat | place...
AAACTGTTGAAAAATTTTGTTAAACACATTTTAAAACTTCGTTAACTTTTTCGATACCGCTTGTCCGTGGCGGTTTTCAATCTTGGCGTAATAATGCCCGCTTGGAACAGATTGACCGGTGTTATCCAATCCATCCCAATCAAAGCGGTAAGTATGGATTTGTTTTTTCAATATTACTTGCCCCTGAACATTCGTAATGGAAAGTTGTCCCTCCGGCCACGGCAGGGAAACCGTCATGCGAACACCCTGATCAAAGGGATTTGGCGCGGACGCTAATTGGAAATTTTCCTCGGGCCCCGGCTGCCGCGGTTGGGGCTTGCCGGCTACGGGGCCCATATAACTGGAAATATCCCATAAAAAATATTGAACTGTGTCAATATCGGTTTTATATGGTTTCCCGCCAGCGTATGTTTCATCGGCATAGCCTTCCTCGTAAATGATTTGCTTTCCATCCACATACCAACCAAAGACCTGATTGGTCGTTCCAGAATTATACCATCTTCCAAAACCATCATATCTTTGCTTGAGACTATCTGTTAGAATAATCTCATATGTGGAATCCGATAAAGAATACAGGCCGATTTCACTAATAAAAAAGGTTAGATCTGAGTCCCAATATTGTCGGCTGAACAGCAACCAATTGCCATCAAAGGAGACTTGAACGGGACGGCTGACCGAGGGCAGATGGAGATCAGTCAAAGCGGGACCTCCTCCAAAAAGGATCCCGCTCAATAAGATTATGTAGATCCAGAATGTTTTCATAGAAAATAGCCTCCCTTTATTTTGAATGACAGTTCCTATACTTTCTTTATCAGGATTCGTTACGGCTGGGGTAGAACGGCCTGTTATGACGGCTTGCCACTTTTCCAGAATGGGCTGTGAATTCAAATATTCCAACCCTATTGTTTAAATTTAATGATTGTACCCTCATCGCCGTTTTTAGTAATGATTCCATCGTAACTTTCTATTTTGCCTTTCTTCTTCATTTTGTTTGCCCGGTCGATCATTTTACCGACCAGTTGCTCAACAGTCTGGGCATCGGCCGAACTTTCGGAAACCAGAGCCGTAAGGAATTGTGATCCGGCAGTTGTGAGATTATCAACGACCTCATAATCGTCGACTGGTTCCGACATGATATAGGCCATGACACCTTTTTCTTTTTCCGGACGTGCCAGGTATTCATTCTTCCTCTCTTTGAATTTGATTAACGTCCCTTCATTCCCGTCCTTGGTAATGATCGCGTCATAACTTTCCATTTTCCCCTTTTTCTTCAATTTTTCGGCACGGTTTATCATTTTTCCAATCAACTCTTCAATATTGAGGGCATCGGCCGAACTTTCGGAAACCAATGCGGTTAGAAACTGCGCTCCTGCTGAATTCAAATTTTCAATGACCTCATAGTCGTCCACTGGTTCAGACATGACATAGACGAGGGTGCCTTTGTATTTAACGGGTCTAGCCAATTTATCGCCTTCAGACTGAAAGGCAATTGAAAACGTAAAAAAAACAGCGATCAGAATGAGGTTTATCTTTTTCATAATTTTTCCTTTGGTTTACAGGACTATGATTTGGAACTATTTTTTGAAAGCCATGATTTAGCCACAGAGCTTTAAAATTCACGGAGACTAATTTTTTTATGATTTTTCCTACCTCCTTTGTCTTGGTGTAAAATAAGTTATCTTGTTAACCCCCTTTCGCCTCTTGGAGATGACTCAAAATAAGGGCGCGTTTTATGATTAATAGAGGCACACCCTTATTTCAGCAGAATCATTTTTTTGGTTTCGATAAAATGATCCGCCTGCATCCGGATGAAATAAATTCCCGAGGGAAGCGACGTTCCATCCGAATCGGTTCCGTCAAATACAAACTGATCATAACCGGGCTTAAGATTCCCTGAGAAAAGGTTCTTGATATGCTGTCCCTTCTGATTAAGGACTTCAAGCGTTACCATTCGCTCCCCAGCATCGCCTCCCAGACTCCTTAATGGCGGCGGGACTGCGATTCGTATTTCTGTTGTGGGATTAAAACTTTTTAAATCAGCCCGATCTCCTTGCTATGAACTAAAGCGCTTCATTTCAATAGAATTCCCTCTTAGTTGATCAGGAGGATCTTATTTTTCATGATTTCCTCTATATCCGTCTCCATATTTTTTAATAGTAATTTACATTCTTTATATTTTTCTAAAAGGGCAGTATATTGTTCCGTGGCCAGATAATTTTTTAAGGAAGCAATGTAGAGAAAGTGTAAAATTCTTCTGATTTGAAATAAACTTGATTGAAGCCCCTTTTTAAACCTTTGGAAGTTACGACCGCCCCAATTACGGTAAAAAACTTCGGCGGCGAGGTTGGTACTTTCCCGCAGCAACTTTCCCAATTCTTGTTTATCCTGTTTCGACCATTGAATTGTGCAGGCGCTAACTTCGACATGCAGTTGGCATAATTTCTGGTAAACATACTGTTCATTAACATTCTTCATAAAAACCTATCGGTCCTGCTTAGGAGTGATTCTTATTTCATATAGATAAGGAGAGTAATCCTTATTATTCGTATTTATCCGTTTCTGGAAACGATCAAAAAATGAATAAATGGTCTTATTACCTGATCCAAATGGTGTAGAAAGTGTTGTTTAGGAAAAAGAATGCAGAAAGAAGGAGTACTTGTCCCATAAATCCGGTTACCACTGGAATTAAATAAGATAGAGAGCATAATCATGAATGTCGACATTGTTAACTCTTTAATTTATAGTGCGTTATATTATTTTTTGAAAATTTTTATTTCCTCAAGATTAAGTAAAATGTATCCAACATAATAATATACAGTTATTAATGCGACAGTCAATGTACTCAAGGACTATTTTTTTGAACTAATAGATCTATCTTTTGAATTTAAAGACTGCTTTTATTTTTTATAAAACTTCACTGCGGTACTATTTGCAAGTGGGGATTTTATTTTTGTAATTATAGATGGTTGACATTGAACACTTATGTTCTTGATCGAAATATCTAAAATTACAAATTTATGATTTTTCCTTTTTACATTATTTTCATTCTTTATTGATGCCATGAATATTTTCCAGTTCTATATCGTTTTGTATAATCCCATTTAAACTGGTCAAATAGTCTGTCCATGGTTATGAATATAGGGAACACAGAAATTATAGGGTGAAGCGGTGTTATCGAAAGGGACAGAAATCTTGAAGAATATTTTCAAAAACATCCGGGACTTCTTTTCCTTTTCTGACAACGGGTCTGTTGCAATAAAGAGGGGAAAAAATAATTTTTTTTTGTTTTTTTAAGTTCAAATTTAATATTCATATGCTTTCAGACAGCAGTTATTAAATCAGCCAACGAACGGGGAGCCTTATCAAATACTGATTTTTCCTTTTTAAGGAACGTCAGAGATTATTTGATTTTAGTTTTTTTTATTTTTACTTTAAATCCGTTCTGATCAAATTTACTTTTAGGCCTTTTTCCCATCTTTAAGGTATGAAGAGTAAGATTAATTTTACCGCACCCATGATCGGGGTTCTGTCCTTGTTCTTGACTTCTGCAAAACCATCTCCCGCTCTCCCGCCGGATTCTTTAAAACATATTACCTCCAATTATTTCGCCATGGAGGTGGACAGCAACGCCGCCCCGACGCTCACAGATATTGACAACGACGGTGATCAGGACCTCTTTATTGGGAATAAGCGCGGTACGATCAAGTATTATGAAAACAAGGGTTCAGCTAAAGATCCCAGTTGGAGTTTTGAAGATATCTATCTGGCAGGGATTGATGTGGGAAATAACAGTAATCCCGTCTTTACCGATATTGACCAGGATGGGGATGCGGACCTCTTTATCGGCAATGATTCCGGTTATATTTATTTTTACCGTAATACCGGAGCAGTAACCGCAGCGATTTTTAGTTTTGTAACTTCGCGTTTTGGAAATTTAAAAACAAACGGAAACAGCACCCCCACCTTTGCCGATTTAGACGAAGATGGGTATAGCGATCTCTACATCGGCTCAACCAACGGCCGGCTCTACTATTACATTGATGACCGGGTTAACGGTGCCAAAGATCCGCAGTGGCTGGTGCGGGATTCCAGTTTTTCTATCCCAATTTCCAGCGCACCGACACTAATCGATATCAATGGGGATAAAAAATTAGATCTCCTGGTCGGCAACTCCGACGGATCTGTTCAATACTATACGAATGATGGGCCGAAAGATTTCCCCCAATGGAGAGTAGTCGGTAGTTACCTGAGTCTTGACGTCGGCAGTGAGTCAAAGCCATGTTTTGTCTCTGTCAATGGAGATACCCTACCGGAGTTCATCATCGGTAATGACCGGGGTCATTTAACAGTCTATCTTGCTTCCGGAACTCTGCAGAGTCTAGCCTATAATTTACGCTCCATTTATTATAATACCTATTATCAGGACGATTTGTTTCCGGCTCTGGCGGATATCGATGCCGATGGCGACCTCGATTTTTTCATGGGTGCTTACAACGGGCAAATCACACACTACCGCAATGATGGGACAAGGCAAATTCCGGCCTGGACCTTCATCACCGCTCTTTATGATTCTATGAATGTCGTAAATTACAGTAAACTGGCGTTTGCAGATATTGATCATGATGACGATCTGGATTTATTTACGGGTAATGGTGCAGGGAGTGTATACTATCTTAAAAACAAAGGAACCCCTGACTCCGCGGATTTTACCTACATCAGCACGATTGCTTCCGTGGCAGCGCGTGCCACCCCGAATCTGGCTGACATTGATAATGACGGTGATTTCGATCTGTTTGTAGGAAATAGTGACGGCCGGATCTATTTTTATCCGAATCAGGGTTCAGCCGATACGGCCAAGTGGGGCACACCGAACACGTACTATTTTAATATTGACGTGGGAATTGACGCTGCACCGTTTGTAATTGACTATGATAATGACGGGGTTAAAGACCTTCTGATTGGCAACAGCAATGGCATAATCTATTATCGAAACGCAGGCTCTCCCCAAAATGCCTCATTTAACAATCCGGCTATGGATACAATCCTGATTCCCGGAACCGCCCCGAGCATCGTGATTCCCTGTTTGGGAGACATTGATGGGGATGGCGATCCCGATCTTTTTTCCGGGGATTATTTAGACTATATGGATTTTTGGGAATATATCAATATATACAATGAAATACCGATGATCACCTCTACGCCTGATTCGCTTGTTAAAGAGGATTCTTTGTTCCGGTATAGAATCGCTGTCAAGGATTTCGATTTTGCGGATTCGATCGCTTACCTGCTGCTGTCTGCCCCGGCTGCGATGCAGGTTAAGCAGGATAGTTTGCTGTGGACACCCTTGAATGAGGATGTTGGTCTGGATACGATTATTTTTAAGGTTTCAGACAAGGGGGGGCTTGCGGATACCCAAACTTTTATACTGCGGGTTGCTAATACCAATGATCCACCTGTGATTACTTCCAATCCGGTTAAATATGCTGCAGTGAATCAAATCTATCAATATCCCATGCAGGTCAGCGATGCGGATCTGAATGATACCCTGACCTTTCAACTTTTGACGAGTCCTGCCGGAATGACGATTGACTCCAAATCCGGACTGCTTCAATGGGATCAGCTAACCGTGCAGGGAATTTTTGATGTTTCAGTCAAAGTCGTGGATCAGGCCCTTGCAGCGGATACACAAACTTATCAACTGACCGTAACGAACGATGCGATCCCACCGGATAATCCGGTTATTGTGATGGTTAAGCAGGATACACTCGGCGTGAGTATGAAAATTACAGAGATCACCAAGATTCAGGCCGGCGATGTAGGATTTTTCGGACTTTGGGCAAAGCCAGCCCCAGGCTGTCCGGTGATTGGGGCGGGGCCGGACACCATTCTTGATCTGGATACGGTGAACGAGAGTAAGTTTTATCAATTCGGAGCGTTAGATAACGACTCTTCGGCGATAGCTTATGCGATTGCGGATACTTTTTTTAACTGGAGTCCGTTGAAATTTAATGCTCAGGCCTGCACGGTCCTCGTAAAGTTTAAACTGGTTAAAGATACGCTTCCGCCAGTCATCACCCAGGTGACGGTCGATACCAATAACATCTCAAAAAATTCAGCGGTCATTTCCTGGAAAACCAATGAAGAATCGAATACGCTTGTCTTCTACGGCCTTACGATGAGTTATACGGATTCAGTCAAGGTTAATGATTACGATACAGTTCATTTGGCCGTCCTGACTAATCTTGCGGCATCCACATTGTATCATTATAAAATAATTGCGCGTGATTCTGCCGGAAACCAAGGCAGTTATAAAGACACCACTTTTGCCACCAATAATAAAGCCGATACCCTGCTTCCCAAAATTACCACCTCTCCAACCATAACCAATATTACAGCGACCGGTGTTACCATTTCATTCACTGTTTCCAAACCAACCCGTTCCGAAATCAAATACAGTACGGATAGTATTTCCTTGAATAATCAAAAGGTCAATGCGAATTATGCGCTTTCGCATCAAGCTCTCCTTGATAATTTGACAGCCGATAGTCGCTATTTTGTGCGCGCGGTTGTGACGGATGCTGCCAACCGGCAAGACTCGGTGTCTTTCCAGTTTAAGACCAAGAAGAGTGATTCGACTTATATTGTCCAGGGAATTCGCCTGCCGACACAGCAGATGTTTAATGTCAGCTTAGATTCGGCGATTGGTTTTAAAATTACGGATAATACCCTTTCTTTGTCAGCTACTCTCTATATCGTGCGCGGGGGAGAGATTAACTATCAATCCATTCCATTTAAGGTGGATTCACAAAAAAACGATAGTCTGGTCTGTGTTCTCCCGGATTCACTCACGAATTCGCGGGGATTTAGTTATTATATTGTGATCACCGAAGGGGGGGTGAATACTTACACAACCGCGACCGTTGGAGTCGCAGCGGCGCAGGCAACCTCTCAGACCCTCACGGCCATTAGTATTAATTCTTACCAAATGATTTCGCTGCCATTGACCGTATCCGCGGCCGATGCTTATACCCTCTTTTCATCGCAATTAGGAGATAAAACGCGCTGGATTGTTTACGGGGATTATGCAGGGAGCGGAAACTATTTGGAGTATCCTTCACTTTCTCCGGGGGAAGGGGCTTGGTTGATCAGCAAGGAGAGCAGAAAACTGCAAATAACCGGAAACGGCCAATCTCCACAAACCGCTTTTACGATTGCGCTTAAGAATGGTTGGAATATGATCGGGAATCCTTATGACTTTCCAATTTACTGGGACAATACGACTGTCGTGAGCGGGAGTAATGAAACCCTCTTATCCAATCAGAATTCAAACAATATCCTGGTCAGCCGTAAAATCCATACCTATCAGGACACGACTGCTAATTCTCTTAACGACGGCGAGTATTTTACTAATTTTATTACGACCGGCAGTTCCTATAATGCAACGCATCAATTAAAACCATGGAGCGGTTACTGGGTCTACTGTAACGGGAGCGGTGTTTCGATCCGTTTGTCTCCGACAGCGCAGAGAGATCCACAGGCGGCTGCAAAACCAGTGTCGGGAAATGCATTATTTTACAGTCAAATGACATTGGAGCAGAGAGGAGAAAGAGATGGGGATTGCATTGTGGGATTGCATCCATCCGCTCAAGAAGGGTATGATTTACTGGATGGTGAGAAACCGCCCTTTATTGAGAATCGTCCTCAAATTTCCATTCATTACGAAAATCGGAAGAATTTCGCAAAAAGTTATTCAACTGATTTTCGGCCACTGCCGGAACAGGAAACCGCCTGGCCGGTAAGAGTCAGCAACCTTTTCCTTGGAGAATTTTTTACGATACACTGGACAGCAAGGGGATTCTTACCAGCGGGGTACTATCTCTTTCTGGAAGATCCTCAGTATCAAGCACGGATTAATTTGTTCAGTGAACCAGCTTATTCTAATTTTGCCACGGCGCGGGAGATGAGTTTTAATCTGATTCTAACCCAGACCTTACTCTCGGAAAAGGAAGCTCTCAAATTCAACTTTGGGTTCTTGGTTCTGACTCCCAATCCCTTTAATCCGGATTTGCAGATTGAATATTCGATTCCAACAGGAAATGCAGCTCCGGTGTTTTTAGATGTTCTCAATTTACGGGGAGGAATTGTCCGGAGTTTGGTGAACGGGCTGGTTGAGGCTGGCTGGAAACGAGTACTCTGGTCAGGGACCGATTCAGAAGAAAATCCCTCGGCCAGCGGAACCTATCTTTTGCGTTTAAAGTGGAGAAATCAGATTCAAATCCGAAAGGTGGTCTTACTCAAATGAGAAAAAACTTCTGCCTTCTGTTAATTTTCTTTACCGGTAGCGGATGGTCACAAATCCAGCCGCAATCCGATCGGATCCGTGAAAGGATCAACTGGGCTATCCGGACCTATCAAGACGGTGAATATGAAAGGGTCATTCTAGAATTAAAACGCCTTATTCCTGAAGCGCAAAAGCAGAATCAGGCACGGAATTTAATGGATGTCTACAAATATCTTGCTTTTTCATATGTCATGCAGGATATTATTACCAAGGGACAGGATACCTTCCGCGAAGCGCTCAATCTGTTTCCATCGATGGAATTGGACACCCTTTCAGTTCCTCCCAATATTATGGTCGTCTTTAAAAATATCAAGTTAGAAAAAGCACTGGAAAGAGCAAAGCAAGAACAAGCCGCTTCCCGTCCGGTTCAACCCGTTAAAAAAAGTCATACCGGACGATGGGTTACGACCGGAGTCGTGGCTACGGCTGCGGCGGGGGGAACGGTGTATTTGCTCATGAAAGATAATGATCAAGACCCTCCCGCTTCGCAAAATTTTCCATCTCCTCCGGCTGAACCGGGGAATTAATATTTTTTGGGATTAATCCAGATCGTCTGCCGGAATATCACGGGACAAGGGAAAGAACACATCCGGCAAAACTGGTGAGTCCGGAGGCTTCTTTCACTAAATGCCGTTTTAGAAATCATGATGAATGAGCGGTAAAGAAACGAAGGAATCTTTATGAAAAACGAAGAGGGGGATTTAACCAAACCGGCGGATAGTTATTTCCAGTTCTGCAAGGCTTCCTGTTGAGTGGGAAAAATTTCTACCATGAGCCCTAAGTTGAGTTTGTCAAAAATATCTCTGACAATGAGATTCGGTTCGCAGAGGCGGAAGTTCTTTTTTTCACTCTTTAGTTTTTTTGAGACGTTGATGATTTTACGGATTCCCAGAGAATCCAAATAGGAGAGATGCTTAAGCTGAAATAAAATTTTTTCAAAACCAAGATAAGGTTCAATACCCAGTTCCAGCCGCTTGTTATCTTCTATAGAACAGAGCATCCCCTGCAGGTGAACGATCACCATTTTTTTACTCCTGATTTCCCCGTTCACAATCAGTTTTATTTCGGCCGCTTCCGCCGGCTCAGCGGAAGATTTAGTGACATTAAAATAGTCTTTTTCAAAACTGTTTTGGTCAGAGTAGATATGAAAAAGATCTTTAAGACCGCTCTCGTCAAAATATTTAAGCAGCTGAGGCTGGACATTGATAAGATATAATTTTCTTTCCTTTTGTTCCAGGATTTTTTTAGTACGGATAAGAATTGAAAAGCCAAAACTATAAATATGAATCGTTTCTTTCAAGTCAATAACAAGATCAAGATCTGAACTTTGGATTTTTTGTGAAATGATTTTGAGAACTTCGGTGAAGTTTTCCCTTTCTATATCGCCGGAAATTTTGAGTTGTGTATAGGTGGAAATTTCGTTTATCATAATTCTTAATATAGTACATAATTGACTCAAAAGGCAATATTATTTTATCCAATTAAACGATTAAGCCAAGGATTTGACAATTTTAAAGGGATTGAGAATTAAACAATTCATGTGTTATTTCAGCTCCGCTGCTCATTTTTTCTTAAGTGATATATCAACATTGCGTTACCTTGGATACGAGCCAATACCATTCTGTTGAGCAGGCTTGATGCAAAACGTACGCGCCATCAGCAGAGGATAGAAAAATATTGGTTTCTGTCTATTCCCATTAATGGGTTTTTTCATTATAAAAGTTTGACTGATATGCGTTCGCACAGTATTATTTGAAAATTATGATCCGTTCCTTTAAAAAGAAAAATAAAATCGCGGGACTGCTCTTTATTTCTCCCTGGCTGATCGGATTTTTAATTCTTATTTTTTTTCCGGTCATTACTTCTCTGGTTTGGAGTTTCTGTGATTACGACCTGCTTTCCTCTCCTGAGCCGGCGGGGCTGACCAATTATACGCAGCTTTCACAAGATCCCCGATTCTACAAGGCCCTGACCAATACGCTTGTTTATGCAGTGTGCGCGGTTCCCCTTGGGATATGCGTCAGTATGCTACTGGCCTTATTATTAAATCAAAAAGTCCGGGGGATTGCTGTGTACCGGACTTTGTTCTATTTGCCTTCGATTGTTCCGGTCGTGGCTTCATCCATTCTTTGGATTTGGCTGTTTGATCCTACACAAGGATTAATTAATTATTTGCTCAAGGGATTTGGAATTTCCGGGATTAACTGGTTACAATCTCCATTCTGGTCTAAACCGGCTCTCGTCATTATGAGTTTATGGGGCAGCGGAAACTTTATGCTCATTTATCTGGCTGCACTTCAAGAAATTCCCGAAACACTTTATGAAGCCGCCGCGATAGATGGGGCAGGACGTTGGCAAAGGATTCGGTATATTACGGTGCCGTCCCTGACGCCGGTTATTTTTTTTAATCTGATCATGGGCCTGATTGAATCATTTCAGTATTTCTCCCAGGTGTATGTGGTTACGAATGGACAGGGGGGGCCGCTTGACAGCACGCTCTTTTTTTCTCTCTATCTTTTTCAATCCGCTTTTCATTACCTAGAGATGGGCTATGCGTCGGCGATGGCTTGGGTTTTATTTCTGCTCATCTTCGGTCTTACAATCATTTTTTTAAAAACTTCAAAACACTGGGTTCACTATACCGGGAGATTATAGCCGAACGGTTATGATGAAAAAAATGAAGATCGTTCTCGTCGGTTTAATTTGCAGCGCCTTGCTGGGACTGGGGGTCTATGAAAAAATGAAGAATAAAATATTCATTCCTCCCGGACGGCAAAGGATTGTGCTTTGGCATCTTTGGACCGGCAAGTGGCAGAAAGTGGTGGAATCCATTGTGGCCCGTTTTAACGCCCAGCAGGATGACTATTTTGTGGATCCTCTGCTGATTTTACCGGATAATGCGGATACAAAGTTTTTTATGGCGGTCGCGGGGGGTGTCCCGCCGGATCTGATGATTCAGTGGAATAATATTATTCCGGACTGGGCGCATCGTGGGATTCTTCTGCCCATTGATACGTTGATGGATCAAGCGACTTATCAGGAACTCTTAGATTGGCTCTTCCCACTGGCTAAAAAGATTGGATTGTACGACAACCGGTTATATGCTGTTGCCAATGGGTTGGATATCTGGGGATTACTGGTGAACCGAGAACTGTGTATCTCAAGAGGGATTTCAGGATTACCCACGACGATTGCACGTCTTGATTCAATGGCCGAAAGCCTGACTGAGAGGAATGCCGAAGGTCAAATTTTAAGAATTGGATTTTGTTTTGAAGATAATCAGGATATCTGGAACTGGGCCGGGGTTTTTGGCGGGGGTTTTTATGATGAAGCCAGGCAGGTTGTGACCGTTGATCATCCAAAAAATATTGCCGCTTTAGAATGGATGGTTTCCCATATCCGGCGCTATGGGGTGAATGCCTATATCGCTTTTATGTCCCAGGATCGTGAAAAGGTGGGTACAAAATTTCCTTTTTTAAGTGACCGTCAGGCGATGGTGGTGGCGGGGCAGTGGCGGGTGCATGACATTGCCGAAGCCCGACCAGGAATGAATTATGAAGTTCTACCGCTGCCTTATCCGCAAGCCGGAAGGCCCGTGTCGGCGCGGGGCGGGGGAAATTTTTTTATTATTCCGAAGGGAGCGCGTTGCTTGGACGGGGTTTGGGCTTTTATCAAGTTCTGGTCCGGTTTCGGAGGGTTCGAGGAGGAAGCGGCCCGCATCTGCGAGGAAGGGGCTTGGATTCCAGCTTCTGATCAAGTTGTCCAAGAAAAACAATTTCAAGATTATTGCCGGCGTTTCCCGCATTTTCAAAAATTCGTTGAATTTGCTAAAAGCTCGAATATTGAGCCCCTTCCGCCGATTCCGATACAATCTTTTTTTCGTAACCGTGTGGAAAGGGGAGTGGAAGAAGCCCTCTATTTAAAAGCGGCGCCGGCAGAGGCTTTGGCCAGAGCCCAAGAAGAGATTGAGCAACGTTTATCCAAGGTCCGGGAGAAATGAATGATTAATCTTAAAAAGAAACAAACAAAATTTTATTCCCGAATTTTCTGGCATTTTCCGCTGGTCGGGTTAAGTTTTATTTTCAGTTTCCCGCTTGTTTGGATGATCTTGTGCTCCTTAAAGCCAAATAGTCAAATCTTGCAAGCTCCATACAGTTTTTGGCCCGAATTCTGGCGTTGGCAAAACTATCCGCAAAGTTTGACTTTTTTTCCGTTTTTACTCTATCTCAGCAATACGATTCTGATCAGTTTTTTAGATGTAAGCGGGACGGTTCTGTCCTGCAGTCTTGTAGCCTATGGATTTGCCCGTCTTTCCTTTAGAGGTAGAGAAGGGCTCTTTTTCTTATTGTTAGCGACGCTGGTTTTGCCTTTTCATGTGACCATGATTCCGCGTTTTTTGATATTCAAATGGCTTCACCTGTACGATCATTTTGGTGCACTCTATCTTCCGTCTTTTTTAGGAAATGCCTTTTATATTTTTCTTTTGCGGCAATTCTTTCAGGCAATTCCGGAAGACTTGTCCGAGGCCGCGCGGATCGATGGCTGTTCAGAATGGCGGATTTTTTGGAAAATTATTCTGCCTCTGGCCAAGCCGGCGCTGGCAACCGTAGCGTTGATGGAATTCATTTCAAGTTGGAACGATTTTTCCGGGCCGCTCCTGTATTTGAGCGATCAGCGCAAATATACACTTGCTTTCGGACTCCAGCAATTTATCAGCGCCTATGGCTCGGAATGGGCTCTGCTGATGGCCGCGACGACCTTGTTTACTCTACCGGTCATCGTTCTATTCTTTCTAACACAGAAAACATTTATTCAGGGAATCTCAACGAGCGGATTAAAAGGATGAACCCATCTCCGGCCGGCTATTCGGGTACAGCGCTCATTAAAAAACTCGGGATAAAAGAGAATTTTAAGATCAGTCTCTACAATATTCCGGCGGATTATTTTAATTTGATTAAAAAAATACCGTCAGGTGTGCAAATCTTAAAAGGCCTAAAAATCAAGAAAGATTTTATTCATTATTTTACTAAGCAGGCTGAAAGTTTAGTTCAGGTTCTGCCGGGTCTAAAGCAGGAAATCGAAGCGGACGGGATGATCTGGATTTCCTGGCCTAAGAAATCCTCCAAAGTTTACACGGATCTAACGGAGGATGGAGTTCGAGCCACGGCTCTCAAATCAGGATTGGTGGATGTGAAGGTCTGTGCGGTGGACAAGGTGTGGTCGGGATTAAAGTTGGTGATCCCGGTAAAGGAAAGGAGGGTTTAATGATTCATTCTATTCAAATTGAAGAAACCTTTTCCGGAGCGGCATTCATAGCTGATTTATTCAGAGTCTAACCCACTCAGTATGGACCGGTTATTTTGTATGATTAACCAGTTCCTGATAGCGAAAACAAGTCACCAGATGATCATTCACCATCCCCGTCGCCTGCAGATGAGCATAAACGATGGTTGAACCGACAAAACGGAAACTCTGCTGCTTTAAATCCTTACTAATTTTATCGGAGAGTTCAGTCCGCGGAGGGATTTTTTTTAATGACCGGAAACGGTTTATGACGGGCCGGCCTTCTACAAAATTCCAGATATAACGGTCAAAACTTCCATTGTTTTCCTGAACCTTGAGAAAGGCCCTGGCATTCGTGACCGCCGACTCAATCTTGAGCCGGTTTCTGATGATGCCGGGATTATTCAGGAGAAGTTTTATTTTTTTAGGGGAATAGCGGGCTATCTTTTCAGGATCAAAGTTATCGAAAGCCCGGCGGTAATTTTCCCTTTTACGCAATACCGTCAGCCAGCTTAAACCGGCCTGCGCTCCCTCGAGAATTAAAAATTCAAACAATTTTCGGTCATCATGAACGGGTACTCCCCACTCGCTGTCGTGATAGCGCAGATAGAGCGGATCTGTTCCGCACCAGGGACAGCGGGGTTTAGTGATGGGCGGGTTGTTTTTCATAAAGTGGATGGCATTCTTTTAGCGATTTTGCGGTTCTGTTTGAAGCCGTGCTTGCTGAGCGAACTCTTTCCAGTCCACATGATTTCTAATAAATTGGTAGCAATCCAAATCCCATGGGGTTCCTTCTTTAGCATCTTGTTCAAAAAAATCGATCCCGCATTGTTTTTTTGCAAAATAGTTTTTAATTAAATCAAGTTCTGCTTTTTTGATGCCATATCTGGATCCAAAAAATTTACTACCATTGAGTTGTATTTTTTTGGAGATGGGAATTTTTTTTAAATTATCAGGATCATAACCAAAACCAAGAAAATAAATCTTATTAGAGTTTGTTATCTTCATACTAATGCTCTCTGAGACTCCTTCAGTATCCACCTCGGTAACAATTTTTATGTTCTTGGCCATATTCTCCAAAGCCGTGAATTTTGCAGGATATTTGTCAAGCAGTCCATAGCTATAATCAAATATATCCCCAAGTGAACCATGAACATGGATTATTCGCTTTTGTTCGAAATTAGAGAATATTTCTTTTGCCTCTTTCTCATTTAAATCAAAACTATGTTCTATCGATTTATGAAAAAACCATTCTAGGCTACGGTCGTAATTAAAAGTAATGAAATTAATGTGAACTTCCGGAATTTTTTCAGGTTTGTTTTCAATTAACGAATTAATTTGATTGAAAATCGAGGCATACCAGTTTTCAAATTGGAATTTTTTGTTTTTTATGTCTTGGTCAAACTTTTTAAAAAGACTAGCTTCTTTTTCATTCTGGCTGATATAAAACGCAATAGAGAATTTACCTATTTTTTGAAAATCATTAATTTTTATAAAGTTTGAGAGGAATCTATCAATTGAATATATCGGTGAATACTTTAACTTATTTCTGAATTCCTGAATTGTTTGGTCATCAACCGTTTGGCTAAGACAGTCAATTAGAGATCGGTCATGTAGAGATCGTTCATGGTCAGTTGAAAGATTTTCGATAATTTTATCAACCAATTCTGCTCCGGTGGGAAATCCAAACGGAGCACTCGCACCCGCTCCAAGAATGAAGGTTATTTCATTAGGCACGGAGAGTCTCTTTGCTTGAGTTTTCGGCTAAGTTCTGAATTGATGGTCTTGATTTAAACAAGACCCCTACTCCAAAGGTAACCAGACTTCCAAACAGGATATACCATGTAAAGGCGATTTTGGGGACAGGTAGAGGGGATAAATTCAGGAAACGCAAAACATGGTTACAAGTCCCGCTGAGAATAAAGACTGTCAGAAATCCACAGACCATGCCCAGAATATTCCCCAGATTATTGCCCCGCGTTTTAGTTAACATTCCAATCAGAAACATTCCCAGCATAGGACCATAGGTATAACCGATGATCCCGAGTGCAATCGGAATAATCGTCAGATTGGGGCGATGGAGAATAGAATAGGCGGAGAGGGTGGCGACAATAATCATCAGAACTCCAAAAACAGCGGTAAAGATACGGGCCGCCCAGACATCATGTTTTTCATTGTTTTTTACACGTGTCCAAAGGATCCGCCCGGAGAGAATTGCGCGGTGTAAACGAAAACGTAGGACGCCGGTCTTTGTAAGCGGGGCTGGATTTTGAGAGGGGGGCAGCGGAGTATGGATTCCTTTTTTGAAAAAGGGGATATAGAAATCTTTCACAAAACTGGTGGCCAGGGCATTGAGCGCCGCGCTCAGCGAACCCATGGCTGTGGCAAAGACCCCGGCAATAATTAAGCCGCGCGCCCCCGCCGGTATCTTAGTCACAATAAAATAAGCAAAGATTTCATTGGTGGCTTTCGGAAGAGCGGGGTCGGGTTGTTCCTGAAAATAGGCAAATAAAAATATACCGATCATCACAAAGGCGAGGGCAATGGGCACGTCCATAATTCCGGATAGAATGAGTGAAAGCCGGCTTTGTTTATAGGTCTTGGAAGTAAGCATGCGCTGAACCATGTCTTGATCCGTTCCGTGCGTAGCCATGGTCAGAAAAGTTGCACCGAGTAATGCCGCAAAGAGTGTATATTCCTGTGCCAAAATTCCCAGGATATTTTCCTTGAGCGAGGCCTGTTCAGTTAAGCCGGAGGCAAAGACTTTGAAATTGGCAAAGTGATCCGTTCCGCTGAGAATCCCGTGCCAATGCCCCGGGATCATCTTAACAATTAAGACGAGTGAAAAGAGCGCTCCGCCAAACATGATGCAGGCCTGGATCAGATCTGTCCAGATGACGGCCTTAATTCCTCCAAGCATGGTATAAATTGTGGTTGCCAAGGTCAGCAACGTAATGGCGAAAAAGTAATGCCGGAGTCCGGGCGGTTCATCAGCCAAAAATTTCCAGGCAATCACCAGCACTACCGCACCGATATAGACGCGTACGCCACTGGCCAGCAGGCGTGTTATTAAAAAGATAAGACTTCCGGCTACACGCGAGGCCATTCCAAAACGTTTTTCCAGAAATTCATAGACCGTAAAGACGCCATGCTGATAATAGGGTTTAATAAACAGAAAGGCAATGATGAAGCGGGCGAGAATCGTACCGAGGGTGAGTTGGACATAGAGAATATTTTGCAAACGATACCCTTC
>Ga0247727_10010057_pt1 | contig 16876 bp, 15 predicted proteins | sample WisWelCaveWW1625_FD_202498 | JGI IMG/M metagenome (GOLD analysis project Ga0247727, IMG submission 202498) | Biofilm microbial communities from Wishing Well Cave, Virginia, United States - WW16-25 | ecosystem: Environmental > Aquatic > Deep subsurface > Groundwater > Cave microbial mat | place...
GCGGCACGATGTTTATCGATGAAATTGGCGACATGCCGCTTAGCTCGCAGGCGAAAATTTTGCGCGTTTTGCAGGAGCGCAGTTTCCGCCGCGTAGGCGCCACTAAAGAGATTTCGGTGGATGTCAGAATTATAGTTGCCACTAACAAAAACCTTGAACAGGAGCTCCGTAACGGAAGTTTCCGCGAAGATTTGTATTTTCGTTTGAGTGTTCTGGAATTGCGTTTACCGCCGCTGCGCAACCGGCGAGATGACGTTCCTCTGCTGGCAGCGCATTTCATCAAAAAATATGAAGAAAAGCTGCAGCTAAAAATCAAAGGAATCTCTACACGCGCCATGAAGGTATTGATGGAATATGATTGGCCGGGTAACATCCGCGAGCTGGAAAATGAGATCGAACGGGTGATAACATTGAGCGGAGAAGGGTCGTTTATTCAGCCGGAAGATTTGTCACCCAGGATTTCAGAAGCATCTTCGGCTTCATCTCTTCCTAATTCATCAACTGCCAACACCTTGCGCGAGGCTGTGGCCAATCTCGAACGCCATCTTCTGTGTGAAGCATTAGAAAAGTTTCACTGGAATAAATCGAAAGCCGCCAGCAAATTGGGTCTGAGTCGGTTAGGTCTGCAAAAGAAAATCGATCGTCTGAGGATACAAAGACCGGCGCGCACCAACGAAAATTGAAGGGCCGAATTTCATTTATGAGTTTTAGGGTTAAGTTGATACTCGTATCGGTCTCGGTTTTGATGTTGACCGTTGCCGTGGCAGGATTCGTTGGTTACCGCGAGTCAAAGTGGAAAATCAAGGATCTAGCGCGGGAACTACTGATTGCCAAAACCAACCAGGCGTTTGCCCTCTGCGAACGCCATTACAAAAATGAGCTAGTACCATCGGAGGAATTAAAGCAGGAGATCGCGGCCATTAAAATCGCGACCAACGGCTACGTCGTCGTTTTAGATAATCGTAATGGCCCCGACAAAGGCACGTTGTTGGTTCATCCTTCCGCTGTTGGGAAGGTCTTGTATAATGAGACGTTTCCTCATATTAAGAAAGTCCTCGATGAGATCGATGCCCACGGCAGAATTCATGGCGACGCCGACTTTACAGAATATCGCCAACGGACTGATGCCCGCGGCATGAAAGGCGAGCTCAAGGTGGCATACTATAAATACTTCGCGCCGTGGGATTGGGTAATTTTGGGCACGGGCTATGAGAAAGACGTGTTTGCCAGCCGCGACGCGCTACGCTCGACTTTGATTCAGGTATTCCTGGGGGTATTGTTCATCGGCGTTATTGTCGTCTTCTTTATTATTCGCCAGATGTTCAAGCCCATTCAGCGTTTAACCGAAAGTACCCGCGAAGTCGCCAACGGTAACTGGGATATTTCAATCGATTACAAATGGAACGATGAGATCGGCACACTTGCGCAGTCGTTCAACAACATGGTGCGGTCGCTGCGCGAAAACGCCCGCATTTGGCACGAATTCAATGTGGCGCGCGATATGCAGGCGCGTATGCTGCCCAAATCGTTTCCGGAAATTCGCGGCTTTGAGATCAACGCCAGGTCGATACCCGCCCAGGAAGTTGGAGGCGACTTCTATGATTTTTTGCGGCTGGACAACGATCGACTCGGAATCGTGGTAGGCGATGTTTCCGGCCATGGCGTGTCTGCCGCCATGGTGATGACCGCTGCTATGAGCGCTGTTCGTTTTGCTGCCGAAGAACGGGAGAATACCGACGAGGTGTTGAACATGGTGAATTCCCGTCTGAATAAGGACATTCAAAATCATATGTTCGTGGCGCTGTTTTACGGCATCATCGATGCGAAGCGACGGCAGCTTCGTTACACCAACGCCGGACAAACCATGCCGTATTTGTGGCGGCAAGGTAAGGTAATGTTTCTCCCGCAAGCCGATAACAGCGATCGCTTTCCACTGGGTATTGTCAAAAACACGGTTTATGAGCAGCTCACTTTTGAGTTGCACCCGGGCGACGTGCTGGTCTTTTATACCGATGGCATCGTCGATGAAATGAATGGCCATGATGAATTCTATGGATTCGGGCGGCTGTCTGCCGCGATCGACAAACATGCCGATCTTGCGCCGAAAGAGATGGTGGATGGCATCGTTGCGGGAATGAGCGCGTACGCCGGTAATTCCAACTTCCATGATGATATCACGCTGGTGATCGTCAAGGTCAACTGAGGCAATCATGTCGGCCAAGCAAAAAGCAATTGAGCTTGCAATTCCGTCGGTGCTGGGATACGAAAAGGTGGCGATGGACGCCGCGGCCGCAGTGGCCAAGATTATGGGCTTTCACAAGAATAAAATCGAAGATTTGAAGACCGCCGTCTCCGAAGCCTGCATCAATGCCATCGAGCATGGCAATCGATCTCAGCAGGATACCACGGTGCTGGTTACTTTGAAAATCAACAAGAAGAGTTTGGAGGTCAATATCAAGGACGAGGGCAAGGGGATTGGCAGGAAAATAAAGATTCCAAAAATTGAAAAACAAATTGCCGGCGATGAAGACCCGCGCGGGTGGGGAATGTTTCTGATCAAGAATTTGGTGGATGAGGTAGAATTCAAGAATCTTCCCAACGAAGGTACAATCACACGGATGGTGATTCATGTCAGTCGGTAACTGCGTTTCAAATTGACTCTCAGATGAAGTTCAGCGAATTAGTAAGGCTTTTGGAGAAGAATGGGTTTAAGCTATTGAAGGAGAAGGGTTCTATTCGCTATTATAGCAAGTAAGACCATGATAAATTGATAAGAATTGATTATCACGGATCCAAAGAAGTCCCGACGGGGACCTGCAATGCCATCTTAAAAGCTGCTGGTTTAAAAGACCGGAGTTAGTTGTATGATTGATCTCATGTACTCTTTAGTTATTGAAGCAACCGACGATTCCAATTTTTTTGGTTTCTATTCGCCTGAATTGGAGGGTTTTACGGGAATCGGCCATTCCATCGAAGATTGTTTATACAAAGCAAAGTGGGGAATGGAGGAACACGTTGAAATCTTAAAAAAAGAGGGCCTTCCTGTTCCAAAAAAGAATTCAAATCCGACCGTGATGATTCAAAATGTTGAACAACTTCAGGAAACCACTGGTTGATAAATTTGCAAGATCTCCAGTCAGTTTTAAAAAATGAACTACTGTTAATTAAATGTTTCTGTTCGGAGTCACTGGCGGCATTGGCTGCGGAAAAAGCGTCGTTTGCCATTTTCTGAAAAAAAGAAGCATTCCGATCATCGAAGCGGATCCATTGGCAAAGGATCTGACCAATTCGCTGCCGGAGATTCGCCAGTCCTTGATCAACGAGTTTGGCGCCGATGTTTACACGCCCGCCGGCGAGCTCAATGTTGAAAAACTGAGTCAGTTAGTTTTTTCGGATGCTGCGGTCCGAATGCGCGTCAACGAGATTATTCATCCTCACGTTTTGCGCGAAATTCAAACTCAAGCAAGAAATCTTTCCACGCAAGAAAAACTGATAGGCGTGGAGGCCGCGTTGATTTTCGAATCGCAAATGTACAAAATGCTGGACGCCGTGATCGTCGTGAGCGCTCCCCTCGAAAAACGCATTGCCTGGATTCAGAAACGGAACAACTTACCCAGAGAAGAAATCCTCAAACGCATTCAATCCCAAATGCCGCTATCGGAAAAAGTCCAACTCGCCGACTACGTTATCCAAAACGACGGTACCCTTCAGCAATTGTCTGTCAAAGTCGATGTGTTGTTTGATTGGTTGATTAAAAAGTTGTGAGCTGTATTCAACTTTTACGGCCGTCTTCTAAAACTTTCAATCCGTGAAAACCAAGCCTGGTTTAAAAGTACTTATTTTTTATTCGCTCGGACTGCTTGCCGGAAGATACTTCGATCCGCCGGTTGCACCCATTCTGTTCGTGTGCCTCGTGCCGGCTGTGTTTGCGTCGATTTGTTGGTTGGTAGATAAGGGGCATCCGGTTTTCAGAACGATGTGTCTTGGCTCGGCCTTAGCTATTCTGGGAATCGTTCGTTACGAGTTGACTGCCGGCTACTTTCCACCCGATCACGTTTCTCGCTTTACCAATCACGATGATCTCTTGGTGGTGCGCGGAATGGTAATTCGCTATCCCGAGCGACGCCTCGCGAAGCTTAATCTCATCGTGGCATCTCATGAAATCTACTTCGATCAAAAAGTCCGGCCTATACACGGCAACATTTTGCTGAGTTTAATAGAGCTGGATACCACATTTCAATACGGTGATGAGTTGGTGGTGCGCGGCAAACTCAGAAAACCGAAAGATCGTCGCAACCCGGGAGAATTTGATTACCGTGAGTATCTGCTGGCGCAGGGCATTCACGGCATCATCTCGGTGAATAACGTCTATCAAATAAAGAGAGTTTCAACAGGCAATGGCAATTGGTTTCTGCGCGAGCTGGTCTACCCTACCAAGGAATACTTGGAGTATTTTACACGAAATAGTTTCCCACAGCAAGAAGCGGCCTTGCTTTCCGGACTTTTAATTGGCGAGCGCGGAGAAATCTCCCGCGAGCTCAGCGACGCGTTTTCGAAACTTGGAGTGATTCACATTCTGGCGGTTTCGGGTTCACACGTGGCGTTCATCATTTTGATTTTCATGGGCGTAATCGGCTTTTTGCGATTGCCCTACTGGCTGCAAGTATGGCTGACGATTTTCGCAATCATTTTCTATGCCTACCTGACCAATCTCAATCCTCCCGTCGTACGGTCATCCATCATGGGCGCTCTTCTTTTGCTGGCAACGCTTTTAGAAAGAAAGACGGATATCTATAACACGCTCGCCATTTCGGCTTTATTTATTCTCGTTTTTAACCCGCTGGAACTGTTTCAGGCCGGGTTTCAACTTTCATTTTTTGCGGTGGTAACGATCGTCTATTTTTATCCGCGCCTGAAAAAGCTTGGCCGCGTCCAGCATCTATATAACCGTTTCAAGAAGTACGCAGTGGTGCACCACAGCCTCGATTTATTACTGGTGTCAGCCGCTGCTTTTTTGGGAACTCTACCATTAACTATATTCTATTTCAACCGAATTCCCAATTTTTCTCTACCGGCGAATTTGCTGGTGGTTCCATTGTCTTTTGTGGGTTTGGCCTCCGGGCTTGCCGCCGCAGTTTTTGGTCTTTTCATGCCGGTCGTGGGAAAATTGTATCTGGCAGCGACCTGGTTTTTTCTGCATGTCATGATAAAGTTTGTCGAGTGGGCGAGCCAGTTGCCGCTGGCGCAATTTGAAGTATATAGATTTTCGACCGGCGCTGCCGTTTGTTACTTTGTGGGGTTGTTTTTGCTTTTTAATTTTCAGCGACCGGTTGCGCGTCGCTGGCTGATTATTTATGGGTTGGTTTTGGCCAATCTTTTGATTTGGAAACATTACGGCCAAATTCAAAATGATCTACGAGTAATGTTTTTGGATGTCGGCCAGGGCGATGCTGCTTTGATCCGTTTTCCAAATGGCAAAAACATGTTGATCGATGGCGGGCCCCGCGGCAGCCACTCCGACGCTGGCGCGTGGGTGATTGCCCCCTATTTGCGGCGGGAGGGAATTCACCAGATCGATGCTCTCGTGCTTTCCCACACTGACGCCGATCACCTCGGCGGCTTTCCCCACGTAATGCGAAATTTTAAGGTGCGAGAGATCTGGGACAACGGGCAAATGCAGGACACGCAACTGTGCCGGGAATATTTGGCACTGATTGACAGTCTAAGGATCATACGTCGAGTGTTGCGCGCTGGTGCGGTTGTGGATGATTTTGCGCCGGCCAAGATTTTCATTTTGCATCCGACTGATAAATTCATTCAAGATAATCCGGCAAAATTAAACGATGCTTCTCTCTCTTTGAAGTTGTGCTATGGTGAGATGGACTTCATTTTTATGGGTGACGTCGAAGAGGCGGGCGAGCAGGCGATCCCCAAGTTAGGCGAGTTGCTGCAAAGCGAGGTGCTGAAGGTGAGCCACCACGGCAGCCGCACATCGAGCCGCCAACAAATCCTCGATTATGTCCACCCAGAGGTGGCCGTGATTTCGGTGGGTGAGCAGAACAAGTTTGGGCATCCGGACGTGGAGGTTATGGCGCGATTGAGCGCCATGAAAACACAAGTCCTGCGCACGGATCGGGATGCCGCAGTGATTTTTGAGACCGACGGTCGAACGCTTAAGTTAGCTCGATGGAAAAGTGCAGGCAACCCGGAATTAAAACCTTGATTTCTGTGTTGAATCCTACAATTATTGCTATCTCAGGAACCATTTTAGTCAATCGTTCGTAATCCTAAATCATATAAATTCAGGCAGTAATGAATGGCATGACTTTTTAAAGACTTTGCTTGACATACATTAAAAGTTTTTGTATATTCACCATTTAAAATTTGAGGTATGGTTCTGATATTCTCTGATCAGAAACGAGGATAATGGAAATTTGCAGAGAATAGTGGTTCAATAAATGTCAAATTCGGAGTGGAGGGAAAGTATGGAATTGAATCCTCAAGAAGATTCTGCCTATTCGACGTGCCTACCTGGAGTTAATTCCTCTTCCATCAAATCAGATTTGTTTGAGAGAGAAGAAGCCGTAACCAAGGCTGTCATCATTGCCGCGGGCAACGGCAGTCGCCTGCAGGGTTATCAAAATCACTGCCCAAAACCTTTATTGAAAGTAGGCGGTATACCTTTGCTTCAAAGGGTGATTGTAGCTGCTCAAAAGAAAGGTGTTACTGACTTCGTAATCGTTTTGGGATACCAGGCCGCCCGGATTCGCAAGCGTATCAACGCCAAGAAGTTAGGCGTGAAGATTACTTGGGTACGCAATCTTGACTGGCGTAAAGCCAATGGAGTGTCCGTTCTGAAAGCAGAGAAATATGTGAATGGCCGGTTTTTCCTGTTTATGTCCGATCATGTCTTTGATCCGAAAATTCTGAAGAAGCTCGACGGTGTGAATTTGCCCAAAGATCATGGTATGCTATGTGTGGATTATCGCCTGAATCGAGTAGTGAATTTGGATGATGCTACCAAAGTGCGCACTGAAAATAATCACATGATCAATTTAGGCAAAAGCCTGACCGATTTTAACGCTATCGACATCGGGATTTTTGTTTTTTCGCCGAGCATTTTTGATGCTTTGCGGCAGAGCCAACTCAACGGAGATTATTCTCTCTCCGGCGGTGTGCGAGTGTTGGCCCAGGAGGGTAAGATGCACACCTTCAACATTGGCGAATCGTTTTGGCAGGACGTCGATACGATTCCAGAAATCCATTCCGCGGAGCGGTTATTGTTCCGGGCAACCCGGTCCAGCACGGATGGCATCTTCGCCAAATTGATCAACCGTAGAATTTCCAATCGTATTACCAAGTTGCTGATCAAGACCCCTATAACGCCGAATCAGATTTCTATTTTCAACCTAATGCTTACGGTTTTTACGGCGTGGCTCATTTCGTTTGGCAAACCGCTGAACACTATCATCGGCGGGCTCCTTTTCCAGCTGACCTCAATTCTGGACGGCTGCGACGGCGAGGTTGCCCAAATTAAACTGAAGGATTCCAAGTTAGGCGCCTATGTAGACACTGTAACCGATCATGTGTCATATTTCTTTTTCATCAGCGGCGCAGCCATTGGGGCATACAATGCCACACATGAGGTATCCGTTTTGTATGTATGCGGCTTCAGTCTGGCCTTTTTGCTAGTCGCCTTGAAGTTCGGTTTGCAGTATATCCGGGGGAAGGGCTCAGCAAGTTTGCGTGACTTGGATCAAGATATTGCTGCCCTGCAGCACGCGCGCAATAAACCATGGTATTTCAAGTTTCTGGGCGAAATTCACCATCTTGGCCGGCGCGATCTCTTTTCGATTGCGGCATTGATCGTTATGATGTGGGGAAACATTACCTTGTTTTATTGGGGTTTGATGGGCGCTGTAATCTTAATGAGCGCCGGTATAACAATTTCCGCCCTTTTGATGCTTTCCAAAAATCAGGATTTTGCGATTTTTTTATCTATAAAAAGAGTAAAAGCTTCCCTGGCGCACAAGTTCAAACCAGTCTTGTAAGTTTAAATCGGGCTGTCCCTTTCAAGTACGTGGACAGCCCGGCTCTTGATTAAGCCGAACGGTAGTGTTTCAACTAATTGTTCCACATGTCTCATCCGCAAATATCCCCGCGTAGTTTCATTTTCGACAATGCTTGTTTTTAATTTTGATTGACTGATAAAAAGCCATTGCTCCATCGATGGGGAACCAAAGGACTTTTCGTTGCGTAGCAAATTTAAGTTTTTCGTAATTAAAGGATTATTTATTTACAAATCGGGTGATCAGAATAAGATAGGAAGAATAGTTTGTGAGACATGTAAACAATATCCCACTAATTCTATCTATTTGTATGGTGTTATTCATAAAAAATACAGCCTTGGCGTTTCTTCTGACTGCTAACAATGACTTTACCCCACAGGAGACTATCTCACACTATTACAAACTTCTGCAGGACAGTTTGGCTGGCGATGTAACCGCACCGGTTTCCAATCTTTCCAATCTTAATGATGGACTTTCACTTTTAGTCGATGAATTGTTCGATGTTGAGCGGCTCGCGCCGCAGGTTCTGCAAAACCGTTGGCTCAATGCCGCACCGCTCGAACAAAACCGGCTAATCGAAGCTTTCAGAATAGCGCTCCATCGGGATATCCTTTCTCAGATTAATAAATTCAGGGGCAAGAAAGACCTGCCAACCTTAACATTCGTTTCCGAAGAAGTGAAAGACAAAGTTGCTACGTTGAATTACACCGTTGCCGAAGGCAGCCGCAAAAGGAGTTTCACCGTATTTTTGATTCATTACCCTGACGGTCGATGGAAAATCAACAACATGAAATACGACGACGAAAGCCTTGTACGGCATTATTATAGTGTGTGCAAAAAAATCATCGACAGACTTTCTCTCTCATGCCTGGTTGCGGAATTGTCCGGCCATGATTATGTGGTTTTAGAAGATTTCGAAACTTCCGAGCTAGGTGGACTGCCGCTTGACTGGACCTGGAAAAAGCAGGATGATGAAAAAGACAAGCCCTACGAGATTCGCGAGGAGAAGGGCAATCGATTTTTGGCGGCGGAGGATCAGGGGGAGTCGGTAATATTGGGCAAGGACATCAAATGGGATTTGGAAAGGTACCCTTACATATCATTCAAATGGCGGGTTCATCACATTCCAGAAGGCGCCGATGAACGATTCAACAAGAAGGTGGATAGCGCCGCCGGAATTTATATCATCTATAGCAAAAAATTAGGCTTGATCCCGGAATCCGTCAAATACGTTTGGAGCTCAACATTACCCGTTGGCGCCGCCATGCGACGCAGCGGCACCGGGCGTCCCTGGATGGTGGTAGCAGAAACCGGCGATCAAAATCTTGGCGTGTGGCGAACCTATGTATTCAACGTCTACGAAGCTTACAAAAAGACCTTTGGAGGGAAACCCCCCGATGTTTCGATCGCAATTGGCATCCTCTCCGATGCCAACTCCATGAACTCAAAGGCATACGCGGATTACGACGATATCATCGCTTTGAAAAACGCTAATGCTGACTCCGGCGTCAAAGAGTTTTTAAAAGCTGAATAAGTTCGAAAGGAACAGAATGCTTACGCGAGCTATTTTCGTGTTATGCGCAACGCAATGGTGTGCCGGGTTCTACCTATTTGCACAGGATACTTTAGTTGTTGATCTGGCTCGATGTGAGGAACTTGCGCTTAAAAACAATTTATCCATTCAAGATGCTGAGCTGGGTCTGAAAACCTCCGAGGCAAAGTTAGCTCAAGCTTCCAATGCGCGCTTCATTCCGAAATTTGAGTTGAAAAATATTTGGGGTCCGAGTCCGCCGGCGCGCGGCGTGTTGGATCCCTCGGGTGGGTTCGTCTTATCTGCTGATACTTCAACCGGTTTCTCTGATTTGAAATATTTTACCCAATTGGACATTGATCTCGTTCAACCAATTTTCACCTTTGGTAAACTGAGCGGTATCACTGCTGCGGCACGCTACGGCGTGGAAGCCGACGAAGCCAATTTGGCCGGTGAAAAAGAAAATGTGCGCCTTCAAATTCGGCAGCTCTACTGGGGCTTGGTGTTAGCGAAGGAGCTGCTCGTGGTGGTGGAAGATGCAGAAAAAGAACTGGTCAAGGCCGAAAACAAGATTCAGGAGAAATTGGACGAAGGCTCCGAAGAAGTCTCACAAACCGATTTATTCAAATTGCAGATTTTCAGATACGAAATCAACAAGCGGCGCCGGGAAGCGGTTGACAATATCGAGATCACGCGCTCCGCGCTGAAAGCGAGTCTCGGCCTCAAGCAAGATGTCGATCTGCAGGTGGCAACGGAGTATTTGGATCCTATTCAGGTATCGTTAGACAGCTTATTCATTTACCAGGAAGTGGCGCTGCAAAATCGAAGCGAGCTGCGGCGTCTCCGCGCCGGTATTCAAGCCCGAGGCGCGCTGGTTAGTGTTTCCAGAAGCGATTATTTTCCACAATTCTTTTTAGGCGGCCAAATAAAATACAATTACGCCAAAGATCGTTTTGATCCCAAAAATCCCTTCATCTACAATCCAACGAATTTTTTCCGTCCCGGCGTGGTGGTGGGCGCAAGTTTGAACCTCAACTTTTTACAAACTCGCGACAAAGTTAGAGTAGCCCAGGCCGAATTTTTGCAGCTTTCACAAAAAGAAAAACTATTGATCGACGGAGTGAAATTGGAAGTACAAAGAACCTATTTGGAACTGCAGCAATCCCAGCAGAACGTGCAGGATAGCGAAAAGGCTCTGAAAGCCACCGACAACTGGCTGCGCTCAACAACGATGACGTTCGATATAGGCGTTGGCGAAGTAAAGGAACTGATCGATGCGTTCCGCGCCAATGGCGCAATGCAGGCAGAACATTTGCAGAATATTTTCAAATACAACGTAGCGATTGCAAAGTTAAGCAAAACGGTTGGAAGGGATTTGTATCCCAATTAGCGAAAGGAAATGATATGAAGATAGCTCTGAAGCTAGTGGCATTCAGTATAGCAGCCTTGATTTTTTATCAGTTAAGCTATGCCAATGACCACTCACCCCTCGAAATTGTTAAGTCGCGTAATCAAACTATCGAGGGCATGTTAAAAGCCGCGGGAGATCCGGTTAGCCCTGAGACCAAAGAAAAATTGAAGCAGGTGATCAACGAATTTATGGACTTTAATGAGTTGTCACGGCTGGCGCTGGGAAAATATTGGGATCAAAGAGCTGACCAAGAGAAAAAGGATTTCGTGTATGTTTTCTCCCAATTGATCAAAAATTCGTCTGTGAAGAAGCTGGAAATTTACAAAGCAGATCGGCTGGTTTATCAGGAACCGGAGGTCACTGGCGATAAAGCTAAAGTCACTACCCTTGCTTACAAAGATCGCAAACATGTTGAGATCGTATACAAAATGCACATCGTGAACGGGCAGTGGATGGTGTACGACATTGAAATCGATGGCGTGAGCACAGCTACTAACTATCGCGACTCATTTTACAAACAGATCGCTAAAAATTCCTACCAGGAAATGTATAACAAGTTGCTAGACAAACTGAATGAAGAATAGACTGTGATTTCCAGCCGCTGCGAAGCCGCCTGCGTTGGCGGCTTTTTTATTGCGTTTCAGCTGATTAATTTTAAATTCTCGCTATGAAATTGGATCCGGCTTTAGAGGCAGAGGAGTACAAGCGAGTTCAAAACATGTTGAAATTTGAACGCGATCTCTGGAAGCGAGGCGTGATGTTTGTTGCCGGACTCGATGAGGCCGGGCGCGGACCGCTCGCGGGCCCGGTAGTGGCTGCGGCAGTCATGTTTCCTCCTGACGTTTTCATTCCCAAGATTGATGATTCAAAAAAATTGACGGAGAATCTGCGCGAGGAGTTGTTCGAAGTAATTGTTAAGCGCGCACTGGATTTTGGCATTGGTCAGGCCGAAGTGGCGGAAATCGATGACATTAATATTTTGCAGGCTTCGTTTCTGGCGATGAAACGAGCGCTTTCCCAATTCAAATCGAAGCCGGAATATTTGTTGGTAGATGGCCGCGCGTTTTCCAACGACGAAGTCCCGTTTACTCCGATCATCAAGGGCGACCGTCTGAGTTTTTCCATCGCCGCTGCATCGATTCTCGCGAAGGTCACTCGCGATCGCATCATGTGCCATTATGATCTCGAATTCCCTGAATACGGTTTTGCCAGCCACAAAGGCTACGCCACCGCCGCTCACCTTGACGCTATCGAGAAATTTGGTTTTTGCCCAATTCACCGGCAGTCGTTTCACCCCAAGCGGTTCAGTCCGCAGTTGAGTTTGTTTGATGCAGAAGAAAACCTCTAAACAGGTTGGCAACGCCGGAGAGGATTTGGCCGCAAATTATTTGCAGTCTAAGCAATATGAAATCATCGATCGCAACTATCGCTGGGCGCGCGGGGAAATCGACATCGTCGCCCGTATTGACGACACACTTGTTTTTGTGGAAGTGAAAACCGCGCGCGGCGGCAGTTTCGGATCGCCGGAAACCTGGGTAAATTCGCGCAAGCAAGCGCAGATTGGACAAGTGGCGCACCGGTATCTGCAGGAAAAGAGCATAGAGGACGTGAACTGCAGGTTTGACGTGGTGGCCCTTCAACGAGAGCCAGGCGGCTGGCACATCGAGCATTTTGAAAATGCTTTTTGGATTGAGTTATGACGCCCGTCAAAAGCAAAATCAATTCTTATGTTTTTGAAATCGGCAAATGGGCGCTGGTGATCTGGTTGTTGCTGCCGATTCGCACAGCGATGCAGGGGACAATCGAATTTGCGCGAGTTGGGCTGGGCGTAATCCTGTTCGTGATTTTCATTGGCAAGCTGCTTTACGACGTGACCTATTTTCCGCGCCAGCATCAGCGCGAAACCACGCCCGGCAAAGATCTGATTTCGATGATCGGCATCGTCTCGGGAATTGCGCTGCTGGTTTTGCTGTTGGTGTTTTTTGTGGCGATGTATGCTATCAACTACATGTCCAACACGAACATGAGATGAAAATCGTAGTGGCACGGCGCGCCGTGCCCTGCCAAATGATGGAGGACGATTTAATGGATTTAAAGAATAAAATCGCTATAGTAACCGGCGCCGGCAAAGGCATTGGCCGGGTTACGGCGCTTGCCCTGGCAAAAGAAGGCGCCAACGTGACGCTGGCCTCGCGCACCATGCCCGATTTGCAGAGTCTCGCCAAAGAAATTGGCAATGTCGGGAGAAAGGCGCTGCCGATTGTCGCTGACATGTCCCGTGAAAACGATATCAAGAAAATGATCAATGAGACGGTCAGCAAATTTGGCGGCATCGACATTCTCGTCAATAATGCCGGTCTGGGGCGCTTCGGACGTGTGGAATCTCTTACAACTCAGGACTGGGACGAAATGTTCGAAGTGAATATGCGTGGACTTTTTCTCAGCACCCGCGAGGCATTGCCGCACCTCAAGCGCAAGCCGGAGAGTTTTGTGATTAACGTGGCGTCGCTGGCGGGAAAGAATGCTTTTGAAGGCGGGGGCGGCTACGCGGCAACGAAATGGGGCGTACTGGCGTTTTCCAAATGTTTGATGCTTGAAGAAAGAAAGGCCGGCGTTCACGTGCTGGCCATTTGTCCCGGTTCGGTGGCAACTCACTTTCAGCACCCCGGTGCTTCCAAGCCAGATAGCGAAAAAGTACTGCAGCCCGAAGACGTGGCGCAAACCATCATCGCCGCCATCAAACTGCCGCAGCGGGCGATGGTGAGCGAGATTGATATCCGGCCGACGAATCCGTGAAAGTAACCTATCGTTTACAGGGAGGTCGAGGTGGGAAAAGTATTCCTCAGTCACAGCAGCAAAGATAAGCCTTTTGTTGAGGAGCTTTACCGGCGGCTAACGCGCGATGGCGTCGACTGCTTTTACGATGCCGAATCCATTGGTTGGGGCGAAAACTGGGTGCGAGCGCTGGAGCGCGCGATTGACGAATGCGAGTACATTATCTTTGTCATGTCCCCAGATTTTTGTAATTCCAAGTGGGCGGAAGTCGAGCGCACCAGCTCCATTGCCGACGAACCCAGCGGCTTGAAAAGAAAGGTGCGGCCCCTGCTTTTGCGCCCCTGCAAGGATTTAAAAACCTTTCCCCGCTTTTTGAAGCAAGTCCAGCACATTGATGTATCGACCACTGGGACCTTTGAAAAAAACTACCCCAAAATTTGCCGTGACTTGGGCGGCGTTGTGCGCGCGGATCCCGTGCCCGCGGTGCGCGGCCAGTTACCGCCGGTCGTCCCGCTCCCCACGCGTCACCGCATGCCCTATCGTTCGTTGGGCGATCACTATATCGGTCGGGTGGATGATTTGTGGCGCATTCACGACCAGCTCACGCAGGGAAAAACTACGGTGGTGCAAAGCGTTGGTCTGGTGGTTGGCACCGGCGGCATTGGCAAGACTCAGTTAGCCATTGAATACGTCCACCGCTTTGCCGGTTATTATCCCGGCGGCGTCTTTTGGGTGGAAGCCGATTTTGGGCTGCCGCAGCTGATCGCGCAAACTTCCCGAGCCGCTGAAATCGAAATCGACGGCAAACTGCCGCAGGCGGCGCAGTTGGAACTGCTCTGGCGCGGGTTGAATACCCGGCCGCCCTGCCTGATTGTGCTGGATAACTTTCCCGAACAGGGCAGCCTGCAAAGCTACTTGCCAGTTACCGGCAGCATTCACACACTCGTTACCACACGCCGCCGCGATTTGACCGGCTACCCGTTTCTGTCCCTCAATTTTTTGCCGCCGGTGGAAGCTTTAAAGCTGTTGAACACCGGCCAGCGCCAGTTCAATGGCGAGGCCGCCCCGCTCATCGAGGCTCTCGGCGGACTGCCGCTGGCGCTCGAGCTGGCGAAAAACTACCTCAACTACCGCGCCGACCTCAGCATTCCTGCGCTCGTGGAAAGCATGAGGGCGATAGGTGAAATCGCGGCGCTGAAAGAATTTGCCCGTAAATACGGCAACGAGCTGCCCTCGAAACACGAATTAGACGTGGCCGCCACCTTCAAATTGAGCTGGGATTTGCTCGGCGAAACCGAGAAAAACATTCTGACCGCCATGAGCTATCTCGCGCCCGTGCCCGTGCCGCGGCCTTTGCTGCTGCAGATTTTGCAGCTTCCCGCCGAACGCGGGCTGACGGACCCGTTCGGCGCCGCCCTCAGCGAGTTGGCGCGGCTCTCTTTGGTAGAGTTAGATAAGAACGCCAACCCGCTGTCACACCGCCTGATTCTGAGTTTTGTGAGAAGCCTGAACCAGGCCGAAGAGGTGATATTTCAGCTGGTTAAGAGTGTTTTGCTTATGCAGATGGAGCGCGCGTTGGATGAACAGGACACCGCCAGCTACCGCGAGCTGGAGCCGCTGCTGCCGCACGCGCAAGCGCTTTCGGAATCTCCGCGGTTGCCGGCCGACGACGTGATCACCGTGACGAACTGCCTCGGAAAGCACCACTGGACATTAGGCAGGTATGCGTTCGCAAAACTTTTTTGCCAACAAAGTCTGGCGTCGGCGAAGCAGAATTTTTCGCCGGGACATCCGAGGATCGCGACGAGTCAATCGAACCTGGCTTTGGTGCTACAGGATTTGGGGGAGTTAGCGGAGGCGCGGGAGTTGTTGCGGTCGGCGTACGGCTCGTTTTTGCAGAAATTTGGCCCGCATCACCCCAAAACCAAAATCGCCAAAGGCAACTTGGAGTCTGTGGAAAAGAAACGTCCCCCTTTGAAGGGGGATTGAGGGGGATGTCCGAGTTGGGACGCACCGACATCCCCCCTAACCCCCCTTCGGAAGGGGGGAATAAGAACACGTAACTGAATGTTAATTATGATAAACGACACCCTGAAACGCCCCCTTACCGATCTCCGCATCTCGGTGACCGACCGCTGCAATTTTCGCTGCCACTACTGTATGCCGTCGGATATTTTCGGCCACGACTATGTCTTTCTCCGCAAAAACGAAATTCTGACTCTCGAGGAGATCGCGCGATTGGCGTGCATTTTCGCGCAACTTGGTGTCGCCAAAATCCGCTTGACCGGCGGCGAGCCGTTGCTGCGCGCCGACCTCGAAGTGTTGGTTGAAATGCTTTCTCAAATTTCAGGAATAAAAGATATCGCACTCACCACCAACGGCTATCATCTTAAAGAAAAAGCGCGCCCGTTGCGACAGGCCGGACTTAATCGCGTCACCATTAGCCTTGATACTCTGAAACCCGGCGTGCTCAAAAAATTAGCCGGTGAGCATTTAGAGCTTGAGCGAGTTTTGGAAGGTATCGCCGCGGCGGTTGACGCCGGTTTCGCGCCCATCAAACTCAACGCCGTAATTCAAAAGGGCGTGAACGACAATGAAATAATTTATCTGGCGCGATTCGCGAAAGACAATGGGCACATCATCCGTTTTATCGAATACATGGACGTGGGAAACCTGAATGGCTGGCGAATGGATCAAGTTGTCCCGGCGCGAGAAATTGTGCAAGCGATCTCTTCGCAAATGGCGTTGGAACCGATTGACAAAAATTACCGCAGCGAAGTGGCGAATCGCTATCGCTATTTGGGTGGCGGCGAGTTTGGGATCATCTCGTCTGTAACCCAGCCCTTTTGCGGGGACTGCACCCGCGCCCGCCTCTCCGCCGATGGCAGGATTTACACGTGTCTTTTCGCACATTCTGGTTTTGATATTAAAACGCTGTTGCGGGCCGGAGCCTCAGATGAAGAACTTGCGCAAGTGCTTATTTCGATCTGGGAGAAGCGCGCGGATCGCTACTCCGAGGAACGCACGGCCAACACCGGCACGCCATCGCCACGGAAAGTTGAGATGTATCAAATTGGGGGTTAACTTAAA
>Ga0247727_10010058_pt1 | contig 16875 bp, 11 predicted proteins | sample WisWelCaveWW1625_FD_202498 | JGI IMG/M metagenome (GOLD analysis project Ga0247727, IMG submission 202498) | Biofilm microbial communities from Wishing Well Cave, Virginia, United States - WW16-25 | ecosystem: Environmental > Aquatic > Deep subsurface > Groundwater > Cave microbial mat | place...
GATTCGCGAAAAATATCATCCCGACATGTTGTGGTATGCCGATGACGTGTTCAACATCAACCACAAATGGCTGTTCGATTATGCCGCCGAGCTGAAACGCCGTGAGATTAAAATTCCCTTTGAGTGCATCTGCCGCGCTGATCGCATGAACGAAGAAATCGTGGCGACGTTACGCGACATGGGTTGCTTCCGCGTCTGGATCGGTTCCGAAAGCGGCTCGCAGCGTTTGCTCGACCAAATGAAACGCGGCGTCAAAGCCGAACAGGTGCAGGCGATGACGCGGCTGGCGAAACGTCACGGCATCGAAACCGGCATGTTCCTCATGTGGGGCTTTGAAGATGAAAATCGCGACGACATTGCGCAGACGGTCGAGCACGTGAAAAAAGCAAATCCCGATCTCGTGTTGACCACCGTGAGCTATCCAATCAAGGGCACGGAATATTACAACCGCATGGCTGAGCAAAATTCCGTTGTTGATCATTTGCCGTGGGAAAAATCCAATGATCGCAATTATAAAATTCGCCGTCGTCACTCACAAAGTTATTATGATCATGTCAATCGCTGGATGTACGGCGAATTAAAATCGGCGCGCTTGCAGGAAAACGGCAACTGGATAAATCGCATGCGGGCGAAAATGAATGCAAAGATGGGCCGGCTGGGAATGGCAATGACCGCGCATCAAAAGGAAGCATAAGCCGCAATCGCCTGTAGAAGCCGCAATCGCCTTGTTTACGTTTGCTTTCTTCCTCTGAAAATGTTATATTCCTTTCAAGTTTAATGGTGAGGAGCCGGAAGATGATTCGTGGGGGTTGGATTGGGCAGATTGGGCTGGAACCTATAAAATTTTGGCCCGCCGCCAAGAGCAGTATCACCGTGCGATTCAAGCTCTGCGAGAAAACTCGCAACCATTAGTTCATGTTATCGGAAGAACGGCGCGTCATAAATCCATTCCAGTCGCTTCGTAATTACGAAGAATATGTCTTTTATACAACCGAATCTGGGCGTTTTGATTGAAGGAATCGAGAAATTGATTGCGTCAGAGGGTGGCCGTGCGCCTTCAGGTGAATAGCGTGTTTACGTAGGTGTATTGCATAAATTTAATGACGACAACAATTCAACGGGCAAACGCAACCATGTCTTCCGAAAATAAAATCAAATCCTACCTCGCCGACGAGGCGATCTCATACATGCGCCTGCACATTCGCGATGCGGGCGGCAATGAAGTTTTTTTTCTCGGCAAAACCGACGGCAAAGGCGTGGTGGAATCGGTGCAAGTCGTGGCGCGCGGCAATCAGAATTTGGTGCCGGCGATCACCAACCTCGCACACACCGGCGACGTGGTGATTCACAACCATCCTTCCGGCGTGTTGCAGCCGTCGGAACCGGATGCGATGATCGCCTCGCGCGTGGGCAACGAGGGCATCGGTTTTTTTATCGTCAACAATTACGTCAGTGCTATTTACGTCGTCGTCGAGCCGCAGAAGCCGAAAGAAGTGGCGCTGCTCTCCGTGCCGCATTTGCAGAAGCTGCTTTCCCATGACGGCCCGCTGTCACGAAAGCTGGAAAATTTTGAATCGCGGCCGCAGCAGCAAACGATGATCGCAAAAGTGGCGGAGGCGTTTAACGAGAATAAAATCGCCATCATCGAGGCGGGAACGGGCACCGGCAAAACGATGGCGTATCTGCTGCCGGCGATTGAATGGAGCGTGAACAATCGCGAGCGTACGGTGATCGCCACCGGCACGATTAATTTGCAAGAGCAGCTCATCAACAAAGATATCCCGCTGTTGCAACAAACGCTCGACTTCAAGTTTCGCGCGGAGCTGGTGAAAGGCCGCACCAATTACGCCTGCAAACGCAAGCTCGCCGAAGCGGAAACGCAACCCGATCTTTTTGCCGAGCCGTCACATTTGCAGGAATTGCGCGATATCGTCGCCTGGGCGAAGAAATCTCCCGACGGCAGCAAATCGGATTTGGCGTTCATGCCGCAGGATCAGGTGTGGGAAAAGATTCAATCCGAAAGCGACACGACGCTGCGCGCGAAGTGCAAATTTTATCACGAATGTTTTTTTTACAATGCGCGCCGGCGCGCGGCTTCCGCAGACGTGTTGATTGCCAACCACCATTTGCTTTTTGCCGATCTCTCGGTGCGGCAGGAATCCAGCGAGAGTTCCGAGGTCGCGGTATTGCCGAAATATCAGCGCGTGATTTTGGACGAGGCGCATGACGTCGAAGAAGTCGCTTCCTCCTATTTCGGCGCGGCGACGAGCTATCACGGCATTTTGCGCACGCTGCACAAGCTGTATCGCGTCAAAGAGGCGAAAACCACCGGCGTGTTGCCGTTCACGATGGCGAAAATGCAAAAAGCTGCCGGGAGAATCAATCGTTCGCTCCTTGACAAATTCCGCCAGCAGATCGAAATGGTGTGCGAACCGGCGGTTGGACAGTTGGAGCATCGCGTCAAAGATTTGATGGATCCGCTTTTTTATTGGGCCTCCGGCAAGGGCAACCGCGGCAGCCCCGGAGGCGGGGAAAATTTTTCCGAAACCAAATTGCGCCTGACCCCGGCGGTGGTGAAAGACAAAGCCTTTATCGAACTGGCGGGAAAATTGGCGCCCATGGTGTTGCAGGAAATGCGGCAATGCGCCGATCAAATTCTTGAGGTGATCAAGCTCTGCGATATCGCGGAATATCAAATCGGCAGCGAAGCGGCCTCGCTCGCGGTCGATCTGAATGCGCAGGCCAATCGCCTCGCGACGATGGCGGAGGAGATGCAAAAAGTCCTGCTGGATCAAGACGAAAAAAACATCCGCTGGCTGGAGGTGAAGGAATCCCGTTGGGGCAACATCGTGCGCCTGCGCAGCGCGCCGCTGGACGTGGCGCCGATTCTCAAAAAAGTGGTGTTCGAAAAATTTCCGACCGTGGTGCTGACCTCGGCGACGCTGGCGATCGGCAAATCGTTCGATTACCTCGAAAAATGCCTCGGCCTCGCGGAAAAAACTTCCGGCGTGCTGAAAGACAGCAAAGGCCGGCGCGTGGATCAAACGGCGACGCAGCTCGGCTCGCCGTTTGATTACGGCCGGCAGGCGCTGATCGTGATTCCGACCGATATTCCCGAGCCGAACGCGCGCGAGTATCCAGCGCGGTTGCGCGAAGTTCTGTTGCGCGCTTTGAAAATTTCCAACGGCCGCGCGTTTATCTTATTTACGGCTTACGGCTTGCTCAACCAAATGTATCGCGAGCTCGCGCCGGAATTGGCGCAGCTCGGCATCGTCGCGCTGAAGCAGGGGCAGGAGAATCGTCATCGCTTGCTGGAAAATTTCAAAAAGCAAGTCGGCTCGGTGCTGTTTGCCACGGATAGTTTTTGGCAGGGCGTTGACGTTCACGGCGAGGCGCTCGAGTGCGTGATCATTCCGCGGCTGCCGTTCAAAGTGCCGAGCGAGCCGGTGCTGGAGGCGCGCGTCGAGGCGATCGAGAAACGCGGCGGCAACTCGTTCATGGAATATTCCGTGCCGCAGGCGGTGATCAAATTCAAACAGGGCTTTGGCCGGCTCATTCGCCGCAAATCCGATTTCGGCACGATCGTGATTTTAGACAATCGCATCGCCACGAAATTTTATGGCCGCGCGTTTATGGAATCGCTGCCGGAGTGTCCGATTGCCGGCGGCAAGTCCGACGAGGTGTTCGCCGAGATGGCGGGGTTTTATAAACGGCTGCGGGGGTAACTAAATATGTTTATTAATAAATCCGCGTTCGCGGCCCTTTTGCGAAAAATCAAAAAACTTGCTTTTAGCTGAGGAATTTTTTATCTTTGTTAAAATTCGAGGTGAAATATGGAAAGTTATCAAGTCACGGCTACGGTGAACGAGCTCGGAAGCCTGACTATTCCAGCGCCGGTGAGTAAAACCGGAGCCCGTTTGCGCTTAGTGGTTAACTGGGAAGAAGAAACTTTAAAATCCTACTCCGCGTCAAATCGCACAGAAGCACTCCGTAAATTTCGGGGTTGTTTAAAAAATAGTTCTATACTTAGCAGTAATGAATGGAATGCGCAAAAACATGAAATCTGGGGGTAACTTTGGCTATGGACTATGTTCTCGATAGCAGTGCGGTGATTTTTTTTCTTCGCTAACACCAAAAGTTATCTTACCTCGATTACCTGATTCGTTTTCCCTTTTAAAAAAGAGAAACATTACGCTTTCTCATTAGAGTGCATGTTTACTCTTGCGGCACAGGAATTGCCTGTTTTTATCGGAACAATTTCTGCGTGCCGTAAATTTTGCAGCTATAGATTTATTATAGCTGTGTGACACGCTCTTTTTTGTAATCATCCAAACGACGAATTACATATTTGCTTCTATGAAAGGAATTCCATGATGACGATTCGTAAGCTGCAAATGGGCGCGGTGACGACGATGATGTGGGCACAAATGGTATTGGCGCAAATCAGTATCGGGCCGTACGTGCAACGGGTAGCAACCGATCGCGCCACCGTGGCGTGGTATACCGACGAGGAAACTTCGGGCGTGCTCAAGTATGGCACGACCAGCGGCCAGTGGCTCGGCAGCATCGACGTGCCGGCGGGAACCGTGCACGCCGCCGAAGTGACCGGATTGAAACCGAACACCAAATACTTTTATGAAATTTCCGACGGGGCGGCCACGCTGGCGACCGGCGCGGATTATTATTTCGAGACGCATATCCCGGCCGGGGCGCGCGTGCCGTTCAGTTTTATCGCGGCCGGCGATTTGGCGGACGGCTCGTCGTATCAAAAAGACGTGGCGGCACGGATGATCACCGAGCGGCCAAACCACGAGTTTGCGCTGTTTTTGGGCGACATTGTTTACAGCAGCGGCACCCGCAGCGAGTATCTCAAATACTATTTTCCTCATTATAAAAACCTGATTCAGAATTTCTGCATTTTCCCAACGCTGGGCAACCACGACATTAAATCCTCCAAAGGCGCGGCGTATTTTGAGTTTTTTTACACGCCGACGAATAATCCCGACGGGTTGGAAAATTATTATTCATTTGATTATGGAAATGCGCACATCATTTGTCTCGACGACGAATTGCTCGTTTCCGGGTCGGCCTTGACCAAACAACTCGACTGGCTGCGCCAAGATTTAGACGACGCCAAAAAGCGCGGCCAACATTGGCTGATCGTGATGTTTCACCGGCCGCCTTATACGTTCGGCACGCACACCGACGATGATTTCACCAAAAAAACCTTTGTGCCGGAAATGGAAAAAGCCGGCGTCGATCTCGTGCTCTGCGGCCATTCGCACGTCGGCGAGCGCTCGTTTCTTTTGAACAACAGCAAGATCATCAATACCGATCTGAGCTTTTATCCCAAAGAAGGCATGGACGACGTCGGCACGGTTTATGTTGTCGCGGGCAGCGGCGGTAAAAACGACAACCTTGATGGGCAGCATAAACTCATGGCCTTCAAACAGGGCCGGGCCGCCGGTTTTGAAATCGTTTATGTCAATGGCGACACGCTGCGCGGCAAATACATGAAAAAGGACGGCAGTATCGTCGATATTTTTACCATGACCAAAAAAGCCACGGCCACACGCGTCGAAATCAACGATCCGGGGCAACGGCCGATGCAATTTGTGTTAAACTATCCGAACCCGTTTCGGCCCAACCAGACGGCGGACGGTTTGAACATCGTGTTTGAACTGACGCAGGTGCAGCCGGTTTATGCGGCGGTGTATGATTTAACCGGACGCGAAGTGGCGCGCCTCAGCAACGGCGAGCTGTTGGGACCGGGCCGCCATATTTTGAAATGGAACGGCCGCAGCGCGAACGGCGAGAAGATCGCCAACGGCTCGTATTTTTATCGGCTGCAAGCCGGCGCGCAAACGCACACGGCGAAAATTTTGTTATTGCCGTAAAATTTGCCGAATCTTGTGAAATATTTAAGAGTTTCCAACTTTTGCCCACGGATGAAAAACGACCAACGGATTTAATGTTTTTCCTGTTTAACTCCCCACCGATTGAAGAAACCCGCGGATAAAGTTTTTCATCCGTGGGCTTCTTCAATCGGTGGGGAAATTGACATGTCGTCTGTTGGGCAAATTTTTTAACCCTGTTTGGTTGTAGCTTTGTTCGCGTTGGAATAATTTATCTTGCCTTAATCGATCGCCGTTCGCCACCCTCTGCCCTTGCGAATGTGCTGCAAAATTTCCAACATCAACTTCATCTGTTCCCGAGCCAGCTTTTCCTGCCCGCGTGTTTCCAGGCTCAGATTATAGTCGCCGAGAATGATTTCAAACCGGCGGTAAAGCGGGAATTGCAAATGGCGCTCGATCAATTCGAAGCCCTGCCAGTAGGCGTCGTAAGCCAATTGATTGGCCATGGCCGAATCCCCTTGCACGTACGCGGCGAGACTTTGTTTGAGCAGCCGTTCGGTGATGGCGATATATTCCGCGGTCGTCGGTTGCGGCGGATTTTTCCGGCAGTAATCCAGGACCATTTTGAGATCAGGCGCGGGTTTGGGCCATTTTTGCGGCGCGAGCAAAGCGATCAATTCGGTATTGTTTTTGGTCGCTAATTGTTGCAGCGTGAATTTTTGTTCCGCGGCCGGCAACGCCGCAAAATCGCGGCGCAACGTCATCACGTAAAAGGCCAAATCCCAGCGCTCATCGGCCGTAAACGATTCGACAAAAGACGCCATCGCGGTGCCCTCGACGCCGAAGCTGATCGCTTGAAACAATTGATAGGGCGCGTAATGATTCAAACGGTTCGGATCGGTAAAGTCGCGCGGCTTGGGGTTGAGCGTATCCGCGGCCGGCCCGTCGCCGGCGCCCCTCGGGCCGTGGCAGGGAACGCAATTCTCATCGAACAACCTTTCGCCGTTGGCTAAATCCGGCCCGAGCCGCGGGAAAACGAGCAAATTTTTTTCTTTGATCAAAACGGCGAGCAACGATTGGCATTGCGCCCGAATTTGTTGCAATGCCGCTTTTCCGGCGATCAAACGCCCCAATTTTTGCAATTCCTGCAGCGTCGATTTTTTGCCGTCGCGGCTCGCCTGATAGGAAGTGAGCAGCGTATTGGCGAAGCGTTGCATTTCATTATATTCAAACGTGTCAACGATACGGCCGTTTTGTACGGCGCGATCATAATCGCTGGCGATATATTGCAGCATGAAAACCCAGCGCGGCGCGGTTTCGGTATTAGCCGGAGTCTCCTGCGGGGCAAAGGGCGCGGAGTAGAAATGGCGCGGCGCCAGTATGATGCCGGCCAGCAAGGCAAAGATAATGAGCCCAAACGAAGAAATTCGATTCATAGTTCATCCTGAAATTTTAAGAGACATTCAATCTTTAAAAAATACCGCACGGCTGAAAGCTTGCGTAAATTAACGATCCTGTTGTGGTGGTGCTTCAGTAACGGGATAACTGCCCGGGCAGTGCCTGGCATTGCAGGAAAAGCGGTTAACAAAATTTTTTACTTGACTAATTTGCCACATTCTCGTATATTTATGACGAAATCTTAACACGTTGTCAGATTCTGTGGCTTACTGTACTGTGGCTTGGAAACGCGGGTTTCCTTTTTGGCCCGGATCATGTTTAAAGCTTGCCGCGCCGGCGGCGGGCTTCAATGAGCTGACCGGGTTTTTTATTTTCCGCTCGCTATTTTTGCCAGCATAAATTTTTTTATCGGCGTCGTTTATTCACAACTTTGATCCAACAACTTTGAAGAAGCGTGAGGAATTTTATGAAAATCGCACTCGACCCCGGACATGGCGGCATTTTTCCCGGCGCCATCGGCGTTAATCCGTTTGAACTCCGCGAAAAGGATGTCATGTTGACGCTCGTTTTGAAAATCGGCAAGTTGCTGAAACAAAACGGGCATCAAATTATTTACACGCGCCACCAAGACGCGCATTTGGATGAAAACGTTCGCGCCGATCTGCTCAAGCGCATCGCCTGCGCGAACGACAACAAAGCGGACGTTTTTATCAGCCTGCATTGCAATGCGTATTCCGATCCCAATCCCGAAGGCATCGAAACGCTGTATTATCCGGAATCACCGCAGAGCGAAAAGCTGGCGCGCGCGATTCAAGACTCGATGGTGTCAACGTTCACCGACCATGTCAATCGCGGGGTCAAGCCCAAGGACTTGTTCATTTTGCGCCACGCGCAAATGCCCGCCTGCCAACTCGAAACCGAATTTATTTCCAACCCCGTTCAGCTTGAATTTCTCGCCGCGCCGGCCAATCAGGATCACCTCGCCAGCGCCATTGCCGACGGCATCAGTGATTTCGCCGAAGTGCATTCCGCCGCCAAACGCCACTGAACATAAATGCACAAAACGCAGATTAACAATTTTATGGCAAACTGATTCTGCCGTTAAATTATTCTGCCTAAAGTTTTTGTGCGGCTTTTCACGGTGGTGTTTTCACGGTGGGGAAAAAATGCTTGCTTGTCGCCGGAATCGGCGTTATATTTTATGCTCTTCACGAACAAAAAGGGAAAATCGTATGCCGGAAGCGCAAGCAAGCTGGTTCGATAAAATTGCCGATTTTTTTCGCAAACTGTTTGGCGGCGATCGCAACCCGCCCACACCGCCGACGCCCACGCCACCCAATCCGCCACCGCCAGTGACGGCGCGATTTATCGCCGTTGATGCCGGCCACGGCGGCAACGACACCGGGGCGATCAACAATCAAGTGGGCATTAACGAGAAAACGATCACGCTCGCGATCTCCCAAAAACTGCGAAAAGTTCTGGAAGATCGCGGCCATCGCGTGCGGATGACGCGCAGTGACGATACCTTTATCGAGCTGAGCCGCCGCGCCGAAATTGCCAACACCGCCGGCGTGGAAATTTTCGTGAGCATCCATTGCAACTCCGCGGAAGCGTCGTCCGCCGCCGGCATGGAGTCGTATCATCACACCAACGCGACCAATGGCAAAGTGCTCGCGACCAAAATTCACGAGAAGATTATCGCCGCCTTCCCAGCACACACCAATCGCGGCGTCAAATCCGCCAACTTTGTGGTGCTGAAAGAAACGCAGATGCCCGCCTGCCTGATCGAAACCGAATTTATCTCGAACAATCAACAGGCACAATTTCTCAAAGACCCGGCGAATCAGCAAAAGATGGCCGTGGCGATTGCGGAGGGGATTGCCGCGTATTTTCAATGAACCGGAGTGGCAAACTTCAGTTTGCCGTAAAAGTTTGGCGATTTGAAATGGCAAACTAAAATTTGCACTCCGACTTTGCATCGACGATTGCGGCGGGAGTGGCAAACTAAAGTTTGCCACTCCGATTGCCAACTTGCCGATACGAAGAGTTGCGTCGTCGCTTAAACCATCCGGGCAATTCGAGAAATCCGGATACCATCCCCAATTTATTATTAACCGGCTAAAATTGTCTATGATCAAATTCATCAAATGCGCCGAAGAAGCCGCGTTTGAGCAAATGGCGAAAGCCCTGGAAAACAGCGGCGTCAAAGTACTCAAGAAATACCAGCTCACTGGTTTGTTCAAAATCGAAGTGCCGGACGATCATCCGACGTTGATGAAAGCTTCCAAACAGAGTTTGCAAAAAGCCGTCAAAGGTTTGACCGTCACCGAAGTGTATGACGATTTTCCGGTAAAAGCTTTGCTCGATCAAGCCGTGCCGCGCGCGAGTGTTGACCTCGTGTGGAAGCGGTTGAAGAACGAAGGCGAGGACATGGTCATCGGCATTTGCGACACCGGCGTTGACGTGACGCACGGCGATTTAGCCGGAAGAATTCTCGGCACCGCGGATTTCACCGGCGAGGGCGATTTTGACGGCAACGGGCACGGCACGCATTGCGCAACGATTGCGGTGGGCGACGGCAGCCGCTCCAACGGCAAATATCGCGGCGCCGCGCCGAAAGCGAAGTTATACATGACCAAAGGCCTTGATTCGGTGGGGCAAGGGTCTGCATCTGCGATCGTTGACGGTATAGAATGGTTACATGAGCGAGGTGTGCATGTCATCAGCCTCAGCCTCGGCGGCATTGCACAGGCAAATGTTAAAGATATTTTACAAATGACGTGCGAAGCCGCGGTGGAGGCGGGCATCGTGGTGTTTTGCGCCGCGGGCAACAGCGGTCCGGGCGAACGCACGATTGCCACGCCGGGCGTCTCAACCAAAGTGATTACCGTCGGTGCCTCGGATGACGATGACAACGTCGCGAGCTTCAGCAGCCGCGGCCCTACCGTTGATGGCGACGAGAAACCCGACGTCGTCGCGCCGGGCGTCAATATCGTCGCCGGCCGTTCCAAAAACACTGCGCTCGGCCGTGTGGTGGATGATTATTACGTCGAGCTTTCCGGCACGAGCATGGCCACGCCATTTGCGGCGGGGATCGCGTTGCTGATGCTGGAAGCCAATGGCGATTTGAAACCCGAAGAAATTAAAGCCGCGCTGGAAAATACAGCGTTGGATTTAAAAACCGGCAATGACAATGTCGAAGGCGAAGGCCGCATTGATGCGTACGCGGCTATTAGCGGTGGCCGGCCGCGCGGCGAGCCGGAAGCGCCGATTGAAGCGCCCGGACGCTCGTGCTTACTGAGCCGCCTTTTCGGCAGCAGCGCAACGGCAATGGCGCTGTTTTATTTTACGCGCGACCGCCTGCTGGCGCCGCTGCCCGGCGGCGAATGGCTGATTGCAAAGTACTATCAACTGTCGAAAAGGATTCTTCGGCACTGGAAACCGCACCCGGCGTAAGTCTATTTATCTTTTTTTTCGTTTTATCTTTTTAGGAACGGTATGGCAAGGATAGCTTCGATGGATAGTGTTTTTGTGCGTGTCAATGAAAAGCAGTACGGCCCGTTTTCCCCGCGCGAATTGCGGGCGATGATCGATAAAGGCAAATTTGGCAAAGATGATTTAATTTGGAATGAAGATCAAGATCAATGGGTAACCGCCACGGATTTTAATGCCGTGCGTTACATGTTGCCGAGCAGCGATAGCGCCGAGCAGCGCCCGAAACGCGTGATCGCCGTCGGCGGCGGCAAAGGCGGCGTCGGCAAAACCGTGCTCACCTCTTCGATCGGCGTCGGGCTGGCCAGCCTCGGCAAAGACGTGGTGATGGTCGATGCCGATCTCGGCGGCGCCAACCTGCATACGGTGATGGGGATCCTCGAGCCGAAATACACGTTTTTTGATTTTTATACGATGGCCGTTGATGACATCAACGACATCGTGTTGCCCACGCCGGTGGATAGGTTGAAGTTGATCAGCGGCGCCTGCGGCACGCTCGGCCTCGCCAATCCGAAATACCAACAGAAGCTCAAATTCATCCGCCAATTGCGCGCGATCGACGCCGATTTTATTTTGCTCGATCTCGGCGCCGGCTCGTCGTTTAATGTCATTGATTTTTTCCTCGCCGCGGACGACGGCATCGTCGTTACCAATCCCGAGCCGATGGCGATTCAGGAATGTTTTAATTTCATCAAGATCTGTTTGCTGCGGCGCTTGCAGCTCGCGTTTCGCAGCAACGAGCGGGTGATGGAAATTCTCGAAAGCGACGAGCTGACGCGCCCGGGCCGCATTCACATTCCGATGACGGAGGTGGTGAAAAAAGTCCGCGAGATTGATCACAGCGCCGCCGGCATGATGGAAGAAGTGCTCGCCGCCAATCGCCCGAAATTGATTCTCAACATGGTGATGCAAAAGGACGACATCAAAGAAGGCATCGCCATTCAGGCCGCGGCCACGGAATTGCTGTCGATTGACGTCGAGTATCTCGGATTCATCACCTACGATCAAAATGTCCGCAACGCCGTGCGCGAGTTTAAACCGTTTTTGCTGCAAAACCCGCAGTCCCCGGCCTCGCAGGATCTCGCCAAATTGATCAGCGTCAAAATTCTCGGCCAGTCGTCGGTCAACAGCTTTTTTGAAAAACGCAAACTGCGCCGCCAGCTCATGGAACAGCGCGCCGAATATCCCGAAATCAATTTGCAACAGCAGGCGCCGATCTGCTCGATCAAATGCTTCTACTGGGGCGACTGCGATTATCAAAACGGCGGCCACCCCTGCTCGGTGCGGCATCTGGAGCCGATGTTTAAGCAGTAATTGCTCAACCGAGAGCGAACCCTCCCAGATTGTGTGAAAACGCCCGAAACAAGCCGTGCTCACAATAAGACCGTGCCGCAACACTGAGGCGGCAGGGCGACACTGGCGGAATTGAATTAAACTGCGTCCGTAGGTTATCTTCCTTCCCCTACCAGCACAAACGGCGCCCATAGGAACGGATGGCTGAAAGAAACGCCGTTCTCGCGCGTGCGCAACAATTTCAGCTTCGCTTGCCGCAAGGCTTCGGCTTTGGTCATCCCGCCTTTTAAATTTTGATAGAAAATTTTCATCAGCGTCGCGGTCGATTCATCCACGCTCCAGAGACTTACCAACACGGAAGACGCACCGGCATAGAGAAAGGCACGCGTCAAACCGATGAGTCCCTCGCCGCGGCTCAATTCGCCCAGGCCGGTCTCGCAGGCGCTGAGCGTGACCAGATCAACGTTGAGCTTGAGATTGAAAACTTCATAAGCATGCAGGAAGCCGTCTTCCTTCGGATCATCATTCTGCGCGAAGGCGATCAACGAGTACATCGGCTGGGATTCGTCTGCAATGGCATGGGTTGATAAATAAATGTTGGCGGCTTTTCCGGCTTCCCGTTTGAAACGATCTTCGGTGGCCTCTTTTTTGAAAAACGTATCGGCGGGCTGCATGATCAACGCCACCTCTCGAACGTCGCGATCCGACAACGGCGCAAACAGCAAGCCCTTGCTCGCTTTGAGAAGAATGGCGGCACTGGAATCGGCGAAGCGGCCAAAATCCGGACTGCCAAAAGCCAACAAACGAACCCCAGCGTGCTGATCATTAATTTTATCAGACTTTTCAACGGCGGCAACGCCGGCCGCCGGCAGATAGGTGATGGCATACTTCTCCACCAAATAGCGGCAATTCTCAAAACGCGCAAAGGTCACTTTCGGATCGTGTCGCGTTTTCTCGACGCCGGTCACCAAAGCTTCAAAGGGCAGATAGTGCAGGATGCCGTCCGGCACGATTAAGAGCGGCGTGTTTTTGGCGAGATGTTTTTCAATCGGCTGGAAGAGGCGCTCATAAAGCTGTTGCGCCAGTTTCACATCAAAGCCCACATCAGCGAGATTTTTAATTTTGCCATCCTTGACATCTTTGAAAGGCTGCCGCCATTGCCGCACCTGCTCTTCCAACGTTTCGCGCTTGATGGCGAGCACCTCGCAGTGAAACGTATCGGGCCGAATCACGTAAACCGCCGTGATCTCCGGACCGACAAAGTATTCCACCAAAGTCAGTTTGGGGCGCAAGATTTTCTGTTGAATTTCCCGCAAGCCGAGGGGATGGGCGATGCCGGTCAATTGCGCATAACGCGGATGGTGCAGGAGAATTTCATCGGAGACCTTTTGGTGCTGCTGTTGAATCTTTTGCAAGCTGTCATTCAACGCGGCGATGAGTTTGTCATCGCGCTTCGTTTCGTCTTTGCCGTACTCGACGGCCAAACGTTCATACCTCTCGCGCAGCCTCTCTTCGCTGTGGCGATAGCGCTTGAAACGTTCGGGAGAAATTCCCTCGGCGAAATCGATCCGCTCCGGCGAAAGAATCTCGAGAAAGCCGCGGGCGCGAAAACGCTGCAAATAATCATAAGCCTCCTCGAATCTGCCGAGACGAACGAGCATGGTGATCACGGATTCATAAATCTCCAGTTTGCTCTCGATAAACTTGGTCTTGTATGACTCGATCTTCAAGCGCTCGCGCACCGACTCGATTTTGTCGATGGCCTGATCGTAATATTGGAGCGCGTCGTCGTAGCGCTTTTGCTTTTCGGCAAGCTTCGCGTGTTTACTCAGCGCCCTGTAGTTTAACGAGAAATCATCCAATTGTTTTCCAACAGCCAACGCTTTTTGCAGCGCAGACCTCGACGCCGGCAAATCATCCTTTTCAAGATACAGTTCGCCAATTTTTAGCTCAACTTCACCTTCTTGATTTTTGTTCTGGATTTTTCTGGCAAGTCTCAGCGCCTGCTGATAAAGCAGCGCAGCTTTCGCATAATCTTTCTTTTCCAAATGTATATCGCCGAGGGCCATTAAAATTTTGATTTCTTCTTGCGGAACGGGGATGGCGCGAGCTAATTCTAATGCTTTTTTGAAGCTGTCCGCCGCTGCAGCGATTTCACCTTGATCCTTATAAACCACTCCCAGATTGAACAAAGCGCGTACCACTCCTTCTTGATAACCTACTTTTCGATTGATCTGCAACGCCTGGCTGATATGCTCGACCGCTTCTTCACGGTCGCCAATATTGTCATAGAATACACCAATATTTTGCAGCGCATTAGCGATATAATCCTGGGCGCCGATTTCCCGAGAAAGTGCGAGCGCCTTACGATGATAATCCAAACCCTGCAAATAATCGCCGCGGATTGCATGGATGCCGGCGATATTCACGTAGTGGCGAATGACACCACGCCGCGCGCCAATGCTTTTGTGAATGGCCAAAGCCTCGTGCAATTTTTTTAAGGACATGGGGAAATTGCCTAAGTATTTATAAGCCAGGCCGAGGTTGCCAAGATAAGTTCCCTGCTCATCTTTGGCACTGAGTTCTTCAGCCAGGGCCAAAGCCTGGTTGATATAATCAATGCCGATGGAATATTCACCCAAAGCATTGTGCGCATATCCCATCTGCCCAAGAGCTGACATGAGCAAGGGTTTATAATCAAGCTCGCGAGCGATTTGTAAAGATTCCGTATAGAGGTCGATGGCCTTCGCAACCTCACCCATTTCTTTGTAGACGTTTCCCATATTACCCAGCAGAAAGCCAATGCCACGCTTGTCGGTCAGGCCTTTCTTAATGGCTAATGCACGCTCGTAGTTGTGTAAGGCGAGTGTGTAGTTGGCTTGCTCGGCATAAGCGACGCCAATATTTATACAGAGTACAGCCACGGCTGTGGAGTCTCCTCGCGCCTCGGCCATTTTTAATGCCGGCGTGGCGTATTTAACACTGCTTTTGTAGTCATTCTTGTGATTACAAATAGCGCTAAGATTCAAGAAGATATTTTCTTGATAAGCCGGGTCAATCTCTTTGGCAATCTTCAATGCGAGCAGCAAGCGCTCCATGGCCTTATCGTATTGGCCGAGGTTCTTGTCCGAGGTGCTGAGATTGCTCAGATGCCCCATTTCCTGCCTGCGGTCTCCGATCGAGCGCGCCAGTTTCAAAGCTTCTTCACGATAAGAGACCGACTGTTTCGACTGCCCCAAATCATGGTAAGCATTGCCGACATTGCCGGTCATTTTACTTTGCCATTCAATGTCATTCAACTTGGCCGCGACATCTTTGCCTTTATCCCAAATTTCAAGCGCTTTCTGAAAATTTCTTTGGCTGACATACATGATTCCGTGCAAGAAATAAGCATGAATCAACTCTGCATTAAGCTCCAGGCTTCTGCCAAACGCCGCGGCGCCTTTCGTCCATTCTCGCTTGAATAGATAGACGCAACCTAATCCATAATGCGCTGCCGCATTGAGAGAATCGTTCTGCAAGAGCGCGCGAAAGTAGCTTGCAGGAGTTTCAAAATCTTTTTGCTCATTGTAAACGTTGGCCAATTGCAAATACGCCGGCGCATATTTCGGATCGAGCTTGATGCACGCTTTGAGATTGCCAACGGCTTGCTCAAAATTCTTGCGGTTCTTCTCTAACATGGCGATGGCATAATAGACGTAAGGATTGTCCGGACTTTGCTGTCGCAGCGAGTCGAAATAGGCCCAGCCTTGCGCCACCTGTTCGGTCTTTTCAAAAGCGAGCGCCAACTGACCGTAGGCATACGGAAATTTTGGCTCTTGCGCGACGAGAATTTTTCCTTGCAAAATCGCGGCTGGGTATTGGCGCAGATTGTTCAGTTTTACCAAATCCCAATATGGTTGCTTGAGATAATCGGGAATTTGGGCGTGGAGGGGACGAAGCAAACCAATGCTCAGGAGAATTCCCAAACCGAATCGCTGGAAGGATTGCATAGTGAGGCTCCTCAGAAAATTTTTCTTGACTTTCGTAAAAGATGCCCGTACATTAACAAAAAATCTTCTTAACTTTAAGGGGTCTCTTTTATTAAAAACCCCTTCACCACATTAACTTAATCGAGTCGAATGGCTCAGAAAGAGAGTACGAAATATGAATGGCTTGATCACTTTTCTTGTATTAAGCGCGCTATGTCTTTCGTTAACAAACTCAGCAAGCACTAATCTTGATGGCTCCACTAATTCTTCCACCGTCGTTGTCACATATTAAACTTATTGACCGGTCACTCGCAGTGACCGGTCAATGATTATCAAAGCATTATCCGGACTCTGCTGTCGCAGCGAGTCGAAATACGCCAGGCCTGGTGTCGCCTGCTCGGCCTTCTCAAAGGCAAGCGCCAACTGTCCGAACGCATACGGAAACTTCGGCTCTTGCGCAATTTGTATTTTGCCTTGCAGAATCGCCGCTTGATATTGGCGGGTGTTGTTCTGTTTGACTAAATCCCAATAGGGTTGTTTGAGATGATCGGGGATTTGAGCCCACAGGCGAGATGAAAAGCAAAAGAAAAAAAGAATCGAAAAAGAAAAAATCTTCCGTGATAACATGGCATTCCTCCCGGCTTTGAAGCCGTGCGACTGTTCTGGTCTTTTTGAAGGAAACTGAATCTCAGATGAATGGCGCAATCAATTCAGGCAGGAGTAAGGTAAGAGGCGGATGGTTGCGAGTCAATATTAAAAAATTATTGTGGCCGTAAAACTTCCAAGAAACCGTCACTGCGAGCGTTTTTCAGCGAAGCAGTCTCTTGCCTGCAAGAAGATCGCTTCGGCAAAAAGCGCCTCGCGAT
>Ga0247727_10010059_pt1 | contig 16873 bp, 16 predicted proteins | sample WisWelCaveWW1625_FD_202498 | JGI IMG/M metagenome (GOLD analysis project Ga0247727, IMG submission 202498) | Biofilm microbial communities from Wishing Well Cave, Virginia, United States - WW16-25 | ecosystem: Environmental > Aquatic > Deep subsurface > Groundwater > Cave microbial mat | place...
TGCGCCCATTGATGGATCGCTTCTTCGGCTCGGAGGGCGTGATCGCGGTTGACACGATGATCCAGGCTCCGCGCCGCACATCGGCGACGGTCGGCGCGTTGATGATCGGATTGATGTTCGTCTTTTCGACCGGAGCTTACGTGCGCAGTTATCAGAAGACCGTGTCCGATTGGATGGATCGGGTGATCAACTCGGACATCCTGATCTCGGCTTCGGAGATGGCGCGCTCGCGCACCTATCACTTCAGCGAAGAGCTGGGCAAAAAGGTCGTCGCTGTGCCCGGCGTCAAGCGGATCGAGAATGTCCGCTTTCTCTTCCTGCCCTACGCCGATGATTCGGTGGCGCTGGTCTCGCTCGATCTGGACGGATGGTTTGCGCGCGTCAAAGGCGTGGTCGAAGGCGCGGATGAAGACGAGGCGCACGAACGAACGGTCAAAGGCGAAGGCGTGCTGGTCGCGCGCAATTTCGCCGCTCGCTACAAGCTCGGAGTGGGTGATCGGTTGAAGCTCGCGACGCCGACCGTTCCATTCGATCTTCCGATTGTCGGCGTGATCGAAGACTACACGTCGGAGAAGGGTGCGGTCTTTATGGATCGCGCGCTGTACCGGAAATACTGGAACGATCCGGCGGTGGATATGATCGAGGTCAATCTGGAACGCGGCGCCGACGTGGCCGCAGTCAAAAAGGAGCTGGAACGCGCCATCAAGGGCGAGAACCGCGCCTTCATCTACACCAACGCCGAATACAAAAAGTGGATTTTGAACCTGATCAACGGCTTCTTCGTGCTCAACTACATGCAGATGGCGATTGCGGTGATCATCGCCGCGCTGGGCATCGTCAACACGCTGCTGATCTCAGTGGCCGAGCGCAAACGCGAGATTGGCGTGCTGCGCGCCATCGGCAGCCTGCGCGGCCAGGTGCGCAAGATGATCCTGCTCGAAGCTACGGCCATCGCCATCGTCGGTGTGCTGATCGGCGCGTTGGCCGGTGCGCTCAACACCTACTTTCTGGTTCGCACGGCGGCGACGATGATCGGCGGATATACGATCCCGTTCCGCTTTTCGCCTTTGCTGGTCTTGATCGTGCTGCCGATTGCGTTGCTGATTGCGTTGGCGGCGGCATGGTGGCCGGCGCGCAAGGCCGTCAATTTGAGAGTGGTCGAAGCGATTGGTTATGAGTAGAAGCCGAGGTCAGGTTTCAGGGTATTTCACCGGAGCCTGCATTTCGCCGAGTGCGCGTTGACACTCTATCTGGCGAGGTGTAGCTTAACGCTCGTACATCCCACACCTGTCATCATTCATAGCTCGAGTTTGCGGTCTCTCGGGTTGTAGTCTGTTTTATAGCTTCTGCGGCAGTTGGCCTTCATGAGTTATCAGTTCAACCCCTGAGAGAGCGGGTTTCACCGCGAAACCCGCTCTCTCAGATCGTCAACACTCAATCACAAGGAGGCTCCATATGGAACAGACGGCGAACTACGGTCGCTACAAAATACTCTTCTCGATCCTTGCGGTACTCCTTCTCGTCTGGGGCGCAATGGGCGCGATGGAAATCACGAAAGCGCCTTACTCGGGCTATACGCTCAGCCCCGACAACGTCGTCACACAAGTGCGCGCAGGCAGCCCGGCTGAGGCCGCCGGCGTGCAGGTCAATGACAAGGTCACGAAGATAGACGGCTACGCGGTCGAGAGCGTGGCCGGATTTTACGAGCGCGGGCGACGGGCAATTGGCAGCGAGGGCAAACTGACCGTGATGCGTAACAGCGTCGAGCAGGAGCTCAAGTTCAACTACGCGGCGCAGCCGACGGCCGATATGCTGGCTTCTTCCGGCGCGGGCGCGCTGATCGGGCTGGCGTTTTTGATCCTCGGCCTGATGGTTTATCTCAAGAATCCAACGCGGCTGAGCACGATCTTCTGTGAGTTGAGCCTGATGCTGGCTCTATTGTATTTGCCCGGCCCGTACTTCGCTGCGCCCGGCGCCCGTCGGGTAACGAACGCCGTAATCTCATTGGTCGTCGGAGCAATGCTGGCAGCTTTGCTTTACTACTGTCTCAACTTCCCGCGCGCCAAAGAAGTGCTGGTTTCGCGCCCCTGGCTGCAGAAAGCCATCTTCATCGTCGCACCGCTGCTGGGACTGGTCTTCGCGCTCATCAACCTCGCCACGCCCGACATCAGCGCGGGCAATTCGATGCTGCTGAACGTCGCCGCAGGCGTGATCTACGGCGGCTATCTTCTGCTGGCAGTGATCGGCGTGATTCACAGCTACGCGAAATCGAGCGCCGGAGAGCGCAGCGCGAGCGGACTCAACCTGATGCTGCTCGGCGTGGTGATCGGTCTTGGCCCGATCGTGATCACGATCCTCTATCACACCATTTTCCCGCACGCGGGCGATCTGCCGGGCGAACGTTTCTGGGGTGTGACCGGGATCGCGATTCCAATTGGCCTGGCGCTGGCGTTGATGAAGCTGGAGCCGGCTGCGGCGGCTGCGAAGGCAGGCGAAGAGGCGGCGACGTAAAGCTTCTTTCGCTCATCGAATAAAGGCAATCTCAACTCACGGGGCGATTCATCTCGCCCCTTTTTGTGTCATTCATCCTCTGATCTGATGACGTAGAAGTAGATCAGCGAACCCAGGACGAAATAGGAGCCGATAAAAAGCAGGCTTAATAACTCATTGATCGAAGACATCGAACTTCAGATACTCCTTGCGAATTTTGAAATGATTGTGAGGCCGGAGGCGGGTTGTTTGGGGGTTCCGAATCAACACCGGCCTTCTATCAGGGGCGGCGCATCCGCTGAGAGGCAAATGCTCGGCTGGTAGATTACCACAACTTCGGTTATGAAGAAGAAAAAATTCCCGCTCCCGCTTTGTCTGGCTTTCTGCCTGTTCACGCTCTGGTTCACTGCGCCGAGGGCTGAGCTGGCGGCGACAAAACCGTTGGCCTTACATCCAGCCAACCCTCATTACTTCCTCTTTCGCGGCCAGCCAATGATCCTGGTCACTTCCGCCGAGCATTACGGCGCAGTGCTCAATCTCGACTTCGATTACGTGAAGTATCTCGACACGCTCGCGCGCGACGGGATGAACCACACGCGGATGTTCACCGGCGCGGCTTACGTCGAGCCGCAGGGCGCCTTCTTCATCGAACGCAACACGCTTGCGCCAGCGCCCGGTCGCTACATCGCGCCGTGGACGCGCAGCGCAACGCCGGGTTACGCGAACGGCGGAAACAAATTCGATCTGTCGAAATGGGACGAGAATTACTTTCGCCGCTTGAAAGATTTCATGACCCAGGCCGGCAAGCGTGGCGTCATCGTCGAGGTCAATCTCTTCTGCCCGTTCTACGGCGACGCACAGTGGAAGCTCAGCCCGTTCAACGCCGCCAACAACGTCAACAACCTGGGCAACGTCGGGCGACTGGATGTTTACACGCCCGATAAACACGGCGGACTGCTCGAAGTCCAGGATCGCTTCGTTCGCAAGCTCGTCGCCGAATTGAAAGGCTTCGACAATCTCTTCTACGAAGTCTGCAACGAGCCTTACGCGACCAACATTCCGATGAGTTGGCAGCATCACATCGTGGACGTGATCGTCGAAGCGGAAAAGAATTTCCCGGCGAAGCATCTGATTTCGCTCAACATCAGCAACGGCTCGCAGAAGATCGAAAGCCCGCACCCGGCGGTCTCGATCTTCAACTTCCACTACTCCACGCCTCCGGACGCCGTGGCGATGAACTACGGCTTGAACAAAGTGATCGGCGACAACGAGACGGGATTCCGCGGCACGAGCGATGATCCATACCGGATGGAAGGCTGGGATTTCATCATTGCCGGCGGAGGTCTGTACAACAACCTCGACTATTCGTTCGCGGTCGGCCACGAAGACGGAACGTTCGCCTATCCGAACACGCAGCCTGGCGGCGGCACGGCGAGCTTGCGAAAACAACTGCGAATCTTGCGCGATTTCATCTACGGCTTCGATTTCGTGAAGATGAAACCCGACAATTCGATCATCAAGGGCGGCGTGCCTGAAGGGATGGCCGCGCGTGCGCTGGTCGAAGCGGGCAGGGCTTATGCGATCTACCTGCGCCCGGCGAGTTACTCGCAGTTTTCGGCGCGATGGACAGGGTTGATCGAGCCGAAGCATTCGGAAGAGTACACGTTCTACACACGCTCGAACGACGGCGTGCGGTTGTGGATTGATGATCGGCTGGTGATTGACAACTGGACCGATCATTCGGAGACCGAAGACAAAGGTGCGATCAGGCTGGAAGCGGGCAGGAAACATCGCCTCAAGCTTGAATACTTTTACGCGGGCGGTTGGGGCGTGACGAGGTTGTTCTGGTCGAGCGCGAGCCAGCGGCGCGAAGTCGTGCCGGCGTCTCAGTTTTATCTTGCCGACGGATCGAAGAATGGCTTGCAGGCGGAGTATTTCAGCGGAGTTGATTTGAAGCAGAGCGTGGTTGCGCGAACGGACGAGAAGATTGATTTCACGTGGGGCAACGGGCTTTCGCCGTTCGCTCAAACGAAAACTGCGGAGACGGCTTTGATGATCGAGTTGCCTGCGGGCAAGTATCGCGCGGAGTGGATTGACACGAAGAGTGGTGTGGTTGCCAAGCGCGAAGAGTTCAAGCACGATGGTGGGGCGCGCAAGCTGGTTGGGCCGGATTTCAAGGATGACATCGCATTGCGAATCGGATCAGCAGGCGTAAAATGATTCCACAATCAATTATTTTTAGAGAGGGCAATGAGCAATGGAAATAGATGATGAATTGGGAAGACGGCTGCACGACCGCGCCACACGCGGACAACCGCTCTCTGCTGCTGAGCGGGCGCAGTTGCAATCCTGGTATGACAAGTGGGATCGCATTGAGATGGGGCAACTGGGACTGACTCCTGAGCAAATGGCTGCAGAGGAGGCGCAGCTAGCCGAATTGCACGCGCAAGTGGAAGCTGAAGAGACGCGAGTTGCCGAGCTTATCGAATCGAATTGGGAACTGGATAGACAGAATGAAGCGTTGCGTGCAGAGATCGAATCACTGCGGCTGCACTTGGCGGAACGCGCCGCCTCTTTGTCTGCTCAGCCGCCACAACCGGCTCAGCCAGTGGGATAAGCAATGCCGATCACTGCGGAAATGCGGTTTTACGTCCGGCATCGCGCGCACTTTGCCTGCGAATACTGCGGCGTCGGTGAAGTTGATGTCGGCGGCGAGTTGACGATTGACCATTATCATCCGCTGAGCAAAGGCGGTGACGACAGCCCGGACAATCTGGTCTATTGCTGTGTGCGGTGCAATCAGCACAAAGGCGATTACTGGCCTGAGCACCCCGACGATCCGCTGTTGTGGAATCCGCGTCGAGAGCCTTCCTCTCTACACTTCACCATAAATACCGATGGAAGCCTTCTCTCATTGACCGGTACCGGATCGTTCACTCTGCACCGGTTGAATTTGAATCGCCCGCAATTGATCGCTCGCCGCCGCCGAGCCATCCGAATCGCTGAAGAGAAACGTCTGCTCGAACGCCGGCGCGAGTTAGTGGAGACTCGTGTCCGCGAGCTGAGTGCGAGAACTGAGTTGAACGAGGAGCAGCGTGAACTGCTGCATGAACTGCTCGATTTATTGAGACGACAGGCTTCCGGCAGCGCTGGAGATGATGATGCCTGATAAGAATTTTCATCCTATGAAATTGACGGCTTTACTTTTAACTGTTGCCGCAACTTGTTTGTACTCTGAGTTGACAGTCAAATTGATCTCCTACGCTTCACTCGCACCGGACGCTCGCAAAATCATGGAGGCCGTTTACAAACAGGACACCAGCCGCGACGTAACTTGGCGCGGCACGCTGGACGTTTACGACAAGAAGGGAACTGCGCGCCGCAAGAAATTCACCTTCCGCAAGATCGGCGGCTTGGGCGACAGCAAAACTCTCGTTCGCTTCACCGACCCTGCCGAAGTGCGCGGCGTCGGGTTGCTCTCGATCAATCAAGGCGGCACGGCAGACCGGCAATGGCTCTACACTCCCGCCATTCAGCGCGTTCGACGCATCGCCGCGCAGGAACGCCGCCAGCGGTTCATCGCAACCGATTTCACCAATGAAGACATGGCCGAGCGCGTGCTCGACGATTTCACCTACAAGCTGCTCAGCGAAGGCGAAGAGGTTGACGGGCGCAAGACGTACAAGATCGAGGCGCGCCCCGTCTCGCCCGACAAATCGCAATACGCCTATGTCTACCTCTGGGTGCCGCAGGATGTGCCTTACTCCGTGCTGGTCGAGATGTACGACAAAGAGGGCCGGAAGCAGCGGATACTGAAAGCCGGCGACCTCGAAAAGATTTCGGGCGTCTGGGTCGCCAAGCGGTTGGAGATGAATACGCCAGGCGAAGGCACGAAGACGGTTCTGGTGCTGGAAGACATTCGCTTCAACACCGGCTTGAAGGATGCTCTATTCACCCAACAGGCGCTGGAAAAGCCCGATATGTTTTAAATCAGTACCGCGAGCGGTAGCGAGCGCGGCTTGCTGAGGGAGCCGCGCTCGCTACCGCTCGCGGTACTGATTGGGAGAACGCTATGCCTGTGCCGAATGCCATCAGCTTCGACAATGAGGTCGCGCCGCACGCCGCCGATCTCTACGATTACGCGGCTGTCGCCGAAACGGTTGACGGACTCGAGGCGGTTGCTGACGAAGACGTTTCGCGTTATCACCAACAGGGCTTCATCGCCGTGCGCAATGCTTTGACCAGCGAAGAAGTGCGAAGCGCGCTCGATGGTCTGAACGATCTGATCGCGGGCAGGATTCCCGAATTTCAAAACATTCAATTCCACCACGAGGTGCGCGACCAGCTCGATCTTTTAAGCTTTGAGGAAAGGCTCAATGCGGTGCGACGGTTGCTCTACTTCGTGGATTACGAGCCGCGATTGAAGGCCATCGCGCATCAGCCACGACTGCTGGCCGTGATCGAAAAGCTGCTCGATGCCGAGCCGGTGATGTTTCAGGATATGGCTTTGATCAAACCGCCGCAGGGGCGCGAAAAGCCCTGGCATCAGGATCACGCCTATTTCGAATTGACGCCGGAGACGCGGGTCGTCGGCGTCTGGATTGCGCTCGATTCGGCGGAGGTCGAAAACGGCTGTCTGCGCGTGATGCCGGGCTGGCACAAACGCGGCGGCTTTCCGCATTTTCAAATTCGAGATTTGCAGATTTGCGATTCAGAGATGGCGGGGTTACAAGATCATCGCGTGGCAGTGCCGCTCGCGCCCGGTGGATGTTTGATCTTCGACAGTTACCTCCCGCACGGCACGCCCGCCAATTTCACTTCATCGCGCCGCCGCGCCGTGCAGTTTCATTACACGTCAGTTGGCGCAGAGAAGATCACGCCCGAAGAGCGCGTCGCTATCTGGGGCGGCGAGAACAGAGACATCGCCTGTTGAGAGAAGAGCTATCGTGAGGCCTGCGTCGCACGTTTGCTGGAATCGTCCTCTACCCCGAAGATTCACTGGGAACGGGACGATTGTTCATTCCATAACGAGATTCCGATCCCTATGAAAACCATCAATCTGTTTGTTGTCGCGCTCCTGTTGCTGTTGAACGGATCAGCACACAGCTCACAAACAAATCCCGCCAAACAATCACGCCGTCCCAACATCATCTTCATCCTCGCCGATGACCTTGGTTACGGCGATCCGGGCAGTTACGGCCAGAAGAAGATTCGCACGCCGAACCTGGATCGGATGGCCGCCGAAGGAATGCGCTTCACGCAGTTCTATTCTGGCAGTCCAGTCTGCGCTCCTTCGCGCTGCGTACTGATGACCGGCAAACACGGCGGCCACGCCTTCATCCGCAACAACAGAGAAGTCCAGCCCGAAGGCCAGTGGCCGATCCCCGCGTCGGAGATCACGATCCCTGAGTTGCTCAAAACCAAAGGCTACGCGACCGGCGGCTTCGGCAAGTGGGGATTGGGCTTCATCGGCAGCGAAGGCGATCCCAACAAACAAGGCTTCGATCTCTTTTACGGCTACAACTGCCAGCGCGAGGCGCACAATTTTTATCCCGACCACCTCTGGCGCAACGATCAAAAGGTCGCGCTCGAAGGCAACGATCGCGGATTGACCGGCAGGCATTACTCGCACGACCTGATCGAGGCCGAGGCGTTGAAGTTCATCCGCGACAACAAAGACCAGCCCTTCTTCCTCTACGCGCCGTTCACGATCCCGCATCTGGCTTTGCAGGTTCCCGAAGATTCATTGGCCGAATACATAGGCAAATGGGACGATCCGCCTTACGATGGCAAGAAAGGTTATTTGCCTCACCCGACACCGCGCGCGGCTTATGCGGCAATGATCACGCGATTGGATCGCAGCGTCGGCCGCATTCTGGCACTCGTCAAAGAGCTGGGTCTGGACGAGAACACGGTCGTGATGTTTTCGAGTGACAACGGCGGGGCCTTCGGCGAGGTGACGAAGGATTTCGACTTCCTGCCGGGCCGGATGGGTGGCACCGATTACGTCTTCTTCGGCTCAACCGGCAACTTCCGCGCCTTCAAAGGCAGCGTTCACGAAGGCGGCATCCGCGTGCCGATGATCGTGCGCTGGCCGGGCCGCGTCAAAGCGGGCGCGGTGAGCGAACTGCCGGCGGTCTTCTACGATCTATTGCCCACGCTGTGTGAGATTGCGGGCGCGGAGATTCCGAAGGGCGTTGACGGCGTCAGCCTGCTGCCGACGCTGCTCGGCAAGGGCAAACAGCGCAGGCACGAGTTCCTTTTCTGGGATTTCAACGGCTACGGCGGCCAGCAGGCTGTGCGGATGGGCGATTGGAAGGGCGTCAGGAAAAACCTGCACAGCGGCGCGGCGAAGATCGAGCTTTACAATCTGGCCGAAGACATCGGCGAAAAGAACGACGTGGCAGCCAAACATCCCGGCATCGTCAAACGCATCGAGAAGATAATGGCCGAGCAGCATCTGCCATCGGAACTGTTTCCCATCAAAGTTCTCGATGTGGCGGCGAAGAAATGAAGAAGCTTCGGATAGCATTCACCGGCTGCGGCGGCATCGGCGACCATTATCTGAGCGTTTACCGCGATCTGGAGTTCGTAGAGGTCGCGACGTGCATTGACGTGAGCATCGAGCGCGCCGAACGCGCCGCCGCGATGCTCGACGAAAAATCGAAGCCGCGCGCGACGGCCGAATTCAACGACGCTCTCGGTCCGGACGTTGACGCAGTCATCATCAACACTCCAAATCATCTTCACCGCGAACAGGCCGTCGCCGCGCTCGAAGCCGGCAAACACGTGCTGTTGCAGAAACCGGTCGCTGCAAACTTGGCCGATGCCGAAGCCATCGCCGAAGCCGCCGAGAGAGCCAGCCAGCGTGGGGTCGCCAGCGGGCTGTATCTCAGCTATTTCGATCAACCCTTGATGCACGACCTGCGCGAGATGATCAAGCGTGGATGGTTCGGCGAAGTTGCGCATCTGTATGCTCGATTGATGCATCGAGGCGGGCTGGTATTATCGGAGCAGGTGTCGAGCGGCCAGTCGAACTGGCGCGCATCAATCGAACTGACTGGTGGCGGCTGCTTCATTCAACTCGCTGTGCATTACATTCATCTGTTCAAGTGGATGATGGATGCGCAGGTTTCCCGCGTGATGGCGATGACGAAGAATTTACGCTGCCCCGGAATCGAAGGCGAAGACCTGGCCTGCGCGATCCTGGAATTCTCGAACGGGGCGTTGGCGACGATGGACATGGCCTGGAACACAGCAGGCGAGCAGCTTTCGATCCACGGCACGAGCGGCGTGGCTGAATACATCGGCAACCGAACGCTGATGCTCGATTCTTCGGCGGGGGAATTCGACGGTCACGTGGTCAACTATTCGGGCGCGGGCAGTAAACTCTCTCCTGCCGCGCCTGGTTCGGCGACGGCGATGCAAATATCCGAAGTCATTGCGCCGCCACTCGGCGATCCGGGCAATCCGTTCAATCAGCATCGGATGTTCCTCGAAGCCGTGCGCGACGGGCGCGAACCTTTCGTCACGATCTCTTCGGGTGTTGATGATCTGCGCGTTGTCGCCGCCGTTTACGAATCGGCGCGAACCGGACGCGCGGTGGAAATAACGGCTCACTGATCGGTCTGAATGACCGATAGATCGAATCAACGATTTCGATTTACGCGCGCGCCCGTGCTATCTTCTCACTGACAGCTTTAACCAGTTATCCAATTATTCTCTGCGAGGAAGCAATGAGCGTTCAGTTGGCTCGAAAACTCTTCACGACGACGGATTATCATCGAATGATCGAGGCCGGGGTCTTCACCGAAGATGACCGCGTTGAATTGATTGATGGGGAGATTATCAAGATGTTTGCGATTGGACCGCGACATGCGGCTTGTGTGAAGAGACTTGCCGAGTTCCTGATTGTGAAAGTCAGACGGTTTGCCATGGTGGGCGTTCAAGACCCGGTTCATCTCAACGAGTATTCGGAGCCTGAGCCTGACATCACCTTGCTCAAGCGGCGTCCGGATTTCTACGCTCAAGGCCATCCATTACCTGAAGACATCCTGATCGCCATCGAAGTCTCGGATACGTCCGTCGAGAAAGATCGAGAGTTGAAAATTCCGGCCTACGCTCGCGCCGGCATCCCCGAAGTTTGGCTGGTGGATTTACTCAACGACCGGATTGAAATCCACACGCAACCGGAACAGGGGGTTTATCAGGAAGTCAGGGTCGTCCTGCGCGGGCACAAAGCGGTTTCCAAAGCAATCCCGCAACTCAAGCTGAAGGCAGGCGACATTCTCGGATGAGCCTGGCGCCTGGCGCCGCTACCTCACTCGTAACGAAGCGATTCAATCGGATCGGTCTTCGACGCGCGCAATGCCGGCCACAGCCCGCTGAAGATTCCGACGATCATCAGGATGCTCGTTGCAGTCAAAACCACATCGCCCGAAAGCAGCAGGAAGATGTCGGTCTGTCGCGTCGGGTCTTCCAACAACTCGGCCAGGAACGGGCGATGGCCAGCGAACGTGACCAGCAGGTAAGAGAGCAGAATTCCCAGCAGCCCGCCTAGAAATGTAATCACCAGAGCTTCGAGCAGAAACTGGATCAGGATGTGGCGACGCTTGGCTCCCAGAGCTTTTCGCACGCCGATCTCGCGCGTCCGCTCAGTGACGCTCACCAGCATAATGTTCATCACGCCGATGCCGCCGATCATCAACGTCAGCGCGCCGATGATCGAGAGCACGATCTTCAACCCGCCGGTGATGCCGTTGATGATCTTCGTATTCTCGACCGAATCGTTGAGCGTCACCGCGCGTTCGTCCTTCGGGTTGAAGCCGTGGCGCGCGGCCAGCACCTCGCGCACCTGTTTGACCGCCTGGTTGTGCTGCGCGATGCTCAAGGTTTGGAAGACCAGGTTGTCGAGGTAGTCCTGGATGTAGACCTGTTTGAACGTCGGGTAGGGGATGAAGACCGAGTATTTGTCGGGCGAGTAGTAGTTCGAAAAGCTCACCTTCTGCGTCAACACACCGATGACTTCAAACGACAACCCGTTGACGCGGATGGTTTCGCCCACCGCCGGTGCATTGCCGAAAAGTTTTTTGGCGATTTCGGAGCCGAGAAAGATCACGCGGCGTTCTTTGTCCGTGTCTTCGGCGTTGATGAAACGTCCAAACTCCGCGACCTCGCTGCGCATCTCGGCGTATTCCGGCGCGACGCCGCGAACCGCCGAAGTCGTCTGCTTCACGCCGTAAACCAGCGGCAGGTATTCGACGTATTCGGGACTGGCGTATTTGATCAAACCCAATTGCCGGATCGCTTCGACATCGCCTTCTTTCAATCGGATTCGGCGACCTGCGCGTTCGCCGCCCGCCTGCATGCTGGTCTGTCCGTTCCAGACCACGACCGTGCCGTTGCTGAAGGCGCGGCGGAAGCCGACCATAATCGCGTTATGAAATCCGTTGCCGTAAGCCATCAACAGCACGACGGCGACGATGCCCCAGGCGATGCCGGTCATCGTCATCACGGCGCGGATGCGGTGGCCGATGAGCGCGTTGATGGCTTGAATGAAGACTTCTTTGATGACCATAGCTATTGATTCATCATTTCTTTCAACGACACTCGGCGTAGGCGGGCCAGTTCCGCAATGAAGCCGATTCGCTGAGCGTTGATGACTTCGATCTGGTCGTAAATTTCAGTCAGCCGTTGATGCTCCGCTTCAGTCAGCGTCTCCGCGCGGAATTTTTCTCGTAGCTCCTGATACTCATCCCAGGTTTCTGACGGCAACCATTCATTGACTTGCCGCAGCAACTTACTTTCTTCACCGGACAACGGGGGAAGGTCGGGAGGCCTATTAACAGGGCGCTTCAACCGCTCTTCGAGGGTGTGCTGGATGAAATGGCCGGCATCGAGTCCGACTTTGGCGGCTTCCTCGTGCAGCGCCACTTCCATTTCCGGTTTGAGGTCAATTGTCAGCGTCATAACCGTTCCTCCTTGCGGCGCAGTATACCACCAGCCCAATTACCTCACATCTCATACCGCAACGCTTCAATCGGCGGCATCTCAGCCGCGCGCCGCGCCGGATAAGTCGCCGCCGCAATCCCGATCAAAGACAGCGCGCCAACTGCGAACGCCGCCGTCTGCCACGTGATGATCATCCCTGAAAACCGCGCGGGCAGCGGCAGCAGATTGACCAGCTTGCACAAGCCGATGCCGATGCCCAACCCAATCGTCCCGCTCAGCAGAGTCAGAAACAAACCCTCGCTGAAAAACTGCTGCTGCACGTTGCGCGAAGTCGCGCCCAGGGCTTTGCGGATGCCGATCTCCTTCGTCCGCTCTTTGACCGAGATCAGCATGATGTTCATCACGCCGATGCCGCCGAGCGCCAGCGTGATGATGCTCACCGCAATGAAGAACTCGCGCATGCTCGAAATCATCTTGTTGAAGAAGACGGTTTCGAGCGCAGTGTTCCACATCGAGAGCGCCTCGCGGTCTTTCGGGTCGAAGTTGTGTCGCGGCGCGATGATCGAAAGGACTTCCGATTCGACCGGCCCGATCTTCTCGAAATTGATCTTGCCCTCGCGCTCGACAATGCGGTTCAGTTCGTCGGCGATGCGTTCGTAAGGTGCGGCGATGATCGCCGAGACATGGTCGGAGGTGACATTGTTGCCCATCATCGGAAAATCCTTGCGCATCGCCTCGTAAGGCATGAACAGACGGTTGTTGTCCGCGCCGGTGTAATTCGAGTCCTGCTCTTTTTTGCGCACGCGGCCGATGACGGTGTAGGGAATTCCGTTGAGCTGAATCTGCTGCCCCGCGGGGTTGCGGTCGGCGAACAACTGCTTGCACATTTGGTGGCCGATGACGACGACACGGCGCGCTTCAGCGTTGTCCTGCTCGCTGATCAAACGACCGCGATCAACTTCGATGGTGCGGATGTATTGGTAGACGGGCCAGACGCCGCTCATCTGCGTCGAAGCGGCGTTGAACGCGCTCTTCGCGCTCACTCCCCCGCGCATCAATTCGGGCGTGACGTGTTCGAGCAGCTTGGCTTTCTCCTTCAGCGCGTAAACGTCGCCGATGTCCAGCCTGACGAGCTTGCCCGCGCGTTCGCCGCCAGCCTGCGTGCTGGTGCGCCCGTTGCGGATGATGATGATGTTTTTGCCAAGTTCTTTCAGCACGTACATGTTGCCCTGCTGAAAGCCGGTGCTGAGCGCCGAGAGCAGCACGATCGAGATGACGCCCCAGATGATGCCGAACATCGTCAGGAAGCTGCGCAGCTTGTGCGCCATCAGGTTGGACCAGGTTTGTGAAAGCAGTTCGCGCATCTTCGGTCTATTGCAGAACTACCTGCTGCTTTTCGGTCAACCCTTCGAGCACTTCAGTCCGAGTGCCGTTGCTGATGCCGACTTTGACCGGGATTTTCTCTTTACCTTTTGGAGTGCCGGGAGCGGGGATTTCGACCGAAGCATTGCGCTGGTTGTCGTAAATCACCGCGCTTTCGGGAACGAGCATCACCCCTTTGTGTTCTTCCAACACTATCTCGGCGTTCGCCGTCATATTCGCGCGCAGCAGATTGCCGGGGTTGTTGATCGAGACTTTGACTTCAAACGTGACCACATTGTCTTTGTCCACGCCGAGCGGAGAAATCTGCGTGACCTTGCCGTCGAAGGTTTTGTCTTTGAAAGTTTCGACTTTGATCCGTGAAGGCTGGTTGAGTTTGACCACGCCGATGTCGGCCTCGTCAACTTTGCCTTTGACGTAAACCTGGCTGATGTCGCCGAGCACCATCACTAGCGTCGCCGCCGCGCCCATATTCAGGATCGAAGAGACGGGTGAGCCGATCTCTACGTCGCGCGACAGAACCATCCCGTGAATCGGCGAGCGGATGGTCGCATAGTTCAACTCTTCTTCGGCGCGATCAACTGCCGCCTGCGCCTGCGCGACTTCGGCTCTGGCCTGCGCGACTTTGGCTTCGCTGACCTGTAGCTGGGCGCGCGCGACGTTCTGGCGGTTCTGCGCCTGTTCGTATGCGCTGCGCGAATCGTCGTAAGACTGCTGCGGCAGCACGCCCTCTTTCAGCAACTTTTCGGCGCGCTCGAAGTTGCGTTTGGTGAAGGGAACGTCGGGGCCTTCGGCTTCGACCTTGTTCTTCTGGAGTTGGGCCTCCGCGGCTTTGAGGTTCGATTCGGCGCCGATCAAGGCGGCTTTGGCTTCGCGCACGCGCGCGGCGAGGTTCTCTTTATCCAGCTCGGCCAGCACCTGTCCTGGCCCGACGATATCGCCGACCTGAGCCTTCAGCTCTTTGATGATGCCGTTGGCTTTCGATTTGATCTCGACTTTGGTGATCGGCTCGATGCGGCCTGTGGCGACGACTGAACGAGCGATGTCGCCGCGTTCGACTGTGGCTAAACGTGAAGAATCAATTTCACTCGTCGGGCGCGACATCACGACGAAACCGGTCACTCCCAGGCTGGATAGGACGACGAGCGCGCCCAATATCCACCATAGTTTGCGCGATTTCTTCTTCATCTCTCCTCCCTCGATCTCATTTAACGTTTGAATGCAGGATTGATTAACCGTTATTCCGGCTCACCATACGGGCGTTTGGAAAATACGGTTCCGAAAAAGATTACGTTGAGTGAGTGGCGGGAGAGTGCAGAAGGTTACAGCAAAATCGGTGTGCATCGGCGATGAAATCAGTTAAAGTTGGCGTGAAAGGAGCAGCGAAACAATAAAGCAGGCGTTAAGCATTGACCAGATGCCTATCCATCCATTCAAGCACGAGCTTGCGCATCTCCGGCAACTCCTCATGCCCGCAATCGAATAGCTCGATCCGGCAATCTTCGCCGCGACCGTATTTTTGATAGAGCGGCATCAGGTGATCACGAACGCGTTCGACGCCGGCTGGCGGCGTCAGCAAATCTTTTCGTCCATTCAAGCTGAGGTGCGGACGCGGCACGATCAGTTCGTTTATCTGAGCGGTCTGAAAATGTTTGAGCAGGCTCGGCACGTAGTAATAAATGCCGTGGCCTTTCAGGTTGTTCGCCTTGATCAACTCGTTGAAGTCGGTCATGCAGCAGAGGTCAATGCAGAGTTTGATGCGCGGGTCTAACGCCGCCAGCCACCACGCCTTCGTCGCGCCCATCGACAGGCCGAACGCGCCGAGGCGCTTCGGATCAACCTCTGGACGCGAGACCAGATAATCCACTGCGCGATGCTCGTCGAACATCATCATCCCGAACAGCACCTGCCCGTGCCAGATCATCTTCTTGAACGCATCCCATTCGCCGTTGCGACCGTCTTTGTCGCGCTGCCGCTCGCCGAAACACCAACTATCAATGGCCAGCGTGACGATGCCTTTTTCGGCGACAACTGGAGCGTAAGTGGGCAAGACTTTGCGACCGGTAAGCAGTTCATCTTTGCCGGTCGGATATGTGCCGCCGTGCCAGTGGATGTAGAGCAGGCCGGGCGCAGGTTTTTGTCGCTTGTCGGGGATGAGCAGCAGCGCGGGCACAGGCTCAATGCCGTTCAGATCGAGCACTAGATGTTCGAGCGTGTAGCCCGGTCCTTTTTCAGTCTTGATCAGCTTTGGCGGTTTGGGACGATGGCTGAACGGCAGATCGCCGAGCAGGCTCCAGAGAAGTTTGCGGCGCTTTTGTTGATAGGCGGTGAACTCTCTCTTCGATTTGAATTCCTGTGGTTCGATCATTGATGGAATGCCCGATCCAACAGCCACAGTTGCAGCAGTCTGTTTGAGAAAATCACGGCGGCGTAATGGTGATGGCACGTTGCGTTACCTCCTGTGGTTCATTTCACCTTCTCATAATCCGAGATGTTGATCTGGACGTTTGGCGTTTGAGGCAGGCAGCTCAAGACGTGCAGGCGCGCAATGCGCGTGCGCGATTCGTCCGTGTGCCACAGCCTGACCCAGAAGACCCTGGTCTCGCCGTCAATCACGAAGATCGAATCGCTTTGCACCATCGGCGCCGGCTCGGCCCATCCGCCCGCGCGCAGTTCGTTGAAAAGTTCCGGCAGATGCGGGCGGAACTCTTCGCGCTCAACTGTCGCGTCCTGCTCGTCAAGCTCAGCCGGCGGCAACTCTACCGGCTCAGTTGATTCGAGCAACAAGCGCGCCGCCACGCGCCCTGATTCCTCGCGTCGCTTGTGAATAGCCATAATTCAGTCCTGCTTGTTCCGTAAAAGTTCCAGCGGCACGCGCGCGCCGTATTTGGTCGAACGCGAGAGCCGCGCGAAATAGTCGTAAGCGAGCTTCGACACTCTCGCAATCGCGTCGTCTGCGCCTTCGCCGTTGTAGTTGGTCATCACCGCGATTGCGTATGGGCGGTTCGGGACGAAGACGATCGCCCAATCGCAGGCGACGCCTTCGATGCCG
>Ga0247727_10010060_pt1 | contig 16872 bp, 11 predicted proteins | sample WisWelCaveWW1625_FD_202498 | JGI IMG/M metagenome (GOLD analysis project Ga0247727, IMG submission 202498) | Biofilm microbial communities from Wishing Well Cave, Virginia, United States - WW16-25 | ecosystem: Environmental > Aquatic > Deep subsurface > Groundwater > Cave microbial mat | place...
GCCAGACCACTTCCGTTTTTAAAAAAGTTGCGGACGGCGCGGCCATAGATATTCATGGTTTGGTTAAGGCATTCATTCTAGCAACTTCAAAATATAACATCTCTCTCACCCAAGCGCAATGTTTTTATGATCAGGCTAATAATGCCTCACTCACGGGATCATTACCCATATCCATCCTGACTGAATACAGGGCGAGAAAGACACTCGGGTGAGGCGCCAGCCATCGTGATTTTCCATCGTGCCCAATTCCTCCTCGGCCCAATCCACCGGCTCGCACCGCGACAATTCGCTTGGGGCCCGGCAAGGCCCCTCGCAGAGGATCGCTTTGGCATCGGCTCGCAAGGAATAAACATAAATGTCTTTCACTGGCGCCGCATATTGATTGGCCGAATATTGCCGGCCTCGACCTTTGGTGACGCCCAGATGAATCCAGTTGGCGGCGCGATAACTGGCGCCGGTGAAGCGCTCGCGCCCAACAAACGTTTCCAACAGCGCGGGCGCCATCTCATAGCGTTCCAACCAATCATCGGCCACACATTTGGCGACGAGCGCCAACACATGCGACGCCAAGTTTTTAACTTTGACGTGCGGCACAATGAGAAAGCGGCTGTTGTTGACGACCTGATTCAAATTCTGCCGACAGGCGTCATCGTTCCAACCGATCCACTGATCGCGCGCCGACAGCCGCGGCGCTGAAAGCGAAACCACCCACATAACCATAGTGAGGCGTTACCCGTTGTTAAAATTCACCCTTGACTTTCTTCTAAAATTCATCTACCATATTCCACACCATTATAAATCCGTTGGCAGCCTACGGCCGCAGGCTTCTTACCCGTTGGAAAATTTTCACGCATTGATAAGTTAGGAGAGTTCACGATGGACCCCAAATTCGATCAGCTCGTTGGCGCGCAATATGGCTGGAAAGAGGCGTCGCTGGAATTAGGCCGCGCGGTTTATCCCACCGAAGTGGGCCAGCCGCAAACACTGACGAACGTGCAAGTGCGCCTGCCGCTGCCACTCGGCAACCGGCACGGCCTCATTGCCGGCGCCACGGGCACGGGAAAAACGCGCACGTTGCAACTCATGGCCGAGCAGCTTTCCCAAAACGGCGTGCCGGTTTTTCTGGCGGACATCAAAGGTGATTTGAGCGGCTTTGCGCAGCCCGGCGCGATCAATCCGAAATTGCAAGATCGCTGCAATAAATTAGGCTTGAATTTTCAAGGCAAAGATTTTCCGGTGGAATATCTCAGCTTGACCGGCAAGAACGGCATTCCGCTGCGCGCGACCGTAAGCTCGTTCGGCCCGATTTTGCTCTCCAAAGTTCTCGGCTTGAACGAGACGCAACAAAGCTCGCTCACGATGGTGTTCAAATTCTGCGACGATCGCCATTTGCCGCTGCTGGATTTCAGCGACCTGCGCGCCGTGCTGAATTATTTGACCGGCGACGGCGAAGCGGAGTTGAAAGAATACGGCGGTCTTTCCAAAACTTCGGTCGGCGTGTTGATGCGCAAAATGGTGGAGTTGGAAGCGCAGGGCGGCGACAAATTTTTCGGCGAGCCGGAGTTTGATCCGGATGATTTGCTGCGCACGGCGCCCGATGGCCGCGGCGTGATCAGCGCGCTGGAAATTGCCGATCTGCAAGATCGCCCGCTGCTGTTCAGCACGTTTATGATGTGGCTGCTCGCGGCGCTGTATCGCGATCTGCCCGAACGCGGCGATGTCGACAAACCGATTCTTGCCTTCTTCTTTGATGAAGCACATTTTCTTTTTGAAGACGCGAGCAAAGCCTTCTTGCAGCAGCTCGAGCAAGTCGTGCGCCTCATTCGCTCGAAAGGCGTCGGCGTTTATTTCGTCACGCAAACGCCGAAAGACGTGGATTCCGACGTGCTCGCGCAGCTCGGCCATCGCGTGCAACACGCGCTACGCGCGTTCACGCCGAATGATGCGAAAGCGTTGAAAGCCACCGTCGCCACTTTTCCGATGACGAAATTTTACGATCTCGAAGAAACACTGACGACACTCGGCATTGGCGAAGCGCTGGTCACCGTACTCGATCCACGCGGTGTGCCGACCTCGCCGGTGGTCACGGTGTTGAATCCGCCGCAATCCATCATGGCACCGGCGCCGCCGGAGTTGATGGACAAAATCATGCGCAACTCTCCTTTATATAGAAAATACAGCACTCCCATTGACCGCGAAAGCGCGCGCGAGTTGCTGGCGCGAAAAATGACCGATCTTCCCGATGACGAGCCGATTGCCCAACCTGAGCAAAAAGAAGAAGGCGGCATGTTGGATGCGGTGTTCGGCGTCATGAAATCACCGCTCGGCCGCGCCATCGGCAAGGAAGTCGTGCGCGGCGTGTTTGGCTTGTTGGGCGGCACGCCGACGCGGAGAAGACGGAGACGCACCGGATTGTGGTGACCCCCCAATAAACGGCAAAAGGCAAAAAGAAAAAAGCAATCACGATTGCTGCCTTTTGCTCTTTGCGGTTTGAATTTTACTTTTAAAAAATATGCCCAATTTGTGGTTATTGAAAACCGAGCCTTCCACTTACAGCTTCGCCGACCTCGAGCGCGACGGCAAAGCGGTGTGGGATGGCGTCAGCAGCAACGCCGCGCTCAAAAACATCCGCGCGATGAAAAAAGGCGATCTCGCGCTGGTTTATCACTCCGGCGACGAGAAAGCGATTATCGGTCTGGCGGAGATAACGAGCGGTCCCTATCCCGACCCGAAACAAAATGATCCGAAGTTCGTCGTCTTCGATCTCAAACCGAAAAAGCGTCTGCCGAAACCTGTGCCGCTGGCTGAAATCAAAAAGCAAAAAAGCCTGGCGAATTTCGATCTCGTGCGCATCCCGCGGCTCTCGGTGATGCCGGTGACGGAAAAGCAGTGGGAGGTGTTGATGAAGATGGGTGGGGCGTAACCCAGTCGGCCCGACTGGGAAGATTGAGGCCATAAGGAGTTGATCTCATGAATTACGAAGAACGTTTTGAAAAGGCGCTGCACTCCGCTGCGCCTTTAGCAGCCTTGAATAGCCTGGTTCTTAAACTTTCCGCGGAGGGGCATAAGAAGGCGGAGATTTTAAAACTTTTCGAAAATTACGCCCTTTGTTTGCGAAAGAAGGATAGGGAGTCGGACGAGGATTTATTGCTGGGTGTTATGGATGCGCTCGTCGGCTGGTGTCATCCCGGCGCGCGGCTGCTGCCGGATGAAGAACTGGAAGAAGCTTGACCTCGGCAAATACTGGCCGGCGTTTGGGTTTATTGCGGCGGAGGCAGAGTTGAAGAGAATGAAAAAAGATAAATTCGGATGGGTAAGAGCTATTTACTCACCGGCGGCGCGGAGCAATTTCTCGTAGAGCGGTTCCGCGATCCAGAAATGGGCGTCGCGGCGTAACTTATCCATCTCGACTTTCAACGAGGGGATCACCCCTTGCTTTTTGGCATTGAGCAGGACGCCGAGAATGCCGGTTTTGGTGAGACCGTACTGTTCCGCAATTCGCCGGCCTTCAAACTCATCAAGCAAAATCAAGGTGGCAGGCAATTCCAAGGCGAGCACGATGGCTTCGGATTCGCCCTGATCCAAATGTTCTTGTAAAGTTTTTACAAGATGCTGGTTTTGCACGACATGTGTTTGAATCCATGCCGCATTAGCGATATCCTCGCTGCCGGGTTTGTCCTTGCCCTGTATAACTAATTCGCTCCAAACTGCAATAGGAACGTGTATCATTCCAGATGAATCACGGAGCAATTCAAGGCGGCCAATAATGGCCAAATTCATGAGTGGTGAAGTATTGCTAACGACCATTTTCCTTCCCCGCGAGGTTGGCAAAGGCGAGGTCCTCCTCCAAATCCTTTTCTGAATAATGCCGAGCGATTCTGCGTTTGGTCAGCTCTTCGGCAAATTCCCAACGCGATACTTGCGCCAGTTTCACTGATTTGCCGAAAGTGAGCAGCCATTCTTCGTAAAGATGCACCGCTAATTCCAGTCGCAAGCGCGCGGCGAGTTCTGTTTCAGGAATTTTTAAGGCGCTTTTGACTTCGGCGGGAATGGTGATAGTCAATTCTTCTGTTACCATAGTATTCTCCAAATTGTTTATTGCAATTTACAAAAAGCTTTCCTTGTTTGCAAGGCTTTTCAATAGTTCTCTGTTGCATTTTCTCGCATTTTGCACTATCTTGCAGAAAACGATCCGTTTTATTTGAACACACGGGTGGAAAATCGTAGCGCCCCGTTCGCGGGGCAGACAGGATATCTGCGCTACCACCCCGTCATTGAGGCATGACGCGCCTGCAAAAACCCGGCTTGACTCTGTATATCAATCTCTGTAAATTTACTGATGACATTAGAAAATCGATTTGAAAACGCCTTGGCAACCTCTGATCCTGTCGAGGCTTTACGTTCTTTGGTGCTCGAGCTTTCAACAGAAAGATTTGCCAAGGCGGCTATCCTGGAAATTTTCGAGCAGCAACGCCAACGGCTGCGCTCAACGAATCGCGAATCAGCAGAAGATGCCGTTATGGATGTCATGGACTTTCTCGTTGGTTGGTGCAGTCCTCACATGAAGTTGCTTGCAGATGAACCCGAGAGCTCAAACCAAGATATTCAAATGAAGTTGGCTCCAATACAAGAGGCTATTTTGTGAAGCACGAAGAACGTTTTGAAAACGCCCTGCGCTCTAACGAGCCTTTAAAGCGCCTGAATGCTTTCGTGTTCGAGCTTTCGGCGGAGGGGCGAAAGAAAGCGGAGATTTTGAAAATCTTCGAGACTTTTGCTCTTTGTTTGCGCCAGAAATATCGTGAAGCAGATGAGGAGCTTTTGCTGGAAGTTATGGACGCGCTCGTCGGCTGGTGCCATCCCGGTGCGCGGCTGCTGCCGGATGAAGAACTGGAAAAAGCTTGATATCGCCTCAAATTTTCGACCGCTAAAGGCCAATGGCCGGCTTCAATCCTAAATACTTCCAGGTTCGTTGTCTTCGATCTCAAACCGAAAAAACGCTTGCCGAAATCCGTGCCGTTGGCGGAAATTAAAAAGCAAAAGAGTCTGGCGAATTTCGATCTCGTGCGTATTCCGCGGCTATCGGTGATGCCGGCGATGGAGAAACAGTGGGAGGTTTTGAAGAAATTGGCGGAGGAATAACATGGAATGCCTCAAGTGACGGGTGGAAAAATGTCATTCTGGACAGAATCCTTTTTCAATCAAGTATTCCAGCGATAATTGCACTATTACGTAACGCCGTTATTTTCACTTGATTTTCCGCAGCGTTTGTAATATATTCAAAGCATTATCGAATTTTATTTTGATCGATCAACGCAACGGTTTAGCCACGATGTGATCGCGGCTTTCATTGGGTTCTTCTCGCAATCTGTTGTCACGGTTGCGTCGTATTATTGTAGGAGACCGCGGGCCGAATCGTCATTGCTCAGATTCCCCCTCAGCTCTTTAGTTGCCTCAATCGGCAGGACATTTTCAGCGCTCAATTTTTCGCTGGGTGAAGACCGGACGTCGAAATCGCACAAAGCAAATCTTTCGGAGGTCGCATGCGCAAAGCCATTGCAAGTGTGGTGCTGTTTCTTATGGCCTTTATATTTGGCCGTGATGTCGTTGTTGCCACCGAACCGCAAACCATCGTCAAAACCCGCGTGGTTCTGAAAGATGGCGGCACCCCGGAGCAGCGCCAACGCTTCGGCGCGATCTTGACGGCGGTCATGCAAGAAATCAATAAAATCGCTGTCGGGCGAAGTCGTGTCGACAGCCTGCGCCAATATTGTACAGCGGAAGGATTTGCCGCGCTCGGACAGTTGGTGGAAAAAACCCGCTGCTTCTCCACCATTGTCGAATATCAAACCAACCTGCTCGAAACCCCCACCGGCCGGTACGAAGTCCGCGGCATTAATGTGCGCGTGAACATGGGCGAAACCAAAGGCGACCCCGTGCAGTATTTGGTTTTTGAGCTGAATGCGCTGGGAAAAATCACCAACGTCAATTTTGCCATCGAAGAAAAGTATTATGCCCAAATCATGCGGGATGGCCGAATTAAGAATGATCTGTTCAATCGGCAAATCATTCTCGCTCTCATGGAAGAATTTCGCACCGCGCACAATCGCAAAGACCTCGATTATCTCGAAAAAATTTACAGCGACGACGCGCTCATCATCGTCGGCCAGGTGCTGCAAAAAAAGCAAAAGCGAAACAGTGAAACCGATGACTTCGATCTCAGCGATCTCGGCGGTGAAAAGATTCGTTTTGTCAAGAAGAGCAAACAGCAGTATATCGAGGGATTGCGGCGCGTTTTTCAATTGAATTCGTTTGTGAAAGTCTTTTTCTTTGATTTCGAAATCAGGCGACATCCGCTCTATTCCGACATCTATGGCGTGAACGTGCGGCAGCGCTGGAATTCCAGCAACTATAACGACCACGGCTATCTGTTTCTGATGGTCGATTTTCGCAACAAAGAGCAGCCGCTCATTCGCGTGCGCTCCTGGCAGCCGGAGTTGTTCGAGGACGGCAGCAAGGTGAATTTGGGGAATTTTGACATTATTCGCTAACTCATTCAACAAGCAAACAAATGAAATTGACCGGTCACTGCGAGTGACCGGTCAATAATTTCATCAACACATTTTACACTTTATTTTGGGAAAATTCAAATGAACACGCGCACCATTCTTTTTGCCGGCGTTGGCCTTTTGTTGCTGGCCGGCCTGTCTTTTTCACAAACCAAACAACGGAAGCAAAAGCTTGGTGAAATGACAACGAGCGCCCTCCGACCGGCGATGGCCATTCCACCGCCGGACAGCACCGTGTTGATTGTCCGATCAACGATACGGAATCTTAGCCTGAGGAGCAATTTGGGCGAGCGGGTTCAAAAAGTGGGCGAAGGCGTCTGGTATATGTACCTTTCCGCGGAGCCCCAAAAGATATCTTTCAATGCCGACGGCTACAAGCAGATAACCCAGGAATATCGAACCCTGGCCAAGAACCGTGTTTACGAGATACAACTCAGCCCCAAAAAAAGCAAACCGTGGTTGTGGATCGGTTTGGGCGCCGGCGCTGTTGGCGGCACCGTAGCGATTTTAGCCGGCGGCAGCAAGGGCGGTGGGACGCAGACTCCCATCGTAGAAAAATTGCCCGATCCGCCTGGTAATCCGACGGGGAATTAGAATTTAAGAAAGCAAAGACAGAAAAATGAAGGACAGAAAAATGGGTATGTGATATCATCAAAAAATGCCCACCGTGAGGCAGCAATAAGTCGTAAATATTTTTCTGTCCTCCATTTTTCTGTCATGACTTTCTTAAAAAGTTAGCGACATTGGACCTCTTGTCTGCCCCGCGAACGGGGCGCGACGAGTTTCCACCGAGGCGTGAGGCATAGCCTCGCGCGATGATGAGCGTTATAGTATTACTCTGGAAAAACTATCATGACCGCGAAGATTTTTTAAAGTCAAAATAATTTAAGTCAAAATCATTTTCAATCATTTTGACTTAAATTATTTTGACTTTTGGTTGCGGCTTTGGCCGCGCTTCGAGGTTTTAACCCCAAAAGCAGTTTCGCAAGAGGGAGGAGATCATGTACAGAGTGTTAAGCCGATTGGTTTGCCGAACCTCGGTTGCAAGATTCGTCCTTCTGCCGTTGTTTGTGTGGCTCTCATTAAATACGGAAGCCACCGCGCAGAATTTCTGGCAGCAAACCAGCGGACCTTATGAAGGTCATATCGAGGCTTTTGCCATCAATGCAAACGGACATATTTTTGCGGGGACTTCTGGTGACGGGGTATTGCATTCCATGGATAACGGTGCCAGTTGGACACAGGTTAATGCCGGTTTGACGAATACTTTTGTTCGTGCTCTGGCCATCAATGGAAGTGGGCATATTTTTGCTGGGACTTTTAATGACGGGGTATTTCGCTCCACGAATAACGGTAACAGTTGGGCACAGGTTAATACCGGGTTGACGAATACCGATGTTCGAGCTCTTGCCATCAATGCAAGTGGACATATCTTTGCGGGGACTTTTGTTGGTGGGGTTTATCGTTCCACGAATAACGGTGACAGTTGGACTAAGGTTGATAACGGATTGAGGAATACTTCTGTTGAGACTCTGGCTATCAATGCAAGTGGGCAGATCTTTGCGGGGATTAGCGGGGGTTTGGGCTCGGTATTTCGCTCCACGAATAACGGTGACAGTTGGACGGCGGTCAATACTGGTTTGACAAGCTCATCTGTCCAAGCTCTTGCCATCAATGCGAGTGGGCATATCTTTGCGGGGACTTTTCTTAATGGGATGTTTCGCTCTACGAATGAAGGTGATAGTTGGGCGGCGGTCAATACCGGTTTGACAAATACTAATGTCTTCTCCCTTGCCATCAATGCAAGTGGACATATCTTTGCGGGGACTTCTGTTGGCTCGGGTGTTGGTGGAGCATTTCGTTCCACGAATAACGGTAACAGTTGGACAGAGATCAATACCGGGTTGACGCATCCTAATGTCAATGCTCTTGCCATTAATACGAGTGGGCATGTTTTTGCGGGGACTGCCGGTGGCGGGATGTTTCATTCTACGAATGGCGGTGATAGTTGGACGGCGGTCAATACGGGTTTGACGGATACTAATGTCCAAGTTTTAGCCATTAATTCAAGTGGGCATATTTTTGCAGGGATCATCTTTGGCGCGGTCTTTCGCTCCACAAATGACGGTGACAGTTGGACGGCGATCAATACGGGTTTGACGAATAATGATGTCGGGGCATTTGCCATCAATGCGAGTGGGCATATTTTTGCGGGGACTGGTGGGGGCGGGGTGTTTCGCTCCACAAATAACGGTGACAGTTGGACACAGGTTAATACGGGTTTGACGAATACTCGTGTACAAGCTCTTGCCATTAATACGAGTGGGCATATTTTTGCAGGGACTTTAGGTGGCGTGTTTCGCTCCACAAATAACGGTGACAGTTGGACACAGGTTAATACGGGTTTGACGAATACTCGTGTACAAGTTCTTGCCATTAATACGAGTGGGCATATTTTTGCAGGGCCTTTAGGTGGCGTGTTTCGCTCCATGAATAACGGTGACGGTTGGACAGAGATCAATACTGGTTTAACGAATTCTTCTGTCTATGCTCTAACCATCAATGCGAGTGGACATATTTTTGCGGGAACTTTAAGTGGCGTTTTTCGCTCCACGAATAACGGTGACAGTTGGACAAGGGCCAATACCGGTTTGACGAATACAGATGTCCGCGCTCTTGCCATCAATGCGAGTGGGCATACCTTTGCGGGGACAGCGAGTGACGGGGTTTTTCGCTCCACCAATAACGGTGACAGTTGGACGGCAGTCAATAACGGTTTGACAAATACTGCTATCTACGCTCTTGCCATCAATTCGAGTGGGCAAATTTTTGCCGGAACTCTTGGTGGCGGCGTCTTCCGGAGCGTGCAGTCCACAACCGGCTCGATGGCGCACTTCACCGCGCAACTGACTGGGGCACAAGAAGTGCCCTCAGTCTCTACAACAGCGACCGGTACAGGTTCTTTCAGGCTGAATGCCAGCCAGACTGAATTGCAATTCAACATCACGGTGTGCAATTTAACTGGCCTAATCACATTCGCGCATTTTCATAATGCCCCAGCCGGTATAAATGCCTCGGTTGTCCGCGATATCAAACTGAGTTTTAACGGCAATACGGCTTCCGGCGTTTGGAAGAGCACGGACAACTCTCAACCTCTGACTCCGGCTTTGGTGGACTCTCTGCTGAGCGGCAGAATTTATGTGAACATTCACACGGCTGCCAATCCGGGGGGTGAAATCCGTGGGCAGCTCAATCTCACCGGCACCGGCTTCACGGCCAGCTTAAATGCGGCGCAGCAAGTTCCAAGTGTTGCTGCGTCAACCACAGCAACAGGCACAGGCTCTTTCAGCCTCAATGCGGCGATGACCGAGTTGCAATATGATCTGACGGTTTGTGATCTAACCGGGCCTATTGCCGCCGCACATTTTCATCTCGCGCAAGCGGGTAAGGCTGGACCGGTGATTCGATCCATCGACTTTGCGGGAAAGAGTACGGCTTCCGGCATTTGGCGCAGCACGGACACTTCGCAACCGCTCACGCCGGCATTTGTGGATTCTCTGCTCAACGGCAAGGTTTATGTCAACATTTTCACTGCGGCAAATTCCGCCGGTGAAATTCGTGGGCAGCTTATTCCCAGTTCATTACGAACGCCCGTGCCCATTGCGCTGGCGCGTACGATTCCGGATTTCACTTCGGACGTGACCATTGAAGGCGTCATCACCACAGTCGATTTTCAGTTGTCGAGCGCCAGCAATGGAGAATTTTATCTTCAGGATGCGACCGGCGGCATTCGCATGTTTAGCAGCGGCGGCAAGATTGCCGTTTCGCCGGGGACGTTGATTCGTATTAAAAATGGCGCCATCGGCACGGACCCTTCCGGGCGAAAAAATATTGAAACCGTGCGGGATTCCATCGTGGTTCTCGGTTCGCCGGGATTGCCGGCGCCCAAAATCACCACCGTTGATTCTTACTTAAAAAATCGCATTGCGTTCGAGGGCCAGTATATTGGTATCAGGCAGGCCGGTATCACGAGCGGGACTTGGCCGGCGGCGAACGCCAATTCAACTTTAACCATTAACGACGGCTCCGGCAGCCTCGCGATGTTCATTGATCTCGACACCAACATCGACGGCACGGCGCAGCCAGTCAATCCCTTCGACGTCTTTGGCATCGCGACGCACTTTAATGGCACACCGCAAATTCAGCCGTCCTCTCGCAGCGATTTCGTTGAAAGCAATAACCAAGCGCCATCCGCCCCAACACTGGCTTCGCCCGCGATCAATGCTTTTACCAACGACAACACGCCGAATCTCACTTTTAATGTGCCAGAAGATGCCAATGGCGACCCGCTGCATTTTCAAGTCGAGATCGATGATGACGGCAACTTTGGAGTTGGCACCCAAATTTATGAATCCAAGTCCAACGCGAGCGGTTTTAGCCCGACGCCGCCGGTGGCGCAGGGAAGCGCGCAGATGACTTACACCGCGCAAACGGCTTTGGCGGAAGATGACTGGTGGTGGAGAGTGAGCGCGTGGGACGGCAAGGTTTATGGCAATCCCTCGCCACCGCGAAAATTTATCGTTGATCTCACCAAGCCTTTTACCTCCGATCACAATCCGTCGCGCAGCGCCACCGGCGTGCCGATCAACACGAATATCGTCGTCCATGTTCAAGATGCAAAAAGTGGGGTGAAACGATCCAACCTCGTGATGAGAGTGAACGGCAATGCCGTTTCGCCATCCATCACCGGCGCCGCTTCGGATTATACGCTGACTTATGATCCGCCGGTTGATTTTGGTCTCCAACAAACTGTTGCCGTTTCCATTGATGCCGCCGATAGCGCGGGCAATGCGCTGACGGCAGATTCCTATACTTTCACGACCGGAGGCAATAGCGCGCCAGCAGCGCCGACGCTGGTATCATTCGCCACCAATCCTTTCACCACCGACAATACGCCCGCACTCACCTTCAATGTTCCGCAAGATGTCAATGGCGATCCGCTGCATTTCAGCGTCGAGATCGATGATGATGGCGATTTCGGCGTGGTGACGCATACTTTTGAATCACGCCTGAGCACGAGCGGTTTCAGCCCGATGCCGCCTGTCGCGCAAGGCAACGGACAAGCGACTTACAACGTGCAATCGGCGTTGGCGGATGGCGACTGGTGGTGGCGAGTGAGCGCGTGGGATGGAAGAGTGTATGGGAATTCTCCCGCGGCAAGAAGATTTGTCGTTGATGTCACCAAGCCGTTCACGTCGAATCACAATCCATCTGACAGCGCCAAGGGTATATCGATTAATACGAATATCGTTGTCCATGTTCAAGATGCAACCAGCGGGGTGAAACGCTCCAGCCTCGTGATGAAAGTGAACGGCAATGCGGTTTCGCCTTCGATCACGGGCACGTCCGCGGATTATACGCTCACTTATGACCCGCCGAATAACTTTGCTTTCGGCCAAACGGTTAACGTGTCCATTGATGCGGCGGATAGCACGGAGAATGCGCTGACGACAGACGCATATAGTTTTACGATTGGCGCGAATAGCGCGCCATCGGCGCCGACACTGTTGGCAACGGCCAATCCTTTCACCAACGACAATACGCCTGATCTCGCTTTCAATGTTCCGTCAGATGCCAACGACGACCCGCTGCATTTCAGAGTCGAGATCGATGACGATGGCAACTTTAACTCGATCAATTATTTTTTTGAATCACAAAGCAGAACGAGCGGGTTCAGCCCGACGCCGCCGGTCGCGTCGGGCAATGGACAGGTGACGTACACCGTTCAAACCACGCTGACGGAAGGTAACTGGTGGTGGCGAGTGAGCGCGTGGGACGGTCGGGTTTACGGCAACCCTTCCGCGGCGCGAAAATTTATTGTGGATATTTCTCCGCCGCAAATTAATAATCCCCTCAGAATCTCCGAGCGCAGCGCCGGTCAAAGCACGGATATTTCTGCTGAAATGAGAGACAATTTTGCTATTCTCGCCGCGCGGGTTTACTATCGCAAAGGCGGGGCTTCGGCTTATGCTTCCACCGTCATGGTGAATGCCGGCGGAGATGAATACGAAGGCACGATTCCCGATACGGCCATCACCGTGCGCGGCGCCGAATATTATTTTGCGGTTGAAGACAGCGCCAAGAACATGCGCACTTTTCCGGTAAGTAATCCGCGCGTGATTCAAGTCACGACCAACAATCTGATTTTCTCACGTGCCACGCCGGCCAAGGCCTATCGGATGATTTCCGTTCCGCTCAAGTTGAATGATGAGACTGTCCGCAGCGTGTTGGAGGAGGACGATCTGGGCAATTATGATGACACACAGTGGCGCCTGCTGCGTTACGTGAATGGCGTCAACGTGGAATACGGCAGCCCCGAGTTTGCTGGTTTTAGTTTTAAACCGGGATCGGGGTTTTGGCTGATTACGCGGGAATCCAAAACACTGGACGCCGGCGCGGGCAGAAGCTTGACAACGGCACAGAGTTTTATCATTAATAATATTCCTCCGGGCTGGAGCCAGATTGGAAATCCGTTTGCGTTTACGGTGAATTGGAGCGAGGTGATTAAAGGCGCGAATGTGGAGGATAAATTGGTCGGTTATCAGGGCTCCAGTAATGAAGCCACAGGTTACGATTACAATCGAACGCAGCTCGTGCCCTTTGAAGGCTATTTCGTTAATAACAAAGGCAGCAGCCCAACCACGCTTGAGATTCTGCCGAAAGCTGCGAGCAGTGCTTCAGCCAAGCTGGTGGCGGCAGACTGGAAGTCTGCGCTACGGGGCAGCGAGTGGGCGGTGCAAATCACCGCGGAATGTGGAAATTATCTCGACAAAGACAACTACCTCGGCGTTCTCAACAATGCCAGCGATGAATGGGATGCCAACGACTTTTCCGAAGCGCCGTTTTTCGATCAGCACGTGGCGCTGTATTTTCCGCATCCGGAGTGGAAGAAATATCCCGACTTGTACACCGGCGATTTCCGCGCGGTGAAGCCGGAAGGCGATTATTGGGATTTTGTGGTACGGTCCGAAGTCACGAAGTCCGAGGTGGCGAGGTCGGAGGTGGTGTTGAAGTTGGCGGAGGTGCGAAATCTGCCGGCGGAGTGGGAGGTTGTTTTATTGGATAGAGTGAGTCACTTCGCCGTGAATTTGCGTGAGCAGAGCAGGTACACATTTTTTTCAAGAAGAGATGAAGCGATACGGGAATTTCGTATTGTCGTGGGGCCGGATGATTTTGTCGAAACGCATGATTTGGGTTTGGCTGACATACCGAAAGATTTTGTTTTGGAGCAGAATTTCCCCAACCCCTTTAACCCTGAAACCGCGATCCGTTTCGGCCTGCCGCAGCAGAGTATGGTGACAATCAAAATTTTCGATCTCGCCGGACGTGAGATTGCGACGCTGCTGGATGATTTCCAACTGCCGGCGGGTCTTCATCAACGCATGTGGGATGGTCGTGATGCGCAGGGACGTGTGGTGGTTAGCGGGATTTATTTTTATCAGTTGATTGCCGGAAATTTTTTCAGAACTATGAAAATGGCGCTAGTTAGGTAGCATTGAGCATTGTGCAAAGTGTGGGATATATTATTTTATGCGCCATACATTTTACTCTTTGCATTACATACATTCATGTAGAGAAAAAAACATGAACTCCAGTAGAAATCGATTGAAGTCCGCCGAGAAGACGGCAAGATGTGTGATTGCCTTGTCTCTTTTATGGCTGGCAACAAATCAGGAGGCTACTGCCCAGAATCATCGGCTACGGACCAACTTTGAAAATCAAACGATTGCCACTACCATTGATTCGATCGGTGTATGGAAATTTGCTGGAATGTCTGAATTTCAATTTAGTGATTTTTTTGGCGCGGACACAGTCGTGAATGGTGGGCATGGCATCGCTGTTGACAGACGTAACCGCATCTGGATTGGCAATTTTGCCACAGGCCAGTTTTTGCGCGTTTTGCGACCTGATGGCACGCAAGATCCAATCTCGCCGATTCGGCAAATTAAATTCGGCACAGATTCAGTCGTCACAAATCAATGTCGTGGTATGACGTTGGGCAAAGACGGCAACATTCTTTGGGCGCGGTCGACGCGGCTCTTCCGATTGGATGTTAATACGGGTAAAGCCATAAACCAGTATATTGCGACAGGCAGCCATTTGTCGCCCATGGTTGATAAGGACGGCTTCATTTGGACCGGATTGGTGGTGGGAATCAATCCGATCAACGTGCTTGATCCGGTTTCCTTTGCGCCAGTCCAAACGATTACTCTCAAGAGTCCTCCGGCATTCGGTCGAGGCTTGGGCATAACGGCAGACGCGAGAAAAATTTTTACACCGGATCTCGGCGCAAGCGGCGGTCCGCTTTATCTTTGGACGACAACGGATTTTATCAACTACAATAAGACCGACAGTATTTTCACCAATGACAATGGTGAGCTGATCATGAAGACGAACCGCCAGACGATGAACTGGCATCCCAAAGACAGTACACTGTGGGTTTCGGTGGATCGGGCCAGCACGCCGGTCGACAACTCCAATAATGGATTATATATTTTCGATTTTAAAAACAAAGAATACAAGTTATTGCGAATGCCGGAAATCGGACCGAATATCGGCAATGGTCCTCGCGGCGTGGCTTTCAGTGTCACTGGTGACACCGCCTATGCTATTACTTTTAACAGTACTCTTACCGGAGATAGAGTCGCTAGATTTATCAGAAGTCGGACCACGAACAACCAAGCCCCATCGGCTCCTCTTCTAGTGTCACCTACAGCGAATGCTTTCACTAACGATAACACTCCAACTATCACTTTCAACGTTCCCCAAGATGTCAATGGCGATCAACTCCATTTCAAGGTTGAGATTGATGACGATGGAAATTTTGGCGCGGGAACGCAAACATTTGAATCGAAAAATGGCGCGCTAGGTTTCAGTCCAGCGCTGCCCATAGCTCAGGGCAGCGGGCAAGCCACATATACGGTTCAATCCACATTGGCCGATGGTGATTGGTGGTGGCGCGTCAGTGCGTGGGATGGGCAGGTTTACGGCGGTTTCTCCGCAGCACGAAAATTTGTTGTCGATGTGACGAAACCATTTACTTCCAATCATAATCCTTCTAAGAATGCGACGAACGTTCCAATTAATACAAACATTGTGGTCCATGTTCGGGATGTAACAAGCGGTGTGTTACAAGCCATCTCTATGAAAGTAAATGGAGGCATTGTTGCACCATCTATTGTCGGTACACAATACGAATATATCCTAACCTATGATCCACCGACTGATTTTGGTTTCCAACAAACGATTATCGTTTCTATTGATGCCGTCGATAGCGCGGGCAATGCTTTGGTGACAGACTCATATAGTTTCACCACTGGAGGCAATAGCGCGCCATCGGTTCCTGCGCTTGTATCATTCGCTACCAATCCTTTCACCACCGACAATACTCCCGCACTCACCTTCACTGTCCCACAAGATGCCAATGGTGACCCGCTTCATTTCCGAGTCGAGATTGACGATGATGGCGATTTCGGCGCAGTAACATATACTTTTGAATCTCGCAATAGCACAAGCGGTTTCAGCCCGACGCCGCCCGTAGCCCAAGGTACAGGACAAGTAACTTACACGGTGCTATCGGCATTACCGGATGGGGATTGGTGGTGGCGCGTGAGCGCGTGGGATGGGAGAGTTTACGGGAATTCTCCTGTTGCAAGAAGATTTATCGTTGATGTCACCAAGCCTTTCACGTCTAATCACAATCCGCCACGCAATGCCACAGATGTGCTGATTAATACGAATATTGTCGCCCATCTCCAAGATGCAGCCAGTGGGGTGAAACAATCCAGCATCGTCATGAAAGTGAACGGCAATTCTGTTGCGCCTTCTATCATCGGTACGCCTTTGGATTATACTCTGACCTATAATTCACCGACTAATTTTAGCTTCAAACAGGCTGTTTCAGTATCTATTGATGCCACCGATAGCACGGGTAATGTTCTATCGACTGACTCATATACCTTTACGATTGCCGCGAATGGCGCGCCATCGGCCCCTACACTTGCGCCAACTATCAATCCTTTCACCAGCGACGATACTCCTGATCTCATCTTCACTGTTCCGCAAGATGCCAATGGCGATCCGCTACATTTCAAAATCGAGATTGATGATGATGCCAGTTTTAACTCGGTAAATTATACTATTGAATCACAAAGTAGAACAAGTGGCTTCAGTCCGACACCACCGGTAGCGCAGGGTAGTGGCCAAGTCACGTACACTGTTCAAACCACATTGACGGAAGGTGTCT
>Ga0247727_10010061_pt1 | contig 16872 bp, 14 predicted proteins | sample WisWelCaveWW1625_FD_202498 | JGI IMG/M metagenome (GOLD analysis project Ga0247727, IMG submission 202498) | Biofilm microbial communities from Wishing Well Cave, Virginia, United States - WW16-25 | ecosystem: Environmental > Aquatic > Deep subsurface > Groundwater > Cave microbial mat | place...
GAAATAGTTGTTGAGGAGGCCACTGCGATTGGGGGCGGGATAAAAGCTCAGGATTTTCGCCGCCACCGGGCTGATGCGCGTTGCCGGAATGAGATTGCCCGCAAACGCACGACGCCGTCCTGTCGCATCAATCGTCGCCGGATCGAAGATCATCCCCGCACGCGCCTGAATGCGTGCGCCCGTCGTGTCGCTCACCAGATACGGTGTGGTGAAGGCGCCGCCGCAATTGCCAATCGCGTTGCTGGCGTTGGTGCATTGATTGGCGCCGAGGATTTCGGTGAAATCGCCCGCGCGCATTTTCGCCGTCGGCACGGTATGCGAAGACGAGCCGGGATTCACCTGCCGCACGCCTTCGTAACTGAAAAAGAAGAAGGTGCGATTCTTGCCCGACCACGCGCCAGGCCCGCCTTGCCCGAAACGCGGCAGATAAACCGGCCCGCCCACCGTGCCGCCGAATTGATTGAAGCGAAACGGCGCTTTGTCGCGGTTGTTCAGATTGTTGAAAAAGCCGTTCGCGTCGAACAGATCATTGCGCAAAAACTCAAACAGCGTGCCGTGAAATTCATTCGTGCCCGAGCGCGTGACGAGGTTGACCACCGCGCCGCCCGTGCGTCCGTATTCCGCCGACAAGCCGTTGGTTTGCACCTTGAATTCCTGCGTCGCGTCGGGGTTCGGCACCCAGGCCGGCTGGTTGTAACCCATCACGATCTGCGGCGAACCGTCCACCATGATTTCGTTGGCGACGTTGCGCCCGCCATTGGCCGAAAACGCATTGCTGGCAATCGCGCCGCTGCCGAAGACAGACGTGCGATAGGCGCGTTGCGTGGCGACGCCCGGCGTCAGCGCCACCAGTTGCATCGTGTTGCGGCCATTGAGCGGCAGCGATTCAATCGTGCGGCGGTTGACGACTTCGCCCAAGCTGGACGAACCTGTTTCCAGCAACGGCGCCGTCGTGCCCGTGACGGTGACGGTTTCGCCGACGCCGCCGACTTTGAGCGTGAGATCGAGCACGACGGTGTCGCCGACCTGCAACAAGATTTCTTCGCGCACCAGCGGCGCGAAGCCTTGCCGTTCGACCTTGAGTTGATATTTATCGGGCTTCACTTGCGGAAAGGTGTAAAAACCCGCGCTGTTGCTGGCTGCCGTGCGGCTTTGTCCCGTCGCCGTGTTGGTGAGGATGACGGTTGCGCCGGCAATCACCGCGCCGTTTTCGTCGGTCACGGCGCCGTTGAGCGTGGCGGTGGATGATTGCGCCAGTGCCATGCTTGCGCACAAGCAGAGCCAGGTGATGAGGTGGAAGATTCTTGCCGCGTTTTGTCTGAACAACATGGTGGTGTCCCCTATGTTTACTGCGTTCCTTTCAACAAGCGCGCGAGTTCGGCTTGCATCGTCTTCAGCTTTGCCGCGTGCCTGGGTTCATTGATGAGGTTTTTCATTGTCTGTGAGCTCCCAGTGAATGGTTGTTCACAGGATCATATGCCGGTTCGAGAAGGTTTTGAATGCGCCATGCTCGTTTTCACTCAACTCATTGTAAACAAGAACAGGGGTTTCGTAAAGGACTTGAGACCTTTCTTCAGAATCAGAAGATGTATTTCAGCGCGAACTGAATCACGCGCGGATCGCCGCTGGCGGTGATCCTGCCGAATTGCGCCGAACCCAGGTTGTTGTTCGGGTTATTGAAATTGACCCGGTTGAAGAGGTTGAAGAACTCCGCGCGGAATTGCAGCTTGTGGCCTTCCCAGAACAAGGGAATCTCTTTGCCCAGCCCGAAATCCACGGACGCGAAGCCGGGGCCGCGCAGGATATTTCTGCCGCTTGCGCCAAATGTCCCGGTCGGGTTCTGCGCGAACGCGACGGTGTTGAAGTACCTGTCAATCAACTCCTGATGGCTGCGGCCGGTGTTCAGCTTCGGCGAGCCGACGAGGTCCGCGCGATCCTGATTGACGCCCGCTTGCGAATTGTCGCGGCCCGAGACGACCGAGAACGGCCGGCCGCTTTGCAGCGAGATGATGCCGTTCGTCTGCCAGCCGCCGAACACGTAACGAATCAGCGAGTGGGCGCCTTTGAAGCGCGGCAGCTCGTACACGAACGATGCGACAAAACGATGCGCAACGTCCAGGTTGCTCAAGGATTTCTCCGCCCGCAGGTTGTACGGGTTGGCCGGTTGATCGCCGTCCGACGAGGCGTTGTCCAGGAGCTTCGACCACGTGTGCGACGCGAATCAATCACCTCTTTGAGCGTGCCGGTGCGCGTCTCGACCTGCGCCGCTTCGGCGGTGACGGTGATTGATTCCGAGATCGCGCCGGTTTGCAGAATGATGTTGACCTGCCGATTCTCGTCCACCTGCAGTTGAATGTTCTGTTCCAGGTTCATCAGTTAACAGTACCGCGCGCGTAAGCAAGCGGCATATCGTTGGTCATCTCACCCGCTTGCTTACGCGCGCAGTACTGATTCAGTTGTAAATAAACGTCACCGTCGCATTGCAATCGTCGCTCGCCGTCACGCGCACCCAATGCGCGCTGAAACTCGCGGGGAATTCGTGATGCGCATAACTATTCGCTCTCACTGCAATCGTCTCATAAGTTTCCCAGCTTCCATCGCCCAGAAAATCCACTTCAATTTTGAATTGCACGTACTTGCTCGCCGTGTGTTTCAGATGCACGACTTTCTTATCAAAGCCTGTCATCAAAAACGGATCGGAGACTTCATTCGCTTTGACATTTTGTTTATGCCAGACGCTGCCCCAGCCCGCGGGCTTGCCCATCTTCCACAAATCGTCTACTTGCCCGAACCATAAACCGGTTTGTGGTTGGCCCAATGAACGATCCGTCTGGTCTCCACCCATCACAAACAAACCGCGCCAGTAACAAAAATCCGGCACAATGCGCAGATGATTGCTGATCGGGCGAATCGGCAAAATCCTGCCGTCATAAATTTGCGCGGGCAGTTCGTAAAAGATACCATGCAAATCCATCAGGAAGCGCTCGGTTTGGGCGTCACGGATGCGCATCCATTCCGTATTCCAGGCGTGATCGAAGGTCTGCGCGCCTTTGGGCAAGCGATAGGTCAACCACTTCCCTTTCGCAAACACTTTCAGAATCGCTGACGCCTGGTCCCAGCCCATTGCAAAAATCGGATTGCCGTAGGTTTCCGCCGACCAATGCTTGCCCGACACTTCGACGAATGGTTTGCGTTCGAGAATCGTCCACGTCTTGCCATCCCATTCGGCTAATCGCCCCGCAGCGTCTTTGCCGAGATAGTCGGCTTCGTAATAGGAATTGTTGGCAACGACTACGCGACCTTTGGCTGAGAATGCGGCTTTGAAATGCACGCGACCTTTGATGTCGAGTTCCTTGACGAGATTGAAAAGCTGTTTCGCGGCGAGCGTCTTTACATCCACTTCGTAAAACTCGCCTTCCATCGCCAGCATATAGACTTTGTTGTTTGGATCCGTCAGATGCGTCATCGTCGAAGTCAGCCGCACGTTTTTTATGGCGTCAATCGTGCGCACGTTGCCTTTGATGTCAATCACGTGCGGGCCGAGGAACGCCTGATTCGATGGATTGTGAATGAAGCGATTCGTGAACGTGCCGACGACGCTGGCCGGATGCTTGTGCATCTGCATCTTTTCATCAAGCCAATAAAGCCCCGTGCCTTCGCCGCGAATATGCGCGACATACGCCACGAACCATAACTTGTCAGCCCACGGCAACAATGCGCCAATGCCGGCCTCGCTGCGATTTTCGTGTCCGGCAACGACAGCGATTTGTGGGAACGCGCCGTTGATTTGAATGAGCGGCGCGGGTTCTGTGGCTGCGGTTTTCGGCTGCTGCGCCTGTGTTGGCAGGCACAGTAGCGAGAGCATCATCATTCTCAGCAATGATTTCATCCGGGTTCCTCTTAGAAATACAACTTCAAACCAAACTGCACGCGCCGGGGATCGCCTGCTGAAGTGATCCTGCCGAAATTACCGGACGTGAAGCTGGTATCCGGCTGATTCAAATTCACTCGATTCGTGAGGTTGAAGAACTCCGACCGAAATTGCAAGCGCAGGGATTCGGTAAACGCGATATTTTTCGCCAGCGAGAAATCCACTGACGCCAAGCCCGGCCCGCGCACATTGGGCAGCGTGCGGGGCGTGTTGCCATACGTGAACGGAGCAGAGGCGGCAAAGGCGGCGGTATTAAACCAGCGGTCAATCGTCGGGTTGTCGAGCGCCGCATTGCCGATCAGATGAGGGCGATCTGCCGCGCGATTATTCGCGCCGCGCACGATCAACGGCAAACCGCCCCGCAACGTGAGAATGCCGTTGAGCTGCCAGCCGCCGATCAATTGTGCCGCTGCGCCGCCGTTCGCCAGGAACCGCTTGCCTTTGCCGATGGGCAATTCATATAGCACGCTCGTCACCGACAGATGCGTGATGTCCTGCGGCTCGATGGAACGGCAGGAGCGGCGGTTGAATTTCGCATCCTGCCCGCAACCGACGCTGTTTTGTGGCGCGCCGCCCGTCGTGCCGAAATCAATCACGTTGCGGCCTACGTCGCCAATCAACTTGCTGAAGGTGTAGGAACTCAAAAAGCTCAGTCCTTTGGCAAATCGCTTTTCCAGCTTTAATTGCCCGCTGTGATAGATCGAATTGCCGAGCGGCGGATTTGCGACACTGACGCTCAGATACGCCGGAAACGGCAACAAGGATTGCTGGCGCGAAATCGTCGCCCCGCTCAATGGCGTGCCTGCTGGAATCTTGCCGACCAGCGGATTCGGCACGCGATCATCGAGCGCCAGCCCCAGGCTCAGATATTGCGGATCGAGTTGATTGAGGTCGTAGCCAAACCCGATCAGATGCGTGCCGCGACTCCCTGCGTAAGCCACATCAAGCAGAATCTGTCCCGGCAATTCGCGTTGCAGATTCAGGTTCCACTGTTGTGTGGACGGCGTCGGTCGTGTGCGCTCGAAGTACGTGACGATGTTGCCGAGAAAGCTGCGCGGTCCAAGCGAACTGCCTGTCGGTTGCAGTATCTGCGTGGGGCCAGCCACGAGTTGAAAGGCCGGAAACGCGCCACCCTGTGGATTCGTGAAGGGCGTGCTGACCGCCGCGCCCTGCGTGGCAGGATACTCAAACGAAGCCGTATGGAAATAGAAAATTCCATAGCCGCCACGCACGATGGTCTTGCCATTGCCGAAAACATCGAGTGCAAATCCTACGCGTGGCCCGATGTTGTTGCGGTCCGTGTCATACGCCTGCCGTCCGAAATCTACGGTGGCGTATTGCAGCACGCCGGGTAGCCCGGTCACCGAATTCGTCGCTGTTGGATTGAAGTTCGAGTAACGATCAAAGCGATCCGTCGGCGCGGTGATGAGGTCGTAGCGCACGCCCGGATTGAGCGTCAACCGCGTCGTGACTTTGTAATCGTCCTGCACGAAACCGGCGTAGTAGCGGAAGCCATCGGCGCGCGCAAACGGCGAGTTGATCGCGCCGCCGCTGACCGTGCCGAGCAGGAACGTGGCCAGGCCGAACCCCGTGTTGCCCGAAGTATCCTGCGGATTGCCCGTCATGCCGCGCGAGAAATCAAACGAGCCGGAAATCGCGCCCGGCTGAAAGTTGTTGCGCAATTGCACCCGCAAATCCACGCCAGCCTTGAAATTGTGTTTGCCGGTGATGAAGCTGATCGTATCGTTGATCTGCCCAACGGTCAGACCACGCACGGCCAGTTGATCGGCGGAACTGCCTATCGCTTGCACATCGCCGATGTTGAAGCGCGGGAACAGATCGTTCGGAATGATGGCGGGCAAGCCAAGCAACGATGCGGCATTGAGGTTGTATCCATTGGGCGCGCTGAGCAAATACTGGCGTGACACCGAGATGCGAAATTCGTTCAGCAGGCGCGCGCTGAAGGCATGCGTATCGCCGATGGTCAGGCTCTTGTTGAGGCGCGTTTGCAGCGAGGCGCGCGGGTCGGCGATGTTGTCCGCCGCAAAGATCGGCGGATTACCCGTGTTGACCGCATTGTTCTGCGAATAACGAACGAACAGTTTGTTGGCCGCGGTGAACTGATGATCGAACCGTCCCGTGTATTGGTTGCTATCGGTCAAGATGGATGGGGTGGCAATGAAGTTGTTCGTTCCCGTCGGATTGTCCGGCGTGCGGTTGGGTAACGGATAGTATTGCAAAACTTTCAGCGCCACCGGATCAATGCGTGAAGTAGGAATCACGGGCGTCGCAAATGCCGAGCGCACAAAGCCCGAACCTGCGGGATTGGCGCGCGTCGTCGCGGGATCGAAGAGTTGCACCGGGATGAACTGCCCATTGGCCGCGCGCACCAGCGTCTGGCTGAAATCGCCCTGCCGCTCAAGCTCTGTCGGCACGCGCGTTAGCGCCGTCGTCAGGCTGCGGAAGCGGATTCCTTCGTAATTGAAAAAGAAGAAGGAGCGATTGCGCCCGTCATAACCGAGCGGCCCGAAAACCTCGCCCGGCAACCAGAGCGGCCCTCCGATGCTGCCGCCGAACTGATTGTAGCGCAGCGCCGATTTGGGCAGCCGGTTACGATTGTTCGTCCACGAATTGGCGTCGAGCGCATTGTTGCGGAGAAACTCAAACACCGAGCCGCGAAATTCATTCGTCCCCGACTTCGTGACCAGGTTGATGACGCCTCCGCCCGTCATGCCGAATTCCGCGGAGAGCGAATTGGTTTGCACGCGAAATTCCTGCACGGCATCCACGTTCGGCGCGACCGCGTATTCATTGCGTTCCGGCAGCGTGGAAGAACCGCCATCCAACAACACCGCATTCGTGCCGCCCTGCCCGCCGTTGATGCTGACGCTGGTCAGATTGAAATTGCGCGTGTCCAGAAACGAGGTCGCCAGCAGATTCACGCCCGGCGTCAGCCGCGAAAGTTCCAGCGGATTACGTCCGTTCAGAGGCAGTTCCAGCACGCGCTTGTTGTCAATCACTTGGCCCAACGAAGAAGTTTGCGCCTCCACCAGCGGCGCTTGCGCGCTGACCTCCACCGTCGCCGTCACATCGCCCGGTTCGAGCGCGAAATCGAGCCGCGCCACCTGCTGCACATCGAGCTTGATACCCGTGCGCGCCAGCTTGCGAAATCCGTTCGCCTCGACCGTGAGCGCGTAATCGCCCGGCTGCAGCAGCGGGATCGTGTAATACCCTTCGATGTTGGTGGTGACAGTCGTTCGGATTGTTGTTCCCACGTTCGTGATCGTGACCTGGGCGTTGGCCACAACCGCGCCGGTCTGGTCAGTCACGCGCCCGGCAACGGTTGCCTGTTGTGCGATGGCAACGCCAGCCGCCAGCGCGAGAATGACGACTGACAATAACCAACTAATAGTTTTTCTTCCAGATAAGCTTGGTAACATAGAGCGACTCCTTTTTCGGTGATATGCGGACGAAGCAGGTTATTGCTCAATCCAAAATTCGATAGCGAGATGCGGCACAGCGGCAACGAGCGTCGGTGCGTCGCTCTGCGCCAGTGAAATTTCGGCCTGTGACGCCGTGTAGCGCCAGCCGCGTAGTTTTTTCTTTGCCCCCAGTGCAACCTCAAAGCGAAAGGGCTTGCCGGAACGGTTCGTGAGCGCAAGCCCGATTTTTCCGGCTGGCGTTTTCCAGGCCAGGATGCGGTTGTCGCCACGCACCTGTTCTTCCTCGACCTGATAGCGCACGGAATTCCACGGCAGGTGTTGGAGAAAACCTTTCAGCGAGTGCCAGTTCTGTTGGTTGTATTCCCAATGGCCTTTTTTGAGTTGTGGAAAGCGCGTGAAATCGTCGTCATCCGGTGGCCGCCAGAAGCCCAGCGCATAGCCTGAAGCTTCGGTGTTGTAACTCGGCTTCAAAGCGTGCAGCCAGAACCACGTCGGCGAGTTCTCGAAGACGAACCAATTCATGAGGGATTGCGCGGTGTTGATGAATCGTTCGTCCGGGGTGGCCTTTTTAGGCAGATGCTGCGGTCGGTGGAGAAACTCCGTCAGATATTCAAATTCGTTGTTGAATACTGGCTTGCCCAGCGTGTCCGCATTGAAATGCGCGGCCTGTTCAATTTGTTCATTCGAGTTATGCCCGATGCGATGCCACGTCCAGTAATCAATCAGCTTCGATAAAGCCGCATCCTGTCGAATCAACTTACCGCCCGCCGAATGCTGCCCGTCCCAACTGTCCGCGTGAATCGGCAACATCGGAAACGCGGCTTTTATCTTCGGCGCGATAATTTTCATCGCCGCGTAATATTGCTCGCCGGTGTAGGCACAGGTGGAATACTTCTCGTGTCCGACCACCGGTTCGTTCTGCAAGCCCCACATCGAAACGCGCAAACCGTGCTGCCGCAAATAACGCACATCCGCTACCAGCGCATCCGCGAATTCATCAAGAAACGGCGCATCAAAGCGTTTCAGGCTGCCGCCCTGATACTTGCCATTGCTTTTCCAGTACGGAGCGGGCGACCAGTATTCGGGCGCAAATCCATCAAAGCCCGCGCCGTCCATCATCTCCTTCAGGTCTTTCATCTGACCGGGATAGCGTTCGATGATGTGCTTCTGTTCCTGATCGAGCCCGCGCAAATACAAGCCCATCGCCAGGCGGCAATAGCGAAAGCCTTTGAGCATTTCTTTGTACAAACGCTGTCGTTCGGATGGAATCAGGTTATGTGGAACGGCAACCACTTTGTCGGGCAGTCCGAGATTTTCGGAACCGATGCTGTCGCTTTGAATTTCGAAGCCGAGGCCCAGAATCGTTTGGGCGGGGCGATCCAGGCGCAAGCGGTACATGCCCTGTTGCGCCGCCGCAGGCACGTTGATGAGCAGGAGTATTGAGAATGTCGCAACTCCTTTTACTAGACACAGAGCCTGCTGAGACGCAGGATGAAGCCTCTTCATTTTGTCTCCATTTCAGTGGGTACGGCAGCAGGTTCCGCCTTCCGTTGGGTTGTCACTCGCCAAAGTTCAGCCCCAGCGGGAGTCAGAACTCGCTGCTTTTATTTTTCTATTTCGCTTTTCGTCGCCGCCTCGACATCTTCAATCAGGGAAGCACTCGCGCGTTGAATGTGATTGGTGATGGCGCGCTCGACTGCCGCTTCATCGCGCAGTTCCAGCGCCCGCACAATCGCCCGATGTTCGCGTTGTTCGCGCGCCACGCGATCCACCCAGTTTTCGGTCAGGTAATGAATTCCGGCCACTTGCGACGGCACGCGCACCCGCCGATAAATTTCCAGCAATTTGCGATTGCCCGCGATTTTCAGAATCAGTTCGTGGAATTCGGTATTTTGTGCGAGGTGTTTGCCGACTTCTGTTTTCGCCGTGGATTTTTCCATCTCCGCCACTAGCACCCGCAATTGCTCAATCTGCGCTTTGGTAATGCGTTTGACCGCCCGTTTCCCGGCCAGCACTTCCAACGCGCAGCGCACTTCCAACGTTTCCGCCAGTTCGACTGGGTCAAGCCGGCTGACGAACGTACCGCGCCGCGACTGCACTTCCAGCAAGCCTTCGCCCACCAGGCGTTCTATCGCTTCCTTGATCGGCATCTTGGAAATTTTCAGCCGTTCGGCAAATTCGTCCGGGGTAATGCGCTGTCCCGGCGTCAAGCGGCCTTCGACGATTTCATTGCGCAAATACCGATAGACCTGATCGCTGATGCGCGTGGAGTTGATAATTGCAGCTTCTGATGCAGCCATAATCTCCTTTCCGGCGGCGGCCTTTATCGTCCCGTGCCTTGACCGAATAAAGAATCTGATATATTAGATTCATAATGCTAAATTCACTTTCCCAATCTGTCAAGCCGCGCGGGAAGATTCCGCATTTGCGCTGGGTGCTGGCGGTGCTGCTGCTGCTGGCGTCGGTGCTGAATTACCTGGATCGGCAAACGCTCTCGATTCTGGCGCGCACGATTCAGGAAGATTTGCGCATTGATGATGCGGGTTATGCGAACGTCGTGCTGGCGTTTCAATTGACTTACGCGGTGATGTACCTGCTGTCCGGGCGCATCCTGGACGCGATTGGCACGCGGTTGGGAATGTTCTGTTTTGTGGTTTGGTGGTCGCTGGCAAATATGTTGACGGGGCTGGCAAGCGGCGTGGCGTCGCTCGCGTTCTTCCGCAGCCTACTCGGCATTGGCGAACCGGGCGGCTACACGGCTTCAGCCAAAGCGGTCGCGGAGTGGTTTCCGGCACGCGAAAAAGGCACGGCAGTCGGCTTGTACACGATGGGCGGCACGCTCGGCGCGGCGATTGCGGGGCCGCTCGTGGCGTTTATTACGACGCGACACGGCTGGCGGATGGCGTTTGTTGTAACCGGCGCGTTGGGTTTCGGGCTGGCCTTGTTGTGGATCGTGCTGTATCGCAAGCCGCATAGACATCCACGTCTTTCGGCGACGGAACGCGAGTTGTTGACCAAAGAAAACGTGTTGGCCAAAGCGGCGGAATCAGCGGTGCGATTGAGTTGGCGTGAACTCGCAAAACTGAAACCGATGTGGCTAATTCTGATTGCGCGGATGATTACCGATCCGCTTTGGTATTTTTATCTCTTCTGGTTTCCGAAGTATTTGCAGGACGCACGCGGCTTCACCCTGCAGCAGGTCGGCGCGACGATCTGGATCGTGTTCGTCGCGGCGGATTTGGGGAGTCTGTTGGGCGGCTGGTTATCAGGCAAGCTGTTGCAACGCGAAATGCAACCGATTCCATCGCGCTTGCGCATTATGACGGGCGCGGCGGCGTTGCTGATCTTCAGCGGAGCCATGCCGTTTGTTGCGTGGCCGATTGCGCTGGCGAGTTGTATGGCTTTTGCGCACATGGCCTGGTTGACCAGCATCACGACGTTTTCCGTGGACATTTTCCCGGCGCACATCGTCGGCTCGGCGCACGGCGCGATTGGGGCGGGCAGCGCGTTGGGCGGCCTGATTTCGACGGCCATCGTCGGTTGGCTGGTCACGCATTTTTCCTACAACCCGACCTTTTTCGTGATGAGCCTGTTGCATCCGACGGTGATTGTAGGATTATGGCGGACGCTGCCGAAAGCCGCAGCGAAATATCGGGAAACTTTGCAATGACGGCAACGCTGCAAAACAAAATCGCGCTCGTCACCGGCGCAGGACGCGGCATTGGGCGCGCGATTGCAGGACAACTTGCCGCCGCAGGAGCCAGCGTCTTTGTCAATGATTGCGCAGCGGCAAGCGTTGTTGATTGTGTAGCTGAATTACACAAGAACAACTGGCAGGCACACCCTGCGCTGGCGGATGTCGCCGAGACAGATGCCGTCAGGCAAATGTTTGCCGACATCGCACGCGCTTACGGTAGATTGGACATTCTTATCAACAACGCTGCGATCAGCCGTCCGCGTTTGTGCATTGAAACCAGTGATGAAGATTGGGCGGCAGTGTTGTCCGTCAATCTGACCGGCGTGTTTTATTGCTGCCGCGCAGCATTTCCGTTGTTGCAGAAAAGCGAGAGCGCACGTGTCGTGAATCTGTCATCCGTTTCCGCTTACGTCGGCAAAGTCGTCAGCGACAATGCAGCATACGTCGCGGCCAAAGCGGGCGTAGACGGGCTGACACGCGCGTTGGCTCGTGAATGGGCGGCGCACGGCATCACGGTCAATTCGATTGCGCCGGGCATCGTCGAAACCGAATTGCACGCGCAACTGAGCGAGGCGCAACGGGCGCAATTGCCAGCGTTGATTCCCACCGGACGTTTGACGACCACCGAAGAAATTGCGGCAGCGGTCAGCTACTTAATCGCCCACACATCCAGCCAAATTACCGGGCATACCATACACATCAATGGAGGAATGTATTTCGCATGACGACACCCACAAAAATCACGCGGATTGAAGCGCAAAAAGTGTTCGTGCCTTTCCATCGCGCGGCGGAATGGGGCGCGGGGACACGGCCCGGCACGACGCGCCTGATTGTGCAGGTGCATACGGCAGACGGCACAGTAGGCGTGGGCGAAACCATTTGCTTGTGGGAATTCGTCGAACCCGTCATGGCGCGCACGATTATTCCGCTGATGTTGCACGAAGACGCCTGCGACATTGAACGGCTCTGCAAAAAGGTCGAAGGCGCGGGCTATTACCATCATCAGCGCGCACTGGTCGCGGCGTTGTGCGGCGTCGAAATGGCGCTCTGGGATATTGTCGGCAAACAAGCCGGGATGCCGCTCTCCAAACTCTGGGGCGGCGGGTATCGCAATCAAATCCCGCTGGTCGGTTATGTGCAGGCGAAACAGCCGGAACAGGCGGCAGAAGCGGCAGCGCGCTTTGTTGCAGATGGCTATCAAACCATCAAAGTCAAAATCGGCATGTCGCCGGAAAGCGATCTGGCAATTGTCAGCGCCACGCGCGCAGCAATTAACAGCGGGATTAAGCTGCGTGCGGATGTGAACGGCGCGTGGACGATTGGCACCGCGAAACGGATGTTGCGCAAGCTGGAAGTGTTTGATCTGGAATACGTCGAACAGCCCTTGCAGATGGACGACCTGCGCGGACACGCCGAATTGCGGCGACAGTTTTCAACGCCGATTGCCCTGGACGAAAGTGCGTATACGATGCAGGACGTGCTGAACATCATTCGCACAGAGGCCGCCGATGTCCTGTTGCTTGATCCACATCAGGCAGGAGGCTTGTCGCGTTGTCGCAAAGCGGCGGCGGTGGCTGAGGCAGCGGGGATTCCGGTCACATTGCACAGCGGCGCAGAACTCGGCTTTTCGACAGCAACATATTTACATCTCGCAGCAACGCTGCCCAACCTGATGCTGGCGCTGGACACGCAGTATTCCAATCAGGCTGATGACATTGTGACGGAACCGCACGTTTGTGAACACGGGATGATGCGCGTACCCGCAGGCGCAGGGCTGGGAGTGCAATTGCACGAGGAAAAACTGGCGCGATACAAAGCGGAGGCGATTTGTGATCCGTATCTTGATCCAAGCAAGCCCGATTGGTTTCCGGCCAAACCGCAATACTGAAACAACGCATCTCTGACCGTTTCGGATTACGACGCGCGAATGACATTTTTTTCAGGCCATCGTAATCACCAGACGTTCCGTGCGATCAGGATCGTTTTTCACTTCGCACTTGTTATCGAAAATCATCGTCGCCCGTTTGTCCGCCGTGAAGACAGGCCATTTCGGCAAACCCGCGTGGTTAGGATCGCCCTTGCGCGCAAAGGCAATCCAGGCTTCGCTCACTTTGGCCGCCAACGCACGCGCTTCGGCAGCGGCGCCCGTCATATTCAGGCAACGATCAATGTTGTCGAAACAGAACGCCAACTCCGCGCAATGAAAGGCGCGCGGGCGTCCATCCAACACGGGCGTTTGCCACGTGAACAGATATTGATAAACCGCAGCCGCTTTTTGCGCAGCTTTCAATTCGGCCTGCGTGACGGCGTTGTGGCGCGTAGGCACGGTCGAGATGAACGAGAAGATGTCGAACGGTTTCGCCGTAGGATTCGCCTTGCGATAAGCCGCCAGAATCTGACCGCCGCGTTCGCCGTACATCTCTTTGACGCGGCCGGCGAGTTCGGCTTCGGTGAGGCTGTCTACGTCAGGGTTGTTAATGCCGCCCGCGAATTCATTCAACGTCGTGCCAATCAACATCGGCACGTTTGCTGAAATCGCTGGCACTGCCGGGTTGAACGGATGTTGCGGCAAAATTTTTCCATCCACCGTCGGCCCCCAACCAGCGCGGCGTTGAAAGACTCGAAAGCCGCCGCCGCCGCCCGGACCGACTTTGCGCATTGCTGCCGTGCCCGCCGCAATCAAGGTTTGCACGGGCAACGTATGCAATTTATCGAGCTGTCCGTTACTCAATCCCAATTCAGACAACACCGCTGCCGCGACTTTCAACGAAGTTTCGGGTTGCACCATGCGCAAGCCCGAACCGCTTTGCACAATGGCTTTGTGAAACAACCCTTTGGCCGCAGGCATCGCCATCCTGTCCCGAACCGGCCTGAAAACCGCCGCCGTGCAACCACACCATCACCGGACGTTTCTTGTTGTCGTTAATGCCTGGCATCCACACGTTGACGCGCAAACAATCTTCGCCGGGGATGCCGTCATCCCAACTGAACAGCCACGCTTCTTCGTCATTCGCCCAACCCGTGCGCGCGACTTGCGGACTCACCTGACCGTATTGCAGCGAACTGCGCACACCTGCCCACGGCTTCGGCTTTGCAGGCGGCATAAAACGCGCGGCTCCGGCAACCGGCGCGGCGTAAGGAATGCCTTTGTATGTGTATGTGCCATTGCGAACGCATCCGCTGACTTTGCCTGCGGCATTGCGCTTCATCTGCGCTTCGTCGCTTTCGGCTTTTTCAAAGAAGCGCACGTAATCGAATTCAGCAAACGCAGGCAACGCGCTGTCGTCTACCTTATCCGTCTTGCCCAACGGCCCGGCAATCGAAGTCAGCCAGATGCTCGCGTCGCCCAGCGGGACATTCGCTACATCGCGCGTATCAACGACCAGCGCCTTGTGCGCGGGTTTGTAGGCGTGAACATTGGTCGTGTAATCGTTTGGGTTGATCGAATCCTGCTCGCAAACATCCAGTTCCTGATCGCGGTCGTTGCTGTTGCGCATCATCCAGAACGACGTATGCCACCCTTTGCCGCGCGGCATTTTGATGCGCGCTTCGTAAAAACCGAACTTGAATTCGCGTTTGCTGATAATGCCGCCCGCCGTGTATTCGCTCGCGCCGAACTTCTCCTTCTTCAAAGCAAGCCGCAATTTGCCAGCGGCGACGGAAACGTTTTCAGGCCGTTGCGTGCTCCAGAACCGCTCGCCTGTGCGGTAATGCCATTCGCTTGTGTTGACCGACGCGCCGTCGAACTCATCACGCCAAACCAGCTTGTACCCGGACAAACTGCCATCAGTCACGGTTGGTTTAATCGGCTGATCATTCGTCTGCGATCTGCGACTCAACTGGGGCGAAAGACAAAGCCGCCATTGCCATGAGCAGGAACGAGGTATTGCTGAAGATCATCGGTAATAATTTCACCCCAGTCTAAAACGTGAAGCGCAGCGACCCTTGCATAACGCGTGCCGGACGCGCCGAAGTCACCGGGCCGAAATTGGTATTGACCTGCCGCGCGCCGTTGGCGACCGATTCAAAGCGCGCGGTTGAATCCACCGCCGAAAACTGCGAGTGATTGAAGAGGTTGTACATCTCCCAGCGCAGTTGCAGTTTCCACTGTTCTTTCTTGCGGAACGCGAAGTTTTTGAACAGCGACAGATCGGTATTGAAAAGCCGGGCAAGCGGAAAACATCCTTAACAGCGAAACCACGTCGCGGCCTTTGACCGAAATCTGCTCGATCTGATTGGCGGTGAGCAGCGCGTTGTTTTCGCTGCTGTCGGTTTCGACCGCCGCGCCTTCGGCCACGGTCGTCACGCTCTCGATCACTTCGCCGACGCTCAACTCGACCTTGCCGATGGAAAGCTGCTCGTTTGTCAGCCGTCGTCGCGTTGCGTGCTCACGCCCGGCGTCAACGCCACCAGTTGCATCGTGTTGCGACCATTGAGCGGCAACGATTCAATCGTGCGGCTGTTGACGACTTCGCCCAAGCTGGAAGAACCCGTTTCGAGCAAAGGCGCCGTCGTGCCCGTGACGGTGACGGTTTCGCCGACGCCGCCGACTTTCAATGACAGGTCGAGCACGACGGTGTCGCCGACTTGCAACAGGACTTCCTCGCGCACCAGCGGCGCAAAGCCCTGCCGTTCGACTTTGAGTTGATATTTATCGGGCTTCACTTGCGGGAAGGTGTAAAACCCCGCGTTGTTACTGGCTGCCGTGCGGCTTTGCCCGGTCGCCGTGTTGATGAGCGTGACGGTTGCGCCCGCAATCACCGCGCCGTTTTCGTCGGTCACAGTGCCGTTGAGCGTGGCCGTGGATGATTGCGCCATTGCCAGGCTGGCGCACAAACAGAGCCAGGTGATGAGGTGGAAGATTCTTGCTGCGTTTTGTCTGAACAACATGGTGGTGTCTCCTGTGTTTACTGCGTTTACTGTGTTTCTTTCAACCAGCGTGCGAGTTCGGCTTGCATCATCTTCAGCTTTGCCGCATGCCTGGGTTCATTGATGAGGTTTTTCATTGTCTGTGAGCTCCTTTCAAGGTTACTTGCTCAACTGTCCAAGGGCTGCCAGTGCCAAGCCATGCCGGATCTCTTCCAGTTCCTCTAGACCCGCGCGATCAAGTGATCGCGTCGGCGGACGCACGGCGGCAGAGCGGATAATGCCACCTGCCTTGAGATTCTGCTTCATCACCGCGACGCCAAGTCCTGGCTGCAACTCGTAGCGGATGAGTGGCAGGTAGCGGTTAAACTCCTCGCGAGCTTCACGCCGCCGCCCCTCCTCGTAGAGGTTCCACACCCGGACAAACATCTCGACCATATCGCTGCCAGGCATCGTTCCCCGCGCACCACGCTGCAACTCTTCGACCAGGAAGTGACCGTTCAATCCACCGAAGATCGTCAGCGCGTCTCCGGCTGCCTCGCTGACCTCAGTTACCTTCACCGTCGTCGGTGGCGCTTCGACCTTGACATAGCGCACTCGCTCGCACTCACGTGCGATCCGCGCCATTTGCGCCGCGCCGATGGTCACGGCCGTCAGCAGCGGAGCATCTTGAATCATCATGGGAATTGAAACCGCGTTCGAGATCGCACGGTAGTAACCGACCAGGTCTTCAGCCGAAGGCTTCAGAAAATATGGCGGCAGGATCATCAGCCCATCAGCGCCTGCTTCCTCCGCGGCCCGCGAAAGTGCCACTGCCGGGTGTGTTCCAGTATGCCCGGTGGAAACGAAGACCGGCGCGCGACCACGAACTTCTCGGATGATCAAGGGCAGCAGCCTGGCTTTTTCAGCATCGCTCAGCGCGTAACCCTCGCTGG
>Ga0247727_10010062_pt1 | contig 16871 bp, 14 predicted proteins | sample WisWelCaveWW1625_FD_202498 | JGI IMG/M metagenome (GOLD analysis project Ga0247727, IMG submission 202498) | Biofilm microbial communities from Wishing Well Cave, Virginia, United States - WW16-25 | ecosystem: Environmental > Aquatic > Deep subsurface > Groundwater > Cave microbial mat | place...
GCGCAATCAAACGATTATTTGGCTCACATTTGCGTGCTCGCACTGCACGCATGCAGCGTGCTGAGTTTTTTTCGAGGATTATCGCCTATAATATTGGCGCGTTAATCTCTTACTTTCTACTGAGCCGAAATTAATAGAATAAAGATTAAAAAATTATATTAAGCCATAATTGCATTGTGCCATATCTTTGAGATATCTTGGCCAATGCAACTTGCTATGCATGATACTATATAATTAACACCTTGTCGTGATGGGTCATTATTCAGCCTGTATTCAAAAAATCCAAGTTTTTTTGGTTTTGAATGCTTTAATAATTCTAACAATCTATTCATACAATATTCTGTGGAAAAAGTTGTATTGCTGGTTTCGTAAATGTTTTGGAAGGTATGTCCAAAACAATCTAAATCAATATCATGAAAAGTACACGAGGCACCAAATTCATCCTCTGGCTCCAATAAGTTCCCTAGATATTCACCACTCATTGCAAAATAGTTTCCAATTTTACATCGCTTTAGGTTATCTCTTACCCAAATAAGATAATTGGCATGATTATATTCGTTATTTTGCAGTCGGAAATTCATAGGCCCCATGTAATAATCTCCATGATAATCATATCTTGCTATTTTTTCGTTGCTTGAGTACATAGTTATTGCTCCGAAGTGGCTTGACCCTATCCCGATTAGAAGATCATAATCTTTTGATATATTGCCGATTCTTTGTTTTTCTTCTCTGAGTTTTTGAAAGTCAACTAGTTGCATTTGTTTTAAAGTTTCTTCATCAACAAATTGAAAAGGCGTTGGTATTAAACGAGAATCTAACTTATTTCCTAAAATAAGCTCTCCTAAGTCTTCGATTTGAATATCAATGCTTTTAGCGACAGAAATTATCTCTTTTCTAAGTTCATCCGTAATAGTAGGTGAATATATTTGTGGAAATTGTATAGGTAAATCATGTTTAACAGTTTCAATAGGGACTCCATAAATTCCAATCCTCATTTATGACGCAAAAACTAAAGTATATAAAACATTTTCTTTTAGATTGTGTTTTATAAAAAAAAGAGTTTAATTAGGATACTTTATCCAATACTGATCCCTAGGCGCTGTATCAAAGTTCCTGAACTCTCCAGTTCCCCTGACAGCATCATCCCTGTACTGGAAGGTTGTGACGTCTTTATCGCTTCTGACCGGCACATTTTCCAATATGAAAGGAATACAATCCAATTCGGTTGTTGTGCAGCCTGTCTTAATTTTGCCGTACCTGTCAGTGTATCCTTTATAACTTACTGTCCCGTCTTTAACTGTAAATAAATGTTTAGGGATATTAACCCCGTAAAGATGCGCTTCAGCAAGCGCCCCATTATTAGTCTTGCATTTATCCAAATCATTGCAAAAGAAATTAGGTTCTGACGGGTTCGCTGTATTAATTGGGCCCCATGCAATTTGCCTAAGACCTATAGCTTCCATAAACCCGGAATGGCCATACCAAGTGCCGTCTTTTTGCCTATTATCATCTACTCCAAGAGCATTGTGAAGTCTTTTTCCATTATGAAAACCAACAGGATCAACCGGCAAGTGTGTATTAACAGTTTCGCTGCCTGCATACAAATAACCAAAATCAACCCAGCCGCCTGTTTTGACAATGCCGCATTTGCTCGGGTTTTCAGGAAGACAAAGCCTTCCTTCAAATTGATATGAGTGGAACCTTACAACTGCATCCATTACGCTCATTAAAGAATGAGATTCAAATCTAAAATCTGTAATGCATCCATCTGCATTCGGGTTCTTGCATGGCATATTTTTTCTTGCCATCCATCCGTAACCTTCGTGCTTAAGGTGGTTCTCCATTTTTTCTGCTCCCATTGTCATTGTCTCATCAGGCTTATGAGGGTAATTTTCATTTGCTCCCATAAAAGTCTGCCAAGGATAAGATAATTCCTGCGCAGGATATTTATCTGTTGCCCACCATGCGCCTGGAGGACCAAACACATCATTGACAAACTTAGGGTCTTCAAAGTGCTCATGATTGTAGTGGCATTTATTTACCGGGTCATAAAGAGCATGATATTTTGTTTCAGGATGTGTCGGACATAAAGGAATCTCTACATTTGGAGGCTGCGGTATTTCAGGCCAGTGGCCTGCCATTGCCACTTTTCCGTTTCCTACATCTGTTTTATGGTCTTCCTTGTCCTGATTATTAGGCTCTTCCTTAGGATTTTCATGATTTTTAATGTCACTGCAGGGAAAAGGGACGCAGTTGTTATTTTCACAGGTATAGATTTTTTTCCAATTGCAGTCGGCTGATGTTGGCTCACAGAACATATAAAATCCTTCACTGCATTTTAATATTTTATTTAGAGGGAATGATGACTGTTCAACCCCTGTTTTAGCTTCTGTCTTAATATGGTTTTGAGTTGCAGTCTGTTCTTTATGAGGACTATCCTCTTTTTCTACATTATGACTAGTCTCTGTTGGATTTTTACTATCCTCAGTTGGATTTTGATGTATTGCATCGCGGCAGATCCCAAAGTTTCCGAACTTCGGCTGAAAAATACAATCTCCAAGACCTAGGCATTCATCATGATCGCAGAAATCAAAAAAATGTCCACCGCATTCTTGGCATTGCGCAGATACAAAACTTAAAAGTAGCGTACTCAAAACAAAAAAGCCCACCAGATAAATTATTTTATTTTTCAAATTAGAGATTTATTTATTAAATTGAGAGTATATAAATGTTTTTGTTTTAATAGCCCTTGTGCTGTACCATAATTGTTGCACAGTTACACATTTGAGTGCATTCAGAAGAAGTGCATATATTACGAACCACCTGCTCGCCGCAACTTTATATACCGGACATACGCCCTTTGTCGGTGGAAGTCCGGCTCATCTTCGTTTCCTCCCTGTGGAATCTTCTCCTATATGAAATAAGTTTCTTCTCTGCCGAAAAAAGCTTGGAAGAAACTACATCAAATAAATAGGGCATTCAGGCAGATATGCCCTTGATTTTGGGCACTTGTTCATTTAATTCTTTAAGGGTCCCCAAGGCTGCATATAAAGATATTTGATCATTTCTAGATAGGATAAAAAAATCACTTATTCTTGTGCTTTCTCCATTATCAAAATCATACATTGTGATTGCGTTATTCCCCTCTCCCGAAAAATGATATGCGACATGTCTAACATAGGGAGTTTCAAAGTTAAGTTCAATAACTATTCCATCTGTGCGATTGAGTGAATAATATGCTTTAAACGAATATTTAAACTCCACAATTTCATTTGTTGTCAAATAAGCAATCCCTGTACCTGTCCCGTATGGCGGTTCATCATATATGCCGCTTGGTAAACTCTCTACCAAAAGCGATTCAATAGTTGTGTATGATTTAGGCGGGAGGTTAGGTGTTGGGAAAGGCATAACTGTTGGGGTCATGGGTGTATACTCTGACGTTGCGGTGAAGTATGGCGTTACCTGACGAGGAACTGTGGCCGGTACCTCAGTCTTCGAGCAGGCGGTTACAATAATCGCTGTGAGTAAAATAGAGATTATTTTCTTCATTTTAACTTGGTAAAATCTTAAATTATAAAATTTGCTCTAATTTATTATCTAAATCAGAAAAAATAAAAATAAAATTAAGAATTAAAGACCCGCATCCTTCTTCAAAACATCAGCCATATCTGTCTTTTCCCATGTGAAGTCAGGGTCATTTCTTCCGAAGTGGCCGTATGCCGCAGTCTTAAGATAGATTGGCCTCCTTAGGTTCAATTTCTTTATTATAGCAGATGGCCTAAAGTCAAAATGCTTCCTTACAATTTCCTCAATCTTTTTTTCCGGGACTTTATGGGTTCCGAATGTTTCTACCAGTATTGATACAGGCTGTGCAACACCTATGCAATATGCCATCTGTATCTCGCAGACATCTGCAAGGCCAGCTGCAACAATATTTTTTGCGACATATCTTCCGAAATAAGCTCCTGACCTGTCAACTTTTGTAGGATCTTTTCCTGAAAACGCGCCGCCTCCGTGCCTTCCTACTCCTCCGTAAGAATCAACAATGATTTTTCTTCCTGTGCAACCTGCATCTCCGACAGGCCCTCCTATTACAAATTTACCTGTGCCATTCACATGGACTTTTGTATCTTGATCCATCAAATTGCCGCAGACAGGCTTTATGACTTTCTCAGTTATCTCTTTTCTTATCTGCTCAAGTTCTACATGCTCATCATGTTGCGCTGCAATGACAACTGTATGCACTCTTTTTGGTTCACCGTTAACATATTCAACAGTTATCTGGGATTTTCCGTCAGGCCTAAGATAAGGCAAAGTTTTATCTTTTCTTACTTCTGCAAGTTTTAGGCAGAGCTTATGCGCCAAAAATATCGGCATCGGCATAAGTTCGGGAGTCTCTTTTGTCGCAAACCCGAACATCATCCCCTGGTCTCCTGCTCCCTGTTCGTGTTTTTCGCTCTCATCCACACCCTGCGCAATGTCAGGGCTCTGCTTGCTGATATTTACCCAGACACCTATTGTGTCTGCATCAAAACCATAATGAGGCTTGTTATATCCTATATTCCTTACAACATTCCTCGCAACTTCCTGCATCTCAACATAAGTAGATGTTGTTACTTCTCCTGCTATCATGATTGAACCTGTCTTTGTCAGGCATTCGACAGCAACCCTTGCGTGCGTATCTTCTTTGTAAATAGCATCTAATATACCATCAGCCACTTGGTCTGCGATTTTATCTGGGTGCCCCTCGGTTACACTTTCCGATGTAAATAAAAAATTCCCCTTTTTATGTATCATTTTCTTTTTCCTCCACTTTTATTATATTCCTCATATTTTCTCTCAAGATATAGAAAAGCGTTAGTGTATATATATTCTCCAAATTTCTCGCCTTTTGAACAAGAATATTGTACCTGATAAGTATTAGTTCCAATTTTTCTTATATTCACCATAAATCCTATCTCTTCACTCACAAATTTAACTAAAGATTCTAAAAAATTTCTTGAGCCAGAAGCAATAGTTATCTCAAAGTATGGGCTTCTTTTTCTGGATACATACCTTACATTCCCATCTCCATCAACAACGCCTCTTAAAAAATGAGGTAAATATTTTTTTGATATTGCTGGGAATTCAATAATAAGCGATTTTCTTGGAATTACTCCAAGTTCAATCAATCTCTTGCATAAGGGCTTATTATTAACAATCAAACGATAAGATTTTGTCTTTTTAGCGTATAAAAGAGGTTTTGTGCTTGATAAAAGGTTCCTAATTTTTTCTAAATGTGGCTTATCTTTCTCAGCGGCTGTAATTGTTAAAGAGTAATATCCTTTCTCAGTGTCCCACGCCACATTTCCATCTGCGTAAATATAGCCAAGGATGTATACCGAAATGTTATCTAAGGTATTAAAGAATTTTTCATTTACTGTATGTTTTTTTGCAAATAATCCAATCTCTTTGGACCATTTATTTACAGTGGTTTTTCCTATCTTTAATTTTCTAGCAATTTGTCTCTGTGAATGTTTATTAAAATTAGATTTAATAATAGGCAAAAGTTTTCTTTTTTTGTATTTTGAGATTATTGCTCCCATACTACTTGCCTATGTATTGGTGAACACATAATGAAAAATAAACAACAAAACTGTTTCCTCTCCTATATTTAATAATTAAATCAACAAATATAAAGTTTTGTTTTAAACCTTCTTGAAAAAAATATTCTGATAAGAATAATTGATTGGAAAATATTAAAAAGCAGTTAAGTTTTCTAACTTGCATGGATGAGCTTGCTGAATTGAAAAAAATAAGGAAGAGAATAGGGATCACACAGAATGAGCTGGCCAAAAAAGCAAATGTCTCGCAGTCTCTCATAGCAAAGATAGAGTCAGGGAAGATAGACCCGAGCTACAAGAACGCGAAAAAACTATTTGAGACATTGTCCATGCTAAACAAGGAAGATGAGCTTACTGCAAGTGATTTAATGTTCCAAAAAATTTATTCAGTTTCAGATACAGACACATTAAAGGATGCAATAACAACGATGAGAAAGCACAACATCTCACAGATGCCTGTAATAAAAAACAAAAAAGTTTTGGGATACATCTCGGAATCCGTGCTGCTTGATAAAATTCTTGACGGAGAGACACTGAGCAAAGTTGGGGAGATAATGCAATCGTCTCCTCCGATACTGCCGCCTAATACTTCTCAGGGTATCATAGCAAACCTTCTGAAACATTTTCCGTTTGTATTGGTAGAAGAAAAAGGAGAATTGATTGGGTTAATTACAAAGGCTGATTTTCTGAAAAAGGTTTTTAATTGATCATTTTTTAATATGTGCCATTTCTAAAAATTCCTGGCTTTTATATATGATATCGTAGCCGCAAACAATATTTCCGCTCAGTGCTTGGTATATATGTTTCTTTAAAGGATTCTCAACAATTATCAAAGGCGCACCTTTAGCATGGGAATTAATGGTCTCAGATCTAGGAGAGAGTCTTTCCTCTATTTCAACAAGGTTATTATTGTTTAGTAAATCAATGACAATTACAAAGTTCCTGTTATCTATTTTAATTCCATTGAAATTCTTGTCTTTGTGCATTAAATGCATTTTGACATTGATATCTCTATCATGATATGAGTAAACCGCTTCAACTAGTGTATAGTCATTCGATAAGTGTGTATAGGATGCACTTTTAAGTTTATAAAAATCAGGAAGTAAAGACCATGGATGAAGAGCCAAATCATCAATGATATTTGGATTATTTCCTTTTGTTCCCCAGTAAAATTCTAACTCCTTTGCATTTTTTAATAATCCAGAAATCTCTTCATGCTTTTGCATTTCTCTTCCCATGAAATAATGCGGAAGTTCTACTCCGAGCCTTCCTCTGGCAGTACTATGTAAGTTCATTATAGCTTCTAGGCTCCTTCTATCTCCGTTTGCATTCATAAACGGCTTTTCAACAAGCACAGCTTTTGTGCAGTCATATTTCAGTGCAATTTCTGCATATGTTCTGTGGATATTATCCCCTGTTTCTTTGTCTTGAGCCGCTATTGCAACAAAAGTTGGAGAATATTGATTCATGATTGCATCCAGATCGGATTCTTTTGAGATTTGTGCACCTATAATCTCGATTTCTATTCCTTTTGTCACCAATGCTGCTGCAAATTCCTGAGCCTCTACTAAATCAGTTTTTGTAACAATGAGCTTATTTACCTTAACTCCTGGATATTGTGAATCCTGATTTATCTGAGAAATGATTCGATCATAATGTTTTCCAAAGCCTGTGCCTATAACTAGTACAGTGTATGCATCAGCCATTCAATAAATGGATAAACATCTTATATTTAAATTTAGAACCTAAAATTTTTTATCTTTCCGAAATAAAGGATTTTTTTCCCCGGGACATAAACCTCAAAATCATCCAGATTCTGCAAAAGATAGGGGCTTTGCAGTTTTTCACTCAGGACATCTGTCCCTGCTGTCAGCGAATTAAAAGACGGAAGGACAATCAAGGTCTTGTGTTTATACTTCCCTAACAGGAAGCACTTGAACCTCTCTATTCTTCCTTTTTCCCTAAGTGCTATAGCAGGATGCTCGTGACCTATTATAATAATCTCAGCTTTTTCAAGTTCCTTTTTTTTAGGGAGGATGTGCCCATGCGCTATATATATATTGTTTAATAATACATAATCTTTCATCTCAATATTTTTTTTCTTTAATATAGGCATAAGCATGTTGTCATGGTTTCCCTCAATTATTATTAGCTCTGCTTTTTGTGAAAGGAAATCGATTAATTCAGACACCTGCTTCCACTCTGTCCTGCTTATAGTAGAAAATTCATGCTTGATGTCACCATTGATGATGATTTTTTTCGGCTTTGTGATCTTGATTATCTTTCCAATCCTGTCAAGAATGTCTTTGAACTGGAACCTTGGCAAAAAAATCCCCTGCTTGTTCAGTGATTCTTCATAGCCTAGCTGAGTGTCTGCAATTATAAGAGTTTTTTTCTCTTTGAGAAATAAAGACAGATCTACTATTTCAACTCCCTTGCACAGCTCCATACCTAAAAGAAAGAGAAGACTATTATTAAAGATTACATCGATCTTTTTATCTTCTGGTAATCTTCATAGCACTGCTGGCATCTTGTGACTATCTTTCCCGTTGCATCAAGCACAAGCTTTCTCTGCATGTAATTATCCATCATTTTGCCGCATTTATCGCATTTGTTGTACATTTTCCGTCTGAAAATTAGTGAGGGTTTTTTTATATTTAAAGGTATGTGATTTTGTGAAGTTATATTGAAGATATTCACACAACTGGTGGCAGCAGACGCCGTTGTTGCGTGCGGCGAGACTGGGGTTGAGATAGAAATTGCAATTCAATTTCTAGCTTGTTAGAAACGAGGATACGTTTCAAACATGCCTTACGGGCTGTCTCGCAGGGCAAATTTTTTTAGAATTTGTCCGTCGCACCGCCTGAAAAAGCATGATAAAATATTATTTAATTCCTTGTTTACTCAGAATAAACCCATCCGAAAAGCTTAAATATAATCACCATTTGTAAGTGCTTACAAAATAGTTGGGCAGGGGGATAAAAATCAATATTGTGTTAATTATCGGCGGAATTGTTGCATTTATTGTAATTTTGTATTTTTTATTAAGAGATACACCTGAAAAAAACCTATTGAGGGCAAGGAAATATCATGCGATGGGCCAGAAATTCGCCCGAAAGCAGGAATTTGACGAAGCAAGGTTAAATTACGAGATTGCAAAAACTTATAGAGAAAGAGCTATGAAATTAAAAGGTGGAAAATAATGGAATGGTATCAGAAGCTGGGCTACAAGAAAAATCCTTTTTCAGTAGACCCGAAAGATAATCATGATAAATTAGTAAACATGGATGCCCTTGTTGAGGAGGCGCTCTACAGAGTAGAATCCGGAAGCATGCTTGTATTTGAAGGAAAACCCGGGACAGGCAAGACAACTCTCCTTATGATTGCCGCAAAAAAATTCGGCGGGAAAAAAAATGTCGCATATGTTGACTGCAAAATCCTTGACAAAAACCTGAACATTACACATGTTCTCCAGGATAGGTATGGATTAATGGGAAGGTTGTTTAACAAAAAACCCAAAGATATGATATTATTATTGGACAATGTGCAGAATCTCTCAAAGAAAAACACAGAGAGGCTGAAGTATTATTTTGACCAGAATTACTTGAAATCGATAGTCTTTACAACAGAGAGATATACAAGATCGAACTTTTCAGAGAGCCTCATGGACAGAATAGGAAAAAGAGTTGTATCTATCCCTGAAATGGAGGATTATGACGCGATTGAGATGATAAGAAAGAGAATTGGCGAAGACGATGTGTTCAATGAGCAGCTGATAAAAAAACTATTTAAGGAATCAGCAGGTTCGCCTAAAATGCTGCTTGAGAACTGCCAGAAGGTTGCAGAATCTGCTGCAAAAAAAGGCAGGAAGAGAGTACAGCAGAATGATCTGAAGGTGCTTAAAAATGAGTGAATTATGGTATAAGAAACTTGGATTTTACAATAACCCTTTCAGCATAAAGCCTGCTGCATTTGATGATGAGCTTGTTGCATATGACTTGTCTTTTATCTATAAGAAAGTAGACAAAGGAGAGATGGTGTTTATTGAAGGAGAATATGGGTCAGGCAAGACAACCATCCTGAAAAACATAATAGGACACTACAAAGGCAAAAACAGGATGATTTATTATAGCTTCAACAATGCGGATGAGTTTAATCTTGACGGCCTTCTTGAAGGTGCAAACACTTTTTTGAGGAAAGTTGCCGGCCTAAGGATGAAAGATATTATCCTCCTCCTTGATGAAGTCCATACTATGAAGACAGCTGATGCAAAAAAGCTGCTTAAGCCTTATAAGGACGGCATAATAAAATCTGTCATCTTTGTCAGCCATGATTATTCTTTGACTAAATTTCCTGAAGAATTTAATAAACTCCTTAATGGCAATGTCATTAAGACAGTTGACCTCTCAACAAAAGAAGCAATAAACCTTGTAAGGAAAAGGATAGGCTCGCTTGTTCTTTTGCCGGACAACATGATTGCAAAAATCTTCCTTGTAGCTGGAAAAAACCCAAGAAGGCTTCTTGAATATTGCGAAGATTTGTGCAGGTATGCAGTTGAGCTTGAAGATGACAAAGTAACTGACTATCATTTAAGTGAAGTATTAGGCAATGTCATTAAAGAGAACCAGAAGAACAAAGCAAGAAAAACAAAACAGAAAGCAAAAGAAGAAGTTAAAGCAGTAGTGGCTGCTAAGCCTGTCATTGAAAAAAAAGAAAAGAAACCGCAAGTTAAGGAACCAAAAGAAGAGCCGTATCTTGAAATAAAGCCTCTTCCAGAGCAAGAACCACCAAAAGAAAAAAGATTCAAGATAAACAAGCTTGTGAGCGATGATAAGAAAAATGCTCTTGGAACAATTGTAGAGAATGATGAAGAACAGAAAAAAGAAAAAAAAGAGGGAAGAAGAGAAGATGACCCTGAATACAAGATCTATTTTTTAGATAACGAATAAACCATAACTTTTTTCTTTGTTTAGATAATAATTTTTCCCCTATCTGGAGTTGTGCACTTTTTTGTTTTTGTATTTTTCTTTCCTGACAGCAAACGGTCATTTTCTATCGAAAATGCCCTATGTGCCACTCCGCAGGAGCCTTCCCTCGGCACATTTGCGTCAAGAAAAATACTTTTTCTAAATCTGCACAAACTCCAGCCCTATTCTATTTTTATGGACTCGTCGGGAATTGAACCCGATGTCTTTCCCTTGCGAAGGGAACGCGATACCGATTCGCCACGAGCCCGCTGTTGTTTATGAGCTTGAGCCAGAGGCGAAACTCATTTTCTCAATGCAACCTGAAAAGGTTGCCGTGAAGCCGATTCGCCACGAGCCCGCTAGCTAATAAAAAATTTCTTTAATTTAATAAGTTATATTATTTTGATAAAGAATTAAAATAAAAAATCAGAAATCAAAACTTTTGTCAGTGCTCTCTTTTAGAAGTTTTCCTGCATCTTCTGATTTTTTCATTACTACAGTCCCTTCTTTGTTACAGTATGGGCAGGACTTAAACTCAAAACCCTTCCTTCTCTTGAAAGAATAATTGCATGCAGTGCAATGATAGCTAACCATATCTTCTTTAGCTGCTTCCTGTTGTTTGGTTTCTTTTACTGTTGACAAAATTGCCCTTGTCTTAAGCCCCAAACAATAAACGCATGAATACCTGTTCTGGCCAGTAAACCTTATCTCGCTTGTCTCATACTCGTTCCCGCACTTATAGCACTTGTATTTTCCCATTTTTTCACCAGTTTAACTTATTATTATTTTTATGTTTAAATAATTTGCTCTGGAAAATCGTGTATTATTCATTACCAAGTAAGAACAAACAATAGATTTAAATATAAACGCGATTTACCTGAAAAATAGTTATTTATATTTATTTCGGGGGCGTCGAACAAATGAATAGATCCAAAATAAACAGGCTATTATTTATATCTATGATACTGCTCATGACCGCGGTCATGCTTTCTTTCGGTGTTCTTGCTGCTGATACTGGACTTAAGTCCCCTAGTGCCAACTCTAATTCAGGATGGACAAATCCTCAGAATGCATACGCTTCAGATGACAATAGAGCTGTCGGTGATGTTGATGCTGATATTGTTGACTACTTTAATTTCAGCCTTCCTTCTATTCCTGCCGGAGCAACAATTACCGGAATTGAAGTGCAGGTTGAAGGATATAATGAAGGAGGTTCAACTGAAAGGCAGGCAGATGTTTCGCTTTCCTGGAATAATGGCGGAAGCTACACTTCAGTTCAACAGACAAATGTGCCTACTGATACTTCATCTCCTTTTACAGATGGCATTGATATATTAGGAGGAGCAGCAGATACATGGGGAAGAACATGGTCTTTGAGCGAATTTACAAATGCCAATTTTAGGGTAAGGCTTGATACAATCTCTGCTTCTTCAGGTCAAGATTTATTGGTTGATCAGGTGCAGGTTAAAGTGTATTATGAATTTGTAGTGTGTTTGTCAAAAAATGGTAGTACTTTTTCAAGCGTAACATTTTCAGGGAGCGATACAACATGGACAAATCCGGGAAACGCACTGACTTCAAATAATGTATATGCAACAAGCTCACTAAATGACGATCAACAATCAGCCTATCTTCAGGCAACAAATTTCAGTTTCAATTTGCCATCAGGTTCCACAATTTATGGTGTTATCGTTGGAATAGAAAAATCTGCTTCACAAAGCAGCGAGATAGCTGATTACAGGGTAAGGCTCGTAAAAAATAATGTTGTAGGCTCAACTGACAGAGCAGACACATCAACTGAATACGGAACTTCTGATGTAACAATTACATACGGAGGCGCAAGCGATCTTTGGGGAGACAGTTGGACAGTCTCAGACATAAATAATGTTAATTTTGGTGCAGTCTTTGCCGCAGAACATGACGGCGGCGGTGGCCCTGATACTGTAAATGTCGATAGAATAAACATGACAGTCTGTTACTCTCCTTTAACAACACTAACAGTAAACAAGATAGTAGTGCCATCAAACGATACTGGAAAATTCAATTTACAGATTGACAGCGTTACAAAAACTGCAAATGTAAGTAACGGCGGAACAACAGGCGCTCAGAATGTTACTGTTGGAACACATACTGTAAGCGAGATTGCAGGCAATGCAACAAATTTATCAGATTACGTCTCTGTATTTAGCGGAGACTGCAATTCAATAGGAAATGTAACTTTAGCGCTAGGCGATGTTAAAGTATGCAATATAACAAACACTAAAAAGCCTAAATTAAATGTCACAAAAGTCGTTGTAAATGATAACGGCGGATTAAAAACAGTATCAAACTTCTCACTATTTGTAAACGGAAGCAGTGTCACAAGCGGCCAATTAAACACATTTTTATCAGGAAACTATGTTGTAAGCGAGACAACTGACCCTGGATATACTTCAACAATCTCAGGCAACTGTGCAGCAAATGGTGCAGTAACTTTAAACGCAGGAGATGTTAAGACATGTATTATAACAAACAACGATAAACCAAGTACTTTGGTAGTTATCAAGAATGTAATTAATGATAATGGTGGCACAAAAACTGCCGAAAACTTTAATCTTCATGTAGTCGGAAATGCACCTAACCCAGCAAATTTTGTAGGTAATGTTTCAGGCACAAGTGTAACTTTAAGCGCAGGTCCTTATAATGTCAGCGAAGACTCTGATTCAGGTTACCAGACAAGTTATTCAGTAAACTGCACTGGTTCTATTGGAAACGGAGAAACAAGGACATGCACAGTAACTAATAATGATATCCAACCTAAATTGACTGTTACAAAAGTTGTTGTAAATGACAACACTGGAACAAAAGTAATTTCAAACTTCTCATTATTTGTTGATGGCGGCTCTGTTGTATCAGGAGTCCAGAATACATTCAATGCAGGAGTCCATGTCGTAAGCGAAACACCTGATGCGCTTTATGCATCAACTATTTCAGGAGACTGTTTATCAAATGGCACAGTAACACTATTATCAGGAAACGTAAAAGCATGCACAATAACAAACAATGACATCCCTGTAATATCAATAAATAACCCAAACACAACAGCTTCACAATACAAGACAATTACTGCAACATCACCTGGCGCTACATTATTCTATAGTGTAACTACAGGTTCTGTATGCGATGACACTTTAACATTTAGCGCTTACTCAAGTCTAACATTCACAACAGAAGCAGATAACGGAAAAAAAGTCTGTTATAAAGCTGTTGATGCAGGGACAAACACTGCATTTTCAATGTCAAACCCAATTGCTGGGATTGATACTACTGCACCTGTGATAACTGTCACAGGAACAAATCCTTTGACAATTGAAGTCCATACTCCATATTCAGACGCTGGTGCAACTGCAACAGATAATTTTGATCCAAACGTAACAGTTTTCTCATCCGGCTCAGTTGATTCAGATGTTGTTGCAGATTATATAATATTTTACAATGCTGCAGACACAGCAGGAAATAATGCTATCCAGAAAAACAGGACTGTACATGTTGTTGACACGACTCTGCCTGTTATTGCAGCCCACGGCGATGAACTTGCTGAAGCTACTTCACCAGCTGGTGCAAGTGTTTCATATACTAACCCAACAGCATCTGATAACTATGATGTAAGCGTGAGTGTATTCTGCGACCCTGTCTCAGGAACAACCTTTGCTCTTGGAGACACAACTGTCACATGCAGCGCAACTGACCTAAACGGAAACAATGCAATCAACACAACTTTCACTGTAACTGTTCAGGATACAACTGCACCTATTATAACAAGACTTGGTGATGGTAATGTAACTATTGAAGTCCATTCAGTCTACTCAGATGCCGGTGCTACTGCATTCGATATTTATGACGAAGATCTAACTGCATCTATAGTAACTGTTAACCCTGTTAACGATGATGTTGTCGGAGACTACACTGTAACTTACGATGTTACAGATTCAAACAGCAATTCTGCTGTTCAGGTTTTAAGAGAAGTGCATGTTGTTGACACAACTGCTCCTGTCATTGATGCTCATGCTAATGTATCTGCTGAAGCTACATCAGGAAGCGGTGCTACTGTAGTTTATTCAAACCCAAGCGCAACTGATAACTATGACCTTAGTGTCACAGTCACTTGCGCTCCTGTAACAGGATCGCTCTTTGCATTAGGTAATACTCTTGTTACATGCTCTGCTACTGATTCAAATGGAAATAACGCAACTCAGACAACTTTCTTTGTTGATGTTGTAGATACAACTGCTCCGACAATCGATGCTCACGCTGATGTTGTCGAAGAAGCTACAAGTGCTTCTGGTGCGTTTGTAACAATTGTTCCTCCAACATCTCATGATATTGTCGATGGTGACCTCGCATCTTCATGCGACTATGCAACTGGAACTTTCCCCTTAGGAGTTACAACTGTAACATGCTCTAAGACTGATGCAGCTCTTAATGTCGCTATACCTGAAATGTTCAATGTCACTGTTGTTGATACAACTTCACCTGTTATCGCTCCGCACGGAAACGAGACTGCTGAAACTACATCATCTGCTGGTGCTGCTGTTTCATACACATCTCCAGCAACTAGTGATGTTTTTGACGGACCTGGTGTTGCAACATGCTCACCTCTTTCCGGAACAACCTTTGCTCTTGGCAACAATTTAGTTACATGCTCTACTACTGATGCAAACGGCAACAATGCTACTCAGACAACTTTCTTTGTAGATGTAGTTGATACTACTGCGCCTGTCATCACAAGACTTGGCGATGGTAATGTAACTATTGAAGTCCATTCAGTCTACTCAGATGCCGGTGCTACTGCATTCGATATTTATGACGAAGATCTAACTGCATCTATAGTAACTGTTAACCCTGTTAACGACGATGTCGTTGGAGACTACACTGTAACATATGATGTTACAGATTCTAATGGAAATGCTGCTGTTCAGGTTTTAAGAGAAGTGCATGTTGTTGATACAACTGCACCTGTAATTGATGCTCACGGCGATGAATTAGCTGAAGCTACAACAGTTGCAGGTGCTACGGAACATTCCCATTAGGTGTTACAACTGTCACATGTTCTAAGACTGACGTTGCAGGAAATGCTGCTGATAATGTAACATTCACTGTAACAGTACATGATGACACAAACCCAGTAATAACATTGCTTGGTTTAAGTGATGTGACAGTAGAAGTCCACACACCTTATGTTGATGATGGCGCTACTGCTTTTGATACTTACGATGGTAATTTAACTGGAAGTATTGTTACGCTTAACCCTGTTGATGTCGATGTTTTAGATGACTACACAGTATCTTACAATGTCCAGGATTCGAACGGAAACAGTGCTGACGAAGTCACAAGAACTGTCCATGTTGTTGATACAACTGCACCTGTAATTGATGCACACGGTGATGAATTAGCTGAAGCTACAACAGCTGCAGGCGCCAGTGTTTCATACTCTAATCCAAGTGCAACTGACAACTATGATGCAAGTGTGACTGTAGATTGCGCACCTGTAACAGATTCAACTTTTGCTCTTGGAGATACAACTGTCACATGCTCAGCTGTTGACTCAAACGGCAACAATGCTATTGACACAAATTTCACTGTAACAGTTGTTGACACAACAGCTCCAACTATTGATAATGTTGCAGACATAGTCGAAGAAGCAACAAGTGGAGCAGGCGCATTTGTCACAATCACACCTCCGACATCCCACGATGATGTTGACGGTGATCTTGCATCTTCATGCGATTATGCAAGCGGAACATTCCCATTAGGTGTTACAACTGTAACATGCTCTAAGACTGATGCAGCTCTTAATGTCGCTGTACCTGAAATGTTTAATGTAACAATTGTTGACACAACCGGCCCGATAATAACATTATTAGGACCTGATCCTCAGACAATTGAAGTAGGCAGCGCATACTCTGAATTAGGAGCAACCGCAAGTGATGATGTTGATGGAGACATATCAGGAGATATTGTCATAGACTCGTCAAATGTAGATACCAACACTGTCGGTTCATATGTTGTCACATACGATGTAAATGATTCAGAAGGCAATTCTGCTTTGCAGGTAACAAGAACTGTAGATGTTGTTGATACAACACTTCCAATAATTACTTTACTTGGCGATAACCCTCAGACATTTGAAGTAGGCACTGCATACTCTGAATTCGGTGCTACTGCACTAGACAATTATGACGGAAACATAACAAGCAGCATTGTTATAGATGCATTAGATGTTGATACTAACACAGTTGGCTCATACGAAGTCAGGTATGAT